>SDBS01004463.1_pt1 | contig 13691 bp, 8 predicted proteins | sample 2277091 | NCBI WGS metagenome assembly SDBS01 (sample SAMN10404972, study PRJNA504765) | marine sediment metagenome | isolation source: marine sediment core GS10_PC15, 163 cmbsf | place: Arctic Ocean: Southern Knipovich Ridge | collected 2010
GGGTAGGGGAAAGTCGTTATTCAGGGATAAAACACGGTTAAAACTACAGATAGAGCCCTGGTAGGCAAGACTGGAGAAAAGGTAACGGTCACAGACAACCACCTGGCCGCGGGCAAGATGGGCGGCCAGCCCCTCTTCAGGATTATAGATATGCTCATGGCGGTCAGCGGCATAAAGCAGGGCTATAGTTTCCGCTTGAGCTTCTATTTCACCTTTGAGAATGGAACGTATAACCCGGCCGATAGTACCGTCAGTAGGCTCGAAGGTACAGAGATGGGGTATGGAAAGCTCTGTCAGTTTTTCCTCTATCAGCTGCAGCTGAGTGGTGGTGCCGGCGCCGTCCAGCCCCTCGAGAACCACAAAATTATCCAGTACCTGCTTTTTACTCTTATTCAGCATTTAAGTTCATCATCCCGGTTGTAAAAATAAGCTTAATCAGCATAATCTAAACTTAAAGATTTGTCATGGTATTGTTGCTCTTTTATCTGATCAGCCTCTTTTCTCCCCTTCCCGTTCCGGCTCAGCAGGGCGATAAAACAATAGAGACAGTTGATATTTATCTCTTTGCCAGAGATTCACTCTTTCTAAAAGCCCCTCCACCCGGCATGGAAGAGGATATTCTGCTTCCGGCAGTTGATAACCATCAAATCTACCGGTGGCAAAGTGAAATACCCGCGGCAACAAAAAAGGCGGCTCCACATGCTTTAAAGCTATATCAGTCCGGGCTGCTGCCCGGCTGGCTGATCGGCCAGGCGCTCGGCCAGCGCCAGCCAGCCAGCCGGCTTCCCGAAGAGGAGGTGCTGCTTAGCTCACCACAGCTGGGAGAATTTTTAAGCCGGATTCTCTACCTGCCCGACAGCTATATTGAAGCTGAGTACCTTTATCAGGGTAGTATGGCATGCTGGAGAACCTCCCTTGGGTTAAAGGGCAGTCTTGCCGAAAGTCGATCTAATTATCATAATACCAGGGCCAATTATGCATTCCTGGGCCTGGAAGCTGCAAATATCCCTGGTATCGATGAAAAAATCCATCCCCTATTTCTTACCTGGCGGTTAAATACCGGCTTTTCACTGCTGCCTGACGGCGGCTCTATTTTCTTGGGCACCCTGGAAAAGAAGCTGAAAAGAGAGAGCTCCAGCCTCTACATAGAGGAGAGCACCCTCTTTTCCGCCTCAGGCAGAACAGAAAAAGTGCCCCTATTGCTCTGGGAAGAAGTCACAGCCGTACTGCCGGGAACAACTTATGGGGCATACCTATCCGCATCAGGCGGCTTTTTTAATACACTGGAAGCGGAGTATGGAATTGCTGCGCGCACTGCTCTGGGCGGGCAAATCAGCTTTACTGATCTGCCGCTGCTGCTTAAGGGCGGCGGGGCAGCTATTATCAATGAAGATTCATTGCATCTATACCCTGAGGCTGAACTGGAGATCTTCATTTCTGTCAATCTTCGCTGGCGTTCAAGCCTTCAATCTTTTTTATCTCTGCCGGTGGGCTTTGATCTCCACCTGCTGCAGATGAACCCACAATTTGAGGGATTACAGCCTCAAAAGGGTTTTTTTCTTAAATCCGGGCTTACCTATGAGTATTCCCCGTTAGATCTGGTTGCCCTCCAGCTGCAGTATATCAAGGGCGATCTCTTTACCTTCTCTTCAGAGCTATTTACCCTTTCCCCGGTGCAGGAGCTGGATCTACAAATCGATATCTCCCGTAAATTGCAGCCAAACCTGCTCTTTTACTGCTCATACCTCTATGGTATTGCTCTGCCGGCAGCAGAGAGTCTTTCCAGAAGCGCCAACACCTTTAGCGCGGGAGTGCAGACAGGCTTTATTAATCTCCCTTTCGGGTTTATAATAGAGACTCAATGGGCCGAATTCCCGATAAGCGGAATAGGACCTGTTAGATTTAAAAGCATGGAAAACATTCCGGGGGGAAGAGCTGCTCTCCAGGTATTATGGACTGTAAAAAAGGGACATCTTTTTTCAATAGGCACGCAAATTCTCACAGACATTTCTTTAAAGCCGGAAGATTTCCGGCTGCTGCTCTCATATCAAATCAAGGGATAAAAGGAGCCTGTTTTGATCAGTTTTCTTCTTAAGGGAGGAGTACTGCTTCTGCCCATTCTTATCCTCTCAATAACGGCTTTAGCTATAATAATTGAGCGCTTAATAAAATATATAACCATGAGGGAAAATGCCCCGGATCTGGGGCGTCACATTATAGATCATCTTAAGGAGAGGGAAATAGACGAAGTGGACCAGGAACTGAAAGTAAGCCGTTCGCCCGAGGCATTGGTGCTGTATGCCGGTTTTAAAGTTAGAAATGGTACCCTTGAGAATATTGACCGGCAAATGGAATCACAGGCCTTAAGGTGCACCGCTGAGTTAGAGAAAAATGTTCCTCACCTTTCGAGTATTGCCAACCTGGCAACACTTCTGGGGCTCTTAGGAACTGTCACCGGAATGATCATCTCTTTTATGAATATGCAGACCTCCGGTATTTCCGATCCCGCGGTTTTGGCCGGAGGCATTTCTCAGGCTTTAATTACAACTGCTGCCGGACTCAGTGTTGCCATCCCCAGCCTGCTTTTTTATAATCTTTTCAATCAAGCTATAAATCGTGCAATCTCCCGCATGGAAATTGCCGCTGCCGAACTTACCTCCTTTTTTTCAGGTGAAAAATATTAGGTCATGAGCGAGGAGAGCATATCACAAATCATCATTTTAAGCCTGCTATTGCTCTGCTCTGCCTTTTTTTCAGGCTCTGAGACCGCTTTTTTCTCCTTAAGCAAGCTGGAACAGAATTCGCTCAAGAAGCGATCCTCATATCTACTCAAAAAAATACTGGCGCGTATTACTTCCGCCCCTGATGCCCTGCTTATTACCATATTAACCGGAAATATGTTTGTAAATGTTTTCGCTTCGACTCTGGCAGAGATAATGGGTTATAGACTCTTTCGTCATGAAGCAGAGCTTCTTTCAATTGTCTCCATGACCCTGATAATCCTGCTTTTTGGTGAGATGACACCTAAGAACCTGGCCGTACGTCATTCCCTGGCCTTTGCACGCTTTTCTGCTCTGCCTATCTATTGCTTTCATATTCTCTTTGCTCCCGCGCGCCGCGTATTTCATGGTATCTCTGATTGGATAATCTCACTTTTCCCAGGCGAATTGTCCCAGATAAGAGAAAAAAAAGATACCCTGATCCTTTCAGCTGTTCAGCAGGGATTCAGACGCGGTATTTTAAATTCATCCGAGCTTTCCCTATTTGAATCCTTTTTCAGCTTTAAAGAAAAACTGGCTTCAGATGCAATGGTGCCAAGGACAGCTTTGAAAGGGGTCAATATCAATTCCACCACCGGGAATTTGCTTCAGGGTTTGACCAGAGGAGAGGTGCCATTAATCGGTTCCTATATAATCAGCTATGATAAGGATATGGACCATCTGGAAGGTTATATAGATATGAAAGACCTTCTGAACTTCAAATACGGCTTGAAAGAGCAAGTAGGGCTGAAAGAGATAGTAAAACCCCTTTACACTATTCCTGAATCAAAAGATCTTTCTGAATTAATGACGGAAATGAGAAATACGAATGCAGAAATTGCCCAGGTTGTGGACGAGTATGGCGGAACTGCAGGAATTATTACCTTTCAGATTATGGTGGAAAGCCTGCTCGGTCACTTCTATCGGAATGAGAAGGAAAGTATAAAGGAGATCGAGCCGCACCGTTATATTATTCCTGCGGATATGGAGATAGAAGCGCTGGAGAGGCTCTTTGACATTGAACTGCAGGCAGATGTTCGCACTGTTGCGGGATTGATCTTTCTTAAGCTTGGCGAGATTCCCGAACAGGACACAAGGATTGAATACGGCAAACTTGAATTTACCATTCTCAGCATTGCCAGGAATAAAATCCTGGAAGTTGGAGTAAAGCTTAAAGATTGAGTATGATTTTTCTGGAACTATTTTCCTGTCTATTATTCGCCGCTTTCTTTGCCGGCCTGGAAACCGGGCTGTTATCCGCTGACCAGCTGGTTATCTATTCTCAGAAAGAGCGGGGTGTGCTCACAGCCAGGGCTGCTGATTTCCTGCTTAAAAAGCCGGAAAGATTACTGGGAACAACCCTTACAGGCACCAATATTGCCGTAGTAGCTGCAGCCGTTCTGCTCAGCAGTTCCTTAAGGAGAATAGGGCTTTCCTGGAGCGCATGGATAGGCAGTCTTGGTTTAAGTCTGGTTTTACTTATTTTTTCCGAGATCATACCCAAATCATTCTTCAGGCAGAGATCAGAGACCATCAGCATTAAACTGGCTCCGATCCTCCTTTTTTTCTACTTTTTATTCCTGCCGCTCACTTTTTTACTCAACAACATTGTGAATCTGGCGCTTCTTATTATGGGCCGCCACAAATTCCAATCAAAATTGCCCCAGTCAAGAGAGGATTTACAGCTGTTGGTACGCCTGAGCAGCCGTGAAGCCGGATTAAATCCTTCCGATTACAACCTGTTTATCGATATCTTTAATTTTCGTAATACCATGGCCAGAGAGGCTGCCATACCGCTGCATGAATACCCGGTTTGCCGAATTGACCGCAAGCCGGCCGAATTGGCTGAGATCTATTTTCGTACCGGTTATCGCTTCATTCCCGTTTATCAGGATCGTACAGATAATCTGATGGGATACGTGGATGCCGAAGAAATGCTTTATAGAGATACTCATTCAATCAGTGAGATCATGCGGGATACTTTTTTTTATCCTGACACTAAAAGACTTCCTGAACTGCTTCTGGAGATGAACCGCAAGAAGATGGAGGTTGTCTTTCTCTCAGATGAATATGGAGCTGTATCCGGGGTAATTACTCCCAAACAGATTGCCTCTGAGATTGTCGGCTTTATCCCGGGCAAGGAACTTTTTAAAAAGGATATAATTCATAAGCTGGCCCCCGGTCATTTCCATGTTTCCGGCACAACCGACCTGGAGGATCTTCAGAAGGAAACCGGAATAGCCTTTGTCAGGGGGAACTATGATACAATCGGGGGTTTTATTTGTGAAAGAATGGGAGAAATACCCAAAATTGGTGCTACCTTTGAAGAGGGTGGAGTTTTATACAGAGTGATCGAGCGTGACGCTCGCCGTATTAAGAAACTGGAAATAATCAGGAAAGAACAATGAAGCTGATTAGAAGGGAAAAGAGCCGGGACGGATTACTCATTACGCCGCTGCTTGATATAATTTTCCTGGTGGTAATTTTTTTCATGATCAATGCCTCACTCTCTCTGAATCCGGCTATCGAAATAGATCTGCCGCCGGCTTATACCTCACATGCAGTCCTGGAAGAAGAGATCATTGTAACCGTCAATAAAAGCGGAACAATCTTTTTAGGTAAAAACGAGGTAACAATAGAGCATTTTCCTGCAGAATTAAAAAAAGAAATGGCTAAACTGCAGCGAAAACGAATATTCCTGCAGGCTGATGAAGCTCTTCCTTACCGAAACCTGGTAGAGATTATAGATATCGCGCGCCTGACCGGAGTGGAGAGCATAGGCCTGGTTACTTCTCTGAAGGGGCTGCCCAGATGATAAGCAGGAGTTTTTCTTACCTGGGACTATCCGTAGCGATTCATGGACTGCTGCTGCTTTTTATCTCCCGCTGGGAACTGCCCTTTGCCCAACCCTTTTCCCGCCGCCGGGTAATACTTAATTTTGTTTCACCTTTGGACCTTGCACAGGCGGTAGCCAGGGAGAAGAGCAGGCAAAGCCAGGATTTTCCTGTAGACACCGCAAAGGTGCCCCCGCCGCAGCAAGCGGCTGAAAGCACTCTTCTGCCGCTGTTGCCGCTAAAAAGAGCTGAACTAAAGCGGGCTGAAAATAGAGTAGTTCGAAAAAGAACTGCGGAAATCCCTCAACCCGATTTCCTGGACATACTCAATCAGGTCAGTAGTAGTCAGGAAAGAGCGGCAACAAGTTCAAGCGGAATTGTTTTGCAAAAAGAGATCGACTGGTCAACAGGACAGAGGGAGCTCCTAAAAAAAAGCCTGCCTTCTTTTCCCGATCGTCTTATCCGGGCGGGATTGGAAGTCGATGTAGAGGCTTTGATTACTGTCGGCCCCGCCGGATATGTTACCGGCGTGCAAATCACCCGCAGTTCAGGATATACCCTGGTTGATAATGCTGTAACCACTGCTTTAAGGGATTATCTGTTTGAGAAATCAGAATCAAGAGAAAGTGATACCGGCTTGATCCGCTTTCACTTTCGCCTGGAGCGATGAATTGGGCAATCCCCTCGGTAAATGGCCGGTTAAACCTGTTGAGCTGCTCTTCATTTCTATCCTGATCACCCTGGTTGTGCTCTCTGTTCAACTGCTCGACAGTCAGCTTGACCGTAAGATGAATTTGCTTAAAGAGGAAGCGGTCAATATCTTAGAAATGAGACTTGGAAGAAAGATTACCTATCAGAGTATTTCACCTTCAATTCTGGGTTTTCTGGCTGTACGCGAGCTGAAGATCTACAGCTCTGCCCCTGAAGGTTCCGTTCTGCTGCAGATAAACCGGTTGAAAATCAAATATAATATTCTTAAATTAATTTTTAAAAGGAATATCGCCGGCTCCCTGTCAGAGATACAAATTTCCAACTCAAATTTTGATTTCGACGCTCAAAGGGACCGGGAAATCTTTAAGCTCCTGCGGGATTTGACAACCGGTCAAAAAGAGAAGGAGCAGACAATTGCTCTTAAACTAAGCGGCAGAAGTATTAATGTCAGATTTCGCTCGGGAAAACGTGAATTTAGATTATCAAAGCTCTTTTTTACCCTGGCAGCACAAAAAGATTACCTGAAGCTCACATTCCGCTGTTTTGCAGAAGTGAATACCAGCTCAGATTTCAACAGGGGCTTACGAATTACTTCACGGGTGAAGCTGAATGGAAAATTAGATCCTGCTCTGTCATGGGCCGATATGTCAGTGCGCATCTATTCACTTAACACCCCGGATTTCATACTGGGACGGCAAACCTTTCAGCTCACTTACAGGGAAAAGATACTGGAAATCAGGAAAATACAGGATCGGGCGCCAATTGACCTGTGGTTAATCTTTGATGTTGAGCAGCGCCAACTGGTTTTCAAATTTAACAGCGATAAATTTACTCCCGCATCAAAGCTCCAATTTTCCGGCCGGCTTGACTATTTTAATCGCTTCCTTAACAGCTCATTAACAGCTGCAGGTTCAATAGAGTATAACCTGGAGAATGGAAAAGTCAGCTATCTTCTCGATCTGCAGATGTATTTAAAAGATGGCTTTTTACCCGGCAAGATCGGCGGTGAAATCAATCTGGTGACTCATCTGAATGGAAATGAGCGGATTCTCTATCTCAAGCCCCTGCTGTTGCACTCAAGGCTTGGTTCAATGGAATTTTTCGGCAATATACTGCTGCAAAATATGTATCCGGCAGGATTCCTGCATCTGATGAATGTTCGCACCCTTTCCGGAGAAAGCTTGAATGCCGCGCTCCAGGTGGTGAGAGAGAGCCAGAGTCTTACCATACGCGGTCACAGGTTAAATATAGGGTCGAATCATTTCAGCGGGTTCGAGCTTAAGCTCAAACCCCTTTTGAACAGTATCATCTTTGACTTAACCACCAATCTGACCAATAGTATTAAAGGTAATTCGATAAAAAGCCACGGAGAACTCATAATTAAGCCGGAGTTCTCCCTCAAATCAAGTATTTCCGTTAAAAACATACCAGTCTTTACAGTATACCAGCTTTTTTTCAAGGGTTTTTCAATTCCGCCACCATTAAAGCGGATAGCAGCAGAGTTGAGCCTTACCACCGATTTGACACTGGTTACTGATTTTAAAGAAGTAACCCTGGTTTCCGATGCTTTCCACCTTGAAGATTCTCACAATCAGGATAATTCAATCGACCTGACCTTTAAAGTGGATAACCGTGGAATTGCTGTTCCTGATTTCCGGATTTACTGGAATGATTATGAGGTTCAGGGAGATTTCGTTTCAGAGAGGGAGCTTTCCGGTATCAGCACTATTAAGTCAACCTTCCGGGTAGAGGAAATACCATATTCGTTCGAAGCTCTCCACGTACCGGGGAAATGGCTGGAAATAATAGGATCATACAATCTCAATGCTTTTCTGAACCTGGCTGAGACCTTTCCTCCGAGCAGCGCTTTAACTGAGCTGAAGGGACGCAGCTTAGGGATATCCATGTATAGACTGCCTATCCCGATTAAAGGGCAGAATCAGGTAATGTATTGCAATCTTGATCTTAAGGGGATAATAACCAACCGCGGCCGGGTATATCTGGAACCATCAACCCTAGAGCTCTTTGATTTACCCCTTGGTGAGTCCAGAGAAAATAGACTGAAAATAGCTTTTTCTCTCCAGGGTGATAGCCTGGAGCTGGAGCAGATAGTCTATGATGACGCTATCTCCATACTGCAGGGAAGGGGAAACTGTAAAGTTATTTCAACCACTGATATTTCCGGAATTATCCAGCTGCAGGAGGTAAGCGGCGCTGAGAGTTACACGTTGGCTATAGGCCTTAACCAGGGCGTACTGAACAGCGCCCTTACCTTTAACCAGGCGCCACTGAATAGATTCGGTCATTTTATAATAAGCGGTGAACTAACGGGAGATATCCTTTTCACCGGCACTCTCCGTTCTCCAGAAGCAGCAGGAAACTTAAGCTTGAGCGAAGCCAGGCTTAATACCGACCCGATAAGTTTTAATCTGGATTTCAAATACACACCGGCGTCATTTAGCCTGCAATCCTTTAACCTTACCTACCTGAACCATCGTTTTCTCGATGGGAGCGGGATTTTTAATTTAATAGATGGTAATTTCAACTACGGCTCCAGCTACCGGGCGGTACATTTTAAGAAGAGTGTAAGTCTGGATCTTGGTTTCAGGGGAAAAGTTGAGGCCCCGGCAAAACAATTTAACCTTGCCTCTCTATTCGACAGTAATTTCTCAAGCCGTCTAATATTGAACAATATTTCAGTGGAAAAAGAGCATCATGAGGACTGGATCCTGGATTTTACCACTAAAAACCGGAAACTCCATATTGACGGCGGACCGGAAGAGTCTATACATGCTCTGGTGGGCAAGGACGGTTCTTTTGAGCTGCAACTGCTGGAGCCGCTGCCGATTCAGGGTATAGCTGAGGGTATTATTTCAGACCGGGATATAGAAGCCCTCTTTACAATTTCACATTTGGATATGGATGTTATCAATCTTCTCACCGGCAGCGAGATCATAAAATTTACTGCCGGTTCTGCCAAAGGTCGTTTGCGTATTACCGGCCCCTTTAATGATCCCGATTACCTGGGACAGTTGAGTGCAACTGATACAGTTATAGATTTTGCCCTTTCTCCCAGTGTAACAGATAAAACTAGCGGCTTACTGGTTTTCCGCGGTAAGAGTTTTACTTTAGAGCCGGTCAGCACAAAAGCAGGAAGTGCGCTTGTCTCGGCAGAAGGAATTTTCTATATTGATCACTGGCTTCCCAATGCCTTCGAGCTTTCTTTCGATGTCAGTGGCCGCGCATTTGATGATCCGCGCCTTAAAACACCTCCCGGGCTATGGATCAAATATCGTTTCGGACCTGTTCTCACAGACGGCTTTGCCAGAGGCAGGCTTGATCTCCATGTTTCCCCCCAGACGATTCGCCTGCAGGGTGATATACTGTTGGACAGCTGCCGAATTGCTATTGATCAGAGCCGAACCGAGGAGGCAGTTGAGATTCCAATTTCAGTAGATCTCAACCTTAAGACAGGCAAGAGGGTAGAGTTTTTCTGGCCCTCCATTAATTTTCCCGTAATCCGCACCTACGCCAAACAGGGTCACATAATGACGGTGTCCACTGATCAGGAGACAAATAGTTTCAGCCTGTCCGGAAAAATTGACATTCGCGGCGGAGAAATATTCTATTTTGACCGCAGCTTTTATTTAAAAGAGGGTAATATTTCCTTTGTCGAGAGTTATGAAGAGTTTGATCCGCGGATCAAAGCTTTAGCCGAAATTAGAGAGCGGGATGAGAATAATGAAGAGATAAAGATCTATCTGCAGGTGGATAACCGGCTAAGCCAGTTCTCGCCGCGTTTTTTCTCTGAGCCGTCCCGCCCGGATACCGAAATCTTAAGCCTTATCGGCGGCTCATTAGCAAATCGTTTTCAGGAAAGTGGTTTCGGCGTTTCCGCTGTTTACCTGACAAGTGATGTAGTAAGCCAGTTTGGAATTCTGCGTCCATTTGAGCGGGCAGTAAGGGAAGTATTAAAACTTGATCTATTTACTATTCGTACACAGCTTGTACAAAATGTATTAATAGATAAAATACTTGGTGAAAAAACAATTGGCAATGTGGTTAACCCACTTGACAATACCACCCTCTCTCTTGGAAAGTATCTTGGTACTGACCTCTTCCTGGAGATGGTGGTCAGATTTCAGGCGGCCAATGTGACCGAAAGCGGATTATATACCGAGAGTAGAGTGCAGACTGAAGGAGAGATAAACTTTGAATGGGCAACGCCTTTTTTTCTTCTGGAGTGGTCCTTTGCTCCCAAACATCCGGAAGACCTATTTCTAACTGATAATTCCTTGGGATTACGGTGGTCATATTCCTATTAAACAGCAGAAATAGCTGAATTTCATTAAGGAGACCTTATGCCGAAGCTATTATTGATTATTTTTTTACTTTTATTACCCTTTTTTGCGCTTTTTGCTCAGGAGGAAGAAGAATGGTATCTTGGTAAGCCTATTGCTGATATAAAGATTTCCGGATTAGATACTGTATCCGAAAATGAACTACTGCCCCTGGTGCGCCCATATATAGGTGAAAACTTCGATCTGGATATTTTCTGGGAAATGCAGGCCAGGTTGTACGCATTGGATTATTTTGAGGAAATTGTATCAAATGCTCTGCCCGGTGATGAAGAAAAAACCAGTGTAATTATTGAATTCCTGGTTACCGAAAAACCTACCGTCTCTAAAATTGTAATTAAGGGCGCTCACCATCTGCGCAAAGGTGAGATTCTCGATACTATTCTCCTAAAAAAAGGAGATATGGTAAGTCAGACCAAGGTAGATTTGGATTCAGACGCAATAAATGAGCTCTATATACAGAAGGGTTTTATGGCTGCCCAGGTTTCGGGAAAAGTTGAAATGGTTGATGAGGATAATACGGTAAGGGTAAGCTTTGAAATCATAGAAGGATCGCAGACCACAATAAAGGAGATTTCCTTTTCAGGCAATTCCTTCGCCTCAGACAGCACCCTGCGGAAGGAAATGAAAACCAAAGCCCAGGCTCTTTTTTCCAAGGGCATCTTCCAGGAAAGCAAGCTGGAAGAGGATATCTTAAGAATCCGGGATTATTATGGTGAAAATGGTTTTATTGATGCCAGGGTAGTAAAGGTAGACCGAACCGAGGAAAAAGATCCGAAAAAGGATAAAAACTACCTGCTGCTCACTCTTTTTATTGAAGAGGGAGAGCAATATACCTATGGCGGCATGAAATTTGAGGGGAATAATATTTTTTCTGATGAGGAGCTGGATAAACTGGTCCGTCAGAAAGAGGGAAGCATACTTGATAAACTTAAGCTGGAATCTGATTTTCAGCGGGTAACTAACCTCTATTATGAAAATGGTTATATATTCAACATAATTGACCGGCAGGAACAACGGGATGAGGTAAAAAAAGATATTGTTTTCCTGGTACGCATTATTGAGAAAGACCGTGCCCATATTGAAAATATAATCCTGAAGGGTAATGAAAAAACAAAGGATTTTGTGATTTATCGTGAACTGCCCTTTGAGGTAGGCGATATATTTAATAAAGCCAAGATCATTCAGGGATTGAGGAACCTCTACAATCTTCAATACTTTACCACCATTACCCCGGAAACCCCGCAGGGGAGCGTAGAGGGGCTTATGGACCTGGTAATAAATATAGAAGAGGGAAGCACAGCCAGTATAAACTTCGGCATTATGTTTTCCGGCGGTGATTACCCGATAAACGGGATGATCAAATGGACAGAGAACAACTGGCGGGGCAGGGGACAGACCTTCGGCCTGGAAATGGAGCTTTCTACATTAAGGCAAATGGGATCTATCTCCTTCAGGGAACCCTGGATGTTCGGGACCCGTTGGTCAGGGGGCGTTAATTTTTCTCTTGAACATGCTATCGTTCCCAATATCTACCAGGATATTCTGCCGCCCATCTTCACCGGATATGAAGATGAGGCCTTTCCTGATCCCTATACATCCTGGGAGCAATACAAGGAGGCCTTAGCCAATGGCGAAACTCCTCCCTATCAGTATAACATGAAGTATACCAGCTGGAAGGTATCAACCGGAATTAATACGGGCTATCGCTATTACACACCCCTGGGTTGGCTTGGTATACGCTCGGGATTCACTACCAGCCTGGAATTGCTGACCTATGATGAAACCCTTTACCGGCCCTTTGATCCGGAGGTGCGGGCCGGCCTGGATAACTGGAGTATAGTGAACAAGCTGGGAAATACACTCTACTGGGATAAACGTGATTATTTCCTTAATCCCACAAAAGGCTTTTACCTGGCCCAGGGGCTATCCTTTACCGGCGGTTTTTTATTTGGCGATCGCCACTATATACGTACGGACAGCACGGCAGAGGGCTTTATGACCCTTCTGGATCTGCCCCTTTTTACCAACTGGAATCTGAAAGTAGTCCTGGCAACCCATGCGTCGCTCTCCTTAATTCTGCCCCAGTTCGGCAAAGAGGATCCTATAACCGTACCAACCGATCTACTCTATATTGACGGCATGAATGTTGCCCGCGGCTGGCCATTGATCAAGGAGCAGGAAGCAGTATGGGATAATCGCCTTGAGCTGCGCATACCCATAGCGGAGCAATTTCTATGGTGGACATTTTTCTTTGATGCAGCCGCCTCCTGGGATAAACTGGAGTTTATGTCAGATACGTCCATTGAAGATTTCTATTTCAGCCTGGGCGGCGGTATCCGTTTTACAATTCCCCAGTTTCCAATACGCCTTTATATGGCCCAGCGCTTTCAGATAGAGGATGGTAAATTGCATTGGATTGACGGCAATATGCCCTTTTTCGGGCTGCGGCTGGACTTTGTAATTTCGCTGGGCGGCGATACTTTCTAGGAGGAAAATATTGAAAAGGGTAAATAGAATTATCTTTCTCTCTGCACTTCTCTTTCTGGTCTCCGCGATTCTCTTCTCCGAACAGTTGACCAGGATTGGAATTATCGACATCGAAAAGGTCTACTCCATCTACTTCCGAGAATCCAGGACCGTTATGGATCTGCAGGAAAAGCAGAATGCAATTCTTAGGGAGATCCAGCGGATAGACGACCAGATATTGACTCTGGAGAATAGAAAATTGGAAGCGGAGATGCGCGGCGACCAGGAGAGCGCTCTAAAGCTTGACAGGGAAATTTTTGACAGGAAACAATACCTTGAAGATTACAAACGCATCAAAATGCAGCAGCTTAAAAAATTAGCCGAGAATCTCTATCAGTCTGATGAATTCCTGGACGAATTGCTCGAAGCAATCAACTTCGTTGCCGAAAGCGAGGGTTTTTCCATTATCCTGAATAACAGCAAACAATTTAAGCAATTTTTCTTTTATTACACCAAAGAAGTGGATATCACAGATAAGGTTATTCAGGAATTAATGAGCC
>SDBS01004465.1_pt1 | contig 13684 bp, 13 predicted proteins | sample 2277091 | NCBI WGS metagenome assembly SDBS01 (sample SAMN10404972, study PRJNA504765) | marine sediment metagenome | isolation source: marine sediment core GS10_PC15, 163 cmbsf | place: Arctic Ocean: Southern Knipovich Ridge | collected 2010
TCTTGAGATGTGGCATAAAAAATCTGAGATGCAAAAGCCATGGTGTTGCGTAGTCGACACGAATCCCAAACAGTGGATACTCAGCGTGTAGAGATCCCTGGCAAGCGGGCGTTTTGTAGGTCGAGTATGGCAGCTTTGTCTCCCACTGATTGTGCTCGTAGGTCTCTTTGAGGCACAAAAATAGAATGAGTGCTTTGTAATTGAGTTCTGGCATGCGCTTTGCAATGCCAGGAATTTCAACGGTTGGAACAAGAGATCCGGGATCAACAAATCCGCGCTTGTGCCCAATTGTTCCGCCCTGGATGGTTTTTACAACCTGCCCGGAATCGCCACTCTGCTTGCCGCTCTCCATGGCGCGCAACGCACTCGCTGCTGCGCAAACGACGAGAATAAAATGCCTCTTCATACTCAGCCCTCCCTTTTGCCCGACCGGCCTGTTTGACATGCGCCAGAACTGTAGCATGGGTTGCGGCTTGGAGGCAAGCAGGATGTGCTTTTTTGTGATCAAAAAATGTCGGTGTGTGGTTCTGATCAGTTGATGCGTAAATGATGCACACTGATTGGCGGGAAATTTTTGTAAATCTTGGTGGTTTTGATCAGATATTTGTTGCGGAAATCATGGATAAATCCTGTGCGCTTCTGATATTCCCGCTTTTTGTCTCCCCAGCTCAGCATCGTCTTTGTCTCTGCGCCCAGCAGATACTCAACGTATGACAGTATGCCACCGGGCTTGATGAGTTGCTCGTACTGCTCGGTGATGCTGCGCAACATGTCGATATCAAAATTGTTGAATGGCAAGGTGGAAATGATGATATCGTACTGATACGCCGGCTTCCAGTCGGTAATTGAAAGTTTACGGATGTTCACGCCAGGCTTACCACCAAATTTTTTGCGTAGGCCTGCACAAAATGCTTCGTCAATTTCGATAACATCGAGCTGGTCACCTGTGCGCATCTGTTGCACAATGTGGTTGGTAATGGTGCCATTACCAGCGCCAACTTCCAAAATTTTCAGGGATGATTGACGGAAACGGCCTCTGAGCCATCGCGTGATCTCTTTGCCCACCTCGTCAGAGCACGGCATCAGTGCACCGACATTTGCTGGCTCTTTTAAAAATGAACGCACATGTTCAGCAATAGGATGATCGACCGTTACGCAACAAATGCCCAGGACCCCAAACAGGCATATTCCAAGTACTGTTTTTTGTAGCTGTTGCCTGTGTGTACTCACACGCTCTCCTTTTTTGTTTGTCAGAATGCTCCTTGATCTGGCGCATCTTCAAACATAGTCAGTTCACGTACAAAATTCAGAAACACTGTCCCCGTCGGACCATTCCGCTGTTTGCCAACGATCAGTTCGGTCAGACCCAGATGTTCCGTGTCGACATTGTAGACAGACTCACGATACAAAAACATGATGAGGTCAGCGTCTTGCTCAATTGCACCTGATTCACGCAGATCGGAAAGCATCGGTCGCTTGTCAGTTCTGCTATCGACTGCACGGGAAAGCTGCGAAAGCGCTAGGACAGGAATATTGAGCTCTTTGGCCAGTGCTTTGAGTGAGCGAGAAATTTCTGAGACTTCTTGGTGGCGCTGCTCGTACCGTCGACTGCCGTAGAGCAGCTGCAGATAATCGATGATCAAAAATTGTAGCTTGCCTTCTGCTTTGAGTTTGCGTGCCTTGGTTCGCACATCCATGATTGAAAGCATCGCCGAGTCATCGATGAACACTTTCAATTGTCCCAGACGTGCGGCCGCTTCCGTCATGCGCAACCATTCATCGGAGGAGATTGTTGCATTGCGAATGTTGTGGTTGGCGATTCCTGATTCTGAAGAAAGGAGGCGCAGGGTCAATTGCTCTGCTGACATTTCGAGTGAGAAAAAGCCAACGGAGCAGCCTTCTCGCGCTGCGTGCAATGCAATGTTGAGTGCCAGCGCCGTTTTGCCCATTGATGGTCGTGCGGCAAGCACCACAAAGTCACCGCCCTGCAGTCCTGAGGTCATCTCATCTAACGCTGCATAGCCGGTGGGAACGCCGGTCAGTCCTTTGGCATGCTCTTTCAGATTTGAAAGGTGTTGAAAGGTTTTGGTCAGCCAAATGTTGAGCTGCACAAAACTCTGCGATGCACGTTTGTTGGCAATGTTGAAAATGATCTTTTCGGCATCATCGAGTACGCTGTCAATTTCTTTGCCATCTTGGGCATAGCAGTTGGTGATGATGGTGGTAGCGGAATCAATCAATTCACGCAGCACTATTTTTTCTTTGATAATCTGGGCATGCTGCTGAACCATGCCAACAGCTGGAATATTTTCTTGTAGAGAGACCAGGTAGACCATCCCACCGATCTGCTCGAGCATGCTACGCTTGTTGAGTTCGTCTTGCAGGGTGACTAAGTCGATACGCTTGTTCGCTTGTGACAGGTCAACAATGGCTTGATAAATTGTCTGATGGGCGGGACTGTAAAAATCACCCGGCTGCAGGAGGTCAGAAATTTTGTGCAGATTGGCGTCGTTGAGAAGAATCGCGCCGAGCACTGAGCGCTCTGCATCAATGTTGGCGGGCAGAGTTTTGCCAAGCAACTGTTCTGTGCTTTTTCGAGCAAAAAACGATTGCTGGCCTCCCCATTTTTCTGCTTGCATTGTGTGCTCCGGTCGTTCTCGTCAGTGAGGGCTACTCTGCAACGACCTCAACTGTTACCTGTGGCATCAGGCGCGAAGACAGCTTGATTGTGACAGAAAAGCGGCCCTTCTCTTTGATCGACTTGTCAAACTTGACCTGGCTTTTTGAAATCTTGATGCCCTTCTCTCTCAAAGCATCAACCACCTCGGTGGCGCCAATCGCTCCGTAGAGCTTGCCGTCGTCATGGGACTTTTTCTTGATTTTGAGCGTCAGAGATTTGATGCGCTCAGCCAACATTGAAGTTTCTGATTCGATAACTTCTTTGCGATGCTCAACTGTTTTGGTTTGTGTTGCGTAGAATGCTGCATTGGCTCTGGTCACCAGCACCCCGAGTTTGCGGGGAACCAGGTAATTGTTAGCAAATCCCTGTTTGACCTTGACCACCTCGCCGGCCATGCCAACGCCAGGAATATCTTGCTTGAGAAAGATTTTCACGGTTCATGCCCCTTTGCGCTGCGTAATTCTAACGGTTTTCAGTATACTGGAATCTGGGGTTTTCGAAAGGAATGAAAAGGCCCCCAGGAATCCCGGGGGCCATATTTTGATGTTAGATGAGCATTCGGCACTATACAGCGCTGAACTCGTACCACATTTGTGAGGTAGATTTGAATGCCCAAGTAAACGGCCAGAAATTCAGTCGATAGGTTCTACCCCGGAAGGTATCATCTATTTCGAGCTGAATCTTCTTAAAACCTTCAAGCTCACGTAGCAATTTCTGTTCTGTCGGATCACTGGTGTTTATTGCCGGGATTTTGAATTCTTTCGAATACGAGCCGGTTGCTTCACCGCCTTTTGGGTGTACGGTGATTGACCCGTAGTGATACATCTTACTTTCACGCAGAAGGTAAGAGCCGACTTCCTGCTTGAGTTGCAGCGTGCAGACAATATTTCCTGCATCGTCAAGAGCGTGGAGCGTTGTGTTAACCGTCCACATGTTACCGGTCGCAAATCCTGACCTTCTGAAACGTGCAACAATTTTCGCATCGCGTTGGTTCATACCTTTCGGCACAAGCCCATTGATTGGAATTTCGTCGCTTTTACCAGCTTTTCCTGTTTCGAGCATAAGCTTATTTTCTGGATCGTTTGTTTTTACCGAGATAACTTTAAGTGGCATGTCACTTCTGTTACATACCCACACTTCTGTGGTCCCTACGCCTGCCGCCCGGAGTCCAGCACTGGCTACCAGCGATCCGACAAACGCAACTAACAACTGCTTCTTCATCGACATCCTCCCTGAGAGTGAATGGGGCCGCCTCAGGCCCCCATGGCCATTCGGCTACTCCCTAGAACATTTTCCTACTTTTATACTAGTAAATATTTCTATCAGAAATCAAGGGTCTGGATACGCTTTGTGGGAGATACTCCTGGATGGACGGCGGATCTGACAGGAGAGCGGGGCGCAGAATCTGCTCCCGTTTGAGGGAGAAAAATGATGGAAATGTCGATTGGATGGGTTTCAAGAGGCAAGCAGCGAGCAGGTTCCGTGGCTGGTCAAAAGTCGGGCGTCTGAGTGGCAAATATGAATGATTGCTACCTGCCAGTCGATACTTCTGAAGGTACAGGTGAGTTGCATGAGGTGTCTCAGGTAGGCGCTGGCAAACCAGCGGTCATTGCTGGCGCAGCATGCAAGACCTCCCTGTTTTGGCGGTGTTGGATTGAGGAAGAGCTCTGAGCAGATGAATGGTATGATGAGGTACCGATTGATAGTGGCGGGCGAAGGCCGCCACCCTTGCGTGTCTGAAGTACCGTTTGAAAATGGTTTTTTGTCATGGAGAAAGAGATTTACGGTCCACGGTACCCTTTTTTTAATTTTCTCCGGTATTTGTTCTGTGAAGAACAGTGTCTTTCTTTTGTCATAACTATGGATTATGCGACCCGCACGTAGAGCAAAAATTGAATTAAAGTACTTTTTATACCCTTTTTCGTCAACTTCTACTCGTTGCGCACCAATAAAAAGCGTGCACTCATCCCCAAGCACTCGCCCCCACTCGTCAATTGCCTCTTGCTCAAGCACAAATGGATAGCTCGATTCAGGCATCATCACGTAGCACGCCCATGGATTACGCTCCCGGCAGCGCACCAGTGCGTCGGCAATTTCTTGCATCACCGTACGTGCGCCCTTCCCCGCCGTCTGCGGTGGCGAGCAGTAGACGCAACATGCGCAGACCTCACTCGCTAGGGTATCCTGTTCGGCACACGGCGGAACCAGCACTCCCGCCAGGAATGGCACCAAGGCGCTCAGCAGCACAAAAAGCCACCGCCTGCTGCGTGTAATCGCCAACATCGCAGCCGCACCGTTTACCACCACCAGGCTCGCCGTCAGCAGTGACGCCGGCATCCATCGCAGAAGCTGAAGCGTCCACGGCTGTTGGGCCAGCACCACCAGCGGATAGCTGAACGGATAACCAACCCATGAACCAAAGATCCAACAGAGTCCGCGATAGACCCATTCGAGGTAGAGCCATGTACAAACTGTCCAGGCAAGAAAATATGCCTCTTCTCCACCATGAATCCAGCGCCCGAGCAGTCGTTGTGCGGTAGTTGCAGCAGAAAACCAAAGGCCGGCGTACAATGTCGCATAACAAATCATGAGAACCCAACACAGCGGCGCCCACCACACATCCGACCGTTCAAAAAAAATTGATACAAAACCTATCCAGTGCACCGCACAAAAAACGAGGGCCCACCAAATACCCAGGCAAAACCCTACGCGATGTGGCCACCGCAACGCCGCGTACATAATCGGTGCAAAGCAACCAAACAGGCCCCACCAAAGTACCTGCGGCCAAAAGAGGATTGCCGCATACCAGACTGCTGAAACCGTCACCAAACACCAGGCGTTACTTTTCACAGCACCACGCTGAAATAATTGTACATGCACGATGCGCGTTTGATTGCTCATCCAAAATGTGCGTCATCGTCACCACACACGAAATCGCACACCGCATGCAACCATCTTCAAACAACTGGGCCTGCACCTGCCACGCATCATCAGGCTGCTGCACAAACCGTAACTGGCCAGTTCTGCTTGGCGCTGCATTTGGTGGCCACGGTCCGCACGAGTAGGTGCGCACAGTCACATCCTCATGCTCACAAAGCGCCCTCAGCTGTTTGCCATGCTCGCAAACAGCAGCGATGCCGTAGGCAAGCAGTGCCTCCGTTGCCAGCTGCGTTTGAACCATTTGCTGTGCACTGCACAGTGCATCATGCTGCAAAAGTGTTGCACGCCATGCCAGCGCGATCGCCAGCATCAGCCCACTGCTCACCAACGTAAAAAATACCAAGGTCGAACCAACACGGCAGTGTGCACGCATATCATGATTCCTCAACGCGATTACGCAACGCGATAGTGAGCTGGTCAGACTCCTCGCCAATGGTAGTTGCCAGTGCAACAGCACGAACCGCAGCCCCATGCGCAGCAGTCTGATACGTCTGCAAAGAAAATGCGCCGTGCAGTTTTTTGCACTGCAACACCCGCGAGGGGGTACGCTCCTGCCACTGCCGGTGCTGCAGATCGTACGTGCCATGCACCCGCACGATCCCATCAGATTGCAAACGCCAACCAATTGCGTTGCCATGCAGGCCACTCCACACCAATTCGTCCGGCGCCACCACATACCAATCTCGACGCAGAGCCGGTGCACCGTGCACGTCACGCGCAAACAATGTGTGCAGTGCCCGCATGCGCGCACGAAGTCGGCACTGTGCCCCCTCACTACGCAGACACACCAATGTACGCGCAGTGTATGCCATCAACAAAAATGAAATCCATGCAACAAGTGCCAGGTAGCATGCAAGCTCAATCATGGTAAATCCGTGCGCACGCATCAGTACTTTCCACTCACAAAAACTGCCTCCCGCATTTCCCCCGGCACCGCTTCCCAGCGAGCACGCGCACGCATGAGCACAAACGAATGTGGCACAAGACCATCTTGCGCAAGTGATGGGATGGAGCATGGCTCTGCGTGCCACGTCAGCTGAACGCCGTTATCATCTCGCTGGCCAGCAGTCGCACACCGGTGCCACACACAATCATCGTGCCACATCTGAACAACGCGCAGCATTCGCGCGCGCATCTGCCCCTCCCGTTGCCAACGGATTCGCTGCCAATGCAGCTGAACAATCATGCCGGCTACGATACCAATAAGCGCAAGTACCACCAATAATTCAAATAAAAGAAATCCGCCGTGTAAAGCCTTGCTGCGTTGACTTTGCCAGAGCGCATCGTTACGTTTAGGTGAAGGTTGGAGCATATCGATTCCAATTGTGCACACTAGAGGATTAGCGCAGATGAACGTTCGGAGCAACACTCTCTCAATCATTTTTGCAACATTCGTCGGCTTGCTGTGCACCCCAGGTGCACCGATACAGGCTCAACCGCAAGCCGGTGGTATTCCATCCCCCACGCAGGGAATGCAGTACGCCGTCAATCCAGAAGCGATGAACTCGCCAGAATTCCAGCAGATGGTCAAAGAGGCAGAAAATTTCCTCTCCAATTTGAGCGAAGAGGAAATGGAAGACTTCATGAGTTTTTATGGTGATTTTTTGCAGGCAGTTGAAAAAGGGGACATTGATCTCGCAGAACTGCTGCCAGAAGGGGTCCTGCAAGAAGTATCCACTGAGCCAACTGAGCCTGCAGTTCCCGTGCCACCCATCACGCCTACCGCACCAGAAGAAGATGAGCTACCAGCAATCAGCCCCAGTGATCAGACAAAAGTTGAACAGACTATCAGGCTTATCACGCAATTGATTGAGCGACTTGAAGCAGTTGACAGCAAAGTCCATGCCGACGAACGGGCACGCAAGCGCCTTGAAAATCTGCAGTCCGACCTCGATCTGCTCCTGGCCTACCTGCATGTGCTCAAAAAGAAAAAACACGTCAGACAGATGATACTCGATCTGCACGACGAAGAAAAAAAAGAAGAGGACACAACACAGCGCCTGCTCGACACACTCACAACGCTCAAAAAAGAGCTCGACACCCATGAACCACGTTTTGTGGTCACGCCGTTCGGCGCAGAGAAACTCCCCACGGCAGATCAGCAAGTTTCCGACAAAGCATTCGATGCGATCGTACGGGCCATACAACAAGCTTTTGACCTGCATGTCATCGCCGATGCGGAAGCACTCATCAAAAAGTATGAACCGGAAGCGCTCAAAAAAGTGCAAGCCCATACCGAAGCAGAAAAACGTGCACAGGTACCCGGCGCCACCACGCCACGCACCTCCTACTACGATCCAGGTTACGCACAAGAACAACGCTACACCGGCACCGGCTACGATCCATACGCAGGTCACGACGATTATGATAGTGGCTACGGCGGACGCTCATACGGGCGCGATTACGATTACCCATCGTATGGTAATGATTATGGCGACTACGGTGACTACGGTGCAGGCACGCCGGGCGAAACAGCTGCCAAACCTGCCGAAAACGGAAAGCCCGCAGAAGACAAAGACAAAAAACCAACCAAAGCAGCCAAGCCAGAAAAAACATCAGAAACGCGCCGCCTTGCACGACGCATCGAAGCCATCGCTGGTTTACTCGATGATGCCGAAGACGCCGTCTCCGATGACATGGTCTACCCCGGTGCGCAAGTAACCGCATACGCTGAGGCTGAGCGGCAAGCTCTTCAAAACATCACTAACAATCTGTTGCCACCCATCAGCAAAGAACTGCGCATGCTGCGCAGCGGCTTAAAACGTGCCGACGCCACCACACGTACCTACTACGACCAGGAAATAAAGAAGATTTTTCAGACGGATCGCCCACAGTTGCGAAAACTATACGCCATCCTCAAAAATGCACAAACAACACAAAAACCGGCCGCCCTCGGCGACCAGGCAACAGCCATTCAAGAATTCATTGATCAATACGAGTACATCTTCTTGGGCAAAGGAACAGCACGAGTTCCGGTAGAAGAGCCGGTTGTAGCAGAAAAACGAGAAGCAGCCACTCCATCCCAAGAACGCGTTACCATCGATCCACAAGCACAAGCCATTGCAAAACTACTGCAGCAGCTGAATACAAATGCACAAAATGAACTTGCTCGACTGCTTCCTCCCGCCACGCTTATGGAGGGAAGACGTCGAGAAGTGCAGCAACTCGTAACTCAAATGGAGGACGCGCAGACGCAGTTGGAGGCACTTTCGGAACAACAGCGAGGACAGGTCAATCAACTTGTGCCAGGTGGCATTGCATCGTTCAAAACCTTCCGTGGCGCACTGAGGACAAAGTTGGCCACCCAGCTGGGTGGTGCCGGAGGCCCTACCGCCGGTCCAAAGGCCGAGGAAGTCGACTAGCTTTCGATGATCTGCTCACAGCGTGCACACAAACTATCCGTATGTTTATTCTCATGCCAGTGCCAACAACGCGGACATTTGATTCCCGGCGCATGTTCAACACGTACCGAAAGTCCTGCAAGCTTTGATGGTTCAAGACCACTGGCACTTTCAGCAAACTGAACGCGCGAGACCACAAAAAATTCTTTCAGGAATTTCTCACGTGTCAGGTCAGCATGCTTGAGCATGGTGTCGAACGCCTTCAGCATCTGCGCGTACGGCGCATCGTCGGCAACATGCAATGTCACTGCAGCCTCGAGTGAATGTTTGATGATGCCCTGCGTACGCTGCTCTTCAATTGCCTTGAGAACTGCCTCGCGCAGTTCGCGTAGCATGCGCCAACGAGCGCGAGAAACATCTTTCTGTGCTGGCAAAGCCTGTGCGTCAACAAATTGCTGCAAGTGAATCGACGGATGATCACCCTTCTGATAATAGTCCGCAAGCTGCTCGGCAGTGAATGAAAGAATTGGCGCCATCAACCGCGTCAGCGTATCCAAAATGTGCCAGCAAATTGTCTGCGCGGATCGTCGCTTGTGACCATCAGGCTGCTCAACGTACAATCGATCTTTGATGATATCCAAATAAAACGGGCTCAAATCAACGGCGCAGTAATCGCCCAGGGCGCGGTACACCGCCGTGAGTTTGTACGCCTGATAATCGGCGATCACCTGCTTGTTCAGATCAGCCAATACTGCAAGCGCATGCCGATCAAGCGGCAATAATTTGTCAGCCGGTACCGCATCTTTTTGGTGATCAAAATCATACAAGTTTGAAAGCATGAATCGACAGGTATTGCGAATCTTGCGTTGCACTTCCTGCACGTTTTTCACGAGCACGTCAGACATGACCGCATCCCCCTCGTAGTCCACGCTAGCGGTCCACACGCGCAGACCATCGGTGCCAAGTTTGTCGATCACTTCTTGCGGCGCCACCACGTTGCCCAGCGATTTGGACATCTTGCGTCCATTCTTATCAACCGTGTAACCATGCGTAAAAATTGCACGCATCGCCGGCGTGTCATTCAGCACCAAGCTCGTCAACAACGAACTTTGAAACCAACCACGATGCTGGTCAATGCCTTCAAGATAGAGATCTGCTGGATAAGCCAATGCTTTGCGTTGCTTGAGGACTGCTGCATGGCTTACACCAGCGTCAAACCACACATCAAGAATATCAAACTCTTTGTGCAAGTCGGTGCTGCCACACTCGGCACAGGCGCCCGCTTGGGTGATCAGCTCATCAAGCGAAACTGAACGCCAATACTCAACACCCTGCTGCGCTATGCCGTCAGCAACAAACGCAACAAACGCCGATCTGATGAACGGTGCATCACACGCGTTGCAGAGCAGAGCCGGGATCGGCACGCCCCACACCCGCTGACGAGACAAGCACCATTCAAGGCGCCCCTGCACACTCGCACGCAAATGATTTTTTTTATTTGCCGGCAAAAAGGTAAGCTCTTCGATTGCTTGCAGCGCCCGATCGCGCAGATTGTTGTGCGAAAGATCACAAAACCACTGCTTGGTTGCACGAAACATGAGTGGATTGCGACAACGCCAACAGTGCGGATACGGGTGACGGATTGAACCCTTGTGAAACAGTCGCCCTCGTTCCTGCAGAATTTTTAAAATCTGCCACTGCGCATCGGTAACCGCCATCCCTGCCAGTTCTGCCGGTTTAACATCATCGGTGTAACGACCATCAGCTGTCAGTGGCGAATAGATTTCAAGCCCATGTTTGACGCCCAAATCATAATCTTCTGGACCACATCCTGGCGCACTGTGCACACAAGCAGTTCCATCTTCAAGCGAAACAAACGGATCGGTCAAAATTGGTGCCATCTGCCCATCAATAAACGGATGCTCAACCTGCGCACCGGCAAGATCTTCTGCCTTGACCTGCGCAACCTTCTTGCAGGTCACCCCGGCAGCATCGCACACTTTTTGTGCCAACGCTGCACCGACGATGAAGAACGTGCCATTCGCTTCCAGCAGTTGATAATCAGCCTCTGGCTTGAGGACCAATGCACGATTGAGTGCGAGTGTCCACGGTGTGGTCGTCCAGGCCAGCATGTGCACCGGCGATGAAACGGTAGGAAATAATTTTTTTGCTCGTGCCGCTTCCAACGGAAACAGTACGTAGGTTGAAGGGTCTTTGCGTTCGTGGTACTCAATTTCTGCCGCCGCCAACACCGTTTGGCACGATGCACACCACGGCACTGTTTTATTTTTGCGCTCGATGTACCCCTTCTCGACAAACTGCGCAAAAGACCGCACAATCGTCGCCTCGTACTCATGGTCCATTGTTTGATACGGGTGATCCCAGTCCATGAGCACGCCAAGTTTTTTAAACTCCTGCCGTTGCACATCAATCCACTTGGCAGCATACGCTCGGCACGCGGCCATCAATGCTTCCGGCTGTGCGCCCTTGTTCTCCTGTGAAACTTTCAATTCAATCGGCAAACCATGGCAATCCCAGCCCGGCACAACCGGCACATGCTTGCCCAGCATGCGATGTGATTTTGCGACTATGTCTTTGAGGATTTTGTTGTAGGCCGTACCCAAGTGAATGTGGCCATTGGCGTAGGGGGGGCCGTCGTGCAGAATAAATTGCTCCTGGCCGGCGTGCAGCTGCATCGCCTTTTCGTAGAGTTTTTCTTGCTGCCACCGCTCAAGGAGTTTTGCATCATTTTCAGCGGCATTGGCGCGAATCGGAAAATCCGTACGTGGAAGATTGAGGGTTTCTTTGAACTTTTTGCCCCCGTTACCTGCTGCCTCTGCCATGACTCTGTGTCCTTTGCCTTGCCACCTGGAAATGTGCCGTTTCACCTGCAACAAAAGTATACTCCTGGATCGGCCCTTTGCCAAAAAACGCCACTCCGAGTATCCTCTTGGTGAGATCATTCCCCCAAGGAGTAACCATGATGCTCAGAACACTTCTACTCACACTCGTCATCTTCTGGTCACTACCGGTCATTGCCATTGAGCAAGTGTATCCGCCGGCGACGCACGCAACACTCGTGACATCGGCTGCACTCGAAGCACAATTCGCTGATTTTGCCAATAATTTGGCAACCCTTCAGGCTGACCTCGAATGGCATGGGCAAGAAATTGAAAGAAACCTACAACTAATCGTCGAGCAGCGACGAAGAAATGCCGCCGTTTTGGCAACCATTGCCAACGCAAGAGGTTGACGCGCAAAAAATCCCGTTCTAGAATTACAGGTCTCTAAGATTTTACAACATCAACTCTTCACAACAAGGACACCCATGTTACGAGGGAGAACTCTCTTTCTCATCGCAGGATTTACCGCAACAGTTCCTCTGACTGCTGGACCGCGCGATCAAAGCCCTGCTCGCACAGCGTTACATGCGCTGCGTAGGTTCAGGGCCAAGAGACACAACAGCGCCCCACCACCCCGCAGCAAAGAGCGGGCAAACGAACTGCGCGGATCTATCGAGGACGGGCTCGCGATACATGAGTTCCGCAAAAGCTGCGAACAAAATCGGGAGAATAATAGTGATGAATGGCCGAATACTGCTGGCGATGATTCTCGCCGTTGGTCTCAGTAGCACAGCGCTGCACAGCATTGGTGACGAGTCGCCGCCCGCAGGGGCGGCGCAGACTGCAAGCGTGATAGTTGCGCTGCAAACATCTGCTGCCAAACCACTGCTGTCAGGTAACATAGCTCACCAACAGAATGCCGTGGGCAATGTCCCGTCGGCCGAGCACAACGCTCCGTGGTATCCTCCTCAAAACATTGCCAAACAACTCAAACGAGGGGACGTGTTTTACTAATCAGCAAGTACATCCAAAAATTGGCATCTGGGGATTTGGCGTAGTTGGCCGCGCTGCCCTCAAATTTTTGCACGCACGTGGCACACCCGTTGCACTCATGAACAAGGCGCCGCTCAGCGATGTTGATGCTGCGTGGCTACACAAAAATAAGATCCCCTTTTTTTTGCAGAAACAATCTGCCACATTTTTTGCTCACTGCGATCTGATTCTGCCCAGTCCCGGCATTGATTTGGCACCCTTCCCACAGATTCACCAAAAAATGTACACAGAAGTTGATCTGTTTGCGCAGCACTGGCACAAACCGATCATTGCAGTCACCGGCACGATGGGCAAAACGTCAATTGTGCAGTTGCTTGCCCAACTGCTTGCCACCGCCGGCATGCGCGTTGGCCTAGCCGGCAATGTTGGCACCAGCATGCTCACCCTGATTGATCAACAACACGAGCTTGACTGGGCGCTGCTTGAACTTTCCAGCTTTCAACTTGAATGGGCACAGCAGTTTGCTCCTGATCTGGCTATCATCACCAACGTGCACCCGAATCATTTGGACCGACACAAAACATTTGATGCGTACCTGCAGGCCAAGTTGCAGATTGTTGCACACCAGCGACCAGACCAGCGCGCTTTGCTACCGCATGACATGCACCAGTTGATTTCTGGCCGCACCACTGCAAAAATTTTTTGGCACACTCCCGAACAGGCCACCTGCCAGCCAGCGTACACCGTTGACGACAGTCACATCATTCACTGCACTGGCAGCACGCACAAACCATTGCTGCCCTGCGTGCAACTGCCACCGATTTCTTTCATACACAATTGGCTGATCATCGCCGCCACGCTTGATTTGCTTGGCATCGAACTGGCAC
>SDBS01004466.1_pt1 | contig 13683 bp, 10 predicted proteins | sample 2277091 | NCBI WGS metagenome assembly SDBS01 (sample SAMN10404972, study PRJNA504765) | marine sediment metagenome | isolation source: marine sediment core GS10_PC15, 163 cmbsf | place: Arctic Ocean: Southern Knipovich Ridge | collected 2010
TAGGTTCGGCTAGATAAGCGGCAAACTGTTCAATGGTATTAACATAAAGCGATTGAAAATCTGCTTGTGTAACGCCCGATAAAGACTGAATTTTATAAATCAGTTTTTGCACATCGGCATAAGTTTGATTTTCCGTATTTTCTCTATTTTTTTGCCTTTTGTATTGCCTTTTTTGTTGGGTCTTAAACCTTTTGAGCATGGGCTTTATTTCTTATATAATTTTTTACATTATTTCTTGTGTAGCTTTCTAGCTGTTTTACAATGGCAGAAAGCAAAACATAAGGTTGTTCACCTGTGAAAGTAATGGTTTGCTTTTTTTGGCCTGATAATTTAAAAACAAAAATAGGCAAATAAATATTGCCATTAATTGCGTATGTTTCAGCTTGTTTTATATTATGAGTTATTTCTGATTGAATATGCATTTGCTGCATCGTTTTAAAAAGTAATGGTACATTTAATCCTAATTGATCTGCTATGCTTTCAGCTTCCTGCAATGTTGGGCGTGCCGATAAATGCATCATTATCAGATGTAAGGATAGCCATTGACCTTGATTCTGTGATGCTAAAGTAAAGCTGGCAATTTCGCGGGATATTGGTGTTATAAGTGGTGTGACACGATGAATAACTTTTAGCTCAGGATATTTTGCTTGCAGTTTTTCAATGACTTGTTCCATCCGGCGGCAGTGCGGGCACTCATAATCATAGTATTCAGTCAACGTAACCGTGCCTGTTGCGTTGCCCGTTACTGGTGCCGCTAAGCTAAGATTGATATTCATCGCTAGTAAAATACTGGTGAATAAAAGAACGAATAACAGAAAGAAATATTTTCTCATGGCATAACCTTAACAAGGATTTTTTTACGGAATTAACGGATTTAAGGCTTTAATCACTTGTCATCAAACATTTTAAACTGTTTATCTTCGAATGGTAAATATTCTAACACTTGAACTATTTCAATTTTTCTCGGTTTCATTGTTTCAGGATTGTAAGTAGTTTTTAATTTTACTTTTAACATGTCTTTTTCAAATGGTTTAATAATCCCCTTTTTACATTTTTCAAGAAATTCATTATCAGAAATAATACTAACAGTGATAATCTCATTATTTGTACTTCTCCTAAAACTCCATGAGTTAGATTCACCAGAAAAACTTCCTCTTTTAGGGCTTATATATAATTCTTCTATAATATTTTTATCTTCTGGTTCAATTTGTTCTGATGAAGAATAACTTTTGATGTATTCTTTAGTCTCTTTGTTTACATTAATTTTAGTTTCTTCTTCTTTTTCTTTCAAATAGCTCTCTAACACCTCTATGCCATTTTGCTCTAATGGCCTTCCTAAAGCATTCCAAATGTGGTTTTTTATATTTGGATTAATATAGAGATTGATTATATGATTATTAACGGTTATGGATTTATTATCTTGAGTTGTAATTTTTGTTTCGTTTTTATTAATTTTCTCCATTTTTTGAGGAGGTTTTCCTTTTAAATATTTTATTAACCCAACTAATCCTTTAACCCCACTATTACCAATAGCAACAATACCAGCGCTAAGTCCTATAAATTCCAAGAGCTCTTTTATTCTTTGACCTTCGCTCGAATTTACAAAAGAGATCATATTTTGTAGGTTAGTTTTTGCGAATAAAACTATTTCAATTATGAAAGACCCATTCTCAAAAGGCTTTGCGTTTATGCCTAATTCCGAAGAGTTAGGATAAATAATTTTATTACTATCTTGTATAATTTGCCCAAGAGACAATAAAATAGGGGCTATTTCAAATAAATCTATGCTTTCAATATTTCCATTAAATTTATATATTAAGTTTACAGATTTTTTAGACATTATAATATGGCTTCTTCTAAAATCATATCAAACATATTGTTGTCCTTAGCTACATGTGTCTTCACATTGTCTTGATGCTCAATTATCCTAACAACAGCTTATTTCTTTATTCCTCTACCACGTTTATTTTTATAAATCATCTTCATTGGTTTGTTTGCGTGACTTTTCGCCGACATAAGTCTTGTTCATTTCTACAATGCCTTTTAATAATTCATCATCATCTTGTTGCATAGCTTTTCTAATTCGTTGCCCCATACTCCAAGCTGTTTCTTGATGTGCCTGTATGTCTTTTGATAATTGGCATGATGAAATTCATTTCTTAGCATTGTGAATGAAGCTTATAGCAAAAAACAATTTTTGTAAAGGGATGAGAGTGTGATGAAAAATAGTACCAACAGTTACACTAAAAGATTTTTTGCAATTCCAACATTGCCATTTTTCATATTATACTGGAGGCGGTTTTATCTGTTAAGCCTTAAGCCCGTTAATTCCGTTTTTTTATTCTCTATGTTTATCACATTAAAGATTCGGTTTCCCGTTGCTCTTCCAAGTGGTAAAATTACAATCAGGATATTTCCCGCAGCCCCAGAAATATTTCCCTTTTTTACTTTTCAATCGACGTAGTGGTGATTGACATTTAGGACACAAATACACTTTGCCGTTTTGTGTTTCTGATTGAAGATGCAAAATAGCAGCAGTTGGAATTTTACTTTTGTCTTGCAGTTGCGCTAACATCTCTTTTAAAAGTTTGGTTTGGGAATCAACAAATGTATTCAGGTCGCCTTTGCCTTCCGCAATTTGTTCAAGCTGCTGTTCCCATTGTGCAGTCAGCAAAGGATTCTTAACAATATCCGGTATAATATCAATTAATGCTCGGCCTTTATCTGTCGAAATCACTTGTTTGCTTTTACGCTGTAAATAGTCGCGTTTAAATAATGTTTCTAAAATGTTGGCGCGTGTCGCTTCCGTACCAATGCCGTTGCTGTCTTTTAAGATTTTCTTTAACGTTTCATTTTTAAAATTATCTTCAACAAACTTACCGACATTCTTCATCGCTTCAATCAGAGTGCCTTCTGTAAAACGAGCGGGTGGTTTTGTTTGTTTACATTCGACTTTCGTTTCCTGATTTTCGACACGCTGTCCTTTAGTTAATTGAGGAAGGGCATTATTTGGCTCATCTCCTTCTTCTTTTTCTTCATCTTGTCTTCCGTTCGAGTCTTTCCATTGGAATGCCTGTTTCCAGGCAGATTTAATCGGTGTGTTGCTTGTAGCAATAAATGTTTCCCCAGCACAAACAATTTCGACTTGCCGCTGCAAGTATTCATAATCCCCAAGAAATTGGGCAATATATTGATGGCGGATTAAGTCATAAATGTTCAGTTCATCTTGTGACATTTTTCCAATATCTATATGGTCATTCATGGTCGGTATCATCGCATGGTGAGCGGTGACTTTCTTATCATTCCAGACAGATGATTTAGAGTGTGTATTGCATAAGTCGATTAGTGATTGTATTTCGTGATCGGCCTTGGATAATGCCGCCAGCACTTGATTGGCTGCTTCAAATTGTTCTGTCGGTAAGTAGTTACTATCCGTTCTTGGATAAGTAATCGCTTTGTGTGTTTCATACAGCGCTTGCGCTATTTCCAAAACTCGTTTAGCTGAATAACCAAATAAGCTAGAAGCTTTCTTTTGCAAGCCTGACAATGAAAAACAAAGCGGTGCTTTTTGTGTTTTTTCGGTTTCTTGAAACTTAAGAACTCGTCCCGGTTCGTCTTCGACTTTTGCGGCAATGCTTTTGATAGTCTTTTGATCTAAGCAATGGCCGTTTTCATTAATTTCATTAAGTATGTTTTGAAAACCATTTTCAGAAGCTTGCCAAGTTGTCCAAAATGAAGTATTTGGATTTGTTAAAAAACATGCTTTTAAAACAAAATAATCTTGTGGTTTAAAGTTTTCAATGATTTGGTCTCTATCTACCACTAATTTTAAAGTAGGGGTTTGTACACGGCCAACAGATAGCACGCTATTAGCGCCATAAAGACAACTGGCTGCCATTGTCATATTCATGCCGACTTGCCAATCAGCGCGTTGGCGGCCCATACCCGCATCATATAATTTTTCGGTTTCATTCCCGGGTTTAATCTGTGTTAATGCTTTTTGAATGCTCTTGTCGTCTAAGGCAGATAACCACAAACGTTCAATTTTTCCTTGGTAATGACAGTATTCCAGTATTTCTCTGGCGATCATCTCTCCTTCGCGGTCAGCATCTGTAGCAATAACCACATGCTCAGTTTTTTTCAATTTTTTCAACAGTTGTTTAATAACATCAAACTGTTTTTTGGTTTTTGGAACAATCATCATTTCCCATTTTTCTGGTATCACAGGCAGTTTTTCAATACGCCAAGGCTTGATGTCTGAGCGATAATATTCTGGCGGTGCCAGGGCTAATAAATGACCCACACACCATGTGACTTGATAACCGTTACCTTCCAAATAACCGTCTTTTTTAATATCTGCTTTTAAGTTGCGCGCAATATCGCGCGCCTGGGATGGTTTTTCACAAATGTATAAAATATTCATAATGTATGCCTTATTGTTTAAGAATTGAAGTAGAAGAGAAAGCGCTGTTTCAAAGTGTTTGTTGAATTTCTGTTATTTAAGTTGATTTTTTATCTGGAATTGCCATAATCAATGTTTTTATAGATATGAGTAATTAAGATGAGCATAATAAACCTTGGTAATGTTGGGGATCTTCAAAAGCCTGTCACATTGATTGCCTCAAAAATATTTGAGGCAACTGGGATTTATTTTAAGCCATGGACAAGCAAGCGCATTGCAAATGCAGATGCTGATGCGCTACTCATAAAATCCAAAGCAGAGCAGCAGAGCCTTACCATTGAACAACGTGCCAGACATCGAAGAGAAAATGAAGAAATCATATATCAAACAAATATTGAAAATATTATGAGAAAAGCTATTCCTGATCTTAATGAAGATGCCACTCCACAAGATATGGATAATGATTGGATAGCAAACTTTTTTGAAAAATGTCGCATTATTTCTGACGAAAACATGCAAACTCTCTGGGGAAGCATTCTTGCTGGTGAGGCGAATTCTCCTGGTTCATTCTCAAAGCGAACTGTAAATTTTGTTGCCTCTTTGAAGAAAGATGAGGCAGAGTTGTTTAGAAAGTTATGTGGTTTTTTGGTGCAAATAAAAGTTCCAGCACCTATTGTTTTTGATGTGCATGATTTGATTTATTCTAAATTTCAAATTACTTTTGAAAATTTAACTCATTTAGATGAAATTGGACTAATAAACTTTAATGCAATTACTGGATATCATTTTCAAGCGCATGGAAGGCAAGGATGTATTCATTACTATGGAATTCCTATTGTACTGGAGTTCCCGAATTTTGAAGATGGCAAAATTGATGGTGGAAAGGTTTTATTAACAGAGATCGGACAGGAGTTGGCTAGAATTTGTGACGCAGAGCAAGTTAGTGGTTTCTTAGACTATTTTCTTGCCAGGTTATATAAAGATAATATAATTACTAGCTCTCCTTACCCCAAGGAGTTTTGAGTATTTTTTCATACTCGCATTTTAAAAGATGTTTGAAGTTAAATTTATCGATTGAATCCACATCACATCCCCCCAATCACCCTCCCAACCAAATTATAAACAAAAAACACTTCGATAATCACAAACAACCAAAATAGTTTTACTCGTTGATTCGATAAATAGATAATCGTTTGAGGTTGCCAGTTTTTTCGTGTTCCAATGAGTTCAACAATGTATGGCCAAAAGATTAATGCCAGAACGTAAATTAAATAACGCCATATTGTAAACGCCCAATGGTATTTTATTAAAGTTTGTGACAAGAAAAGGGTGGAAGTATGCCCTAAAATAAAATGACCAAAAAGCAAGAAACAAACGCTTGCTATAAATATAAAGAAAATAAATTTTAAAATTGCTGACATTGAAAATCCTTGAGGTGTTTTTTTATTTTATAGCGGTTGCGATGAGTCTGGCGGCTTTGCCTAGTGCTGATTTTGCCATTGCGCCGCCTTCTTGTCCTGCGGCGCTTGCGGGTGCTTGCATGCCGGTTACGGCGCCCATGATTGCATTGCTAATTTTTAATCCGGCCCATGATGAAAGAACTAAAAATAACATCGGTAAAACGATATACATTGTTCCAATGATGAAATGAACAAACACAGCATCTAATCCACCGCCTCCGCCATTTTGTAATAAATCATGTAAAGCGGGAATAATGTTATTTGGATCGGTGGGGTATAATGCGCCGATTAATGCATTGTTAATGTAATTAACTAAATGCCACAAATAACTCCAAAATGTGACCGCAAAAATGATTGCTGAACCAGTTATAATAAAATGTAGTTTGTAACTTGAAAATGGAATCATTAAAGCAAGAAGCGTATAAATAGCGAGTAATAATAACGCTTGAATAATGGGTAAAGCGTTAATGAGCATATACAGTTTTGGATAATAGGTAAATTGATGAGTCGCAACACCAAGCTCTCCTGCAAGTGCTGACATCCAACTTGAACCATTATTATCATTTAGTGATTCATAGCCTGTAGATATTTCTCCGAGACTCATGCCCGGGTCAAACGAATGACTGATAAGGCTACGAATGCCAATATCAGCTAAAACCTGTGATTGACCCATGTGCGTAATTTTTTGTAGATAGGATGGCGGTAATGCTTTTTCTAAGCGTTGTTGTAATCCGCTTTTGGGATCAAGCCACCATGCTTGACAGCTTGGCTGTCCCCATTTTGAATGGTTGTTAACTTGTCCTTCAAATTGATCTCGTGAGGGATCAAATATAAAACCTTTAATCGGTTCTTGAGCTGAAAATGAATTATAAAAACCTTCAGTATGCAAAAAAGATTGAGAGCCAATCCAGCCCAAATCATCTTTGCCGTATTTTTGTTGGTATTGTTGAATCTGTGATTTTTGATTATCGGTTAAATCACCTGACATGTACTTGCTATAAGAGGGAACATAACAATCGCTATAAAATCCCAATGTTTCTTTTTTTAATTCAGGATTGCTAATTTTGCTTAAATTAAGCTGATCTTGTAATGCTTGATAATTAATCGCAGAGCAACTTAAGCCTTCAGATGCCGCATGAGTAAATCCATTGGACACCGCCATAACGAGATACCAAATGATTGGGACTTTTACGCCAGTTGGTACCGGAAATTGATTGTCATACGTTGTACCAGTATGTCCTGGTGTTGCAACTTGTGCATTAGAGACGCACGATGGCTCAAAATGTAATACCTTAGGATTCAAAGGAACAGTCGGCACACAACAAAATTCTATAATCAATAATGCGCCTATCGTTTGAATCATCAGTCGACGCAATGTTATCACCGCAGCGCTTTTTGGTTCTTGTGATTCAAATGGTTCTATAAAGCATTTCAAGATAATGCCAATAAATGGGATAAAAACTAATCCCACGCCAACCATCAAACTCCATAGATTTTGGTATTGTTGCCAACCAATTAAGGTCGTGTATAGTGATAAATAGCCGGTTACGCTCATAATTTTTCTCAATAATGCAATTTAATAGTGAATACTTAATTAGTAGTATTTGTTTTGCTTGAAACCGCCCCATGTTCCATAGCATTTGGATTTGATGCAGGTACAGGAACAGCTGTATTTTGTTGCTCTTGTGATTTGCCAGCTTGAATGACAGTCGATAGCATGTTTGACATCAGCGTTTGGCGTGCTTTCACAAACATCAAAATATTTTGCACATCTTGCTGAAGCAGTTTAATTGAATTTTGAATATTTTTTTGTGCTGCTTTGTTGCTATAAACCGCTGGAACGCGGGCGCCTGATTGTAAAATTCTAATTGCTAATCGTGCTTTATTAATAACAGTCATCGCCGAAATATTCTGTGCTAATTTATCGATAATAATGCTTTGAATGACTTTTTGTTGGTTTTGAATGCTGTGAATCATTTCAGGCGATAATGCCATACCATTTGGTGAAATTGATTGTAAATTTTTAACGGTCAGTGGTGTTGCTCCCGTTACGAGTGCTTGTAATTTAGGTTCAATTTCTTTCGTTTGATTTTGAATATCAGCATAAAGTCCAGCACCAGGTTGTGAGCTTTTTTGTCCGCCATCATATGTTGTAATTGTTTCATCGCCTACGACATTAATAATCCAATCTGCTGCTGCTTTTGCATTTGGAAATACTTTTGCAATTTCAGAATCTGAATCATTAGGTCGTTTGTTACCGCTAACTTTTGAATTTCCGTCTTTTAATATAATGCCATATCCAGCCATGCTTGTATCATGAATGACACGAATTGGTGGTTGGTTTTGTCCACCAGCAGAATATGTTTTGCCGCCTTTAGTTGAACTAAAATTTGAATCAGGATTAACCCAAGGTACACCGCTTTTGCCCGCATCTTTTGAAACATTCTTGCGAGCTTGATTGATATCTCCATTACCGGATACTAATGCATCGCCAATTTCTTGTTTCCATCGGCTTCCTAGAGAGATTTGTCCCCAATGAGCATAAGGGTCAGCGCCTGAAGCAATTTCAGATTGCATCACTTCGCATGATTTTGTAGATACGGCCATATCTTCTTGCGCGCCAGCGATTGCGTTGGTAATTAAATTATAAAGATTAGGATCGGCGCGTGATAATTCATAGAGTGGAAATTCAGTGATTGCTGCAGTAGCATCATTCAACACTTGTTTTGCGACATTCAACCCGCTCGATTTGATTTCATTTAATGAGTTTTTGATTGAAGCAACAGGGTTGAAAGCACCACAATCAAAACCTAAGCCTACATTGCTTCCAGCATCAAGCGGGATGTATGATGTGTCATAGAAAGCAGGTAAGGGGATATCATCTCCGCCGCCCAATTGGTAATAAAGTCCGCTTCTCGTAGCTGGAACTAAATTATCTGCATAAGAAATAGTGTTTCCGAAAATCACAATTGCACTAAGAAAAATAAAAAAAGTAAAATAAAAAGATTTAAAAGATGTTTTCACGAAATACCTCAAGAGATTTAAGAATAAGAAATAAGAAATAAGAAATAAAAAAATTAAGATCCAATAGAACCTAAATATTCCGCACCATTATCTTGAATACATCCATGATAATGCCGCCATAAAACCCAAACATAACGATCATCACCTTTTTCTGATGCATCAGTTTCCCAAGGGTGTTGGCTTGTGATATCACTTTTGCCAAATACAGTGCATTTGGTTTCGATCTTTGGATAAATCATTTGATATTGACTTAGCTTGCTGTTTTCTTTTACGGGAGCAGCCGAACATGCTGTGCCGCAACTATTTGACAAAGGCGAATAGAGATGTGGTTGAGCTATTTGTGTGATGATTGTGGATGCTCTTAAAGCATTAACTGCTGCGGCCTTTGCGTCGTCTGGTTGATTAACAAAACCATTGCGCGGATAGACTGAGCCCCAGTCATGGATAATCAACATGCCGACATCATGTAATCCCGGAATCATACTGCCAGGATAAAAGCGTTCTAAACCCGGAAAGCGCCATGCTTGTGCATCTAGGAGAGAAGAATAATAAGGCATGTAAGGTGTTGCTGCGCTAGCTAGTAGATAATTGTCGCCGCTGAGAACAGCGAGCGCAGGATTACCAATAATATCGACTTCATGAAATCTGTTGTTTAAATCTCGTTTAGATTCATCATTTTCATCGCCATACCCTAAGTTAAAGCCTTCAAAATGTTGTAATTCAGCTTGGCCGGCTTTATAAGCTAGAGGATCAAGCGTTTTATTTGCAAAGAACCAAGGGTTGTTAGTTGGTTTCGTAAAAACGCTAATAACAGTATCAGGCAAATAATGATCGAGCTTTAACGTTTTTTCGAGATGACATTCAACACTTGAGCATCTTAACCAAAAACAAATACCGACAACATGGTATTTCATACAATCTGAAATGCCGCTTAATGTAGCATTAGTAATGCCGATTGAATTAATCGTGCTGTCCTTTGCAAACGCATTGCCGGTTGACAGTAAACAAGATATGCAAAGAAAGCTTAATAAAAAACTCAATAATAATTTTTTCATAAGAAAACCTGTTGCTTTTGAAATTGAAATAAAAAATTAAGATTCACTGGCAATTTGCTAAAGAAAAAGCGAAGTAAAATTTACTTTACAACTTCGCGTTGAATGCACAAAAACTTTTTTGACGGAGTGCTTGATTTTGTCAAGATGACATCATCTGATTTGCGATTTTCTTCGCCGCTTCAATCTCGGTGATTTTATACTGCTTCATCAATTTTCGACGCTCTGCTTTTTCATGCTTCTCAGTCATGGCAAGCGCTAAACTTAAGCGCGGAGGGACATTGCGAAATAATGCTTTAACTTTAGGGCAAAGCAGCACGCCTTCTACATATTTCTTTGATGCTTTCCTGACAGAACGAAAAAGCTCACGTTCTTCTTCACTGAGTTTTCTAAATTCTTCGACAGATTTCATTTCAACTTCACTCATACCTAAGCAAACCCAAAACTCCATCATTGAGAGAATTTTTCGGGCTTCCTGCGGAAAATCAGCGACGTTTTGGGTAGATAACCACAGCCACAAGCCAAACTTGCGTGACATTTTCGCACATTTTGTTAAATAAATGACAGTCAGCAAATTTTTGGTGATGGTGTGAATTTCATCACCAAAAAACACCGTGAAGCGTTCTTCAAATTGCCGCTGTTCCGCTTTAGCCATTGTACGTGACATCAATCCCATAAATGCAAGTGCGTTATGAGACTCATAGCCTTCATCTTTAAACAATCCTTGTTCAAACAAAGTGATGTCGGCATCCGGCCAAGGTTCACCGCGACGATTAAAGACTAGACTTGCTATCGTGTCTTTGGTAAAAAAGGCCATACTGTCTGCTAATGAACGCAATCGCGTTTGTTTTTCGATCTCTTTATTTTGTTTTTCTAATCCCAACGCCATATCACGGAAAGCATTGACAACATCTTCAGGAATCATCTGGTTAAAGCCTTGTGCTTTTGCATGCCGTGCAGCACGTACCAGCGCGTCTAATATCAGCATCCGATCTTGGCGGGTCATATTCTCTTGTTCTTTCTTCTCGCCGCCCGTAATCATCAACTGACAGGCCAATGCCATTTCACCCATGTAGTCTCGTGTGCTTTCCTCTGAATTTTCATCTTCTTTTTCATCCTCTTTTTCATTTTCTATTGCTTCAGGTGTTTTATGAAGACCGGCATTTTCTATATCTTTTTCTAAACGTGATTCTAGTTTTTCTAAAGCCTGTTTAGATAATCCACCAGCCATTATATCGATTTGTCCGAGCATTTTTTCGCTTTCCACAAATGGATTCAAAATTGGCGGATTGTTCAATGTCACAGCCACATGATGTACTGATAACCCTGCTTCCTTGAGATAGTCTTTCAACAAATGAAATGAATTGCCCGCATCAACCATCACAAGGTAAGGCCGATAGGTGCCCATAAGCTTAATGATAAAATCAGTACAGGTAGCAGATTTGCCCGAACCTGTCGAGCCTAGCATCAAGAGATGGCTGTTATTGTCTTTGTCTTCTGGGTTAAACGGGTCGATGGTAAAACTCTCACCGCCTCGATTAAGAAGCGGCAATAAGGGATGACCCGTGCCTCGTTCACGGCCATAGAGCGGTAATAAATTTGCTAGTTGTTTGCCAAATACATAGCCGCTGCGATACAATTTTTTTTTGTCAAACTGATAGTTGTAGCAGAAGGGCAAGTTATTCAAATAACTGTGAATCGGTACCAGATCATGATCGCCTTTAAGTATCTGAAAGCCATTGTTGATTAAGAGCGCCTCTAAGTTGGTTTCTTTTTCTGCTAAATCGTCCAAGTTATTCCCGCGTAAATAAACACCCATGCAGGCCGGAAATAAATAATTACCTTTTTCAATGGCTGTTTTCGCTATCTGACAATCATCAAAAGTAATTGATGCCGCGGTTGAATGACTTTTACATGAACTTTCTTCGATGCGTTCTAAATGATTTTTGACAATTTCTTGTGATTGAATAATAACGGTCATCACAAAAGTAGAACCTTCTGGCATTTTATCAAAGAGTCCATAACGGAAATTTCCGAAAGTTCGGTCTCGTGTTAAATGACCAATATCTGGTACTTTATTTAGGTGCTGTATGGTCATGTATCGATGAGGCAAACCATCAAAATACCAGACACCATCTTGTTCGCTTGATTCTGGTACTGCATAAAACAACTGTTCCGCAAAATCGTAGCCAAATGGTTGTTCTTCTTGTTTTTCAGGATAAGGAATCAAGTTTAAAAGTGCATCGCTATTACCATGAGTTACACTGGGCTTTGGATTAAACCATCGAATTAACCAATCACGAAATGCTTTGCCTGTTAACCGTTCTACTTTGATGCCGACACCATTCAGTTTAGAGATAAAACTGGTGGCAACTTGATTTAAGTCTTGAATCGCTGAGCGCCCTCGGCGTAATGACATTTTCTGTGTATATTGTCGATAAAAGGCAACACGGACTTTACGTTGTCCACCATGAAAATCACAGTTCGTCACTTTGTCGTCATAAAAGATTCCGCCATCGCGTGACAGCCAGTCGCAATACTGTTTCATCAAAGCTAAATAAGTTTCTTTAAATGGACTGTCTTGTGCGGTTGGTTTAATGTAATCAGCAATGGCTTGATATAAATAAGCCATGCTCATTTCATCTTGTACGTAAAATTGCAGAATCCAAGGTGATTCTTCGTCTCGATATTGCGGAAATGTATCTTGAAAAATGCCTTGTAAGCCATCTCGTAGCTGTTCTAAATAAGTTTCTGGTTTTGCTTCACAGGATACTAAACTTAATTCAAACACTGCGCCAACGGTTCTGTCTTGCAATAAGACAGTCCGGCTTTCGTCATCAAATTCTACCCACGGTAAATGGGTCAAAATAGAAGGCGGAATTTGATAAGTTTTTTCAGCCATAAATGTTGTTAAGGCTTCGTTTGATAGTTTTTGATTTTGATTTTGATTTTGTTTTTGTTTTTGTTTTTGTAAAATAGATTGGCGCATTATAGACCTTGTGGTTTTACTAATAATATAGGTTTGTTGTTATGAAAAAGAAAAAGACTAAAGTTAGACTAAAATTTAATGAATCTCTGCAATGCGTGATTTTGCAAGTTCTGTATGAGAGCACGTCCAGAACTTAACTAGAAAATAATGATTGAAAATTGCGTGAATTTTTTGTCATAAATGTTAATATCACCATGTCAATTGATATATGGCAAAGTTATGATTAAATACAGACATGCAACCCAGCAAGACGCCAATCAATTGGCGATATTGTTCGATATTGCTTCTGTTGGCATGATTAATTACTCTTCTTCTGTAACCGAACAATTTTCTGAAGAAAAATTATTCCTGCAGAACGAACTGATTATATTAGAAATTTGTTAGCAGCAAATTATGGAACTGTGCTCCAAAAAATAAAATCATATTAAACCTTCCGTTAACGCGGCAAACATTTTCCACTCCGTGAAGATAATGCTTGCTGAGGAATATGAATGTTGGATGCATTTTTAGCCTCTGCCGCAACACTATAAATATGAGAAAGATCAAACTCTTTAGATGGAAGCCCAAAGAATGAAGTTGCCGTTTCCAACAATCCAGATACGGACTTGCAACTTAATTTACCCGTAGTCGTATTGTGTGAAATTTCCAAACCATCGTCTTTGCCTGTTTTTGCATTGCTTTTTTGTAAACGTTTTTCTTGTATATTAATTCGATGCAATTCTTTATTTCGCTCGCTAATATAACATATCGATCGTT
>SDBS01004467.1_pt1 | contig 13682 bp, 7 predicted proteins | sample 2277091 | NCBI WGS metagenome assembly SDBS01 (sample SAMN10404972, study PRJNA504765) | marine sediment metagenome | isolation source: marine sediment core GS10_PC15, 163 cmbsf | place: Arctic Ocean: Southern Knipovich Ridge | collected 2010
ACGTTTGTCCTATAATTAATATTATGTTAAATAGGGAATATTAAAAGAAAGGGAAAGAATAAAAATCCCTCCCCCCTTTAATAATGATTAATGATTATTTGTTATCCAGTTCTTCAAGTCTCTTTATGATTTCCTCTCTCTTATCCATCATTTGTAAACGATAATAAAGAATTTTTAAATTTTCGAGGGACTCACGGCTATCAGGATTGATCTCTATTGCTTTTTCAAAAGATGGAATTGCAACTTCAAAAGCGGCATCCATCTTCGCCTTGGCAACCTTAAACTCTTCATTATCCATTATCTGGTTGGCTATTTCCTGTAGTTCTACTCCCTTATTGAACTGAATAACCCCCAAATTATAATATGGATCAAAATATTCAGGATTGAACTCAATCGCTTTCTCATAACTGGCCACAGCCTTCTCAATCTTTCCCTGCTTGTCAAATAAGATTCCCTCCACATACCATAGAACCTCATTTTCAGAAGATTTTTCCTTGGCTAATATTATATATGACATGGCATCCTCATCCCTGGTAGTATTTAAATAATATTGTATCAGCTCCAGTAATACAACATCCTCATCCGGATACATTTCTATTCCTTCTTTCATGCAGTTTTCGGCTGCCAATGAATCACTCATGGAAAAATAGGTACGGTTCAGCAATTGAAATACACCGGTTCCTCCGTAATTCAGCTCTTTTGACATATTGAAATATTTGATGGCCCTGTCCCAATCTTCACAGTTATAGGCTGCCAATGCAGTATTGTATATGATAATGGTATCAATGCTGCCACCAAACACATCGAATTGCGTTATTTCAAGGGAATATTCAAAGGCCTCCACCGCCTTTGCATATTCTTTGGCGGAAAAATGTCCCACTCCAAGATTAATAAAATCATTGTTCAGCATAGGCAATGTGAGCTCAACAGATTTTTGGATATTTCCTTTTTCATCGAGTTCTATTGCCTTTTTATAGGCTACAAATGCCTTGGAAAATGGATCTTCTGCAAGTTTTTTGATCGCGTCATCCTGCGATTCCCCAATTGCCTGTAATATTTTTCCCTTAACCAGAAAGGTTTTATTATAGTTCATTGTTTTTTCATGCTTCTCCGCTACCTGAATTGTCTCCCATGCTTTTTCAATCTGTCCGTTGTTAAGGTAATTGTTGGCACTGGTTACTTTTCCTTTCTGGGCAAACACACTGCCAACTCCGGCAAAAATCAATAGTAGTACGACTATCTTTCTCATTTTTAATTGGTTTAGTAAATTATTCATCAGCAAATTTATAATTTCTTTAATTTTTATTCAATTTTTTGTTTAAATTTATTTAAATATTATTCAAAATCCTTGCCATTTTCTTTTTTGGGGGTCTCATTTTCTTCAGTACCATCACTCAAGTCCCCATTATCATTGGCTTCACCGGTATATTGAATATATTCAATGGCTGCAATGGAATCTCCCTTTTTAAGGTTGATCAGGCGCACTCCCTGAGTGGCACGCCCCATAACCCTCAGATTTGCAACCGCCATGCGGATCACAATTCCCGATCTGTTGATGATCATCAGGTCATCGTCATCATCCACGCCCTTAATGGCAATCAAATCTCCGGTCTTTTCAGTTATATTAATGGTCTTCACTCCTTTCCCACCCCTGTTGGTTATGCGGTAGTTTTCAATTTTGGACCGTTTCCCATAGCCTTTTTCCGAAACCACCAAAATATCCTGCTCTTCGTTTTCCACACAAACCATTCCTACCACTTCGTCCTTTTCATTTTTCAGGGTAATCCCACGAACGCCTGAAGCCCCCCTGCCCATAGGCCTCACTTTTGCTTCCTGAAACCGGATAGCTCTGCCTGAGCGAACAGCAAGGACTATATCATGGTTTCCATTCGTCATCTTGGCCCTCAGCAACTGGTCTCCATCCCGGATACTGATGGCTATAATACCATTCTGCCTGGGCCTGGAATAAGCTTCAAGGGAAGTTTTTTTAATGACTCCCTTCTTGGTACAGAGCACGATGTAGTTATTGTTGATGTATTCTTCATCATCCAGCTTTTTAACATTTATAAAAGCCTTTACCTTATCCTCCGGAAGTATATTAATGATATTCTGAATGGCCCTTCCCTTTGAAGTTCTCGAACCCTCAGGTATTTCGTACACCTTCAGCCAGTGACACTTACCCGATTCAGTAAAGAACAGCATGGTATTGTGCATGGAAGCTATAAAAAGATGTTCAATAAAATCTTCTTCGCGTGTGGTACTTCCTCTGGCGCCTACCCCTCCCCGGTTCTGAACCCTGTATTCAGCCAGAGGTGTACGCTTAATATATCCCAGGTGAGATATAGTAAGTACCATATCATCATCTGCATAGAAGTCCTCAGGATTGAATTCTTCAGCATTGGGTATTATCTCAGTGCGTCTTTCATCTCCAAATTTTTCTTTTACTTCAAGCAATTCATCTTTGATAATCCCCAATTGCATGCTTTCGTCCCCGAGTATCTCTTTCAGATGTGTGATCAGCTTCATCAATTCATCGTAATCTGCCCTCAATTTCTCACGTTCCAGGCCGGTAAGCTTCTGCAGTCGCATATCCAGGATAGCTTTTGCCTGGATCTCAGACAACTCAAATTCCTTCATCAATCCAACCCTTGCAATCTCCGGTGTTTTTGATGCCCTGATAAGCTTAATCACCTGATCCAGATGATCTATTGCAATGATCAGTCCTTCAAGTATATGTGCTTTCTTTTCTGCCTGTCCTAATTCATAGCTTGTACGACGCACAATAACATCATGCCGATGGTTGACAAAGTACCTCAGCATCTGTTTTAAATTCAAGGACCTTGGTCTTCCCTTAACAAGAGCAATATTATTTACATTAAAGGAAGACTGCAATTGAGTATACTTAAATAGCTTATTCAGAATAACATTTGCACTTGTATCCTTTTTAAGTATAATCACAATACGCATCCCATTCCTGTCCGACTCATCATTGATATAAGATATCCCCTCTATCTTCTTATCATTGATCAGTTCTGCGGTTTTCCGGATGAGTTCAGACTTATTAACCATGTAAGGAATTTCCGTAACAATAATGGTTTCCCTACCCGAAGCGGTTATTTCGATTTCTGTTTTTGCCCTTACAAGGATTCGGCCTCTTCCGGTCTCAAAAGCTTCTCTAACTCCCTGTGTGCCATATATAATACCTCCTGTTGGGAAATCCGGGGCCGAAATATACTTCAGCAAACCCTCCAAATCAATATCAGGATCGTCAATTTCTGCAATCAGGGCATCAATGACCTCGGATAAATTGTGGGGAGGCATGTTTGTGGCCATTCCCACAGCAATTCCCGACGCTCCGTTTACCAGTAATAGTGGAATACGAGTAGGCAGTACTGTTGGTTCCTTGAGAGTATCATCAAAATTCAACTGGAAATCCACTGTATCCTTGTCAATATCGGAAAGGCTTTCTTCTGCAATCCTGGTTAACCTTGCTTCTGTATATCGCATGGCTGCCGGACTGTCACCGTCAATGGAACCAAAGTTTCCCTGTCCGTCTACCAGAGGATAGCGAAGCGACCACCTCTGGGCCATACGCACCATGGCTTCATATACTGAAGTATCTCCGTGTGGGTGGAATTTACCAAGTACCTCCCCTACAATCCTTGCTGATTTTTTATGGGCCCTGCCGGCCATTACACCCAGCTCATACATTCCATACATAACCCGGCGGTGTACCGGCTTCATTCCATCCCGAACATCAGGTAAGGCTCTCGACACAATCACCGACATGGAATAATCGATGTAGGACGATTTCATCTCCTCCTCTATATTGACAGGAATAATTTTTTCAGTTTCTGGCATATTTTTTGATTACTTTTATCAGACTTAAAATGAGCTTTTCTTATTCGCAAATTTGAATTCACGAAATTAGTGAATTATTGTGTATTTTAAAGCTTTTTAAACCTTGATTTTTCAACAGTTTTTTGTTTATAAAAGAAAGGATCATTTTTTCATTATCTTTGCACAGTGAATCTTGTAAAACTAGTGGGAAAAGGCAGGAAAACCGGACTCTTTGTCAGTTGATATTCAAGAAAGAAAATACTTGAATCTGACAGGCAGGAAAACAAGATGAATTTCAGTCTGTTTTTATTTCCTCAAAATGCTGCCCTGCAAGATTTATAAAAGTGTATTTTGGCAGCCCCGGAGTGATTTTTTTTGACAACAAGTAGTTTTATTGATATTATGGATGCTAAATTTTCTCAAAGAATAAAAGATGTTTTGACTTATAGTAAAGAAGAGGCTATACGCTTAGGAAATGCTTATATTGGTACCGAGCACCTGTTTCTTGGCATTCTGCGTGAAGGAGAAGGGCTTGCCATAGACGTGCTTCTTTCCCTGGGGGTGGATTTACTCAGCCTGAAAAAAGCCCTGGAAGGCAGCATTCGCAGTGAGATACCTTTAAGCCTTAAAGATTCAGAAAACATACCACTCTTAAAGGCTTCTGAAAAGGCCTTGAAACGCATATACCTGGAAGCTAAATCATTTGGCAGCCCAACCATAGATACCGAACATCTTTTACTTGCCATCATCAAGGACGCTAATTCCCTGGTTTCAGTGAAACTAAAGGAAATGGATATCGAGTATGATCTTCTGAAAGATGAGATAAAGGAACTTATTCCGGAGGCTTCTGCAGATTTCCCGGGGGAAGAAGAGGATGATGAGGCAAAGAGTTTTGGTGGCGGTCAGGGAAAAGCCACCCCGGCAACTCCCAAATCAAGTTCTGAAACACCGGTTCTTGATAATTTTGGGATTGACCTTACAAAGGCTGCCGAAGAAGACAAACTGGACCCCATTATTGGTCGCGAAAAAGAAATTGAAAGGCTGGTTCAGATACTTAGTCGCCGAAAAAAAAACAACCCAATACTAATTGGTGAACCAGGAGTAGGTAAGTCTGCCATTGCAGAGGGACTGGCATCCAGGATCATAGACAGAAAGGTATCCAGGATACTGTTCGGGAAAAGGGTTGTAACCCTGGACCTTGCCTCTATTGTGGCAGGTACAAAATACCGTGGACAGTTTGAGGAAAGAATGAAAGCAATTTTAAATGAGCTTGCCAAAAGTGACAATATTATTCTTTTTATTGATGAAATCCATACCATAGTTGGTGCAGGAGGTGCCACCGGATCACTGGATGCTGCAAATATGCTTAAACCTGCACTGGCCAGGGGTGAAATTCAATGCATCGGGGCAACCACCCTGAATGAATACCGCCAGCATATTGAAAAAGACGGTGCCCTGGACAGAAGATTCCAAAAGGTTATGGTAGAGCCCACTACTATAGACGAAACGATTGAAATTCTGAAAAACATTAAAGAAAGATACGAGGATCATCACAATGTATATTATACAGATAAATCACTGGATTCATGTGTTATGCTTACAAATCGCTATATCAGCGATCGCTTTCTTCCGGATAAGGCAATTGATGCAATGGATGAGGCCGGTTCCCGGGTTCATATCTCCAACATTATTGTCCCTGAACGAATTCTTGAGCTGGAAGGCAGACTGGAAGTCACCAAAAAGGAAAAGATTTCAGCTGTAAAAAATCAAAATTTTGAAAAAGCAGCCAGTTATCGTGACCGGGAAAAAGAAGTTATTGACCTTCTGGATATTGAAAAAACGAAATGGGTGAAGGAACTGAGCAAGAACCGTCAGAAAGTGGATGAAGAAACGGTGGCCGAGGTAGTGGCTATGATGACCGGTGTTCCGGTACAGAGAATTGCACAGGCCGAAGGAGCCCGCCTGTTGAAAATGAATGAAGAATTGAGCGGAAGTGTGATCGGGCAAGAGGATGCAATCTCAAAAATTGTAAAATCAATACAGAGAAACCGGGCCGGACTAAAAGATCCGAATAAGCCGATCGGAACTTTCATATTTCTCGGTCCCACTGGTGTTGGAAAAACCCAGCTGGCAAAAATCCTTGCACAATATCTGTTTGAGAGCGTGGATAATCTTATTCGTATTGATATGAGTGAGTATATGGAAAAATTTTCCGTATCGCGCCTGGTGGGAGCTCCTCCCGGATATGTAGGATATGAAGAAGGCGGACAGCTAACCGAAAAGGTACGCAGAAAGCCTTATGCTGTAGTGCTGCTGGATGAAATTGAAAAGGCCCACCCCGATGTGTATCATATACTATTGCAGGTACTGGATGAGGGCCAGTTGACCGATAGTCTTGGAAGAAGAGTGGATTTCAGAAACACCATCATCATAATGACTTCTAATATTGGTTCACGGCAATTGAAAGAATTCGGCAGCGGTATGGGATTTGATACCAAGGTAAATGAAGGGAATCGCAATGAAATCAACAAAGGGATCATTCAAAAAGCATTGAAACGAGCTTTTGCCCCTGAATTTCTGAACCGGCTGGATGATGTGGTAATGTTCAATTCATTAACCAGGGAAGATATCTATAAGATCATAGACATTGAATTGAAAGGTCTTTTTGAACGGATAAATAATCTGGGTTACCATATTAAATTTTCGGGTGCAGCAAAGGATTTTGTGGCAGAGAAAGGTTATGATGTGCAGTTTGGTGCAAGACCATTGAAGAGAGCCATTCAAAAGTATATAGAAGACCCTATGGCTGAAGTGATCATCTCTGCTGATATCAGAGAAGAAGATACTATTTCCGTTGGATTAGACAAGAAAAAGGAAGAACTTACCTTTAAAATTTTAAAGGCTTCACAGGAACAGGAAAAGGAAGAGAAAAAATAATAAACTTCTTCTGTTATAAGGGGGATATCCATTTTTGGTTCTGACGCCTTCATGCTCTACTTACCAATAATAACAAGAGGTAAGCATTGATTACAATTTGTATAAATTCTGTTAAACATTAAAAATGACGCAAAGTTTGGGTTTAATTTCAGCAGATTGCCACGCTGCTTCGGTCCTCGCAAAATCCATCTCCTACTTTAACACTCTCTTTGATTCTTGTTTTTTCTTCTCATTCAACCTTCATCGTTCATCATTCAACCTTCAAAGGCGTTCCAATCAGGTCATATTCTGTGGCTTCCAGTATCTTCACCTGATATAATTCTCCTGTTTTTAAATCGGCCTTGCTTTTAGGAATCAGAACTTCATTGTCCACTTCCGGAGAATCAAATTCAGTGCGTCCAACATAATAATCACCTTCCTTTCGGTCAATGATAACCCTGAACTGCTTTCCTATCTTGTTTTCATTAAGTTCCTTTGAAATTTTCTGTTGCAGTTCCATGATCTCATCCGCCCTTTCCTGCTTGAGCTTTTCAGGAATTTCATCTTTAAAATTCTGATAAGCATAGCTTCCTTCTTCGTGTGAATAGGTAAATACCCCCAGCCTGTCAAAACGAAACTCTTCTACAAACTCTTTCAAATCCCGGAATTCCTTCTCCCCTTCCCCAGGATGACCTACCAACATGGTTGTGCGTATAGCCAATCCGGGAACTTCAGTCCGAAAGCGATGAAGAAGCTTCAGGGTACTATCCCTTGAGGATAACCTGCGCATCTTTTCCAGTATTTTATCATGACTGTGCTGCAAGGGGATATCAATATACCTGCAAAGCTTCTTTTCTGAAGCCATCAGGGGCAGTATGTCAAGCGGAAACTTACCTGGATAGGTATAGTGTAACCTGATCCATTCAAGCCCGCTAACAGAAGCTAATCCATTGACAAGATCTTTGAGTTTTTGTTCCTTATACAGGTCCAGGCCATAATATGACAGGTCCTGGGCAATCAAAATAAGCTCTTTGACTCCTTTGCCTGCAAGAATTTCAGCTTCACGGAAGAGTTCCTCCATCGGCCTGGACTGATGTTTCCCCCGAATGAGGGGTATGGAGCAAAAGGAACAGCTACGGTCGCATCCTTCCGATATCTTGAGATATGCGTAATGAGAGGGAGTAGTCAGCAAGCGTTCCCCTACCAGGTCTTTCCTTGTTTCAATGCCAAGTCTTCCCAATATTTTATCGAGGTCATTTACCCCGAAATACTGATCTACCCCGATGATCTCCTTTTCAAGGTCCTTCTTATAACGCTCAGAAAGACAGCCCATAACAAACACATTCTTCAGCCTTCCCTCCTCTTTGGCCCTAACATATTGCAAGATGGTTTCAATAGATTCCTGCTTTGCATCATGGATAAATCCACAGGTATTGATTATCACAATGCCTGCATCCTGGTCATTGGAATCATGAACAATCTCATATTTCCCGGTACTGAGCTGGCCCATCAGGACTTCTGAATCCACCAGGTTTTTGGAGCAACCCAGGGTTATTATATTGATCTTACTATTTTTAGTAGTCTTTCTCATAATAAATCACAAATGTCAAAATTCAAGAAACAAACAATGATCAAAACCCAAAAAAATCAAATACCAAAGCTTTAGAATTTGGGATTTGGGATTATTTTTTCATTTCTATTTAACTGTTAACCCAAATAAGTCGTATTTGTTATACCGGTATAAAGTACTTTCCTTTTTTCGTTTGTTAAAATGTATACGTAATAATTATGGAAACGCATTATGTGCTTATTATTTAGTGCAGTGCAAGAGCTATAGAGATTCCTCGGTTCGGTTAGCCTTCGGCTTACCTCTCCCGGAATGACAGCCCAGGTGAATGACTAAGAGAACAGAGAATCCACAAACTCTTCCCTGTTAAAGGCCTGCAGATCATCAAGACCCTCCCCGATGCCAATGTATTTTACGGGGATGTTGAACTGATCAGAAATACCAATCACTACACCTCCCTTGGCCGTCCCATCGAGTTTTGTAACGGCCAGGGCATTTACTTCGGTAGCTTTTGTGAATTGTTTAGCCTGTTCGAAGGCATTCTGGCCGGTAGATCCGTCGAGAATAAGCAATATTTCATGGGGCGCCCCTTCCACTACCTTATCCATCACCTTTCTGATCTTGCTTAGCTCATTCATCAGGTTGATTTTGTTATGCAATCGCCCGGCCGTATCCACTATAACCACATCCATATCCCGTGATTTTGCAGAAGAAAGTGTGTCATAAGCCACAGATGCCGGATCGGAACCCATACTCTGTTTTACAATATCCACCTCTGCCCTGTCCGCCCATATCTGCAGCTGTTCAACGGCAGCAGCGCGAAAGGTATCAGCAGCACCCAGTAAAACCCGATAGCCTTTGTTTTTGAACTGATGTGCCAGTTTTGCAATTGTTGTAGTTTTACCTACCCCATTAACTCCCACTACCATAATAACATATGGCTTAATACCTGAAGGGATTATGAAATCGCCATTTCCTGAAAATTTGTTCTCAGCCAGAAGGGCTGAAATTTCTTCCTTGAGGATAATGTTAAGTTCGGAAGTTCCGAGATACTTATCTTTTGAAACCCTTGCTTCTATCCGCTGAATGATCCTGATGGTGGTATCTACTCCAACATCAGAGCTGATAAGAACTTCTTCAAGTTCATCCAGAACAGAGTCATCCACGCTGGTTCTCCCCACAGCAGCCCTGGAAAGCTTCTTAAAGACACTATCTTTTGTTTTTTGTAAGCCTTTATCAAGACTTTCTTTCTTTTCTCTTGAAAACAATCCCACGATTTATGAATTATTTTTGTTCCTATCGATATGCAAATATAAAAAAAGCTTTCTTCGGCTGGAAGAAAGCTGCATTATGTGAATATTTTCGAAGATTTATTTCTTGAAAAAATCATTTACATGATCGTTATGAACCATTTCTTCTTTGAATGCATAGGCTCCTGTCTTTTCTGACTTCACCATTTTAATACATTTGGTATAAGATTTTCCTGTTCCCGTCTTCAGTGTTGCAACTACCTTCTTAGCCATAGCTTAACAATTATTTTATTTCTTTATGAATGGTTACTTTTTTAAGAATGGGATTGTATTTCTTCAATTCCAGTCTGTCCGGGGTATTTTTCCGGCTTTTTGTAGTAATATACCGTGAAGTTCCTGGCATACCACTTTCTTTATGCTCAGTACATTCCAGGATCACCTGTACTCTATTCCCTTTCTTGGCCATGATTCAGTTTCTTTTTTAGTATTTTTTTATAAAACCCTTTTCCCTGGCTTCTTTCAAAACCGTATCAAGGCCTTTTTTGTCGATTAGCCTGATACCTGCAGCAGAAACCTTAATTTTAACCCAACGATCTTCACTGGCAAGGTAAAACTTCTTATCAAACAAATTAGGATAAAACCTTCTGCGGGTCCTTGTCTTCGAGTGAGACACATTGTTTCCCACCATCATCCTTTTTCCTGTAACCTGACAAACTCTCGACATTTTTCGGATTTTTATAATATTTTTTATTGTTTTTTTAAAACAGAGCGCAAAATACGTGATTATTATTGAATTAATCAAGGAAAAATTAAATTATTTTTCAGATCTCCATTTATACTGATTTAAGGATACTTTTTCTCAATAAATTCAAAGAAATAAGGGATGCCATATGAATGATTCTGGTCCTGTCCTTCCCCAGTGAATATTTACAGGCATGAACTCCCTGAGGCGAGGCTATTGCAATCCAGACTGTACCCACAGGTTTGTTTGCTAATCCTCCTCCCGGGCCGGCTATCCCGGAAACCGATATCGCGAAATCAGTTTCCATTTCTTTCTGTGCTCCAAGAGCCATTTGAAGTACAATCTCCTTACTTACAGCGCCTTGTTTTTCAAGCACTTGGGCATTAATACCTAAAGTTTTAATTTTAGATTCATAAGAGTAGGCAATGATGGAGCCCATATAATAATTCGAACTGCCTGGGACAGAAGTAAGTAGCCTGGAAATGCTTCCTCCTGTGCAACTTTCAGCAGTGGAAATAGTTTTGTTGTGTTTTCTCAGAAGATCTCCCACAATTTGCTCCAGGCTTTCAGAATTTTTGCCAAATATAAAGTCAGGAATAATTTGCTGAAGTTTTGATTCCTGAATATCCAGCAATTTTTCAAGTTCCTGCCTGTTTTCGCCTCGTGCAGATAATCTTAATTTAATTACCGGAGCGTTTGGAAGATAAGCAAGTTTTATTTCTGTGGGTAAAGCATCCTCAAATTCCGTAAGCAACTCGGCAAGATGAGCCTCTATAGCTCCCATGGTCAGGGTTGTACGGTGAATAATCACAGGAGGATTAAATTTGCGCACTACTTCAGGTATCACAAACTCTTTCATCAAGCCCTTCATTTCATCCGGAACGCCTGGCATGGACACAAAGACCTTACCTTCTTTTTCAAACCACATGGCCGGTGCAGTACCCCATTTGTTTAAAAATATTTTCACCCCTTCAGGTACCAATGCCTGCTGACGGTTCAGTTCATTCATTTCAAGCTTCCTGGCTTTCAATCTCTTTTTTATGGTGTTCAATACTTCCGGGCTTTCCACAAGCTTCTTTCCAAAATACTCAGCAAGGCTCGTTTTCGTAATATCGTCCCTGGTAGGTCCTAATCCGCCTGTTATCAGTACAAGCTCCACCCTTTCTCTGGCTTCATTTAATGCAGCTGCAATATGATCCTTCTGATCGGAAATAACGCTTGTCTGGTAAACATCCACTCCAATTTTACTGAGCTCCTGTCCTATCCAGGAAGCATTGGTATTCACCGTTTGACCTATGAGCAACTCATCTCCAATAGATATGATCTCCGCTTTCATTTTTTCAAACTGATTTATTTTGGTTTTCAGGACTGCAAATATAGAAATTTAGTAAACTAAAACCACTGTTGTGGATATTTCGCCCACTACGGGGCTCAGGGCTGCGATAATTATTCTATACACATGGCGATGCCATGTGCTAAATTATTTCAGGCCTGCGGCCTGTGTTAACTGCGTACAAAAGATACATATTACGGGTTAATATGCCCCAGGGAGTTGTTATAAGTCTTTTTCACTCGTCTGACCACTCATGCTTATGGTCAGTAGATAGGCTTGTCTATTTACCCGATGAACTAACTAATAGTGGTCTGACGAGTATTTATAAACATAAGTGACTAAAGTTCATAAAGTAACTAAATTGACTGAAGCCAATATAGCTAAATAATAACTTTGATTAATAGCCTCCCATAATGTTATTGCTGTAAATATAGAAATCAGGGTCTATTCGAATTGATATTTCCCCTTCCTTAATTTCTTTAAACTTGAAATTTGTATTGGGCATTATTATCATATCCTCACCAACAACATTGATTTTCAGAGGCATATCAAAGCCTTTTATACAATTTGTCCAGCGGTAAGCAAGTTTGTCGCCGTCGATTCTATATTCCAGCACGGGAACTCTATAGTCACGCAAATATTGGTCGAAAAATGCATCAAGATCCAGGTTTAAACTTTTTGCCATATATTCTTCTATTTGATTGGTAGTTACGGTTTGATGATAAAACTCTTTATTAAGATCCCTTAACATTGATCTCCATTTTTCGTCATCATTTACAATTTGCCTTAATGTATGCAACATATTGCTACCCTTACTATACATATCACCCGAACCACTAACATTAACATCATACTTACCTATTATAGATCTTGTATTACCTATATTCGAACGTGTTCCCCGAATGTATTCTGAACCTGCATCCTTTCCATAGAAATACTCAACAAACAAACCTTCGGAATATGCTGTAAATGATTCATGGATCCACATATCTGCTATGTCTTTATAAGTTATACTGTTTGCAAACCATTCATGACCGGATTCGTGGATAATTATAAAATCAAACTTATCCCCCCAACCAGTACGGGATACATCTCTGCCGCCAAAACCATTTTTATATCCATTGCCGTAAGTAACAGAACTTTGGTGCTCCATTCCCGGATAAGGTACTTCTACTAATTTATACCCATCTTCATAAAAGGGATAAGGACCAAACCAATGTTCAAATGCTTCCATCATTCTGGCAGCATCCTTAAACTGAACCCTGGCTTTTTCTAAATTGAGCTTAATCACCCAGTAGTCCATATCCAGGATTCCTTTCTCTCCCTCATACTTTTCCGAAAAATGAACATAATCACCTATGTTGAGGTTAACACCGTAATTATTTATCGGATTAACAACCTGCCAGGTATAGGTCTTTGTTTTATTCTTTTCTTTTTTTTCCTCTATCAAACGTCCATTTGCAACAGCCATTAAATCCTCTGGAACATTAGCATGGATTATCATTCCGTTATCAGGTTCATCATACATATGGTCTTTACACGGCCACCATATACTTGCACCAATCCCCTGGCAGGAAGTAGCTATAAAGTGATTGCCATTTTCATCTTTTGACCACTGAAATCCACCACTCCAGGGGGGTCTTTTTGCGACATGAGGATTACCCGAAAATTCTATTTTCAATTCATTAATTTCTCCTGGAATTTGCTTTTTATTTAATTTAATAAAATGAGCAGAACTATCCTGTGATATTTCCAGGACGTTGCCATCCTGATAGGCATTTTCAATTCTTAAAGGAGATTGAAGATCAATTTGTAAAACATTATAATTTTCTAATACCATGTATTGAATTATATTGCTTCCCTTTATATATCGGGTTTCCGGATTAACAGCAATGGTCAAATCGTATTCCAGCAAATCCCACCAGGCTCGTTCTTTTGTAACAGAACCTCTCAAAGTGTCATGCCGGGTATATTCTTTCTCTGTTGATAAATTTTGTGAAAAGCCTGCATTTATTGAAGTTGCAATGAATAGTA
>SDBS01004468.1_pt1 | contig 13680 bp, 11 predicted proteins | sample 2277091 | NCBI WGS metagenome assembly SDBS01 (sample SAMN10404972, study PRJNA504765) | marine sediment metagenome | isolation source: marine sediment core GS10_PC15, 163 cmbsf | place: Arctic Ocean: Southern Knipovich Ridge | collected 2010
TTCCAATATTCCAATATTCCAGGTATTACAAATATAGGATTAATCTACTTTTATTTGTTTGAATTTATACTTAGGTTTATAAGTACAATAGTAAACAAACATGAGAGAGTGTTTTAAGAATTGGTTTTTGTTAAATGGCTGTCCGGAATCCTGTGAAAACTTTTCATCATCCAGGATATATTCCGGAGAATCGGTATATGAGGTGATAAGGATTATCAATGGAGTTCCCTTGTTTTTTGAGGATCACATACAGAGACTAAATGATACAGCCGAAATGAGAGGGAAAATTATCCCCTATAAGCCTCAGGAAATTCGACAACAAATAATGCACTTAGTCGGGCTAAATCAATCATTAGTTGGGAATGTGAAGCTTGTTTTTACTGATTCAAAAGCCGGTAAGAAGCCGCCTGATTTCTTAATCTATTTTCTGGAACATCATTATCCCTCACATAATCAATATCGTGAGGGTGTTTCAGCCTTACTTTTTTTTGCTGAAAGGGACTATCCATCGGCAAAGATCATCAACCAAAAACTCAGATCAGTTATTTTTAAAAAGCTGATTGATACCGGGACCTATGAGGCAGTTCTTGTAAATCAGAAGGGTTTAATTACCGAAGGAAGCCGGTCGAATGTTTTTTTGGTGAAGGATGATAAAGTGTTTACAGCTCCGGACGGCACTGTTCTTTCAGGGATTGCCAGGAAATACATTCTCCAGTCATGCAGTGACAATGATATTGAAGTTAGATTTGAAAGGGTACATTATAAGCAGATAAGTAATTTTGATTCTGCCTTTATTTCCGGAACTTCACCGGGTTTATTACCTTTGAATATGATTGGGAAAGTTGAAATGTCTAGCATCAACAAGCTGATTAATACCTTAAAGGTGGCTTATGATGCTGTTGTAGAGCGATATATTATGGAAAATGGAAGTGCCTGAGTTATGAGGTTAAAGGGTAGCTGCATCTAGCGAATTTCTAAATATTGCTTGATTCTGGAAATAAAAATTTGCATTTCATCAAACATTTCAATTACGATATCTTTTTCAAATTCAACATAAACATCATAATCTCCTTTAGTTCTTCGGTTAAATGCTTTATTAATTATTTTGCCATATTTTGAGTCTATCAAGCCTTCGTGTATAAAATTCTTATTGAACCAACCGATAAGTTGAGCATGTTTTGATGACTCAAATTGATTTGCTAATCCCAATGCCAATAATGAATAAAACATTCCGTAATATATTCGATTGACTGCTGAACGGAATCGTTTATTTTCAATTAGAATTCGGACATCCACTATTGTTTCCTCTGCTTGATCTATCCGATACCTAATTAAGTTCTTTATATCATTTTTTTCAATTGTCATGCGTATATTCCAGATACTAAAGCATTAACAAAAATAGGTTGTTTACCTCGCATAGAGGATATCTCATTCTCTGACAACAAATGAACATCTAAAAGTATATTATGTTTTAAATTAATATCATAACACAAGTCTAGAATTTTGTTTTCATCCTTGACAGAATAGTCTTTGTCCAGCACAATTAATATATCATAATCAGAATATTCTTTAGAATCACCTCGAGCATGTGAGCCAAATAAGATAACTTCTTTTATGGATTCCCCATAGTTCTGCTTTAAATGATTTTTCAAGTGAACTAATATTTCTTGATTATCAGTCATTACTTTTTATTTGTCACTAAGTTACAAATAATTGTTTGAATCTAAAATTGAGATTCTTTTACAGCTTGCCTTCATCGGATAATAAGTTACATCCTAAAATCTTTAAGCTCCTTAAACTTTAGCTTAATTTATATGTATCGGAATTTCAAAATTATTCATTGATATACAGCGAGTTATATCATTTTAATAATCATTCTCGTATTAAAGGCTAAGGCTAAGGCTAAGGCTAAGGGATTTGACTGCTCATTTTAGACTTATTAAATTCAATTTGTCTCATTTTTCTGAAATGTTTTTCCGGAATATGATTGATTAAATAAGCAATAAAAGTAAATAAATGCATGGTTTAATTTTTAGGTAGCTGCCCTGCGCATATCTGAAACTAAGCCATATTTTTCTTCTTTAGGATAAGCCTTGGTTACTTCATATACCTTGAGCAATAACTTAAAAGCTCTTTAGACCTTAGCCTCTGCCTTAGCCTCAGCCTAATTTAGGGTATCTTGTATGGCAAAACGTATCTTTTATACTATTTTTAGCTAATTTGCAAATCTTTACTAACATTAAATAAAACTCTTATGTCTAGTATCAAAGGCCTAAAGAAAGAAATTGGAAATATCACCTATGAGGTTGTGTCGGATTGTTTTAGTTACATACTTGTGAACGGAGAAAAGAATAAGAAAAAGGCTATTTCTATAATCACGGAAACCATTAATTTGAGAAATGATATGATATACCGGCTTGGCCATTTTGAAGGGGAAAAAACCAGATCAAAAGTAAAGGTTTATTATGCAAAAATTAAAAAGGATTTGTATGCTGGTATGGATAAGTCACTTCAAAAGTTGAGTAAATTATCTGCATAGTCAATCCTTAAGAAGTAGGAGCTGTGTTAAGATCAGGGCACTACTTTGGGTTTAAAAATACAAACGTCCATTGCGTTCCGGAATGGCTACTGACATTTATCGTAAGTACCGGGACCCACTGGTACCGAAAAACAGCACCGGGCTTCCTGCCTGGCCGGCATGGTAGCCTGGTGTTAAATAAGGATTCAAACTTAGGTTTTGGCGCTGATTTTTGCTTCTGCGCAAAAATCGTGACAAAACCGGGATGTCGGGTGCTAATTAAATGTTCGTTTTTTGCGGTCTGTAAATCGTCTGTCCATTTATAAACTCTGATTTTCGGACCGCTTTCCGTGTTATGCCCTTAACCCGGCGCTTCGCACCGGGCTATTATATACCGCCCCTTCAGGGCTTACCCGGGGCTATTAATGCACTAATAAATCACAAAAAATAAATAATAAAAAACAAATAAAACTCAAATCCCAATAACCAGATTGCGTAATCTTCATTCCCCTCCTGGGAGGGGTTAGGGGTGGGTTCTGGTCTTTGAGATTTGGAAATTGAGATTTATTTAAAATTTGTGTTTTGTAATTTGGAATTTTAAACCTGTAGACATATGTCAGGGCAAGACAATTAATTGAATACTAAATAATCTATATTATTAAGATAAAAGCTATTGTAATTTAAGGATAAGTTTTATATTATAAATTCAATTACTTTCGCCATAGAGGGAATTTCATATGTATAAAACTTTATCTGTAACTGTTACCGGGAGGGTACAGAATGTTGGTTTCAGGTATTTTGCTTTTAAAGAAGCTAATGCTTTGAACCTGACAGGTAATGTTCGAAATCTGCAGAATGGGGATGTTAGAATTATTGTCCGTGGTCCCGGTGAACTTCTGGATGATTTTTTAGTTTCAATTCGCAATGGTCCGGGCTGGGCCAGGGTAGATGGGATTAAGATTCAGGAATTACCTGATGAGGAGTTTTCGGGCTTTCAGATAAAATAGTATTGATTACTGGAATGATGGAATATTGGAAGAGGCTAAATCACAATTTCCAGATCCAATATTATCCGGAGGTTTTCTTTAATTTTTTCTATCAAATCATCTGATAAACTGCCTAGTTTTTTAACTAATCTTTTATTGTTTTTATTGACCTCCTTTGGAGATCGTTTACAGGGTTCGCCTTTAACCGCCCCGTTCCGGGACGGTTATTCAAATTTAGCCACTTTGTGGCAAAAACAGATGTGTATCTTTCACCCAATCTCCAAGTCTCCCCATCCCTTGTCCACCGTAGCCTTGGCGAAGGTGGAGCTCCCTCGCCTTGTCTCTCCTACGCCATCAAATACTAACGCTTCCAGGTCCTCCGGACTCTGAAAGGTTTTACCTGTCTCATCTTCCTTTCGCCCTGCGCCCTGTGCCTTGCGCCCTTTCAAGCACCAACGCTTCCAGGTCCTGCGGACCCGCTGACGATAAATGTCAGGATCAGAGACCTGAAAGGCTTTGCCTGGCTTTCGCCCTGCACCTTAAAGCTTTTCTTCCCTTTTATCTTTTTACTTTAATCTTTTATCTTTATTCAGACTTTCTTATCCCATATTCACCACCTGAGTACCACAATGCTTGCATTTTCCCTCTGCATCCAGGTTTATCAGCTCGGTATTGTATCCACTTCGTTTAATGGCAGTGTGTTTACAATTATGACAATGAGTGTTTCTGCCAACTGAGGAATTATCCAGATTTCCTACAAACACATAGTTCAGGTGCTTTTTTGCTATATAATAAAATTGTTCAAGGGTGGTTTCCGGGGTGATGGGCAGGGCCTTTTTAAATCTCGGGAAGTATCTGGAAATATGCAGAACAGTGTTCTTTCCTGTTTCATATGCGATCCATTGAACCATTTCTTCGAACAGATCAGGATCATCATTTAAAAGAGGGATGACCAGGTTTGTAATTTCAAGATGTTTTCCGGAAATTCCAATTTCTCTTATCGAATCTTTTACCGGACCTAGTGATGAGAAAGTCTGGGTTTCATAAAATTCATTTGAAAAGCTCTTTAAATCAATATTAAAAGCATCCATAAGTTCGATAAGCTCACGCTGAGGAATCTCATTCATATAGCCATTTGTAACCATTACATTTTTCAGACCCTCCTTCCGGGCCAGTTTTGCAACATCCATAATATATTCAAACCAGATTCCGGGCTCATTATATGTATATGCAATTCCAATATTTCCTTCAATTGTCAACGCTTCTTTAATAATTTTTTCAGGACTGTAGTATTTTAAGAAATCTGCTTCTGCTACCCCTACCTGGGAAATATCAGAATTCTGGCAAAACAGGCAATGCATATTACAACCGAAAGTGCCAATGGAAAGAATATTTTTTCCGGAGTGAAAATGATAAAGCGGTTTCTTTTCAACCGGATCCATGTGTTTGGCAGAGATCATTCCGTAATTTTCTGCAATCAGGCTTCCCTTTTCATTTTTTCGCACCCTGCAGAGTCCGATCTTATCTTCTCCGATTATGCAGTTTTGCGGACAAAGCAGGCACTGGACTTTATTATTTCCGATTTTCTGATAGTAAGAAGCTTCTTTTTTCACTTTTTTTAGGTATTTTTTATTCAAATCTGAGTCTCATTTCCTCAATGCTTTCTATTGAGCCAACTACAGTCAAAATATCTTTTAATCTGAGACGTGTGTAGCCGGTAGAAATGATTTTTTGACCTCTTCTCTGAGTTGCAATAATCAGGATATCTGCCGGAAGATGCAGGTCTCTGATGGCCACTCCATGTATATCACGGTTTCTGATTACAATATCTGCAGTATCCTTGTGTTCCTCCATACCCAACAGAAGAGAGGTAGCCATTGGTGACCTTACAAAATGATCCATCAGACTTACGATTGCAGTTGTTGGCTCCACTATAAGGACTCCCAGCTTATGAAACTTTTGAATGTTTTTTCGTTCATTTAATCGTACAATCAATTCAGGAGTTCCATAATTTTCGTATGCCAGTTCACAAATCTCAAGATTTTCTTCATCAGTTTTCATTGTTACAATGGCATCCGTATTGGCAACATTTAGTTTTTCAAGTAATTGAACATTTAGTTTTGAATAACTGAATATTGAAATATTTTCATTTTCAGGTTTCGGAAATTCTTCACGGGAGGTGGCAATGGTTACCAGCCAGTCATGACTTGAGAGTTGTTGTGCCAATGCCAGAGATTGTTGCTCGTAACCAAAGATCAGTGCCCTGAGAGGCCCTTTGTGATCTTCATGTTCACCCCTGGGATGATCTTCATTCACCATTTGAATGGCCCACTTAAAAAGTGGAGGCCCAACAAGTTGATTCAGGACGATTACCGATATTATTATCGAAGCAAATTGTAAACCCCACTCAGGGTATTCATTTATAACTACGGTAACCAAACCCAAGCCAATACCGGCCTGTGTTATGAATGATATCCCTGCAATTCGATTGAATTTTTGTGGATCGCCTGCCAGGGTTCCACCAAGCCATCCGCCAACTATCATTGTAATAATTCTTACAAAAAATAAGATCAGGGCAATGGTCCAGGTTTGTCCAACTGTCTTCAATGAAAGGGAAGCACCAATAAGGGTGAAAAAGGCTATGTATATTATTGGGATTGTATCGTGAATGATTTTTTGAAATTCACGCCTGACGGGAGAATAATTTGTAATAAGTAAACTTGCGGTGATGCAAACAAGAAGAGGCTCAGTATAGAAATCGATACCGGGACCGCTTTCTGAAAAATGTCTGATTCCATTCGATAAGATGTATACTCCCCATCCCACGGCCAGAATAAGAACAGCCTTAATGCTGGTATTGATCCTGGTGAGAAGTATAAGTTTAATAATTAAAAATAATATATAGCCCATGAGCAAGGAGACTGCCAGTTCAGCCAGCATTAGAGCAATCATTCCGGCTGAAAAACTTTCTCCCGTGGTTAAAGAAATTGCAATAGAAAAACTAATAGCAAATAATACGATGACAAGAAAATCTATAAGAACAGTTACTCCAAGTACCATTTGAGTAAAAGGTCCCTTTGCCCTTAGTTCACTGATTATGGCAATGGCTGAAGCCGGAGAACGGGCAATAAAAATTGTTCCTGTGATCAAAGACAAAGCAATTCTGCCATAGAAATCTAATTCCAGTCCAAAGAAGGATAAGCCGCTAATTATGAATACGGCGAAGCCCCCTAAAACTAAAGTTGTGATCATTATACCAAAAGTTATCCATTGGATGCTTTTCATCCGGCTTCTCAGTTCTACGAAGTATAATTCCGAACCCGCAGCAAATGCAATAAAAGCAAGGGCTATATGATTCACAAAATTCAGTTTAGGAAGAGATTCATGCTTTATTAAATTCAAGATTTCCGGGCCTGAAATAATTCCCATTAACAATAGCCCTGTTATCAGGGGAAGCTTGATGTATTTAATGAAGCCGGCAATTTTATTGGATGAGATTAAAATAATCCCAAAAGTGGCTATTGCTATCAATATATTCCAAAAATCACTCATAAGTGTTTTCCGATTTCAGATTCCTTACTTCTGTATAATCCTGAATGAAACAGGTGTTTTGAAATGTAAAATATGAAAAAAACAGGAGAATACAGCCTGTTTTAGATAATTTCACTTTATTGAGATGTTTATTTAGTTTCTTTTTACATCGAACTTCCCAAATGAATAGTCCCACAAGGAATAGTGATTGTAAAGGGGTGTCCTGGCAGAAAAAAAGATTGCCACTAAGACACAAAGTCACAAAGAAACACCAAGAAGATTTGAAATAGGACAAAAATAAACTTGGTGAACCCCTGTCTGCCGACAGGCAGGTTAGTGCCTTGGAGCCTTGGCCTGCCCCGTAAGGAAGTTCACCCTGTGAAATGCGAAGCAATATTTAACAGGGAATGACTGTACTGGGGTGGCAAGAGAAATAATCTCAATTCTACAAGCCAAACAGGGGCTCGGAGATATCAAGCAAACACCAGGAATTTGGATTGCTAATTATTTTATTTCAATTTAGCTTTTATCTTGTATCAAATTCATGTTAATAGTTAAAATTATTATCTTAGAGCCTTCATTTTTAAAATGGATCAGATCTTTAAACTTTACCTGACTGATGAAAGTAAAAAATTCCTGTATTTACTCTAAATCATAAACAGATGAAAATTAGAAATATCTTATTAATTCTTCTGGGATTGTTTTTTGGGCTGGTATTGCTCTTAGATTGCTCACATGGGAAAAAGAGAGATAAAACTGTCGATGAACTAATAGATCTGGACACCAGCATGCTCAACGAAACAATGAATTCTCTTTCTGAAATAGAGATTCAGGAGGGATGGGAATTGTTGTTTGATGGAGAAACACTGAATGGGTGGAGGAATTTTCAATCAGAAGAGCTGCCAAAGGGATGGAAAGTTGAGAATGGAAATCTGATTGCTTTGGGATTGGGGGGTGATATTGGCGGAGACATTGTATCTGAAAAAGAATTTGAGAATTTCCACCTTAAGCTTGAATGGAAGATAGCGGAAGGCGGGAATAGCGGGATATTGTATCATGTTAAGGAAGGCGATTATTCTGCAGTTTATGCTACCGGACCAGAATATCAATTAATTGATGATATTGGATATCCAGGAAAGCTTGAGGATTGGCAAACTTGCGGAGCCAACTATGCAATGCATAAACCGGTAAATTCAAAGATCAAACCTGCAGGTGAATGGAATACATCTGAAATTGTGGTTGATGGCAGCCTGGTAAAACATTTTTTGAATGGTGTGCTGGTTGTGGAATTTGAAATGTGGACTGAGGAATGGAATACCCTGGTTAAAAATTCAAAATGGAAAGATTTCCCGGATTATGGTAAAGCCAATAAGGGTCATCTTGCATTACAGGATCATGGAAGCCTTACCAGTTTCAGGAACATTAAGATCAAAGAATTGTAGGTGAAGTGGCACAGGGCACAGGGCGCAGGGGAAGAGGGGGAGAGTGGGCGAGGACGACAAAGCGAGGGAGCGATGGGGGGAAAGAGAAGAGGTGAAGAAGGTCGAAAGGTCAAAGAGTCGAAAAGTCAAAGAGAGAGGAAGAGGGCAAAGGGCGCAGGGTAAGAGGGGGAGAGTGGGCGAGGACGACAAAGCGAGGGAGCGATGGGGCGAAAGAGAAGAGGTGAAGAAGGTCGAAAGGGTCAAAGAGTCGAAAAGTCAAAGGGCAAGAAAGATAAAAGATTAAAGTAAAAAGATAAAAGTGCAACGCAAGAGGTGAGAGATGAGTGAAGAAGAGAATGTCCCAAGAAAAACAGCACCGGGCTTTAGCCTGGTGTAAAAAGGGAACATCCCAAAAGAGGTCCGAATAGAAACGCAATATAATAATTAGATGCTGTTTCGGACCGCAAAACCAAGGTAGAGAGAGAAGAAGAGAATGAGAAGTGAGATGTGAGTAAAGATAAAAGATTAAAGGAAAAAGATAAAAGGGGAGGAAAGAAGAGGTGAGTAGTGAGAAATGAGTGGAAGGCAAAGAAAAAGAAAGAGGTGAGAGTCGAACCGTAGCGGAGATACTGACATTAAGCTGTAACCGAATCGTCAGTGATGAGCAAAAAGTTTTAAAATATCAAATCTCAAATAATAAAAAACAAATAATACTCAAATCCCAATAACCAGATTGCGTAATCTTCATTCCCCTCCTGGGAGGGGCTAGGGGGTGGGTTCTGGCTCATTCCCCTCCTGGGAGGGGTTAGGGGTGGGTTCTGGTCTTTGAAATTTGAAAATTGTAATTTAGGATTTTTGAATACCAGAATATGTCCACCCTATTGTGGCATATATTGATTGTTTAAGCTGTAAACTTATATCAGGAAAGACAAATTAATTCACAAATAAAATTTTGCTATTATGATAAGGAAATATATACCCGGTTATTTACTGGCATTACTATTATTATTTTCAGTCACATCATGTAAAACAGGTGATAAAGAGCCTGGATGGCAATCTTTGTTTAACGGATCAGATCTTGATGGCTGGGTGGTGCATGGTACAGAGCTATGGTATGTTGAGAATGATAATCTAGTTTGTGAGAGTGGCCCCGATAAAGAATATGGTTACCTCGCCACAACCCGGAATTATAAAAATTTCTACTTAAAACTCGATTTTAAGCAGGAATCTGATGGCAACAGTGGTGTTTTTTTCCGTTCTTCTTTGGATGGGGTAATCATTAAAGGCTGGCAGGTGGAGGTGGCTCCTGCCGGAAATGATACCGGTGGAATTTATGAATCTTATGGAAGAGGCTGGCTTAAGCAAATTCCCGAAGAGAAAGAAGATATTTTGAAAGAAGGAGAATGGAACAAGCTTGAAATAAAAGTTTTTGAAGACAGGGTTACAACCTGGCTTAATGAAGTTCAAATGGTGGATATCAGGGATGAAACTATAGGAAATGCAAATGGAGTGATTGCTCTTCAGATTCATTCAGGAGGTGGGATCAAGGTACTTTGGAAGAATATTCTTTTAAAGGAATTGTAATTGGATTAGCTGCGCTGAACTCATCCCTCCGGTCTTCGGTTCCTGCTTGCGCAGGAATGAAGAGTAATCGTCAGATTTGCACACTATTTCTGGTACACATCCGGGATTCAGATAGTAGTTAATTAGGTTCCTGCTTGCACACGAAAGATGAATTAATGTTAAGCATTCTTTCATCCCGGGCATTTGTGACCTTATGACTTTAAGATTTTCACTAACCCCGGCATTTATGCCGGGGGGTATGTCAGATCAGAAATGGGCTTTAGCCCTAAATATGAGGAAGTTGGACTAAAGTCCGGAACAGTGTAGCAAGTTCTATACTCCGGCATAAATGCTGGAGTTAGTCATGTAAAAAAGTTTCTTTAACGCAATAAACCCGGGATCCGGTTTTGTTAAGTTTAGCTGCGATGAGCTCGTAAACACCATTGAAAATTAATATTTTGTGAACCAAATTAAACACTAACACATGAAAACAAAATTCAGTACAGCGATTGTTTTATTCTTTTTTATTATCGGAGCGGGTTTAGAAATGATGGCACAATCAGGATTTACAAATCCAAAAGATTATTTTGGGTTTACACCCGGTGATGATCGCCAGCTATTTGATTATGAGCAGCTTATTAGCTATCTTCAAAAACTCGATGCCGAATCTCCCCGGTTAAAACTGGAGGAGATAGGGAAGTCTCCCATGGGGAAGCCCATGTATATTGCATTTCTTTCAGACGCTTCCAATATCGAAAATCTTGAAAGCCTCAGAAAAATCAATCATCAGCTTGCCTTGAATCCTGATTTGACAGAGGAAGAAAGAATATCCCTTTCGAAAGAAGGGCGGGTATTTGTATATGCTACACTTTCCATGCATTCCGGAGAGGTGGCACCATCACAATCTGCCCCCCTTATTGCTTATGACCTGGCTACAACTGATGATCCTGAAAAAACTGAATGGTTAAAGGATGTGGTTTATATGATGGTTCCTAACCATAATCCAGATGGGATGAATATGATTGTACATAATTATTTGAAATACAAGGGTACAAAGTATGAGGGTGCATCCTTACCAGGTGTTTATCATAAATATGTTGGACATGATAACAACCGGGATTTTGTTATCCTGTCACAGGAAGATACAAGAGCTATTGCCAAAGTTTATAATCAAACATGGCTCCCCCAGGTGATGGTGGAAAAACACCAGATGGGATCCACCGGAACCCGCTATTTTGTACCGCCTAATCATGATCCGATTGCCGAAAATATTGATGCAGGATTGTGGACATGGGTTGGAATTTTCGGTCAGAATATGTTCAACGACATGACCAATGCAGGATTGGCAGGAGTGTCGCAGCATTATATTTTTGACAATTACTGGCCAGGATCTACAGAAACATGCCTCTGGAATAATGTTATCTCTTTCCTTACGGAAGCTGCCAGTGCCCGTGAGGCCACACCCATTTATATCGAACCAAATGAACTGGCTGTACGTGGTAAAGGTTTATCCGAGTACAAAAAAAGTATTAATATGCCACTACCATGGGAAGGTGGCTGGTGGAGGCTTGGTGATATAGTGGAGTATGAATTAGTCTCTACTATGTCTATTATTAAAACCGCTTCCCTGTATAAGGAGAAAATTCTTCTTTTCAGAAATGATATGTGTAGAAGAGAAATTGAGAAGGGGAAGTCACAGCCACCGTATTATTATATTGTTCCGAAGAAACAGCATGATATAAGTGAACTTGTGAATATGATAAATCTTCTCCGCAGGCATGGATTGCAGGTATATACTTTGAATGAAGATATATTGCTGGGGAACAGGCAGTATTACAAAGGCGATTTCGTGATTCCCCTGGCACAGCCTTACCGTGCACTTGTAAAGGAAGTTATGGAAGCCCAGGAATTTCCGGAAAGGCACTATTCTCCTGGAGGAGAGCTGATCAGACCTTATGATATAACCAGTTGGTCGCTGCCTTTGCACAGGCAGGTTACATCTGTAGAAGTGGATGTTCGTTATCCGGAGCTGGAAAAAGGATTGACTTTATTGACAGAGGACCTGGATTACAGGTCTCCTGTTCCTGAAAACTTTCAGGCTGCTGTATACTCTGTAAATAACAATGAAAGCTTCAAGGCAGCTTTTACTGCTATGAGAAATGGCATGAAAGTACATCGTCTGGATGAAAATATTGAACTAAATGGAGAGATACTTCCCAAAGGAAGTTTTGTAATATTCCCCTCAAAAAAAACAAGCTCTGGCTGGGAAAAGATCAATCAACAGATATTGTTTTCTCCCACTTACCTGCCAGGGGATTTTAAATTTAAAAGCACTCCGGTAAAAAGCCCACGTATTGCTTTTGTTGAAACCTGGTTTCACGATATGGATGCGGGCTGGACCAGGTATGTTCTGGATTATTATGGAATTCCTTTTACTCTTTTGCATCCACCTGACTTAACTGATGCCGACCTTAGTTCCAGCTATGATATAATAATGTTTGCAGATGATTCTAAATCGCAACTTATGACCGGAAAATCAGGATCGGAAGGCAGTTATTACATGAGCAGCTATGCCCCTGAATATGTGAAGGGAATGGGCAAAAAAGGACTGGAAAACCTGATGTCTTTCGTGGATAAGGGAGGGCTTGTTCTATCCTGGGGGAGATCTACTCAACTCTTTGAAGGTATGTTGAATATAACTGATGGCGACAATAAGGAGGAGTTTCAGCTCCCGGTCAGGGACATTTCTTCTTCTTTAAGTAAGGAAGGTCTTTATGTTGCCGGATCTCTTCTGAGGATCAAGCTGATCCAGGATCATCCATTGACCTGGGGATTGCCTGAGCAGATTGGGATTTTTTCAAGAGCAAGGCCGGTTTTCAGAACTTCTGTTCCAAGATTTGACATGGACAGGCGTGTGATTGCCACTTACCCGGAGAAAGATATTTTGATGAGTGGATATATTGCAAAGCCTGAAAAACTTTCAAATAAATCAGCCATGGTATGGTTGAAGAAAGGCGATGGTCAGATTGTTTTATATGGATTCAGTCCTCAATTCCGGGCATCAACACAGGCCTCCTTTAAATTACTGTTCAATGCACTTTTTCTAACATCAAATCATTAAGGTTAACTCCTGTCTGCAGGCAGGTTATTTCAGAATTTTAAGCTGTTGATTGTAAGTAGATCCTTAAGCTAGTTGCTAATGATAACTGAAGAAACGCTAAGCAAGAATCACTACAGATCCCGAAACAAGTTCGGGATGACCGGAAGTTAGTCATGCTGAACTTGTTTCAGCATCTTATTAAGTTTAGATGTCATTTTATTATGAACTAAGCAAAGCGTTCTCACAGCCTGTCCCGAGCATCGGGAACCAAAGGGAGTAATTTCAATTCCTGAGTTCGGTGTTTCAGGACAACAACTATCCATAAACTAGCTTTTAAGACAGGATAGAGTTTTATTTAAAATTATTATTATGGGCTTGTTTTTATCTAAAGAAAAGGAAAGCGACTACTCAAGGTCTCAGCTTTCCTTCTTAGTGGTTTTAAGAGTATTTATCGGCTGGCATTTTCTCTATGAAGGAATCACAAAACTGGTAAATCCTGACTGGTCAGCTTTTGGTTTTCTCATTGATTCAGGATGGGTTTTTTCAGGTATTTTTCAGAAT
>SDBS01004469.1_pt1 | contig 13670 bp, 9 predicted proteins | sample 2277091 | NCBI WGS metagenome assembly SDBS01 (sample SAMN10404972, study PRJNA504765) | marine sediment metagenome | isolation source: marine sediment core GS10_PC15, 163 cmbsf | place: Arctic Ocean: Southern Knipovich Ridge | collected 2010
CTCTACGTCACCATGACCCTGATAATCTTCTCGCAGCAGCGCCAGATAGGGATTACCCGGGCGGCCGGGTACAGCCGCCGGTCTCTCATGGTCCACTACACAGGCTACGGCGTGGTCCTGGGGGCGATCGGGAGTGTGCTTGGGGTGATTGGCGGTTACTACCTGAGTCGGCTCATCATTCACCTGTACGCGGGTATCCTGGAGATACCGTTTGTGAACGCGTCACTCTACGGTGGCATCGTGGCGATAGGGGTGTGCGCGGGAATGCTTTTCTCGGTCATCGGGGCCGTGGTGCCGGCGTGGCACTCGGTCAAGATGAAGCCGGCGGAAGCGATGAGGACCGAAGCGGGCCTCGCCCTGGGGGTCGGCAAGCGGCATCATCCGCTGGAGTCCGTTCGGTTCGGCCGGTTGCCGACATGGCTGCGTGCCCCCATGCGCAACCTGGCGCGGAACCGGCGACGGACGTTGTTGACGTTCCTTGGGGTGACCGCGACGGTGTGCCTTCTGATCACCGGGAGCGGCGCGAAGGACTCCCTGGACCACACGGTGGACAAGCATCTTAACGGGGTACTCAAGTGGGACGTGGCGGTGGGCTTCTCCCGGCCGGTGGAGGAGAGCGAACTGGACGAGATCGAAGGGCTTGATGGTGTCATCCGGGCCGAGCCGGCGATAAGCATCCCCGCCAGGCTGGAGGCGGGAGGGGAATCGGTTGATGTCCAGGTGCAAGCGTTTGAGGAAGGGACCGCCTTTCACGGCAGCTTCCCCACCCCGGGCTCCCGCGCGGTGCCGGGACCCGGCGAGATACTGCTGAATCGTGGCATCACCAGGGTGCTTGGGGTTGAGATTGGAGACACGGTAAACGTCAGCATCGACCTGGGCTCCTTCGAGCCGGGCCTCCAACCCGCGGAGCCGGTTGACAACCGCGCCCTGCCGTTCGAGGTCGCTGGTTTCGTGGCCGAGCCGTTCGGCGGGACGTGTTACGTGGACCTGAAGTACGTGCAGCGCATGGCGGGGATGTACCTCGGGAGCCGGGGCGTTGAAACAGGGGACAACCTCTTCAACGTTGTGGTGATCGGTGTACGTCCCGGTCGTGAGGAGAGCGTGGCGTCAGAGTTGCGTGGGCTTCCAGGAGTCTCACAGGTCTACACAAGGTCGACGGTCCTGAGTGTCTTCGAGGAGCTCGTTGGAGCGGTCAAGGTCCTGTTTATCATCTTCTACGTGATGGCGTTCTCGATGGGTTTCGCCATCATGTTCACCATGATAACGGTGAACGTCATGGAGAGGAGGCGCGAGGTCGCGACGGTGCGAACGCTGGGAGCGGGATGGGGCAGGGTCTTCACGTTCCTCACGGTGGAGACCGTGTTGGTGGTCGCTGCCGCGTTGGTGCCGGGAGTCCTCCTGGGGTGGGTCCTGGAATGGGTGCTGGTGGAGAAGTTGCTGACATCGGAGAGAATCGTTCCTGACACTGTTCTCTCGGGAGCTACTATCGTGCTGGTGGTAATCGCGACGTTTGTGGTGATGATAATCTCGGAGTTACCTTCAGTCAGGCGGCTGCTTAAGATGGACCTTGCGCTCGAAACCAAGGAGCGGACCGACTAGGTTCCCCGCACTAACCACCTCTAGGGCGACGCGACGCGAGCGTATCTATCCAGCGAGGCACTTAGGACTCGCCGGGATCCCGGGGAAGCTCAAACGCGAACGTTACGCCCGCTTTCTCGTGGCTCTCGACCCATATGCTCCCGCCGTGCGCTTGCACTATGCCCCTGGATATGGCGAGGCCCAGCCCGATCCCCTGCTTGTTGCTGTTATCGTTGCGGTTTGAGCAAAAGAACTTCCCAAAGATCTTCTCGTGGAGTTCCGGTGGAACTCCGGGTCCGGTGTCGGAAACGGAGAAGATCACGCGGTTGGGGGTGCACTCCAGCGCCAGAACCACCTCGCCCTTTTCGGTGAACTTGAGCGCGTTGTCCACGAGGTTCGATAGCACCTGCTCCACCCGCCGGGAGTCGCAGTCAAGCGGGCAGGGGTCATCCGGAAGCTCGAGAATCAGCTTTAGCCCTTTCTCGTTGAAGCTGTTACCGTAGAGGGCCGCGACCCTCGAGGTGATGTCCGACGCGTCGACGATCGCTTTGTCGAGGCCGAGCTGTCCGGTCTCCATGCGAGTAAGGTCCAAGAGGTCGGTGACCAGGTGGGAGAGGCGGTGAATCCCCCTGTCCAGTATCACCATAAGCTCCATCTCGTCCGGCGAGCCCTTGCCTTCCCGCAAGCTGGAAAGCGTGTCCAGGCTGCTCTGGATAGCGGCAAGGGGCGCCCGTAGTTCGTGAGAAACCACCGCCACGAACTCGGTCTTCAGCAGGTCCGTCTTCTGGAGTTCGTCGTAAGCGTCCTCAAGCCGTACTAACGTTTCCCGGATGAAATCCTCGTACTGCCTGAGCTCGCTGACATCCCTCGCGATAACCCATACGCCGGTCGGGGTTCTCTCGCTGCCATTGACTATCCAGGAGCGGACGAGGGCCGGAACCGGCGACCCGTCCTTTCTTGCGAACTCCTTTGCGTACTCGTCGGAGCGCCCCGTCTTTAGCAACTGGTTGGTGAAGACATCGTCATCGATGGCCTGCCATCCGGGGGGGGTTACATCCTCAAACGATAAGCCCACGAGCTTGTCGAGCGGGTACTCCAGCATATCAGCGAACGCCTGGTTGCACTGAAGAATGCGGCGGTCGAGGTCCAGGTAGAGAAGGCCGTCATTGGAGGACTCGAAAAGGTTCTGGTACAGCTTCTTCGACTCCTCGAGTTGCTCGGCGCTCTCGCGGAGCTCTTTCTCCATTCTGACCTGGTTGCTGATGTCACGGATGGCGACAATATAACCGGCCACCCGATCTTCGGGCAGCGTCAGCTTTGACGCGGAGATGTCCACCGGCAGTATCCGGCCGTCCCTGGTCTGGCGAAAGCTCCGGTGTAAGCGGACAAAACCTTTCTCGGACAGGGTGTTCATCATCGCCTGGTCGTGCTCGAGGAAGTCATCAGGGAGAATAATCGCGATGCTCGACCCAATGGCGTCCTCTTGGGTGTAGCCAAAGACACGCTCAGCCCCCTTACTCCAGGCGGTGATCAAGAAATCTGTGTCCACCGAGAAGATGGCGTCAGTGGATATACTGGAGATGGAAAGCAGGCGATCCTCGGAGAGGAACACCCTGTTCCAGATGTTCCTGGTGTAGACATAGGCCGCGATGGTGAACAGGAGAAAGAACAGTGTGGTGCACCCGAGGCTGACGAAGATGGTGTTGGAACTATAGCCCTTGTTGAAGAAGAGCAGCAGCGTGCCGATGATGATGGCGGTTTCTCCCGCCAGGAATACGGCAAGCCACGAGTACCCGAGCTGTTTGATGCCAACATCCGCAGGTTCTTCCGGTGTCCTGGAAATAACGCTGAAACTTTGCTTTTTCACGTGATAAAAGTATCACAGTTACGTTTTCGTCGCGAGTCCGACCTCCGGCCGGGGTGTTTCTTTCTCGAGAGGTGGCACCTGCTATAGAATAGAGGCCGACAGCAGCCGTTCGAATGCCAGTGTATTTATGGAGCGGGGTACTTTGAGTTCTTCCGCGCGACCGGCGACGGACAGGAGGAGAGTTGGCTGGGGATAACGATGGCATAAGAGGACAGGAGGGTAGCCCCCGGGATACCGGAGGGAAACCGGCCCGCCCATTTGTTCCAGGTCAGGGCATGGAGCGGGGACAAGACCCGAAGCCTCCCGCCTCCGGCAAGGCGGAGACGCAACAACCGTCACAACCGGCGGAGGCGAGGAAGCCGCCGGTGCCCGTACCGCCAGCGGAGGCCCAGGCGCAATCCGGGCCGCCGGCCAAGGGGCCTCCCGCCAAACCGGCGTCCCCGGGAGAGGCCGAATACGATGCGTACACCCCTGACCGCCGGGTAAAGAAATGGATGATACTGATGGCCCTGGGCGTGGTGTGCCTGGTGGTCTCGTTCATCATAATAAAGGGTGCGACTCGTCCGGGGGTTACCTACGAGAAGGTCACCTTCGATACGCAGGCCTACGAAGAGGACCCGGTCACGATCTCCGGGCTGTTGATGAAGCCGGCCGAGGGGGTCCAGGGGCAGGTCCCCGGAGTGGTCTTCGCCCACGGCATAACCGGTAGCAAGGAGTGGTACATACAGATGACCCGCCCCCTGGTCGAGGAGGGATTCATCGTCCTCTCTATCGACCTCAGGGGCCACGGTGGCTCCAGCGGGCACTCCACATTCGGTTACGACGAGGTAACGGAGATGTGGGCTGCCGCCGATTACCTGCGGGAGAACGTGCCCGAGGTCGATCCAAACAATATCGTTGCGGTGGGGCACTCGCTTGGGGGGATAACCGTCACCCGGGCAGGCGCACTGCAACCGGAGGAGAAGTTCTCAGCGGTGGTGGCGGTATACTGCTGGACCGGCATGAAGGAGGCGTTCGAAGACCTTCTCGGCCCCATTGATGACCTCATCGGGCGGGCCTGGTGGCTGACGGGGTTCTCCCGGTATATTGATGTCAACGCTACGGACTTCGAACAGAAGTACAGCGTGCTTGACATCATAGATGACACTCACCCTCCAAACTACCTTCTTACCGTCGGCCGCGCCGATGAGCTCATTTCGGTGGAGCAGGAGGAGAAGATAATAGAGGAGACAACGTTCGAGGCGCGCCGTACCGGTCCCGAGGAGAAGGTCAGGGACGGATACACCTACGGTGATTTTGCCTCCGGTACTGCCAGGCGCCTGGTACTCACCGGTGACAACCATCCAACCGAGCTGGTAGGCGGCATAATCACCCTGGAGACGATCAACTGGATCAAGTTGAACTCGGGCATGGAAATTACCGGGGACGGCGCAGCGCCGTTCCTCTGGACGCGGATACTGGGCATGCTCATGCTTATGTCGGGGTTGCTGTTCCTCAGCACCGGTACGATGTCCCTGGTGCGAGACGGCATCTTTCCCGAGGGCGGCGAGATCACCGTGGATCCTCCCTGGGGTACCTACGGGAAACAGGGGGTCTGGGAGGTGCTACTGTATGCGGTGCCGGTCGTGGCCGCTTCCTACCTCGCCCTGCCGGCCGCCAAGACGTTGGGGATAGGTCCTCTCATCCCCTACGCCGGGGTGAACGAGATGAGCGTATTCTTCCTGTCCCGGACTATCGTCCTGCTGCCGGTCTTTGTCGCTCTGGCGATTATCGTCATGCTCAAGACTGATCGCACAAAGGGACTTATCGAGGGCAGGCTCAAGCCGACGCTCGCCAGGTGGGGGAAAAGCGCGGGTTACTCACTGATTCCCCTCGTCATAATCATCGTGGTGATGATGTTGCTGGGAGGGCCGTTACTGCTGCCAGGGGCGTTCGCCAAGTTGCCGATTTACTTCTTCATCGGTGTGGTCTGCATCGGCTCCGGGCTCTGGCTGGAGGATTACCTGTTCTACAAACTTGCTTACCTCGCCCTGGAGCGACCGGAGGAGCAAGGTGGGTTCCGCGTGCTGGCGGTCCGCGCGGTCGTGCTGGACATGGTGTTGATAGCGGCCCTCCTGCCGCTGATGAAGGGTCTAGGGGTTACGGTCAACTTCCGGTTCGAGTTGCCGCTGGTCGTACTACTGCTGCTGATGATACCCGTCTTCTTTTTCCTTGCATACCTGTCAGTTCGGCTCCGCAGGCTGACCGGGGGGAGCCTGGCGTTCGCCGTCCTGATGACAGTGCTTCTTGTCTGGCTTCTGACAGGCCCCATCGGGGTAAGAGGGTTCTAGGCCCTCCCTCAAGACTTGATAACGCGCTCCGCGGCCCGTACGCCGTAATGTATCGCCGCTTCGACGGAAGGCATCCCCATGTACGCGCCTGAAAGGTAGAGCCCCTTAAAGCCGCCCATATCGACCTTCAGCCTCTGAACGGCGGTGATCTGCCCGGGGCTGCAGAGTCCGACCGCCTCGGGCCACCGGAATATCTCGCAGAACGTCGGCTCATCGGGGAACTGCGGTACCACCATCTGCAACTCCTGGATCATACGTTCCTTTATCTTGTCGTCGTCCCAGTCCATCATCTCCCTGGAGAACTCGCCGAACGTGAACGTGTGCATGATCCCGGTGCCCGGAGGAGCGTAAGCGGAGAACTTATTGCTGTTCTCGACGAAGCCGGGCATACAGAGCCCTTCGCGCCGGGGGGTGGCGACACCGAAGACGCTCCCCAGTGGCTTCGATGGAATAGCGAACATCACGTGCACGCAGGAGCTGTACTTGATATCAGCCAGGACGTCGGTCATCTTCTTTGGCAGGTCTCCAAGGATTTTCGCCGCCACCGTGCCGGTGGTGCCGCATATCACGTTGTCTGCCTCGATGAACTCCTTTTTCTTGCCGGTGCCGATCTCGACCCCTTTCACCTTCTTGTCCTCCAGGACAATACGGGTCACTCTAGTCTTCAGCTTCAGGTCGGAGATGTTCTTGGCCATCGATTCGGCCAGGAAGCCGATGCCGTTCTTGAGGGTTCCAAGCCCGCCTATGGCGTACAGTATGAGCCCCAACCCGTAGGCGGCGCAGACCTCCTCCGGCTCGCCGAGGGTCAGCGCGCTGACCACCGGTTGCACGATGTACTCGAGGATCTCGTCGCCGAAGTACCTCTTGGCGTACTCCGCTGTGGACATGTTGTCCAGTTCGATCGCCTTCAGAGGGTCGTCGAAGTCGAGCTTCTTGCGCAGGGCCAGGAGCTTGATCCCCAGCTTGGGTAACCTGCGCATCCCCCGGCTGGAGAGCGGCCTGAACTTGAACGCCGAGGTGGGGTGCGTGAGGTTGTACTTGACGTCGGTATGGATCACCTGGACGGTGCCGTCCCGCAGTATGCCCAGTGAGGGCTTGAACCACACCAACTGGTCCTCGATCCCCAGTTTCTTGATGATGTCTATCGTGCTGTGATAACGGGCAAAGAAGAACTGGGCGCCAAGGTCCAGTGTATAGCCCTCTCGGACAATCCCGTATATCCTTCCTCCGCTATACTTCTCTTTTTCCAGGAGGGTGCAGTCAACTCCCGCCTTCTCCAGGGTATAAGCGGCGGCAAGCCCGGATGCCCCTCCACCTACCACTACTGTCTTCGCCATCTCGACCTCCTGATCGTAGTCGCCGGTTTCCAGCGCCAAACCACTGGATTATATCAAATAGCCCCCCGGCTGTTGCATAGTGGGGTTTTGATTTGAGTGGGTGTTGCAACGGCAACATCCCGGGGATGGCGTTCTTGTCAGACCACCACTTGTCTGACAGGGAGGTGCCAGGCCTTCTTGCCGTTACGTATACTGTTGGCTACCGCTTAAAGGCGCTGGCACCACTGTTAGTACTTTATCCACTCCGGTTGGAAGCGGCCGTCTGCCCAGCGGTTCAGGCGGTCGAAGAGGAATCGCCTGACGGGGGAGGGCAACACCCGGGAGAGGACCAGGCAGTCTATCGCTCTTGCGGCGATGCGCGAGAAAACGCCTCCCCCCAGGTCGTCCAGCCACCCGTAGGTGTAGGCGAGGGTATGGAAGTTCCTCTTTACCGCGGGGGACTCCCAGCCGTCTTCGGTCGATTTCAACGGTGACCGCCCCTCGAATATCGAGTCGACCCGGTCGCCCACTATCAGCTCCTTCTCCTCGCAGAGCCGGAAAAGGTCGGTGCCCGGGTAGGGGATGAACGTGGACACCTGGATGGTATCGGGGTGGCAGACGGCGTTGAGCTTGATTGTGTCGAGGACCATCGACGTGTCCTCCATGGGAAGACCGAACATGTTGGTGGAAACGGTCTTGATCCCCACCTCCCGGCACGCCGCGAACGCGTCTACTATGCGCTCGTTGCTCATGTGGCGGTTCAGGACCTTTCCCCGAAGCCAGGGGTTCCCGCTCTCGATGCCCATGCAGACCACCCGGCACCCCATTTCCGCCAGCGCCCCTGCCATCTCGCGGTCCAGGAAGTTGACCCGCGAGTTGCAGATGAACGGCATCCCGATACGTTCGCGGTATAGCTTCGAGAGGCGCCCCAGCCACTCGGTGTCCACCGTCAGCACATCGTCGTCAAAGCGTATGAACTCGATCCCGCCGTCTTCGGCAAGCATCCGCTCTATCTCCGCCACTACGTTCTCGGGGCTCCGGAACCGGACGTAATGCTCGCCGTTGGGGTAGATGCTCTTCTGGGCGTGGTTCGAGCAGTAGGTGCAGTTGAACGGGCACCCCCTGGACGCCATGAGCGTGCCCCGCGGCCGCTGGTCGCTGCAGAACAGGGAGGGGTCGAAGATAGAGCGGTCGGGGAACGGCAGCGAGTCGAGATCCGTCTCCAGCGGACGGGCCGGGTTCCTTACAACGTCATCTCCACGGCGCGCCCACAGCCCCGGGACGTGTGAGTGGTCGCGCCCCGCCTCGAGCACACGGCAGAGCTCCACCAGTGTTCCTTCCGCCTCGCCACGGCAGGCGATGTCGATGCCGGGCGTGCTCATGACCTCCTCCGGAGCTATGGTGGAATGGACCCCGCCGCATACGGTCAGGACGTCAAGCTCGCGTGCCAGCCATCCCGCCCAGCGGGAGACGTGGCGGAACATGTGGGTGGTGCTGGAGAAGCCGACCAGGTCCGGCGACTCCTCGCGGACACGGGCGACGAGCCACTCCCTCTCCGGCGGCGAAACCACGTGCAGGAGCGATGTCTCGTGGCCCGCTTCCTTCAGGGCGGCGGAGAGGTAGGCGATTCCCAGATAGATCCTTCCCTCGGGCATGAACGTTCCGTCGGGGTACTGGAAGAAGTCAGGGTAGATGAAGGTTACCTTCACCGGTTGGCCACCGCCTAATGCCTCATGTACATGAGGGCGCGAATCAGGTTCTCGCGTGACCACCTGTGCCTGGCAATGACCGCGAGCATGGGCCTCATGAACGAGGTCTTGTTCCCCCACTTTATGCTGCGGATACCGATATTGAAGTAATGCTCGTACCTGTCCACCAGCTTTTTCCTGAAGGAGTCTTCCGCCGGGTCGTGGTGCAGGCCCCTGCCATCCATCCGGCTGGAGAGTATATGGTCCGCCGCCATCTCCCCGGTCTCCAGCGCGTAGGTGATGCCCTCCCCGCTGACCGGGTTGGTCATGCTGGCCGCGTCCCCCACCAGTATCATCCCCGGGCACTCGACCTTGCTGCCCCCCAGGCCGATCCGCAGCAGAGCACCCCGCAGCGGGGAGATGGGCCGGGCGTTTCTCAGCTTGGGGGCGACGTGGGCGGTGTCGTGAATGAGCGTCTCGAAGAAGCGGTGCAGGTTTATCCTGTCGCGCTGGATGTGGTAGAGCATGGCGCCAATCCCGACGTTGGCTACGGTCTCGGAGACCGGGAACACCCAGCCGCTTCCGGGGCTTATCTCCTTCTCGGGGTAGACCTCGAGGTAGTCGCCGATGTCCTCGACGCCTTCGAAGTACTGCCGGATGGAGATACCGAGGTAAAGGGGGTCGTTCACCAGTAGTCCCATGGCCCTGCCTACCGTGGAGTGGGCTCCGTCGGCCCCGACCACCACCCGGGCCATCACCTCGACCTCCTCACCGTTGCGGACGGCCCTCACCCCGAGCACCCGCCCGCCCTCCACCAGGGGGCCCCTCACCTCGCACTCCTCCCAGACCTCCGCGCCGTTCTCACGCGCGTAGTCAAGCAGGATGCTGTCGAGGTCGATGCGCTTGATGATATACCCGTGGTCTGGGAAGCGCGGGGTGGGGGGGATGGCGTTCTCCACCACCGACTTTCCCGCCCCGGCGAAACGGAACCCGTGGAACTTGTTGAAGCGGCCGTCCAGTTGTTCCTGAAGGCCCATCTTGTAAAGGTTGCGTACGCCGCGGGGGGCCACGCCGTCTCCGCATATCTTGTTCCGGGGGAATGAGGCCTTGTCCAGCACAAGGACCCTCACGTCCCTTTTCGCCAGGTGGAACGCGGTGGACGACCCCGCCGGGCCACCCCCGACCACTACCACGTCGTACTCCATGAAACCTCCGATTGCGCACAGCTTCCGTTTGCATCAGCGGGACTAATTATAACAGCCGTGGCCTATCCGACTACCGGCAGGGCGTACCCGCAGGAGGGGCAACGGTAGTCGTCGGTCAGGTCGCGCGCCAGCGTGGACCCCGAGCGTTCCAGCAACAACTCACCGCACTCCGGGCAGTAGGTGCTCTCGAAGCGGTGGCCGGGCACGTTGCCCAGGTAGGGGAAAAGAATGCCCGCCTCCTTGGCCGCCCCGTAGGCCCATTCCAGGAACCCCCGGGATGTCGCCGGCTCGTCGTACTCAAAGGCGGGCCGGTAGGCGGTAATATGGAGCGGCACGTCGGCCCCGGCGTACTCCATGTGTTTACGGCATATCTCCTTGAAAGACTCCTGGTTGTCGTTCAGCCCGGTGACCGCAAGGTGGACCACCTCTACGTGCAACCCCATCTCCAGGGAGTTCTTCACCGTCTTCCAGACGGGAATATCTCCCTCGGGTGCCTGGCAGTAGTCGCGGTAGACGTCGGCCGAGCCCTTGATGTCCACGTTGAGGGCGTTCATCCCGGCGCGCGCCAGCATGTGCAGAGTGTCGGAGGTGAAGTACCCGTTGGAAACGAAGGTGCAGGCCAGCTTCCTGGCGCCTGCTTCCCTGAACAGGCCCATGCAGTACTCGAGCATCAGGGTCGGCTCGGTGAAGCTGACGCAGAGGCCGATATCCCCGGTCTCCTCCGCCGCCCGCACAATATCAATCATCTCCACCTGCTTCGCCTTGAGCGGCCGCGGCTCGGCCCGGGATAGCCGGTAGTTCTGGCACCAGGGGCAGCGCATGTTGCAGGAGGGGCCACACAGCGTCATCAGGCTCCTGCCGGGGTGGAAGTGGAAGAACGGCTTCATCTCCACCGGCCTGCTCTCGCACGATACAATGTCGCCGTAGACGACGGTGTGAAGCATGCCGCCCAGGTTTACCTTCACCCGGCAGAAGCCCCACTCCCCTTCGCCTACCAGGCAGTTCTGGTGGCACACCCCGCACCGCGCGCCGCTGCCCTCCCGTTCCCAGCGGTACGCCCGGTGGACCGTGGGCAGCTCGACCAACCTGCTCCCGTCCAGCACTTTCTCGTCCAGAATGACCCCTTCCTCCCTCTGTTATTATAGGGAAAGGAGCAGGCGGGGAGAAACCGGCCCCCTGGGGGAAGGAGTGGAGCGTGTCAAAACTGGGCGTGGGATTCATCGGTTGCGGGCGGATCATGGACTTGAATATCCTGGGTTACCTTGACCGGGACGACGTGCGGGTGACGGCGTTTTGCGACACAAGTGAGGATACCCTGAAGGCGAGGGTTGACCGGTACGGTTCGGCTGAAACCTACGTGGACTATCACCATCTGCTGGCCGACCCCGCGGTGGACATCGTGGAGATCCTCACGCCGCACCACCTGCACCACCGGATGGTCCTGGACTCCCTCGCCGCGGGGAAGCACGTGAGTATCCAGAAGCCGCCGGCGGTAAGCATCCAGGAGATGGACTCGATGGTTGCGGCCGCCGAGGACGCCGGCACCAAGCTAAGGGTATTCGAGAACTTCATCTTCTACCCGCCGTACCTGAAGGCGAAGGAACTTCTCGCGTCGGGGGAGATCGGCGAGCCGGTAGGTCTGCGGATGAAGATATGCTCGAGCCTGGCCCCCAGCGGCTGGGAGGTTCCCCTGGAGTCGTGGGCCTGGAGAGCGGTGGAGGATATGTGCGGCGGAGGGCCGTGCCTGTTCGACGACGGCTACCACAAGTGGTCGGTCGCGATCGATCTCCTGGGGGACGTGGAGAAGGTGTTCGCCTGGATAGGGGCAAAGGAGATGATCCCCGGCATCAGCGTGGACGCTCCCGCGGTGGTGACCTGGCGTTACAGGGGGGACCGCGACCTGTTCGGGGTCTGCGATTCGATGATATGCAACGATCTACACATAGCCAGCGACTACTACGCCATAGACGAGCGCCTGGAGGTGACCGGGGAGAAAGGGGTCATCTGGGTGCTCAAGTGGACAGCCGACATGCTCGGGGTGCCCCCGTTGATGATGTACAGGGACGGGGAGATAACCCGGTTCGATGATATGCCACAGGACTGGGGGGACTCCTTCAGGAACTCCACGCACCAGTTCATCGACGCTATCAGGAACGACACCGAGCCGGTCTTGAGCCCCCGGATGGGCCGGGAGGTGCTCAAGTTCAACCTCGCCATACTGCGCTCGGCCGCGGAGAAACGCGAGGTCTTCCTGGACGAGTTCGAGCAGTAGCCTGTCCACCACTTGAGGGGCGACACTCCTGTCGCCCTCAGCGCCCTGCTACGGAGGAAGGAGACAGCGTGGAGAAACAGGGAGAGCTGTTCGGTCTTTTGCCTTATGATTTGCGTTTGCCAACCTGGCAGAGGGTCAAGGAGCGGATGTGGAACCCGGAGGAGGAGAGAATAATCGTCCCGAGGGGGTTCGGGGCCGGCTGGACGCTCAACCTCTACCAGCTAAGGGAGCAGTACCCGCCCGCGTTTTACACCCTGATAGGTTTGACCGTCTTCTGGGTGGTCTGGAAGGTCAGACGGCGCCTCCGCAAGCACTGAAGTAACAAAGCGTAAGACAGGAGTCGGGCACCAACACGGAAACTACCTCTCGTTCTCCGGTGGTATCCGCTTCATGGCCACCGTCTTGCCGGCGTCCGGGTGCTCGCCACCCTCCGGGGGCTGGTAGAACTCCACTGTCCTGATGGGGTAGGGGATGGTGATGCCCTCCATGTTGAACGCCTTGATGACTAACTCCCGTACGTCGGATTTCACCTTCAGGCGGCGGTTGCGGTCTGAGCCCATCCAGAAACGCATCACCAGAACCACGCTCTCCGACTCGGTCTCGACGAGTACCGTGGGCTCCGGCTGTTCCAGTACACCGGTGGTGCCCTCCATTATCCTCTTGAGTATCCGCTTGGCCTTCTCCAGGTCCTCGTCGTAGCGAACCCCGACCGTAACGTCCAGCCGCAAGGACGGGGTAGAGGTGAAGTTGATGATCGGGTTTTCGAATACCATCTGATTGGGGATATAGACACGCTCTCCCGAGTAAGTGAGCATCTGGGTGTCCCTGACCCTGACATTCTCCACGACGCCCTCCTGCCCCCCGATCTGTACCTGGTCCCCGATGGTGAACGGGTGCTGAATGAGCAGGGTGATCCCGGCGAACAGGTTGCCAAGGACATCCTTCAATGCAAACCCGATGCCCACCGATGCCAGCCCCACTGCGGCCAGGGCCCCGGACAGGCTCATCCCTATCTCGCTGAGGGCCAGGAGTACGCCGATGCCCAGGACCACCGCGGAGGCGCCCCGGGCTATGAGTATGTTGATGTACCCCTCAGTGCTGACACGCCCCACCGCCTTCTCCACCAGCGACTTGATCAGGCGGGAGAGGATGAAGGCGACTACCATTATGGCCAGCGCCACCAGCCACCTGGGCCCGTAGTCGGTCATCTTGCGCCACAGTTCCACGAACGGATCGCCTATGGTGTCCCAGAACGAGGCTATGAAGTACAAGCGATTCCTCCCTGTTTTAAAGGCAACGGTTATTATATCTCATCGGTGCTCGCGGGAATCACTCCAAATCATAATCACTGCGCGGTTTGGAAGGTATCAACGGCCGGGCGGGATAATAATCATTTACAGGGATTGTTTGAGAG
>SDBS01004470.1_pt1 | contig 13664 bp, 15 predicted proteins | sample 2277091 | NCBI WGS metagenome assembly SDBS01 (sample SAMN10404972, study PRJNA504765) | marine sediment metagenome | isolation source: marine sediment core GS10_PC15, 163 cmbsf | place: Arctic Ocean: Southern Knipovich Ridge | collected 2010
ACTGTGTACCGTGTATAGGTTTGAATGAAAAGGAAATTCTCGCCTATGTTGAGCATCAAGAAAAAGAAGATAAAGGGCAACTGCAATTAACATTACCATAGGTTTAAGAAGCCCCCAGCTCCTACTGCGGGGAGTTTCACTAAAAAAATATTTTTGAATTATTCCAGAAGGGAAATAAAACTAGTGTATCAAGAAAACTATTTTAGTTCTTGTCGATATAAATCTTAACTTAGGCAAGAGTATCAGCTCGCTTAACAATTAATTCCATGCTATATTTGGTAACAAATAAGGTGGTGCGGGAAACGAAAGGTAAGGGGCGATAATGAAAGCGAATACATTGAGCTCTAAAGTCTGCGATTGTACTGGAAGTTATCACCGTTCATTAGAGGGCAGACAACATTCTTGTAATTGCAAATGGTAGGGCTGTAATAACCCGACTTGGTATTTAGATAGGGGTGAGATACTACAATGAAGTGATTAAACTTGGTAATCCAATGTATTTCCTAAGGGAATGCAATATTAAGCCTATAAACAACAAGACACAAAAAGATATCATACATTTGCAGTCAGACTATTTCATATTGCTTGCATGCCCGCATACTAATAAAGTAAGTTAAAGTCTTGACTAAAACTCGGACTAGTAAATTCGTATCCAAGATCTGCGGGTAATTCCGCAGGGGCCGATAAAGGAGTTGTGCCGAAGGGCAGGGTATAAATCGTGAGGTGAAGTCTGACGGGCGTAAGGAGAAGTACAAGGACTTAGTAAGACAGTGCTACCCAAAAGAAAGTAAAAGTCTTAATTAATTGGTCTACTTGGGAAGCAGCCGAAAGGAGGGGATATTCGTGTTTTTGCTTAGCCTATTTAAGTTATTTATTTAAATTTTAACGTAAAATCAATCAATTAAATATCTTTTAATGTTTAATGTTTATTTTCTTAATTATATAAGGAGGTTTAGAAAGATGGATACTCGACAAAAAATAGGTATTATTGGAGCAGGAACTATGGGGTCAGGCATTGCTTTAGTTTTTGCTCAAAATTGTTTTAATGTTATTTTGCAGGATACTGATTTAAGTTTTATTGAGAGAGGAATTGGTATAATATCAAAGATTCTTCAAAAAAACCTTGAGAAGGGCAAGATAACCGAAAATAATAGAAAAGTAATATTAAATAGAATTGGAGGCACTATAAAGCTAGCCGATATGGCAGATGCTGATTTTATTGTAGAAGCCGCAATAGAAAATATGGAAGTTAAAAAAGATATTTTTGCTAATCTTGATAATGTAGTTAAAAAAGAAACTATTTTTGCGACAAATACTTCTACACTTAGTATTACTGAAATTGCAAGTGTAACTATTCGACCGGACAAAGTGATTGGGATGCACTTTTTTAATCCTGCACCTGTAATGAAGCTTGTTGAGGTTATAAAAGGTATTACTACCTCGGAAAAAACTTCCAAAGATACAATGGAACTAGCTCAAAAATTGGGGAAAACCCCCATTGCTGTTCAGGAGGCTCCGGGCTTTGTGGTAAATAGAATACTTATTCCAATGATTAATGAAGCCATATTTATCTTATCTGAGGGCTTGGCAACAGCTGAAGATATTGATGAAGCAATGAAATTAGGAGCTAATCACCCGATTGGACCCTTAGCTTTAGCTGACTTAATAGGATTAGATGTTTGCCTAGCATGCATGGAAGTTCTTTATAAAGACTTTGGTGATCCTAAATTTAGAGCTGCCCCTCTTTTGCGAAAAATGGTAAAAGCTGGATATTTGGGACGAAAAACAAGAAAAGGATTTTTCGACTATAAAAAATAAGGAGAGTAAATGTTATGAGTATAAGCATTATTGGTACTTACAATAGTAAATTTGGTAAATTAGAAGATAAAACGATTTATGACCTAATTGTTGAAGCAGGTAAGGGCGCAATAGAGGATTCTAAAATTTCTGCAAAGGAAATTGATGAGATATGGGTGGGAAATTTTAGTGCAGGTGGATTTAATAACCAAGAACATATTGCAGCATGGGCTACAAAAATTGACCCTGATTTACGCTATAAACCTTGTACTCGCACAGAAGTAGCTTGTGCTTCAGGTGCGGCGGCTGTGAAAGCTGGAATGTATTCTATTTTAGCAAAAAAGGCAAAGATTGTTTTAGTTATTGGGGTGGAAAAAATGTGTACTTTAGATATCAAAGGTGTTACAAAGACATTAGCAATGGCTTCCTATTGGCCAGAAGAAGGAGCGAAAGGAATGACTTTTCCTGGTCTTTTTGCAAGGTTTTCTGAGGGATATCGAAAATATTATAATTATTCTCGTGAACAGATGGATAAATGGCGAGCAATGGTGGCAGTTAAAAATCATAGTAATGCTATGAAAAATCCATTAGCTCAAATGCATCAAGAATATACTTTGGAATTTGCTTCTCAAGTTTCAGATAAAAATCCGATGATTGCGCCACCTTTAAAACTTTCAGACTGTTCGCTAGTATCAGATGGGGCCGCAGCATTAGTTTTAGTCGATACAGAAATTGCGAAAAGTATAAAAGACAAAGTAGTGGAGATTTCTAGTCTTGCACATGTAAATGAATATTTTCCTATCTCTGATCGCTCTGTTTATGAAAACAGACCAGGGAAAATTGCTATACAAAAAGCATATAAAGAAGCAGGGGTAAATGTTAACGATATTAAAGTAGCAGAAGTACACGATTGCTTTACTATTAACGAGATGTTATCTTATGAAGCAATGGGGCTATGCAAGGATGGAGAAGCTGGGAAAATTCTTGAAGCAGGTGATGTCGTTCATGTGGGCGGAAGAAGATGCCCCGTTAATCTTTCGGGCGGTCTTAAAGCAAAAGGTCATCCAGTAGGAGCCACTGGAGTTTCTATGCATGTATTAATAGCTCGTCAACTAATAGGTGAGGCAATTGGAATTCAAGCACAAAATGCTGATATTGGACTGGTGTTTAATGTAGGAGGAGCTAACGTGACTAATATTGTTTCTATTTTAAAAAGAGTGAAATAATTGAAAGCATAAATTAAAATAAACAAGATAAAGAATAGAGAACGATAAATAAACCATTATTGATATAACTTGATAGATTAGTGAATCTTTAAAATGTTTATATTTTATAACAATAATGGTTCTAAAAAAACGTGACAGGAATAACTTTAGGTTCAACTTAGGATGATATTATTAAGGAGATAGAAGAATAGAAGAAAGTTATAAGACGGATTAATAATTAGTCTAAAAGAGGGGCAGGTGGAGGTATAAAAGATTTCTTGTATTCCAAAAGTATTCATAGAGTGTTTATGAAATTTTGTAAGAGAATATAATATTTAATATTATTATAAAAAAGGGGGATATTATAATGGACTTTGAATTAAATGAGAATGAAAAAATGCTTCAGAATATGGTAAGAGAGTTTGCTCAAAAGGAAATAGGACCTTTAGTTGAAAAGCTTGACAAGGAGCCATATTTTCCTAGAGATATTATTAAAAGATTTGGCGAGTTGGGATTGATAGGAATTTTTGTTCCGGAAGAATACGGAGGCAACGATATGGGTCACTTAGCTAGGATTATTACGATAGAAGAGATAGCCAAAGTATATGCACCATTGGCATTTTTTTTCCAAGCGGGTCAACTGCCATTATATGCTATATTGAGTAAGGGTACCGAAAAACAAAAAACTAAATATGTTCCAAAGCTTTGCAGTGGAGAATTTATTGGAGCAATGGCAGTTACTGAACCATCTGGTGGCTCAGACCCTAATGCTGCTCAAACAAGAGCGGAATGGAATGGTAATAAATGGATTGTTAATGGGAGAAAAGCTTTTATTACACTTGCAGAAATTGCGGATGTATGTGTCTTTACAGCTAAAACAGATAAAGGACTTACAACATTTATAGTAGAAAGAGGTACAGATGGGTTTAATATTGGACATAGAGAAACGCATGCAGGGCTTAAGGCAATCCCGGTTAGTGAAGTTACATTCAGTAACTGTTTTACTCTAAAAGAAAATCTATTAGGAGTAGAAGGTAAAGGCTTGGGAGCTGTAATAGCAACTGTTGGAGCCATTGGAAGGACTGCAGCAGCTGCTATAGCTTTAGGATTATCTGAAAATGTCTATGAAATTGCTTATAAATATGCAAAAGAAAGAATACTATATGGCAAACCAATATTTGAGCTTGAGCCTATAAAATATGAATTAGCGCAGATGAGATTTATAATAGAGAGTGGTAGATTATTAACATTTAAGATGGCATGGTTACAGGATAAAGGAAAATCCCCAAGGGAACTTGCTGAAGATATAGCAATGGCTAAATATGTAACTTCTGAGGGTGCCATAAAAGTATGTTCTGATGCTATTCACCTATTGGGGGCCTATGGTACAACTGAAGAGTATCATATAATTAACAGATTGCATGATGCATACGATTTAATTCCAGCAGGAGGAACTTCAGACATAATGTTATTAACTATGGTTAATTAAATGATACGATATTATGATATATAAGCAAACAAAACCCTTGGTTTTATAAATAGCCAGTCAGGATTTAATTTATAAGAAAGGAGGTTAGTTTATATGAATATAATTGTACTTGTTAAACAAATACCAGATTCTGAATATTTCTCAAAATTACAGCTTGATCCTGTAAAACACACTTTAATAAGAGAAGGTATACCCGCGGTAATAAATCCTGCAGATAAATGTGCTATAGAACTCGCAATTAGTTTTAAAAAACATCATAATTTTAAAGTAATAGCAGTTTCCATGGGACCAGAAGCAACAAAAAATTCTTTAAAAGAAGCAATTGCAATGGGCTGCGACGAAGCTATATTAATTACTGGTAAAGAATTCGCTGGTGCCGATACTTTAGCAACCTCTTATGCTCTTTCTCAAGCAATTATAAAAATTCATAGTTATAGCATGGTCATAGCTGGGAATGTTGCATTAGATGGTTCAACTGGACAAACACCGATACAAGTAGGTGAATTTTTAGATATTCCCACTATTACTAATATAAATTCATTAAGTTACCATAAAGTAGATAATACTGCTGATATAAGTAGAATATTCAGGGGAGTAGAGCAACACATGAAAGTTGAGGAGATGCCATTTTTAGTTACTGTTTCTCAAAATTTTAATAAGCCACATTTACCTTCTGTAGTGGATATTATCAAAGCTTCTAAAAAAGATATTGTAACTTGGGGTATCAGAGATATCAATGCCGATAAAAATCAATGTGGAATAAAAGGGTCACCTACCAAGACAATAAGCACAACGATATATAAAAATGAAAGAGAAAAAATAGTCATAATTGGAGCAGATAAGGATGCAGTAAAAATTTTTGTCGACAATATTAAAAAATGGTTAATTGTATAAGGGAGGTTAAATAATGAGCGAAAAGGATATATTAGTGTTTGCAGAACACAGGGGACAAAGTATAATAGATGCAACATATGAAATAATTTCTAAGATCTGTGAAGTAAAAAATAAGGATGACAAAGTAGGTATCTTGATACTGGGTTCAGCTGTAGATGATAGTTACATTGAGAGATTGTTTAGATGTGGAGCAAATACATTATTACACTATAATGATAAGTTGTTAAACGAATATGATTTAGATAGATATTCCTATGTAATTACTGAGTTTATTCATCACAATGAACCAGGTGTGCTACTGTTTGCTGCGACAGATATAGGAATGGAGCTAGCCCCTAAGATTGCCGCTCGATTAAAAACTGGACTGACCGCGCATATTACCGATTTATATTTTGATGAGAAACACAATCTTGTACAGCAAGTTCCAGGTTTTGGTGGGAATTTATTGGTAAATATAATATGTCCAGACAAAAGACCTCAATTAATAACTTTTAAGCCTGGTGTATTTGAAATAAAAGAGAATTACAATAACCCCAAAAACGTATTAAGTTTATCAGCCCCTTCGTTTATCTCTCAGAATAGAATTAAATTAACAAATTCATATGTAATTACTGAATCAGATCAAAGTGAAGAGGAAATATTCAAAAAAGATATAATAATAAGTGGTGGATGGGGTATGAAAAATTGTGGTGATTTTGAGTTAATTGATAAGTTAGCTGAAAAGTTAAATACTGCTGTTTGCGGAACAAGGCCAGCATATGATGAAGGATGGATACCTGAAAATAGGGTTATAGGCCAAAGTGGTATAAATGTTGCACCCAAAATATTTATTTCAATTGGAGCATCCGGGGCAATGCACTATACTACTGGCTTTAGTGGGGCAAAAAAGGTAATAGCTATAAATAAGGATAAAAGTGCTCCGATCTTTAAATATTGTGATCTAGGTATTGTAGCAGATATTGAAGTTTTTCTTTCTGAACTAGCGGTTGGGATGAAATGGTAGCCGTAAAGAATAAGGCTTGGGTATGAGTATTTGCTGGAACAAAGAATATAAAAGAGGAGTTGCCTTTCTCTATAGAGTTCTAGTTTCTCCTAATATTGTAGTTGTGGATGAGCTAGTGTAAAATTTAGTGGGGTAGTAAATAGAGGGTAAAAAAGATGCAATAAAATAGTAAAAAGCATAGACTTACTTAAAGTAACTAAAAACTCTATGGAAAACTTAGAAGTACCCATAAACTTACCTGATCTAAAATTTAATATACCGGAAGACAGAATAAATTTCTACACCTTCTACAAAAGATTATATTAGGACATTTATGGTAAATATCGCTATCTCCTGGATGAAAAGTTAGGCCTTGCCAAGAACCAACGGGTAAGTAAGGCATACCAAAAGATAGAAGATCTCTTGGCCTTTGTGAGTGGTAGTTATCGTAAGGCCGAAGAGCTTATCCAAAGATTTTTTATGAGTATAGACTGGTTTTGAGAGTATAAGATAACAATTAATAAGATGAGGAAGAGAGATCCTAAAATAAAAAAAGACCAGATAGATAAAGAGCCAATAAAAATTATAAGATAGACAGAGGATGAATTAAACAAAGAAGATGGTGGTAGGACAATCTATTTAGAGATAGATAGAACCAGTATCCAACTACAAAATGAAGAAAAGAAAAAACTGAACTTAAATTAGGAATCATCAGCGAAGGTAAAGAAAGAAGATATAAAGAAGGAGTTAGTAAAGCCAAAAAGTTATAGGATAAATTTATCTATGTTGACCTAACTTCGGCGGGGGTTATGTTTAGCTTAAGTATTTTAGGAGAAAAGATATTCATTTTTTTCTAGCAGAAGATAGTATTAACTGGGGGAGATGGAGGTGTATCTTGGGTAATAAAAGGAGTCTTTGCCAAAAAAGAATGCAAAAAAGGACAAGAAGTCTGCTTAAAGTAGGGGTAATGCATTATGGCTTCTATGAATAACAATAAATATAAAAGTAAGAAATTAGGGAAATTAGGAGGGTAAGAAAGAAATGAATTATATTTTTTTAAATGGTGAATTTGTTCCAGAAAAAAAAGCAACTGTAAGAAAAAATGAACTTAAGGATGCATATATTAGACCGCTAATATCTAGAGGTAAGGGAGCAATGGGGCTTAACCCTGTAAATTGTGAAAAACCTACAGTTGTTATAATTGTTACCAAAATAAAAGTTTTGGATGAAAAAGTATATAGCGAAGGATTAAAAGCTATAATTACCTCTACACGGAGAAGTATGCCACATATGCTTAATCCTTGATTAAAAACCTGTAGTTACCTTGTTAATATATTGGCAAGACTTGAAGCTACTAATGCGGGTATTTCTAAGACGGTAATGTTAAATGCAAATGGGTATGTCACAGAAGGAACAGCAGATAACATTTTTATCGTTAAAAATAACATGGTATATACTTCACCTTGTTATGCTGGGATTCTTAAAGGTATAACACGAGATACAGTGATCAATATTCTAAAAGAAAGTGGTTTAAAGCTCAAAGAAGAATTGTTTACACCATTTAAGGTTTATACTGCCGATGAATGCTATATAACTGGAACTGCTGTTGGATTAGCTTCAATAGTAAATTTAGATGGGAGAGAAGTTGCTGATGGAAAACCAGGACTTGTAGCTTCTATGGCTAGAAAGAAATTGGAAGAACTTATGGCACAAGAGGGCACATAAATATATTAATTGCTTAAAAGTAAACATTTTTCAATTACAAAAAGAAAGAATTGTTTAATTCCATGCGGGATTCAAATTCCCCGTAACTTACTGAGATAAATGAAAAAGTATAAAATGGTATAAAAGTAGACGAGAGGTAGATTAGTTTGAGTGAATATGTCCATAAAGCGCACAATGTATCAGTACTTATGTATCACTTCGTTTGTCCGGCAAAGTATTGGAAAGTAGTATTAAAGCGAAGCAGTTGACGAGAGTTTAAAAGAAATATGTGAAGAGATATCAAAATGATATGAGATACAGAATAGCTATCTACATAGTAAGAATAGGGTACAACATAGCCTAATATCACTACTTTTAAAGTGATAATATTAGTCCAGGTAGTCTCTCTTTATACCAAAACAGCATACAGGATAAGCCTGCTATAATCATCTAAAGAAGTAATAAGATACCATATTTGCATATTTAGAGAACTGATGATGAGAAGAATCATGTTGGATAAGCTCTCCGGAGTAGTTAGTTAATATCTCATGTTCATGAATTTTCTGGTTTTGAGGAATAAAAGTTGTTACTCTTGGCCCGTTCGATTATGATAGGTAGAGATATCCTCTGTTCATATCTTTGTTCTAAAAGATCTTTTATATATAACTGTAGTTATAGTGCTTAATCGGTATATCTTTATTCTCGATTAAATCTTTTTCGATCTTTAGTTCTTTTACAATATTTTTATCAATTTCCGGATTTATCTTTCGATTAATGGTTCTGCGAACATACTGGATGGAAAAGTTATCGGGATCTTTACAGTATCGAGAAAGTAATTCAAAGAATCTAGATTGGCTCATTGATGATGTAAAATAATGAAAATAAAAATTGTGTTGGAGGGGTATTTAAAATACAAATACTCCCCAAATATCTTAGAACTAAACTATTCTAAACCAGTAACCATAGATTGTTTTATCTTTTTTCTCTTCTGCTAATTTTTTACTCGGTTCAAATTTCAAAGGTTTTGTTTTTCTATAACGATATTATTTATATCTTTTATTTTTTTAGAAATTTTTCGTTTTTCCACAGGAATAATTACGATGATAGTCTGTATAGATAAGCACCGCGTGTGTAAAGCGTGGGTTTTGATAAAAATATCAGTGAACGAAGTAACTGAATTATATAAACAACAAAATTCTTTGTTGGCCTAAGGTGTAATTAAAGTTAAAAAGAAAATCATGACTAAATGTTTGAAAGTAAAAATAAACAACAAAGTTTTTAATGTATAGAAAAAAAGTGAAATTATTGTTAATATTTAATAAGTGATATATTGAAAGAAGATAAAATTAAAAAATTTAATAAAAGGAGTATTTTAAAATGAAAGATAAACGTCTGGGTGAATATAAAAATAGATTGTTAGGACTTATTTCTGAAGATCGAATTGTTACAGTTGATGTATCAAGACCTCCAAGGTGGATTATTGAAGAATTTAAAAAATTGAAAGGACTTACTCCGGCAGTTTCTGACATATTAGATTCAATGGGGATTAGAGGAGCTGTATCAGCTAGCGTAATTAAACCACTGCAACAGTGTAAAATGATTGTTGGTCCTGCTATTACTTTGAGGTACATTTTGGAGCGAAATACTACTACATCTTTATTTGTTGAAAAGGCAAAAGCAAAATTAGGGGATAGAGATTTGTATGCAGTTTCAGAACCTGGAGATGTTGCTATATTTGATATGGGTGGACGAATTATTTCAACACAAGGTGGTCTTTCTACATTGATGGCAAAGAGAGCAAATTTGGCAGGAAATATAGTAAATGGAGGTGTAAGAGACGTAGAGGATATCAGAGAATTAGATTGTCCGGTTTGGGCTAGAGGGGTAACGCCTATTACGGGGAAATACAGACTAGAAGCTATTGAAATAAATGGACCTATTATGTGTTGTGATGTTCAAGTTTATCCTGGAGATTTGATTATTGCTGATGATACTGGGATAGTATTTATACCTTCAGACAAAGCAGAAGAAGTGCTGGCGAAGACAAAAGCTGCTATAAAAAGAGAAACCAAAGTTACAGACGCAATTATTAAAGGTGCGAAAATTAGTGAACTTACAGAAATATTACCTGTTGATAAATGGTAAAATACAATTTTCAAAGAATTATTATAGCAAGAAAGGAGCCGTAGGGAAGGAGGTTAAAGACTTTGCTTTAAGGGGAATTTTAATAGTTTACAATTTTAAACGTTTTGGAAGTGTTGATTGTTCAATAAGATAAAACTTAAATACTAAATTATTTATCAACCCCGAAGGGGTACAGTATCACGAGCATATCTATATTTAGATAATTAAGAAGTAATTTACAAAGGAGGTAAAAAAATGACCGGCAAAATTTTAATGAAAGGTAATGAAGCTGTAGGAGAAGCGGCAATTAGAGCTGGCTGTAGGTATTATTTTGGATACCCTATTACTCCCCAAAATGAGCTCTTGGAATATATGGCTATTAATTTGCCTAAATGTAGTGGAGTTTTTGTTCAGAGTGAAAGTGAACTTGCGGGAATAAGTATGGTATATGGTGCGGTAGCTTCAGGCAAAAGGGCTATGACTTCTTCATCTAGCCCTGGGATAAGCTTAATGCAGGAAGGAATTTCATATATGGCCTCAGCAGAGTTACCGGCAGTTATAGTAAATATAACTCGTGGAGGACCAGGTTTAGGAAGAATAACTCCTGCTCAATCAGACTATTTTCAAGCAACAAAAGGTGGAGGGCACGGTGATTATCATCTTTTGGTTTTTGCACCTGCTTCTGTTCAAGAAATGGCTGATTTAACATCACTTGCTTTTGAATTAGCTGATAAATATAGAATGCCTGCAATGATATTGGGCGATGGAATAATTGGGCAAATGATGGAGCCGGTTGCCTTGAAGGAACCAATTGACTTACAAGATTTGCCTCCTAAACCATGGGCAGCTACAGGAGCGAAAGAAGGTAAACGTCATCTAGTTTTATCTGCGCCATTTACGGATGAAAAATTAGTAGCACTTAATGAAAAGTTGAGCAAGAAATACAAAGAGATTGCTAAGAAAGAAGTTCGTTTTGAGGATTACATGACTGAAGATTCCGATATTATAATAGTTGCATTTGGAATAGTTAGTAGGTTTAGTAAAGAAGCCATTGAAAATCTTAGAATGGAAGGTTATAAGGTTGGGCTAATAAGACCTATAACACTATATCCTTTCCCCTCGAAGATTATCAGAGAAAAGGCAAAGAAAGTAAAAGCACTCTTAACTGTTGAGATGAATGAGGGGCAAATGATTGAAGATGTAAAGTTAGCTGTAAATGGGAAAGCTACGGTAGATTTTTTAGGAGGCGGTGGTGGTAAAATAACTCTACCTAGTGATATTGAAAATAAAATAAAACAAATACTTAGTAAAGGAGGCTGCTAATGACAATTATTTATAAAAGACCTGAAATTATTACTGATGAACCTTTTACTTATTGTCCAGGCTGTAGTCATGGTATTATTCATCGTTTGATTTCTGAAAACATTGAGGAATTAGGTATACAGGAAAAAACTATCGGGGTATCAAGCATTGGCTGTTCAGTTAGATGTTGGAAATTTTTAAATATTGATTTTGTTCAAGGCGCGCATGGTAGAGGTCTGGCAGTAGCTACAGGGATTAAAAGAGCACAACCTAATAAGATAGTATTTACTTATCAAGGGGACGGAGATTTATTAGCAATAGGAATGGGAGAAACAATTAATGCAGCAGCTAGAGGAGAAAATATAACTGTAATTTTTGCAAATAATGCTTTTTTTGGAGCTACAGGTGGGCAATTAGCACCAACGACACTTATAGGCCAAAAAACTTCAACGTACCCTCTTGGTAGAGATGCATCAACAATCGGAAAACCTATAAAAATATCAGAAATGCTTGCGCTTTTAGAAACTACAACATATATAGCTAGGGCAGCCTTAAACAATCCTTCAAATATAAAAAAAGCCAAAAAGTATATTAAAAATGCCTTTCAAATGCAAGTCGAGGGGAAAAAAGGCTTTTTTATGGTAGAGTTGCTCTGTGCATGTCCGGCCAATATTAAAAAAAGCCCTGTTAATTCATTAAAATGGGTGGAGGAGAATATGATACCTTATTATCCTTTAGGTGAATTTAAAACAGCAAACAAAGGAGATTTGTGAAAAAATGGATACATATAAAATTATAATAAGTGGATTTGGAGGCCAGGGTATCCTTTTAATGGGTAAATTACTTACTTATGCGGCTAATAGTATGAGTAAACATACAACCTGGCTTCCTTCCTATGGACCCGAGATGAGAGGTGGTAGCGCTAATTGTATGGTAGTAATCTCTGATAAGCCAATAAATTCTCCATTAGTATCAGAGCCTACTACGTTAGTAGCATTGAATAGACCTTCTTTGGATAGATTTGAGCCTAAAATTGAAGAGGGAGGATTACTATTTATTAATAAGGATGCTATTAATAGAGAAATAGCTCGGAAAGATATAGAAATTGTAAAAGTCCCAGCAGATACTATTGCTTATAAATTAGGAAGTAATAAGATTGTTAATATGGTAATGTTAGGTACTTATTTAGGTTATACTGAGTTGATACCTTTGGAAGTAGCAGTAGATAACTTGAAAAAAGCAATTCCTCGGCATAGACACCATTTATTAGGTTTAAACGAAGAGGTGCTAAAAGAAGGGTATAAAATTGGAAGTGAAAATAGAGTAAGCGGAAAGGTGGGGTAGAAGAATGATTATTATTGAAAAAATTAGGTGTAAGGGCTGTGGAGTTTGTGTAGAATTTTGCCCTAAAAATTGTCTAGAGATAACTGATGAAATTAGCAGAAAAGGCTATAGAGTAGTTGGATTGACGGAAGAAACTAAATGTACTAAATGTGGAGTTTGTACGATTGTTTGCCCTGATATAGCGATAACTTTATATAAGGATTAATTTGACTGGAACTCCCCACCTATAAGGGCTGGGATGAGAGCAATTTCCCTTAATGCCTCACATAAAAATATAAAGGAAATGCATGCGCTGCCTTAAGTAGAAATATAAACGGAAGGAGAATCACAAAATTACGATATGAACTTATGGAATGTATGCTGATAAGGTAATTTTTTTATCAGGTGGAATTAATTGATTTGGCTCTTGATTGATTTGTCAATAAAGTTGAGGTGTGATAAATATGATTAAGATAAAATTAGTATTAATAGGCTATTTAAAGTATAAATATTTATCTGATGTTATTGAGATAAGTTGTAATGAACCAATAAAAATTTATCAAATATTAAAAAATGTAAAGATTAGTCTAGTTGAGGGCATAGTAACGGAGGTAGAAGGTTCAATCGTAGACAAAAAATATATTATTAGACAATCCTGCGTGATTAAATTATTCCCTATTGTAGGCGGAGGTTAATAGAAGGTATAAAATTTAAATACCGCAATTATTTTCTTTTCTTTGCTATGTTTTAAATTTTAAGTTCGTTCTATTAAATGCTATATTAGATAACTCTACGTTTGACCAGGGTAAGTAAAGACAGTATAATAAGATTATTTTTTAGTTTT
>SDBS01004471.1_pt1 | contig 13663 bp, 10 predicted proteins | sample 2277091 | NCBI WGS metagenome assembly SDBS01 (sample SAMN10404972, study PRJNA504765) | marine sediment metagenome | isolation source: marine sediment core GS10_PC15, 163 cmbsf | place: Arctic Ocean: Southern Knipovich Ridge | collected 2010
CGAAGGATTGATTGTAGACAACGATACTGCCTTCATCTCCAATTGCATTGTGCAGTTCGGCCTGCAGACCGGGTCTCGGGTCCCCTGCATCCTCTGCGAGGAAAGAAAAATGTTCCGGCTCTTCGTTTTCCGTTCTGGCGACATGCAGAGAAAACTGAAAGGGGACTGGTTGGTACGGTCTCGTACCATCAAACAGTGGTACTGCCGGACCAATTGTTTCGAAATCCAAAAAGTACAGGGGGTGCTGCAAGCTGGACAGGAACTGCTCAATTCCCTCTTTGTCTACGTAAGGATTACCGCTTATCTCACACATCTTCTGGATGTATTGCTTGTCACTCAGTTTAAAGCTATCGGGGATATCTTTAATGGCAAGTATTCCGCTGTTGAATAATTCGAGGGATTTCTTGCCACCGTAATACAGGCTGAAGACGTTGTTTTCAGGTAGAAAGTCCCGGCACTCTGTCAGTGGACATTCATAAGGAGAACTGCAATGTTTGCCGATTGCGATATCAGGGCAGGACTTTGCAGTAATGATTTCAAGCATGTAATCAATCCGGTCCTGTATCCCCGGAATCACCACCTCAATCTCATCGCTAATATCCTGCTGGATAAATAACTTTTCGGGGTCTATTTCGCCATTCTTAACATACTGGTTATTAATATACAGCAGGAAGCATCTCCTTATCTTGAGCCCAAACCTTTCGTAGCAAAACTTCTGGAAGGAAACGTCCTCAATATTTACGTCCTTGACGCTGGTGGAGCTTTTGACTTCGATGATGTCCCACTTGTCTTCACCGGCAGGGTCAAGGATATCAGCCCGAGCATAGATTTCACCAGTCCCAATTCCTGCCTCAAACAGGGGTACACGCCGTTGCAGAAGCCCCTTGGTCTGCCTGATATTTCCGATAAAATCATCTGAGGGAATATCAATGCCACCGGGGAATAGCTTCTTCGCTAACTCGCCAACCAGATGCCCTTGGTCAAAGATATACTGAGTAGCCGTATCCGGTTCCAGTATTCTCTGGGGTTCATTGAAGGTAACCCAAAGATATTTCGGACATTGCAACCCGTTTAAATACCGGGATTTTGATAATAGCTCTGACACTGTTTTCACCTAGGTTTATTATACAGGATACTCTTTTGGGTTCAATAATAATTCGGCGGACATTCTTTACAGGTACTTAGCTGTCAGGTCTCCTTTTTTCGTTTCTTTCATCTTCCTCCGCCCCTTTGACACCAGCATTGTCACAAATTATTTTTCATTATAAACATCCAGCATGGCTTTTGCAGTCTTAACAATCTCCTCGCGGAGTTCGGCTGGCTCCAGCACCTCTACCTTCTCTCCCCAGCCCAGTATCCAGGAGTAAAGCTCCACTGTATCGGTAACCCTCAGTGTCATTATCACCGAGCCGTCGCCCTGTTTCTCCAATACCTGTGAGGGGTGCCATATTGTCTCTTCCATTATTCTGGCTATCTCAGGGGCATTGATTTTGAGCCTGATGGTCTTGACCTCGCCCTCGACAACGATGCCCCAGGATGAGCCGAGAAACTCGTTAGCATCAAAGTCAGGAGGTATAACGTAAGACTCGGAGGTTGCTTCAATAGCCTTGATACGCTCTATCTTGAAGGTGCGTTGAGATTTGGTGCGGTGGCAGTAAGCAATGACATAGCTGGAATGCCCGGCGGCGGCCGCCTCAATAAAATACGGTTCAATTGTCCGCTCCGTTGCCTTCTCCGCCGGCAGCGACTGATAGGTTATCTTAACCTGGTGCCGTGATACCCATGCCTCAGCCAGGGTTGCCAGGGTGCGCAGGTACTTCTCATTCTTGGGCTGCATCTGCATCCAGTCCATTGTCTTCTGAATTTGTTCCCTTAGCGGAGGTGGGACTATGGAGTTCAGCTTCATGAAGGTTGAAGCCGTATTTGGGTCATAGCGGTGAGTATAGTTGAGCATCAGCCGGGCAGCAAGGAAAATGTTCAGTGCCTCAGGTAAACTAAACCGGATAGGAGGCAGGAAGTAGTCTTCTTCGATGCCGCGTGTGCTGCCTTCTTCCCAGAAAGGAATACCCAGCTTGTACTGAAGGTCATCAAGGTCACGGTATATCTGTCTGGTACTGACATCACAAATGCGGGCTATTTCCTTTATCTTCAAGCCCTTACGGTTCTGATAGAGGAGATGCTCTATGTTTGCCCAGCGGGCAGTGCGATCTTTTGTTTTACCTTTGCCCATTTCGTCCCTCCCTTTGGCATAGCCTTTGTCAACATTATAGCACTCCATCATAAAAAATATTCGTGAGAATTGAGAGAATTTGGCAAATCTGTGACATAACTGCTGTCACAAGCCCGTGTTACTATAATTTTAGATGCAAAATTAATAGACATCATAAGGGGGTGAGCAAGAATTGAGTGCCGAAGAAAAACTGTTGGATGCTATTAGCGAGGAAGAAGATGAAGAATCTGACGTGCCGATACTGGTCCACCGGTTAGTTAGGAGACGCCAGAGGTTACAGCGTAAAAATAAAGCTGTCATCGAGGGTTTTCTGGGTAAAGGCAATCGGGCAAATGCGGTAGCCATACTGCCAAGATACTACTGTGAGCTGCTTACCTGGGCACTCCAGCGCTACATTGAGAAAGAAGGATGGAAGGTCATAAGGACTCTCGGCTACCACGGACCTGAACCGGTATATATAGAAGTTAGCACAGACTGCGATAGGTGTGAGAACCTCTTGATGGATGGACAACTGCTCCTAGAGAAAGGCGGTATCCATTTCACAGTCACCGTGGATATAAACCCGGGATGGAGAGGTGCGGTCGTGGTAGAAGGCTCTGCCGGTCGAAAAAAGGATGTTGAAGAATTCACCGTCGGGGTCAAGGCTATCGCTAAGGAACAAAACTTCTACCGGGGCAAGAAAATTGAATTCGGGGGGCGTATTCAATTTCTGAACGTCAAGGACAAGTCATGGGACAGCATCATACTGGATTCCGCAATAAAGAAGGAAATCAGGGCTAACACCATCGATTTCCTGAATAAGATGAAACGCTGGGCAGAATATGGAATACCCCAGAAGAGGGGTGTTCTCTTGGCAGGCGAGCCGGGCACAGGGAAAACAGTAATCTGCAAAGCCCTGATGGCGGAGGCTGATGGGGTAACCTGTATCACTACCAATGCCTATGGGCTGAGCGCCGATGAGTATATCACTGAACTTTATGAGATGGCTCAGGACCTCAGCCCGTGTATCGTGTTTATCGAAGATATAGACCTGATAGGACTAAACCGGGAAGAGTATCACTACCAGCATGGTTCCGCACTACTTTCGCTGCTCAACGTACTCGATGGAGTTAAAGAAAAGCAGGAAATCATAACCGTAGCCACCACCAATAATTTGGAGACACTGGATAGAGCCCTAAGCCAGCGCCCCTCCCGGTTTGACCGCGTGGTGCAGCTCTCCCTCCCGTCACTGGAAGAACGGAAGGAACTAATCGGCTTGCTTTGCCAGAAGATACCCATAGATGAATCTATTCAGGATTATATCGCACACAAGGCGGGACACTGCACTCCTGCTCAGTTACAGGAAGTTATTTACGGCCTGGCTATAGAATATCAGGATGAATCGTCCGGTGCATTGTCGTCAAATCTTGAACTCAGCAAAGACGATATTGACCGTATTATCTCAAGGATAAATGGCAGGAACAGGCAACAGATAGGCTTTAGTATGTCCGGTAATCACAATGGTCACAAGACTAAGGATGGGGACCACCTCAATGAGGTACCAGGCCGAATATCATCCAGAGCCTAACCTCTGTGTATGGAATGACATTAACACGAATCTCCTTAACACCCTGTACGGCTTCACCGATCCTTCTCATTTCATGAACCAGAAGTTCCTGCTGGGAGATGTGCGCCCTGGTCTTGACGAGTACTATTCCATCATTGGCAGATACTTCAATATCTGATTTCAGGTCTATTAAGGCAACTCTGACCTCACAGGCAAGCAGCCGGTCGTCCAGTGCCTTCTGGGACTCAGGAGTTGTCTAAAAATGCTTTAGCCCGATGCTGTGACATATGATGTCAACCGCATCATTGACGGCAAGTCTTTTGATGTGGAGGAGCACATCGTAGAGGCCCGGGTTCGCAGTATCAATTCTATATAGATGCCGGCTCCATTTCCTTCGCTGTTCATCATCCTTTTTTATGATGGACAGGGCTTCTTTTCGAGAAATCTTCTCCCGTTCCATCTCAAGCCTTACGCGGTCTTCCAGATCAGATATGATGCGGATTTTAAGCACGTGGGATATTCCTTCAAGTAAGAAGTGGCCGGCGAGACCATGGTAAACGACATTATCCTTCTGTACATGCCTCAGCAGAGCGGCTTGAATATAAGAAACGTATTTCGCCCCTCCATAACTGAAGCGGTCTAGGATGGAGGGCGCATCGTGAATAGCCCGAACAAGTTTTATCTCAGGGATATTGAATTGTTCCGAAGCCTCTAGAAGCGTCTCCCGGGCGATGCACTCATACTCCAGCCTCCGGGCAACCTTCTCTGCTATCTCTTTCCCTTTGCTGTACGAGCCCCTCGAAATCGTAATAATCGCCATCGTTATCTTCTCAAGTTTCGGCCTCCATGATTACTATGTGCGCAATATCAAAGAGCAGTGGCGAGAGGTAGCCAATTTAGTTGAGCCCAATTCCAGGGAAGGGGATGCCATCGTCTTTTTTGTGTCCTATGGTAAAGCACCCTTTGACCATTACTACCGGGGAGAGCTTCCCAAATTTAAAATCAGCAGGGAAGCTGACAACCAGGAAGTAGCCACCTTTATCAATGATTCAATTTTCGGGCAAGATAGGCCCTGGTTTATCTTGGGCCACCCTGACCAGAAGGCATCAATCGAGAGCTACGTAGAAAAATACGGCGGCGCCTCAGTATTACTGGAGCAGAAATTTGTTCAAGTGCGAGTAGTTCTCATTGATTTGCCCCCAACAAACCCTCAAGTAAACCAAAAATGAGCCTGTCGCTTCATCGATGAATACTTGATTTTAAATAATTTACTTTCTCTTTAAAGTATTGACAATTGGAAGTAACTTTCATAGACTTTTTGCGTTATAATATCAGGAAATGCATAACCGAGCAGAAAATAGCAGAATCCCGCTTCTATTCCGTACCCTGTTTAATGGTCAGCCCGGACATAGTAGATGGTTTCTTTTTGACCACCTCAAATCTTGCCTTTTCTTCACAGAAAGCGTAGAATTACATTAGCCTTAGCATAATTTTAAAACTATGCTAATATATATATAAACTTAAAAAGGAGAGTTAATAAAATTGCGGAGCAGTAGGAAACTTATCGGTGCCATAATACTGATTGCAGCCCTGTTACTGGTAACCCTGCCGGCAGCACCAGCACTGGCGGCTGGTGAGGATATCGAACTTGACCCAGAGGACGGTGAAATCGGTGACTGGATCGATATCGAAGGTGATGATTTTATCCCCAGTGATTATACAACACCTCCCTATGTGGATTCCAGGGTTTACATCTATTTCTCCAGCCAGGAAGCCGATGAAGGTGATTACATTGACGATGATGTTGAAAACTATGAACGCGTCAAGACGGTGACGGTTAACGAGTCTGAACGCTTTAATACCACCTTCAAAGTGCCTGAGGAGCTTACGAATGGTGAGGATGACGAGGATGTGGTAGGCGGCACCTACTATGTCTATGTTACCTATACGAATAATAAAAGAATAAGAGCGGTTGCCGAATTTACTGTTATCGCCGCTGAGATTGAGATAGACACCGATAAAGGACCGGTCGGCACCAAAGTCGAGATTAACGGCATTTATTTCGGCGATGAGGAAGAGATTACCGTAGAATACGACGGTGACGAAGTAAGTATTTACAGTGGTGCTGAAGAGACTGACGACGGTGAATTTACGGCTACTATTAAAATTCCCGCCAGTTCTGCCGGCAAACACACCATTAAAGTAATCGATGATTTGGATAACGAAGCCGAAGCTGAGTTCACCGTAGAGGCCGAAATAGAAATCAACCCCCAAAAAGGGACCGCCGGTGAACGTTTTACTGTCAAAGGCAGCGGTTTTGGTGAAGATGAGGATTTCATCGTGGAATTCGGCGGGGACACGATAGCTACACATACAACCGATTCCAAAGGCAGTTTTGAGCTCAGGTTGGATATACCACCGAAGGGTTCCGGCACCTACGTGATAAAGGTTGAGGACGATGGCGGCAATAAAGACAGCGGGCAGTTTACACTTGAGGTCAACCTCGCACTCAGCGAGACCACCGGACATGTAGGCAGCCAGATCACTATCAGTGGTTCGGGCTTTGTACCCAATGCACCTGTTACGATCACCTATACAAGCGAGCCCCAGGTAGTAGCTACGACAACGACAGATTCCAGTGGAAAGTTTCAAGCTACTTTCAATGTGCCCAGGAGCACCCCTGGACAGCACACCATATCCGCCAGTGATGGCACCAATACCATCGCGACTACATTCACCATGGAATCAGTGGCACCACCAATACCCGCGCCACTGCTCCCCTACGATGGTGTTAAGGCAGAGAGGCCAGTAACCTTTGATTGGGAGGACGTAACTGACCTGAGCGGTATAACCTATCCCCTGCAGATTGCTTCGGATAAGAATTTCAGTAATATAGTGCTGGAGAAAACCGAACTCGAAACCTCAGGGTACACCCTGACTGAAGCCGAGAAACTGGAACCAACCAAAAAAGAGGCTCCATACTACTGGAGGCTCCGGGCAGTTGATGGCGCCACCAACGAGAGCGGTTGGACAGCGCCGGGGTCATTCTACGTTGGTTTTACCTTCAAATTTACCGGCCCGATACTGTACGCATCGTTGGGAGCTGGTGCCCTCATTCTTTTCGTTATCGCCTACATGCTCGGAATACGACAGGGCCGAATGCAAAGCGGCGGATACTGAGGCAGTAAGAAAATCAGCCCCACAGTTTAAACAATTGTGAGTCCAGCTAAAGTAACAGGTTGCTGGTGGCTCCCAGGTATCAGTTAATTTTCAGATACCGAACCTGAAAACAACTTCTTCCTGCTTATACCACCGCCCGTACGATTACCAGCATTTTAATTAAACACGCAGATACAGCCAGATTATTACCCGCTTGCATATCCAAACTTTTATCGCTAAAATATCCCGGAGAGAAACATTTAGGTTAAATGGTGAGAGTAAAAGCAGATTCAAGAGTTCTGCCTCTTGGCACCTTAGCTCCACCGGCCTGAAGGGTTTTTCCACAAAACTACCGGGAAAGGAGTCAAATGGAGCCAATAAAAAATTCACCTTTCACCAGTATCGGGGCGGTAAGGGCAGTGGTTAAGGATGCCGAAGGGGCTGCCCAACAGTTCACCTCTATAGGCATCGGGCCATTCAGTCCGCCACGCCAAGTGTACACCTGCTTCGAATATAAAGGCAAACCAGTTGACACTAAGGTAAAGTTCTTGATTACCGATATGGGCGGTGTTGACTTCGAGCTAATTGAGCCCATTTCAGGGCCATCCATCTGGCAGGACTTCCTCGACAAGAAAGGAGAAGGACTTCACAGTCTCGGTTTCTTTGCAGAGGATATTGACCGGGCAGAAAAGAACCTGACCGGACAGGGACTCAACATCACTCAGAAGGGCAGGAGTGATATGGGTGGCTTCACCTACTTTGATACCGACCGAATTGGTGGTGTCGTCTTTGACCTGACCCAAAAACCAAAAGGCGCCAGTGTGGCTAAAACCAAAGCCGACGGTAACCCCTTTGCGACACTCCATCAGGTAGCATCAGTGGCTGAAGATGTCGACCAAGCCATCGAGTTTTACCGGTCTTTGGGTATTGGCCCGTTTAAAAAGATGAAGATGGTGGTTACTGAGAGGTGGTTTAGGGGACAACCGATTGCGCCCAAACCGAAACTATACATGGCACAGGTAGGCAACGTGGAATGGGAGCCAATCCAGCCTGATGAAAGTGCCAATGTCCACCGCGAGTCCCTGAACCAGAAAGGTGAAGGACTGCACCATATTGGCTTCTTCCTGGAAGAAGAAATCTTCGACGAAATGGAAAAACTGGATGGAAAGGGAGTCAAGAAAAGCCAGTACGGCCATGGCCCAAGTGATGCCTTTGCCTACTTTGAGCCAATCGCTGGCATCATCCTGGAATTTATCAAGCGAGGACCCCAGGACTAATAAAGATATGTTATTTAAGCACATATTTTTCTCTCCAGAGGGATAAATACGCAAGATTTTAATGGACAGAAGGAGTTCAGGTTATGTTCGGCAAGAAGGGAAAGAAGAAGCCCGAAGAATCTCAATCAAAAGCCGATGAAAGTAAAGAAAAAGAACAGCACTGCCCAAGTTGTGGCAGTAGCGATACGCTTCCAGCTGGCTTTGGCAATATGAACCAATGCCAGAAGTGCGGAACAATTATCTCGTAGCAACTAGAAGGGAACTTGGACATTTGCCTTGACCGTCAGGGCTAAATAGACTCCTCAGAAGAAGGCACGTGTCCCTACCTGATATCGGATTTAGCTATTTAGACGAGGGAAATTGTCCTTCAGGTGTGGAATATACATTGCCTGGGTAAATTGCTCTTCAAACTCCGGCACCAGGGTCAATTCCAGATACTCAACCTTTCTTGAAACCTCGCCAGCCTCACCCCTTTTATCCAGACTTAAAAGAGCTAAACGTGCCCCTTCTCCAGCGGCATTGCCCACTGAATAGACATTATTCAGAGGACAGTCAGGAAAAAGCCCGAGAACAAGAGCCGATTTTTTATCAATACAGCTGCCAAAGGCTCCAGCCAGAATGACCCGGTCCAGTTTTTCCACTCCCCGGTGATGCATTAATATTTTGGCACCGGCATAGAGCGCTCCTTTAGCCAGTTGCACCGCACTGATATCAGCCTGACTGATGGTAATATCCTCACCAGTTGAGGTCTCACCCGCCCAGGCAATGACAAACTCAGCCCCTTCCTCAGTCACCCTAAGGCGAGGCGTCTCCAAACCAGTGTTAAGACGGCCGTTAGCCTGGATAACTCCAGCCAGAAACATCTGAGCAACGGCATCAATTACGCCTGAGCCACAAATACCCCTAGCCCCAATACTCTTAAGTTCTGTGTTCCAGCCCGTCTTACTGATGACCTTGAAACGGACTTCTTTATCCACCGGATCTATCTCCATTTTTTCAATCGCCCCTGGGGCTGCCCGCATCCCGTATTTAATTCCAGCACCCTCAAAGGCCGGACCGGTAGCACAGGAGCAGGAGATTAACCTTTCCCGGTTGCCCAGAACCAGCTCCCCATTGGTACCGATATCAATCACCAGTATCATCTCATCCTGACTGTAGGGCTCCTCGGCAATTAAAACGGCCACATTGTCGGCGCCAACAAAACCGGCTTCAATGGGAAGAAGATGGACATAAGCCCCAGGTGCAATTTTAAGCCCCAGGTAGTGAGCCTTGATATCCAACGAATGGTGAATTGCCGGGGTGAAAGGCGCCCTGCCCAGATATTGAGGGTCAAGGCCAACGAGGATGTGATGCATACAGGTATTGCCCACGATGACGGTATCAAGAATATCCTGAGGACTAATACCTGCTCTATGGGCTAAATGCTCTGCAACCCGGTTGATAGCCTCGGTAGCCAGTCGGTTCAATTTATTCAAGCCATCTCTACTCGTGGTAACATAGGTAATACGGGACATTACATCTTCCCCATAGGATAACTGGGGATTCAGCACGGAATAATCGGCAACAATATCACCACTATCGAGGTCGCAGAGATAGCCAGCCACCGTAGTCGTTCCCAAATCCACTGCCAGGCCGAAACTACCCTCCACATACCCGGGCTCCACTTTAATTACCTCACCGGCTGACCATACCGACACTGTCACCTGCCACTCCCCCTGGCGCATGACCTCAGGCAGACCCTTAAGTATCCGGTAGTCAATAGATAAATCTTTAAGGTCAAACTTTCGGTCAAGCTCACCCGAAAGCCTCTCCCAGTCACCCAGAGGCTCCTCAAGTGTCGGGGGTGAAAGCTCAACATAGTATTTCCTGACTGCCGGTTTTAAAGCTACCGGCTTCCCGGTGATTGATTTGCTCACCACCAGCCGCTCAGCCCGGCTTTCTTCGGGGATAAAGACAGCAACTTCACCATAGACATGAGCCAGACAGGCTAGCCGCAAGTTATCTTGAGCCTGGCTTGACGCTTTAGCCAGAAGCTGACGCTCGGTCTCCCCTACTGGGGAAAGGTGTTCTACCCTGGAGTTGAGGTGATAATTCTCAAAAAGCCCTTCCAGAACCTCAACCCTGCACTTGCCACATTTAGCCTGGCCGCCACAGATACTCTCCAGGCCGACCCCCAGCCCCCGAGCCGCCTCAAGCAGGGTCTTTCCTTCCTCAACATAACCCTTCAGGCCGAAGGGTTCGAAAACGACCAGATACTTTTCATTTTTCATAGTTTCAATACTCTATTTCATTCGGGCAAACACTTTTCACATTATACCGTAGGCAAAATTCAAAAGCTAACCATTCGCATATACAATAATGCCATCTATTGATTTCGGGTTGCCCCTTAAAATGGTATAATATATTTAGAGTAGTGGCGATAAAGACAGTAGCTACCAACCGTAAAGCCTATCACAACTATCACCTGGAGGATAGTGTTGAAGCGGGTATTGCCCTTACCGGCAGCGAGATAAAGTCAATCCGGACCGGGAGGATAAGTTTAAGTGATGCCTATATCAGACCGGAGGCGGGAGAATTGTGGCTGGTAAATGCCCATATTGCCCGCTATGATGCCGGAGGCATCTTCGGTCATGAGCCGAAAAGACCAAGAAAGCTACTACTGCATCGCAAGGAGATCTCAAGCCTTATAAGCAGGATACATGAGAGGGGTTTTACCCTGGTGCCGACCAGGCTTTATCTTAAAGGCAGCATCGCCAAGGTTGCGGTAGCCTTAGGTAGAGGCAAGAAACTGCACGATAAACGAGAGGCAATAATGCGTCGTGAGGTAGAGAGGGAGATTGGCAAAGCCCTGAAAAAGAAACTCTAAAGGAGGTAAGCCGGTTTAAGCCTAAAAAGAATGGGGACGCGTGGTTTCGACAGGGAAAGTATGTTTTAGGGTTGCAAGTTGAGGTGGTCACTACCCTCACAAAACAAGTGGCAAAAAAATAACTGGCGAACCTGAACCAGTTCTTGCAGCCTAACTAAAAGGCTGCACATCCAACCTGACCTCACCTCAATGGGTCGGGATTGGATGCCGAAAAGTTGAGGTGCCGTTGTCCCGACGCCGCTAAGGGCAGCGAAAGAATTATCGGCTGGTCTGGCTAAACTCGGTCAGCAGAGGTTAGCCAGGTGAGATAAAAGAGCTGACTAAGCTGGTAGGATACCCTGGGCAGCTTTCTTTGGACGGGGAGTTCGACTCTCCCCCGTCTCCACCAGAAACACGGATGAGTCTTTGAGAGGCTCGTTTAAGATACGGATATCAGACCCTTTGCGCGAAGCCGCCACCTGGAAGACAGGTCTAAATGGCGGCTTCGGCTTTACGGCGACAATCAGGTTATTCTTCGTGTCGATATAGACGGCATCCAGCATGCTCACCAGGAGCTTCCTCTGTTCTTCAAGGTTGGCTAAGGACCATAGAGTCGGGAAGTCCTGGAGCAGTTTCCCGGCTTGTTCGGCAGAATGAATCTCAGGGACGACCAGTGACTCCAATTCCAGTTCCAGCATCCGTTTCTGACGGGAATATTCGGCATCATCAAAAAGCCCATCGATATAGGTTCTGCCCATTCTCCTGAGACGCTGCTGGATATCCTGCTTTTTCTTGTTGATGCGTTCGGCTTCATCCTTGACGCTGATGATGGTCAGGACCTCTTCCAGCCACCGGTCGCCGAGTTCGATATTCTCCACCAGCTGAATGACCTGGCTGTCAGCGATATGACAGGGAATAGAGCCGGAAGCTACGGGACAGACACCATGACCTCGAGAGGCCTTGTGCTCACGGTAATACCGCTGTCCGTTGTGGTAGGTCTGCGCCCACATCGGCATCCCGCAGTAGGCGCATCGTACGAGGCCTTTCAGTAGATACTCTCGTGCTGGTCTGGGTCTCAAAGTTTCCGAGCGTCCGCTGTTCTTCTTCAGGGTGATCTGGACAGTATCAAAAATCTCTTGGCTGACTAAAGGCTCGTGAGTGCCGGGAAAAAACTCATCGTTGTACTTCACCTTTCCGGTATAGAAGGGATTGTGCAAGATTCCCCGGATTGAAGCGGTGGTAAACAGTCTCGGCTCGGCTGAAAGGGCACCATCGGGACCTGGAAGTTTGTGCATGTTCCGGGTGCGAAATCCTTGCTCGTTCATCCACAAAGCTAACTGGCTCAATGTAGTTGACCCGGAAGCGTAACGTTTGAATAATTCGGTGACTGCGGGGCCTTCAGTAGAGTGGACATGGATCCCGGCCGGATGCTCGGGATTGCATCGGAGCGTCTTTTCGTCATGTTTGCCTCTAATCCAGCAGGATTCATAGCCGAAGGGGATACCGCCGGTATGCTTGCCCTCTCTGGCTCTTTGGTCGAGGCCTTTCTTTACATGTATCCCAAGCGTTTCGCTATAGAATTGCGCCATCGAACCCAACATGTTAGCCGAAAGGCGTCCCTGGGGGGTTGACCAGTCGAGTTGCTCGCTGATCGATATCAGGCCCACATTATGATTGCTAAGGATGGTCAAGGCCTCCAGGCTAACCTTTAAGTTTCTGGACCATCTATCCAAGGTATGGACGACAACAAAATCGAATTGGTGTTTGCCGGCATCATCTAGGAGCTGCCGGAAGACAGGACGTTTCGAGATTGCATCGACATGGGCTGACTTGCCTTCTTCACGATTGACATTGACCGCATCCCAGCCTCTCGATTTGCAGAGTTCGCGGACAAGCCGTTCCTGGGCGGCGAGAGAATGCCCCTCGACTTGTGAGGCATCAGATACCCTGATATAGCCAACTGCCCTCATGACTGGCTTTCACCGTCCTTCCTGGCATTCCTGGAAGCGATAGAAAGGGATACCTCGGCCAGGGTATCGAGGAAATTCTTCACCATCAGGCTCTCCGTTCCGTTCGAGTCGGGTTCAGGTGTGTCGAACAGTGTATACGCATGGTGTATACATGTCAACGCCTTTTCCTCCTGATTTTCGGGCTTATCCCTGTCCACCGTCTTGTCCCCGGCTGTCTATCAGCCTCTTCAGAGTGGCATAACCTATGCCAAGTTCCCTGGCTGCCTGGCAGCGCGACACCTGACCACGTTCAAGCTGCGCCAAAACTACTCCAAAACGGCGTTTGAAGCCTCGTCTATCCATTACCCTTGGCCGCCCGATATTGTGGCCCTGTGCCCTCGCCCTTTCCATCCCTGCCTTGACTCTTTCCCGGAGGATGCCCCTTTCCAACTGGGCGTAGGCCATGGTGATATAATAAAGGGCTTCGCCGAAGGGAGACGTCGTATCCAGCCAGGGTTCGGAATATGACCGAAGACCCACACCCCAGGTCCTCAGCCTTTCCAGTGTAGTGGCGGCATCGAGGACTGACCGGAAAGCTCTATCCATCCTCCAGACGAGCAGGATATCGAACTTCCTCCGGCTGGCATCTTCCAGTAA
>SDBS01004472.1_pt1 | contig 13662 bp, 10 predicted proteins | sample 2277091 | NCBI WGS metagenome assembly SDBS01 (sample SAMN10404972, study PRJNA504765) | marine sediment metagenome | isolation source: marine sediment core GS10_PC15, 163 cmbsf | place: Arctic Ocean: Southern Knipovich Ridge | collected 2010
TAGTTGTAAGGTAAGAAATTATGAGTAAAGCAAAAAAAGATATCAAATTTTTTAACAAATGGTCTTTTGATAATATTCATATGATTTTTATAGATAAAATAAAATAGTTAAAAAACGCCATAGTAACCATTCATTCTAAAGATTTATATCCAAATAGACCTGTCGTTTTTTTTTCTGCTCACCATTATTCTGTTTCGTTAAATTTTCCAATCAAAATTTCGAAAATGTTAATTCTTTCAATATTATTTATTCTCTTCTTATATATACTCACAAGCATAACTCTATCAATTTGGTCGATTATAGGTCGATTTCCAACAGTTCAAATAGAAGTATATTTCATAATTAGAAATATTTCCTTAATAATTGGGTTTATTCTAATAATTGAAGTTTTCATAACATTCTTTGTTAAAAAAACAAATCAGTCCCTTGGATCAGTTGATAATGCTAGTGGTACAGCGATCTTACTAGAATTAGCTAAATTGATAAAGAATAATCCACTTGAAAGAACCGATGTGATCTTTTTATGGTGTGGCGCAGAAGAAATGGGTCTTTGGGGTACTAAACAATATTTATCTAAACATCTTGAAGAATTGGATTATGATTATGACTTAAACAAATCTTATAATATTAACATCGATATGGTTGGAACTTACGTAAGTATTATTGATGAAACCGGACTAGTAAAGAAAAAAAAGTTAAATCCAAATGTAAACGACGTATTAACAGCATCTGCTACACATCTAAAAACTCCTTTAAAGAAAACTAGCATGGTTTTTGGAACTAGTAGTGATCATTTAGTCTTTCAATCCTATGCAAAAAAAGCGGAAAAACCAGATTTTCAAGTGGCTTGTTTTTTATCAAAAGATGATTCAAAATACATTCATTCAAAAAAAGATATTTATGAACTTTGTTCTGCAACTAATCTAAATGCTTGTATTGATATATGTTTTAATGCTATAAAAAGTCTTGATCTAAGAGTTGATTAAAGCTAAGTAATAAACAGCTGATTTTTAGCAATAATAGATATCCAAAAATTTTAAGTTTGAGGATGTATTTTATTTTTTTATGCCAAAGGGATTATACGCAGCAAGACAACTTAAAGCTAATCGGAAAAAATTTAAATGGTCAAAAAGTAAATACAAGAGAAGAAAATTAAAACTAAAACAAAAATCAGATCCTCTTGAAGGTTCTTGCCAAGCTTTAGGTATTGTTTTACAGAAAGTCGGAAGGGAAAGTAAACAACCTAATTCAGCAATTAGAAAATGTGTAAGAATTCAATTAAAAAAGAATGGAAAAACTGTGACAGCGTTTCTACCTGGAGTATAATAGAAAACTTCTTTCTATATACAGAAATGGAGCGCTAAATTTCATAGAAGAACACGATCGAGTTATTGTTGAAGGAATAGGCGGAGCTAAAGGACGTGCTGTTGGCGATCTTCCAGGGGTTCGTTTTAGGGTTGTAATAGTAAATGGTGTAAGTTTAGAATCACTTATATCTGGTAAGCGAGAAAAGCCTCTAAGGTGAGTAGCATCCGCAATTGCTTTTAGCGGGTTTGTTGTACCGATTTCATTTGGTCTATGACTTTCTTAGTTAAGTTATTAGTTGTAAGGTAAGAAATTATGAGTAAAGCAAAAAAAGATATCAAATTTTTTAACAAATGGTCTTTTGATAATATTCAGATTAGGGATGTAACTCTAGAAAACTATATCAATTTAAAACCAATTATAATTGCTCACTCTTCAGGGAGACATGAACATAAACGTTTTTGGAAATCTTCAAAAGTTTCAGTTATTGAACGTTTTACAAATAGATTGTTGTCACCTGGATTTATAGGCAGTAAAATTAAGGGTCATAAAAGCTCTTATAGTTCTGGAAAAAAGAGTAAATTATTGAGTGGTTTAAAGGATGCATTCACATTGATAGAGTTGCATACAGGAGATAATCCAATCCAGATACTCGTTAATGCAATTTTGAACACAGCTCCAAGAGAGGAAACTACTCGAATCGCGATGGGTGGAATAAGATATGCTTCGGCAGTAGATATCGCACCTCAAAGGAGAGTCGATTTGGCCCTCAAGTACTTAGCTCAAGCTATTGGTTCAGCTTCTCATTCTAATGAAAGAACATTTGAAGAAAATATTGCGAAAGAGTTAATCTCTGCTGCAAATAATAGCCAAGAATCAAGAGCAGTTAAGCGAAAAGATGAAATAGAGAGAATTGCGGTTTCAGCAAGATAAGTAGGATAAAAAATAATAATCTTTTCTACTTCTCTTTAGTTTTACAACTAATCTATAATTATTCTCTTACTATTTTCAATTTTTTATGAATCTGGATAAATTTTTAGTTGAAATTTCAATTTAAAATAATTATTCATTCAGTCCATTACCATATTCGTTTATATTAAAAACAAGAAATTAGTAAGTATAGAAATTAGATTTTTATTCTTAATATGAAATGAAATGAGGTAATACCAAATAACAGCTGTAAAGAAAAAGGACTTGTTGCCTGAAAATAATTATTTACAAAATCTTATTCCTAAAGAGCGTCATAATCGGATATTTGAAAAAGTTGTAAATCAAATTAAAATTAATCAATTAACTATAAGAGAAACTAAGATCTGTTCCTATTGTCAGGCGAAAAACCTGGGTGTTGTTCAAAAATGTTATAAATGTGGTAATTCTATTTAATTAAATAAATCTTGAAAACCGACCTTGTTTATCTAAAGAGTCATCTCTAATATCAAGTAAAATTTCTTCATCAATTTTTTCTTTCTTGAACGGATCTTTGAATTGCATTTGATAAAGTTGATTATAAAATCCGTCTAATTCCACCAAAGTTCGATGCGAACCTTCCTCAATAATTTTTCCTTTATCTAAAACTATAATCCGATCTGAATTGATTATTGTTGAGAGCCTATGAGCTATTGAAATACTCGTACGGTTTTTTAATAAGGTTTCTAATGCTTGTTGAATTAGAAGTTCGCTATAAGGATCGATCGAGGAAGTAGCTTCATCTAATATGAGTATAGGGGGATTTAATATGAGAGCTCTAGCAAATGCGATCAATTGTTTTTGACCCTCTGATAATTTGCTTCCACGTTCACCAACAATAGTATCATATCCATTTTCAAGTTCCATAATAAAATCATGAGCTTGGACTTGTTTAGCAGTTGAAATAATCTCTTCATCTGAGGCATCCAATTTACTAAATTTAATATTTTCTTTAATTGTTCCTGAAAACAAGAAGTTTTCTTGTGAAACAATCCCCATTTTTCCTCTCAAACTATTTATCTTCAAGTCTTTTAAGTTTATCCCATCAATTAAAACTACTCCTTGTATAGGATCATAAAACCTACTTAACAATTTTACGAATGTACTCTTTCCTGCCCCTGTATATCCTACTAAAGCTAATCTTTCCTTCTCTTTAATTTTTATATTAATATTCTTTAAAACGGGGATTTCTGAATTGTAAGAGAAATTTACATTTTTATATTCTATTAACCCTCTAGTAGTATCTAAACTCATAGCATCGTTTTTTTCTTCTATTGAGATTTTTTCATCTAATAGCCGAATAATTCTAGCACCAGCAGCTACCGAATTTTGTAGAAGTGTTAAAAATCCAATTAATGAAAATAATGGTTCAAAAAATGTAAATAAATAGAAAATGAAAGCAACTAAAGTTCCTTGTGATAATGACCCTTGCCGAATTAATGTCCCCGAAACTAAAAAAAGAGAGCTAAAGCCTAAGGTAATAATTAATATAATGATTCCTGGCATAAATGCCATTAATTTAGCAGCTTTCATTGTTGTTTTTCTTTCTAATTCTGTCGCATCATTAAATTCAGCATAATTTTCATCTTCAACCGCAAAAGATTGAATTATTCTCATTCCCATAATAGATTCATCCAATTTACTGGTAACAATTGCAATTCGTTCCCTTAATTCTTTAAAAAACTTTCGCGCTTTTTTAAAGAGAACTCCAGAAATGACAAAAAAAACTGGAACAATTAAAAATGAAACTACTGCTAAAACAGGACTAAGAATTATCATGAAGGATAATGAACCAAATATAATGAAGAGGTTGCTAACAGATACCAGTAATCCCGATTGTATTAGTTCTTGTATTGTATTAACGTCTCCTGTAAGATAATTAATCTTCTTTCCGGTTGTCCTTTTTGGACTTTCATGATAATCTAATCCTAAATACTGAAATTTTTTAAATAATTCGGATCTTAAGTTATACATAGTATTCGTAGCAAGTTTAGAGATAATATAACCTTGAGCAATTCTAGTAATAACTCCTACAACTGTTACACTAAAGAAAATAGATCCTAATCGTAATATAATTTCAAAATTTCCTTGAGTAGCTCCTATTCCCCCTCCTAATCCGTCATCTACTAGTGATCTAAAAATTAACGGAGTAATCCAACTAAAAATAACATTTGTTATAATAAATAAAACAAGTAGATACTTTAACTTCTTATTGATTCCTACGAAATGAAGTAAACGCTTTAAAACTTTAAACGTACTTACTCTATATGAATCTTGTTCTTCAGAATACTTTATTTCTCTTTTCTTTTTTCGTATAATTATTCACTCTCTTCGATTTTTAAGGTCAAATATAGTTTTTTATAAATTCCATCCGTTTGATTCATCAACTCCTCATGAGTCCCTAATTGAATAATAGCTCCCTTATCTAACACGAGAATTCTATCTGCATTTCTGACACTGGACAATCTTTGAGTAATTAAAAAAGTAGTAGCTTCTTTGAAAATTTCTTTAAAATTGTTTTGAATTCTGAATTCTGTATCAACGTCGACTGATGATGTCGCATCATCAAGTATCAAAATCTTAGGCTTAATTGCTAACGCTCGAGCTATAGCTATTCGTTGCTTTTGTCCTCCAGATACTGTCATTCCTCTCTCACTTACCACGGTATTATACTTTTCGGGTAATTCCTTTTCGATAAAATCGTTGATATCTGAAACTAAAGCAGCACTTTTAACTTCTTCTATAGAGATATCTTTATTTCCAAAAGCAATATTATCTTTGATTGAACGAGAAAAAAGTAATCGCTCTTGAGATACAAAGCCAATCTGTTTTCTCAGTGATTTAAATGTTACATCTTTGATGTTGAAACCATCAATCAAAATTTCTCCTTGGGAAACATCATAAAACCTTGGGATTAATTTTACTAAAACGGATTTTCCCGACCCTGTAGCGCCTAAAATTGCAATATTTTCTCCAGGTTTTATTTTAAAATTTAAATTTTTTAATATACGTTTTCTACTCTTTGAATCGAATGAAAAGGAAACATTTTTGAATTCAATTTCTCCTTTAATCGATGCAATCTCAATAGCATTTTCCTTTTCAATCACAAATTCTTTAGAATTTAAAATGTGGGTCACTCGTTCACATGTTTCAGTTATTTGGGGCATATTCCCTAAAAAACGTGATATAGAATATAAAGGTTCTACAGAAAAATTCAAAACCATTATAAATGAAAAAAGAGTTCCAAAAGTCATGTCACCACCAATCACAAATACTCCTCCTAATATGATTACAATTAGAAATGCAATATTATCAAGTAAATACACAAACGGGTCAAAAGTAGCTTGCAACTTAATGATTCCAATTGAATCTTTATAATAATCATCATTTTCTTTACGAAATTTCTTAATTTCATGCGATTCCATGCCAAAAGCTTTGACAACTGTTATTCCCTGAACATTTTCTTGTACTCTGTGAGTAATCTTTGAATACGTTTCCCTAGATTTCTTGAAAATAGGGCGTAATTTTCGTCTAAACATTAAGAGAATATAAAATAATGCAGGAGAAATTAACAGAACAAAAAAAGCTAACTGTGGTTTTATAAAAAATAAAATAACAAAACTAAAGGCAAGTGTAGCACACTGCCTAAAAAAAAGTTGAAATTTATTTTGGAGAAATTCTTTAAGAAGATTTACATCACTCGTTGTTCTTGAGATTAAATCTCCTGTTTTATTTTCATCTAACCATGACCAAGACATGATTTGGATTGTTGAAAAAAGATCATTCCTTAAATTATATATAACATTTGCACCTATCCACCTATTAGCATAAATAAGTAACCCAAAGAGAATTCCAACGATACTTTGAATGATGATTATTGTTACAAATGTTGGGAGTATATTCCCGATAGGGATGCTTGGATTTACTAAGACATCCAAAACAGGACCTAAAAATAATGGAAATGTCAAAAATAATATTGATTGCACTATTCCAAGTGTTAAAATAATCCTAAATAATTTCTTATATTCCCAGAGATATGACAATATCTGTTTGAGAGGTGTCTTATAATTAATACTTAGATACTTTTCTCTTCTTTCTTGGAATTCAGTATTCTTTACTTTTTCCATGTTAAAAAAAAATAATTAAGTAAGAAATAGTTTTTTAAATTAAAAGTCAACAAATTATAATTTTATTTAATTAATAGTATCCTGATTAATGTTATAATTGTTTAAGGTGCTATATAAAGAATGAGTGGACATTGAGTATTCATCGATGAGAGCTGAGATCGGTTTTCCAATTTGTAAAAAAAAAAGAAAATAATTACGACTAAATTTATTTGCTGTTTCTGGGATTATGACTTTTTCTGAGATTATTGGCTACTCTGAAGTGCTTTCTAAATATTTTAATGGTGCCAATTTGAAATACCCTATCACTCTTAAAATATCTCCAATAAACGTGAGAATTATAGTTATATCTAATATTGCACCGATCTTACAATATTTAGCTCCATCTCTAGCGTCTTTAGCAATTTTTTCCGGAAATAATGTCGTGTTATTAGTAAAAAAGGATTCTAAACTACTCCATGCTTTAATTTGCAATATTGCTGCTATTAGCAAAAGAATGACTCCAATAATTAAAATTGTTAAAGGAATTGGCAATAGGATTAGGTTACCAATGAAAAAAATTGTTATACCAATACCAACAAGCCCAGTTGTAAAAATAATCATTCCAATAATACCTAATATGAAAGAAATTATAACTTTGGAGCGAAAATTAAGTAGATTTTTATTATTCAGCATAACTCCTGCAGATTTTATATCTCCTAACATTAAAATATAAAGGATGAATACAACGAAGACTATTATTGCATCTAAGAATCCAATAAAGGCAAAATCGGTAGAAACTCCAGTAAATATTCCAATTACAACACTTACAAGTGTAAGTATTGCAATCACTTTCATTCTACCTCCAAATTCTGAAAATTCCTTATTTACATCAGATTTTGACATTTATATTATCTCGAATAAAAATATTTAATTTTTGATACTTACTATGGGCAAAAATCTTAATAAACTTTATTTATTTTTCATTTAAAATTCATTTAAAAATCTTATTTCAATAATTTAATCCGAAAATATCCTTATTCTTCATTTCTATCAGCTTTTTTTAACATCTCTGAAGATAGATTTAATATAGTATTGAGACAACTTTTGTTTAAGAAATACATACAAAATTGTAGATAATTTGAAATTCAAATAAGACAAATTCCAAGAACCTGACTATTATACCGATTGAAGGAGGAAAATTCGAATATGATCATGCTTTCCGTAGAAGGGTGGCTTAACGGCTTAACCGCAGTCGGAATTTTTGTAATTGGGCAGTTTCTTGGTATTTCCTTTTAAGTAAGAAATAGTTTTTTAAATTTAAAATAAACAAATTCTAATGGTAAAAAACTTCAGTTTATTAGAATTTTAAATTATTGTTAAAAAAAATAAAATTAATGATTTTTTTTCTAATTGAAAAGTATATTATAACCTATAAATATAATAAGTAGGAATAATACAAAAACGATGAAGAAGGTTATTTGGTACAACAAGCGTCTTGGTAAATTTTTTTCATTATCTATATAATACCATACAATACCAGCAGGAATGAAAAGTAACCATGCAGATATTAAGTTTGTTAAATCAAAAATCGTGAATCCCGTCCCTATAAGGTAATGAGTGCCTCTAAGCGCGGTGATTATTCCGTACCCTAGAATTTGAGTAAGTAAAATATGAAAAGTTGATTTTCCTATCACAGATATGGCACGAGGGATTTTCCCTTGTGGATTTCTTGGCAACAATTCCAAAACAACTAAAACTAAGAAAGCTGAATATGGAAATACTAAAAAATTATAATCTCCTGTAAGAAAAAAGCCATATACATTAAATCGAAAACCAAAGAATTGGTAAGCAATAAGATATACCAGGCTAATTGGAAACAATATCCATATGAATATATTACGTTTACTTCTAAGGTTATGATCAAAAGAAAACCACATACCCAAACCAACAGCAGAAAGATAAAAAGGGATACTTGACATAAAAACGGTTAGGATATAATATGCTTCCCATGTTGGGAGAGGTCTCTCTCCAAGAAATGTATAAACTATCAATTGTAATGAAATCTCGATAATAAAGCATAGGATAAGGGTTAATTTAGAGCTTTTAATAAAACCAATATAAAGCAGAGGAATTACTAAAATTGATTGTAGGAGTACCGGGATAAACCAAGTACCTGGACCCCAAAATATAAAGTAACCCGTGAAAATATTAATAATCCCCGCATGGGGTGCTAATTGATTAGAATACATATTACTCCAATTAAAACCGTAAATAATGAGCCCTATTAGCGTAGAAACACCGTATAAGATCAGAAATGGGACGATATAGCGTTTAATTTTGCTTTTGAAATATTTTTTTGAATAAATTTCCTTTAATGTAGTTACCCCTCTCCGTTTGAATGATAAACCCATGTTAAAACCCATTAACACTAAAAATACCGGTATTGAGATTCTTTCCCATAAGGATACACCGATAAAACTCTTTATAGACCAATCTACCATATGATCGAAAATGACTAAGAAAATCATTGCTGCTTTGAGAAAATCTACTTGAAAATAATGTATTTTTATGTCCTCCAAAACCCCTTTTTCAGAGTATACTAATTTAACTTCTGCTTTTGATTTTCTTAGTCTCAATTTAAGCTCAATTTTTTTTTGTTCTAATTTTTTATTATATTTAACCTAAATTTAAAAACTTTCCTTGAAAAAAAAAGATATAAAGGAATAAATAAGCATTATCTCAATATGAAATGCCTTATCATAACTATCACCTAAAAAAATTCATTTAAAGGGTCAACTTCTTCATTAAATTTCTTAGAATATATTTATCTAAGAGAACATATCACCTAGATATTACTTAAATTCATTTTCTGAGTGGTTAAATCCTTAATTTTTAAATAATTAATAAACATATTATTTAGATAAGGAAATTATCAGATTTGAGTTAGAATATTTAAGTAAAATGAAGGTCGACGAAAATCAGAATATCTTAGAAAAGCAACTAAAAACACTTGGTAAAAAGATTAGGATTGATATTTTAAAGAAATTAAGGAAAATTCAAGCCCCCTTATCATTTTCAAGACTTCAAAAAGACGCCGTTGAAAACAGATTCACTTCTGTAAATTTATCATTTCACTTAAAAGCTTTAAAAGAATGTGATTTAATTTTATCTTCGGAAGAAGGATATACCATTACATCATTAGGAGAACAAATTTTAAACAAAATTTTATCAATCGAACAAATTTTAGATAACCAGACTAAAGTAAGAATGATTCGAACCTCAAAATATTCAAAGGAATTATTTGATATAGGTAAAATTGAGGAATATTTAGTAAGTGAGGGAGAATTAGATCGTTTTCTAGCAAGACAAATTGCTCACGAAGTCGAAGAACGATTATTAAAAGCAAATATAGAATATCTGACAACACCATTAATGCGTGAGTATATTAATGCAATTTTACTAGAAAATAGTTTAGAAGAAGTAAGACACAAATTAACTCGCTTAGGAACCCCTCCACATGAAGTATTAAAATTGTTTAATTCTTCAGAAATCGATGTAACTCCAGATAATTTTATTAAAAAATTAGGTTCGGATGTTTCTGAACAATTTTTACTTTTAAATCTGCTCCCAAAAAATTTAGCTGATTTATATCTATCAGGAGAAATTGCATTGTTAAATTTGAATTATTGGAGTTTAAGGCCTTTAAGCATACATCTTAATATGGAAGCAGTTATGAGTTATATTTTTCAGGAATTTCCTAATATGTCACTAAAATTTGAAAAAGAACGAGATTTTACCTGCCTAATTTTAAATTTTATAAATATTTTACACCGTTTAAAACAATTTTGCTCGGGAGATTTAATTTTAAGTGATTTTAATAACAAGTTTCTTTCATATTTTAATTTCTCAGAAGAAAAATCATATCTTTTTAATTTTTTAGCCAGGGAAATATTGAGATTCAATCAATTTCCCCAGGACAATAGAATACATTTATCAATTGATTTTAATTATAACTTTAATAAAGATTTCAATAAACAACATAATATTGACTCAAATTTTTTACTAAATTTAACAAAAATTGCAAAAGACAATAAGAATTATATAAATCCCTTATGTCTCATAGATTATTCAAAATTTTATAGTTCTAGTTCAGGGGATTCTAATTTGAATAATATTTTTTCCAATATTGACAGAGTACATACAGTTTTTTATAACGGGAATTGTTCTGGAACTATATCTTCATCTATAATTAAAACTCTAAACCCTAACGAAAATTATCTAATTTTAGATAAAATTTTAATAAATTTGCATCTGATTTCAATAGAGGCTAATCAAAAGGATGATCTTTTTCTCGATTTGCTTCAGGAAAAATTAAATTTGGTATTTGAATTGTTCGAATTTAAAGAAAAACTAGTTAAAAAAAAGATAAATTCTCTTAATCTTTGGGATAATATAAAATCCGGGATTTTTAGAAAATATAAAAACCAAGTATATAGTAATGCCCTAAAATCCATAAGCTTCTTTGGGTTAAATGACTCTATTTTCAATCATTGCGGAATAGAATTGGATAGAACTAAAAATAGTGAAATTTTTGGTTTGAAAGTTTTAAGATTAATGAACGAAATCATTGAGGAAAAAAACAATACCGAGAATAATAATTACGTTTTAAGTCAACCTCATTTTGATGATTGTTTAAAAAATTCTTGGAATAATAGTTCTGTTCATTGTGGTCAAAAAACTCATTATCATGCATCAAGAATGATTAGAGAGCGTGCACCTTTACCGCTTGAAAAAAGGATTTCATTATTCAAGAAATTTGAAAAGATAATTAGTGGAGGAACATTATTTTATGAAAATATAAATAGAAGTGAACTAGCACTAGATGATTGTAAAAAAATTCTTTTTAACTCAGAATTAAATGCCTTAAATATCGGAAAATTTCCTCATTGATTAAAAATTTATGAAGTAGAGTTATTTATGTGATTGATTTAATCACTCATTAATTCTGCTAAAAGAGCTTTCCTCATTGGTATTCCATAATAAGTTTGTTTAAAATAAATCGCTTTTTCTGAGCTATCAACATCCGGCGATATTTCGGTTATTCTCGGGAGGGGATGCAATAATCTAAAATTATCTTTTGTTTGTTCAAGATCTCCTTTCTTAAAATTATAATAATTTTTAATTTTCTCATATTCTTCTAAATCTACGAATCTTTCTTTTTGGATCCGGGTCATATAAAGAACATCTAAAATACTTAGTATCTTTCTATAATCGGTGATTTCCTTGTAATTAATTTTTCTTTTTTGAAGATAATCTTTGTCTCTATTTCTCATCCTTAATTGTACGGGACTTATGAAATAAACATTAACATTAAAATTAGAAAGCAAAATCGAGAGAGAATGAACAGTTCTTCCATATTTAAGATCACCCATTAAACCAATATTCAACCCATCTAATGAGCCGACTTCCTCAGATATAGTCAACAAATCTAATAATGCTTGAGACGGATGTTCTCCACTCCCCGATCCTGCATTAATAATTGGTATTTTTGCGAATTTAGCAGCAAGTGTTGCAGCTCCTTCAAGTGAATGTCTCATTACTATACAATCACTATAGTTTTCAACTGTTCTTATTGTATCTGCAATAGTTTCACCTTTTTTAATCGAAGATACATCGCTAGAATGAAATCCTATTACATTTCCCCCCAATCTATACATAGCTGATTCAAAACTCAAACGTGTTCTGGTGGAAGGTTCGAAGAATAATGTAGCTAGAATCTTTCCTTGAAGAAGATTTGAATTTTTACTTACAATCATTTCTCTTCCTTTTTTCAGAATATATTCAACATCTTCCCTATTAAATTGTTTTGCGCTTATTATCCCTTCCCTAAATTTCTGCTTAAACATTAAGTTTCTCAATCACCATGTTTTTATTACTATTATGTAAATAAGATTTAAATTGTTTTTTATTAAACAATGGCAACTAAAATGAATAGAGAAGTAATAAAATTTAAAATTTATAAATAATTTATTTATATAATTAGATTACACAGGTTTCTTAAAATTGAAATATCCTAGATCAATCAACCGTTATTGTCCCAAATGTCAAGCCCATAAAATCCATAAAGTTTCTTTATACAAAAAAGGAAAGGAACGCACCTTAAATCATGGAAGGAGGCGACTTGAGAAAAAGAAAAGAGGGTATGGGTCATTTCCAAAAGAGATTTTCCACAAAAACGCGAAAGTTAATAAGAGATCAACCCCCTTATTAGAATGTAGCGAATGTGGTAAAAAACAATACGCTAAATCCTATCGTGTAAAAAAGTTCGAATTGCAAGAAGTATAAAACAGTTGATAATTATGGCTCCAAGCAAAAAACAAAGACAACTTATACCACAGCCTAAAAGTAGATTTTTACGTGTAAAATGTTTAAATTGTGGAAATCAACAAATTATTTTTGGTTGTTCTGCCACAGATGTAGAATGTTTAGTCTGCGGAAAAACACTCCTCCAGTCAACTGGCGGTAAGGCTCGCATTTTAACTAAAATTTTGGAAGTACTTTCTTAAAAATAAATCTTCTATTATTTAAATTAGAGGCCCTTATTAATAGCAATATTCGTGAAACTGTTCTTTCACGTAAAAAATAAATATTTTTATTTAATTTAAATTAAAAAATCTTAATCAAATTTTGAATTTGGCATTAAGCATTACTTCCTATTTCGAACCATTTCCCACATTGGAACATTCAATTTAGGAACATTAAATTTTTTGATTATTTCAAAGCCAAAACGCTTGTAAAGGGGTAGAATCTTTTCTATTCCTGTTTCTAGAAATATAGCCTTTCCTTCATTTTCTGATTTCTCTATGATAGCTCTTAACATTTTCCCTCCAAAACCTTTTCCTTGAAACTCTTGTGAAACTCCAATTATATAGAGATATAAATATGGCCCAATATTGAGATTTTTCTTATCTTCTTCAATAATTTTTCCCATTTCACGCATAAATTTACCATATTTCTTTCCTAATTTTATAGCAGGAACTATTGCACCAGTCCGAATAATATTCCACGTTGTGGAATTTGCATATTTATCCGAAGTAAATGCTATTATACCTTCAAGATTCTCAGATGTTGCATAAACATTACCATATCTTAGAGTTGTTCTAATGGAAAATTCATACATCATCTCAATTTCTTCACTTTCCATTTTCATTGCTATTAGAAGAGGATCTTCTGAAAAAGCATTAGCTAAAACTCTACATACAATTTTAAGTTCCTTTTTACTTAC
>SDBS01004474.1_pt1 | contig 13661 bp, 9 predicted proteins | sample 2277091 | NCBI WGS metagenome assembly SDBS01 (sample SAMN10404972, study PRJNA504765) | marine sediment metagenome | isolation source: marine sediment core GS10_PC15, 163 cmbsf | place: Arctic Ocean: Southern Knipovich Ridge | collected 2010
TGTTGATGGATAAGAGTGACGGCGCCGGTATTGTGCTGAACCATGAGAATAAAGGCTCCCTGGAAAGCGGCTTTTTACTGGAGTTGTATATACGGGGCGGTGACAGGATGGCGCTGCAATGTTCCGGCGGCAACTGCGCTTTAATCTCTTCCCCTGACAGCGGAAAACGAACTATAGCCCTGCAATTGCCGTCTCAGGGTGAGATCCTTTTACGGGAAGTTGATTCCTTAGAAGCTGACCTGCTCTATCATAAAGCCCTGGCAAGATCGGCGGCAATTTAAAAGGACTGCTGCCGATAAGTATTCTAAGGGGATATAGACTTCATATGCTATTACCTTTAAAATTTCGCGTGTTCAGCGCAAAAAGTAATAAAGTCCAGCGTCCGAATATATTGTGTTGGCCTTTTGCTTTAAGAACTTCGGTTGCGGATGTAATCTGCGCTGGGAAAAAGCTGAAAGTTTATAAAGATAATGATCAACTGGCCGGAGAAGCTGCCCGGATTTTATTTTCTCACCTGAAAAGAGCAATTAGCAGGAGGGGTAAGGCAACTATAGTATTGGCCGGCGGCTCTTCTCCGCGAGGATGCTACCGGGAGCTGGCCCTGATGCTTAAGAGAAACCAGGAAGTTCTTAATCGCTGCTTTTGGTTCATCGGTGATGAGCGGTGGGTTGCTGAAGACAATCCGGAGTCCAATGAAAATATGATCAGGAAAGCACTCTGGGAATCTGCCGGAGTTCAGAAGGAAAAGATCTTTTCCTGGAAGGCGGGAAGCGGGGAACCGGCAGAGAAAGCCCTGGTTTATGAGGGAATGCTGAAAAACTTTTTCCGGGAGTTACGGGCACGAAAGGAGCCCCGGGGGCCGGACCTGGTGATTCTGGGTTTAGGGGAGGATGGTCATACAGCGTCGCTCTTTCCCCATGGCCAGGTAATCGATGGCCGGGGTAATAAACGACCTGTTACTGTTGACCTGCATGGATTAACAGCAGCGATCTATGTGGACCACCTTAAAGCTTACCGGCTCTCCATGACTGCCGGGTTCTTGGCTTCTGCGGCCAATATCTACTTCATCATCAGCGGCAGTAATAAAAAGTGGGTGTTGAAAAGGGTCTTAAGTAGGGTACCGGAACTGCCCGCTTCGTGGCTTAACCTTAAACAGACCTTTTTTTTGGTTACCGCTGAAACAGTTTGAGGATTTTATTTAACAGAAGAGGAAAGGACTAATGGCAAAAGAGAATATATCCCAAGGCAATGCTTTAAAGCTTAAATGGGGGCTGACTATCAGGATGAAGCTGTTCCTCCTGGCCGTTATAATCGGTCTTTCTTTTCTGAGCACAGGTTATCTGCTTTACAGCAGCTTTCAGGACGTTTTCGTGGCTGTGCAGGAAGTTGATACTGCATCCCACAAAGGACGCTTGATTTCGGAGATGAAAGATGAGCTTGGCTATGGAGGCTTCATTCATTTTTTTCAGAGAGCTATCCTGCATGAAAATCTGGAATATATAACGGCAGCTGAAGCCCGCCTCAAGGGTTTTATCAGCAGAACCAGGGAATACATGAATCTTCCGGCAATCTCCGATGAGGAGACCCGAAATTTAACGATTATCTACCGGGTTGTTGAAAAATACTTAAGAATTCTTAAAGAGATGAAAACACTGCTCGCTGATGGAAAACCGCTGGGTGATATGGAAAAAAAGGGATCAATTGATGATCAGCGCGCTATTGCCGCCTTCGAATGGTTTGAGAGCTACCTGGCGAAAGTTGACCGTGAGGCGAACCAGCTGGTGAAAAACACCCTCGTCCGAATCCGGAGAATAATGCTGGTTGTGTTTGGTGCGGTTCTGCTGATCATCGTAACCTTCACCCTGGTAATCGGAAGGTCGATTGCCGGTAAGTTAAAGGGACTGCTGCAGGTAGCCAATGATATGGCGGCAGGCAATTTAGTTAAAAGGATGGTTGTCAAGGTTGATGATGAAATAGGAAGGCTGGCTCTCAGCTTCAATAAAGCTATAAACAACCTGCAGGATACGGTAAAAAGTATAAATAGTTTATCAGTGCATAATCAGGAAATGAGCAAGGACCTCTCTGAAAATGTTGAGCAAACCATCTCGGTTATAACCGAGATAAACAATGGAATCAACTTGATAAGCGATGACACAGAGCATTTAACCCATAATATTGTGGCTTCCAAAGCGGCTCTGGAGCAAATCCTGGATAATAACAGGAGCCTTGCTGATCAGATCAATAATCAGGCGAGTTCTGTTGAGCAAACCTCTGCTTCAGTAGAGGAAATGAATGCTTCGATTAAGAGTGTGGCAAAAATAACTGAGGAAAAGAAAAAGGCGGCTGATAACCTGGTTTCGGTAACTATGACGGGAGGTGAAAAGGTTAATACAACTACTGACATTATAAACCAGATATCCAGGAGCATAGATGATATGCTCAATATGATTACGGTTATCAATGATATAGCTGCGCAAACTGATCTGCTCTCCATGAATGCAGCGATTGAAGCAGCCCAGGCGGGAGATGCCGGCAAGGGTTTTGCGGTTGTTGCCGATGAAATTGGAAAGCTTGCCGAATCCACGTCGGAAAATGCATTGAATATTTCCCAAACCCTGAAGAGTGTTGTTGAGAAGATCAAAGAGGCATTAACCGTCGGCAAAGAGAGCGGGAAGGCCTTTGCTGAGATTACTGCGGGGGTTAAAGAGGTTGCCGATGCATTTTCCGAAATATCCTTAAGTACCGATGAGCTGGCTAACGGCAGCCGTGAGATATTAAATGCAACAAATACTTTGCTGAAAAGTACCGAAGAGATCAGAAGTGACTCTGTTCAGATGCAGCAGGGCTCCAAAGAGATCAGGAATTTCATTACTGAAATACAGGAAATATCCGGCAATAACCTTATTGGCGTCAAATCAATAAATACCAAATCAAATAATATCTATGATGCGATTGATAAGATCAGCCAGCTGATAATTCAGAACAGTGATAATGCAGAAGAGATGCAAAGCGCCATGGATAAATTTAAAATCAATGGTGAATCTGTTGTTGATGATCGGATTGATACATCCGTCTTTATAAATGGCAGGATCCGCCACAAGCTCTGGTTAATACGGGTCGAACAGTTTCTGCATGATTCTCATTCCATCTCTAAGGAAGAAATTGTCTCAGCTGAAGAGTGTTCATTGGGAAGATGGCTCTACTCATCAGGGCTTAAGCGTTTTGCTGATATAGCTGAGATTACTTCTTTGGAGCAGGTTCATAAGGAAATGCATAAAAAGAGTGAAAGGCTGGTTTCATTATCCAGGGCTGGTGAGAAAGCGCAGGCCAGGGCTGTGCTGCAGGAGCTGAAATCTTTCTCTCAGACGATAACCGGGTATCTGTGTAGCATTGAGGAAAAGATAGCGCTTAAAGATGCTACACAAGAGCTTGAGGCGCTTTAGAGTTTAGAGAGCGGCTTGGCCTGGCAGCTAAACTAAAGCGCGGCCATGAAGACGGTTAATCAGCATAACATAGGCAGCCGTTGCTGCCGGCTAAATAGATATCGGCTAAATAGCCTCCACCTTTTTGTTAAACTCTAAGATCAATTGATCCATTTCCGGCACCTGGTTATGGATACCCGACCAGTAGTTATCATAGTCATACCACTGGGAGTTCAGCTCTTTCAATTCTTTACCCTGCTGTTCGATCCAGGTATAGTACTTGAGGTTGTGAACTCTTTTGCGTTCATAGTAGGTAAGCTCCAGCATGTTGTCCAGGCCGCTGTTTTGCAGCATCTCAAAATCTTTAACTGCATCTTTTTCTGTATACTCGCCTCTCTCTTCGGTAAGCTCCCTTTTTCGTGATTCGTAAAGCTCAAAAGAGTCGGTAAACACGGTGAGTACCATATCATTTTCAGTGAGCTCATAATACTTGGCGAACTTGATGGCGGCGAGCATATTACCTATGGAAGATATGCCCAGGAGATCGAGATTTTCAGTTATTTCCGCTGCAACACCCTGTTCTTTCAGGTATTGCCTGCCTGCTTCTTCGTTGAATAATCTGAGCAGCCTGATGGTATGCTCATCGTCCACAGCCACAATCATATCGGTATTTTTGATATTGTGTATCCAGGGAACATGCTTGTCACCTATGCCCTCTATACGGTGGCCGCCGAAACCATTCAAAAGGAGTGTCGGGCATTGCAGGGCTTCAGAGACAGCGATTTTTGATAAAGGATATCTTTCCTTTAGATAATCGCCGCAGCCCAGGGTCCCGGCAGAACCGGAAGCGAGCACCACCCCGGCATAGAAGTCACCTTTTCCAAGTTCCTGATTTAGAACTTCCTGTAAAGCATTTCCGGTAACCTCATAGTGCCAGAGATGATTGCCGAACTCATCGAATTGATTGAGGATTACCAGGTCGTCTCTGGTTGCCTTCAATTCCCAGCATTTATCGAAGATCTCTTTGACGTTGCTCTCACATCCCGGAGTGGCAATTACTTCGCCGGCAATATTGGCCAGCCAGTCGAATCTTTCCCTTGACATCTCTTCCGGGAGAATAGCGATTGCCTCACAGCCGAGCAGGGTCGAGATATAAGCGCCGCCGCGGCAGTAATTCCCGGTGGAGGGCCAGACCGCCTTGTGCCTGGCCGGATCAAATTGGCCGGTAATGAGCCTGGGCACTATGCAGCCGAAGGTGGCGCCAACTTTATGGGCGCCTGTGGGGAACCACTTGCCAACCAGGGCCGCTATTTTGGCCTTTACTCCGGTAAGCTCCGGCGGCAGCACCATGTAGTTCACGCCGTCGAAACCTCCCCCTTTAGCCTTTGGTTCGTTCTTCCAGCTCACCCGGAAGAGGTTGCGCGGGTGAACATCCCATAAGCCAATACCTTTAAGCTCCTCCTTTATCCCGGCCGGGATAAGTTCAGGATTCTTCATCTGCTCGAAGGTGGGTATGATTATTCCTTTTTCCTTACAGCGCCGGGCTGTACTCTCTATTTGCTGCTCATTAATGGTCAGATCTATCATATTATCTCCTATGTGTTCTTTCGGTTAACAGAAATTGAACTGTATTATATAAATATTGGCGGGAAAAGGGAAGCCAGATGGAAGAAAAATAGATCTTGTTAAATCATACTTTACAGAGGAGAAGTGTTGTGTTAAGGTATACTTAACAGAGTGAAGGGTAATGAGGAATAACCGATCTTACCTGCAGAGGTTATTATTCAAGGAGTCCGATATGGTGGGGAAGCGAATTAAACAAAGACGCTCTGAAATCGAGATGAGCCTGCGGGCTCTGGCGAAAGAAGTTGAGCTCACCGCCAGTTTCTTAAGCCAGGTTGAGCGCGATCTGACTGAGCCTTCCTTAAGGTCGCTGCGTAGAATAGCTGGCGCCCTTAATGTTCCGCTGCTATACTTCCTGGAGGAAGAAAACACTAAGCCGCTTGTACGCCGGAACCATCACAAAAGACTGTATCTGAAAGATGAAAGGGTTGCCTACGAGGTTTTGACTCCGGACATTAAGCGCCGGATGGATATGTTTGTTGTTCAGCTTCATCCCTCTGAGAAAAACATTGCCTACCCCCTCTCTGATCCTACTGAAGAATGCATTCTGGTGCTCGAAGGTCAATTGCTGGTTCAACTTGGCAATACGGAATTTATCCTTGAGACGGGGGACAGCATCTATTTTGAAGGACCGCGTTTGAAAAAATTGATGGCTGCGGGCGATGAATCGGCTGTTTTTGTCTCAGCCATTACCCCTGCGGTTTTTTAGGGCTCTCCTATGGCTGGCTGCCAAAGAACTAATGGAGGAAAATCGGTGGGAAAGGTTCTTTTAGGGAAATATCTGCTTCTGCCTCCCGGCGGCGTCTTGCCACCCGGAGGGCGCCATGCACCAAGCGGGCGCCATGCACCCGGAGGGCACTACGCCTGGGAAGATCGGGTAAAAGAAGATTGGGGTGTGGTTATCGACAAAGGAAGGATTGAGGAAGTCGGTGAAAACAGCCGGCTGGAGCGGAAATACAGCTCTTATGAAGTCCTGGATTTTAGAAATAAAATAATCGCCCCCGGTTTTGTTAATGCCCATATGCATTCTTATGGTGTGCTCTCCCACGGTATTACGGCGCCGGCAGGAATTGACAGCTTTGACAGCTTTTTAAATGACTTCTGGTGGCCTTTAGTGGAAAACCGTATCGACCACCGGATGATCGAGATCACCAGCCGCGCCGCTGCCTGGGAGCTGTTAAACAGCGGCGTTACCACTTTCTGTGATGTGTTGGAGGCGCCTAATGCCATTCCCGGAGCGCTTGAAGTAGAGGCTAAAGCCCTGGAAGAAAGCGGGATCAGAACAGTGCTTTCCTTTGAAGCCTGCGAGCGCATCAGCCCGGAAAATGGAATAGCCGGGCTGGAGGAGAACAGGGATTTTGCACTTGCATACAGGAACCATCCCCGGATTTCAGGAATGATGTGCATCCATACGACTTTTACCTGTTCCAGGAATTTTATTACGAGAGCCGGGCAGATGGCCCATGAAATCGGATCGGGTATCCAGCTGCATCTCTCGGAAAGCGTCTATGAACCGCGTATATGTATGGAGAACCACAGTTTATCGCCTGTTGAGCTATATGAAGAGCTGGGCTTCTTGGGCGGTCATGTTCTTGCTTCCCAGGGTGTTCAGCTTACGGATAGAGAGCTTGATATTCTTAAAAGCCATAAGGTGAATCTGGTCCATGTTCCATTAAGCAATTGTGAGGTGGGAGGAGGTATTGCTCCGGTTCCGGCCATGGTTAAAAAGGGAATCAATGTAGCCCTGGGCACGGACGGCTATATTAATAACTTCTTTGAAGTAATGAGGGGTGCTTTCCTTATCCACAAGGCAAATGAGCAAAATCCGGAGATCATGGCTGCAGAGACGGTTTTCAACATGGCAACAGTAAATGGCGGCAGGGCGCTGAAGCGGGAGATCGGTGTTTTGGCTGCCGGCGCCGAGGCTGACCTGATTACCATCAATACGGATCTGTCAACACCGCTTAACAAGAGCAACATTTTTGACCTGCTGCTGCTTTACCGTAACCCGGAGCATGTAGAGGAAGTTTTTGTGGGTGGCAAAATGGTAAAAGCTCAAGGGTTGTTGATAGGGGTTGACCTGCAGGGTATCAGGGAAGAGGTAAGGCAAGAGGCAGCCAGGTTGTGGGAAAAAAAGAATGAATGTTGATTTGAAGACCGATCTCTTCGGTATCATCCTTAAGAGTCCGCTGATACTAGGTTCAGGTCCTCTAAGTTACAATGCGGAAGGGATGATCAGTGCCTATAAAGCCGGGGCCGGAGCTGTGGTTACCAAGACAATCCGTAACCGGGCCGCGATTAATCCTTATCCGCATATGGCAATATCCGGGCGTAATACAATGATAAATGCGGAGAAATGGTCCGACATTTCCGCAGAGATGTGGGTTGAGCAGGAAATCCCAAAGGCAAAAGAGGCCGGGGTTGTGGTGATAGCCAGTATCGGCCATACCCCGGGTGAAGTAATGAACTGGGCTGCTGCTGTGGATAGAGCTGGAGCCGATATGATCGAGCTGGTTTCCTACCGGCAGGAAATGATAGTGGATATGATACGGATAGCCAGAGAGCTTACCGCAAAGCCGGTCATTGCCAAGCTTAGTCCCAATTGGCATGATCCGGTGACAACCGCTCAGGCAGCCCTGGACCAGGGTGCAGATGGTGTCACGGCCATGGATTCTGTGGGACCGGTATTAAGAATAGATATCAGGAGCGGCAGGCCTTTATTGGGAAGTGAAAAGGGCCATGGTTGGCTGACCGGGAGTGCGATCAAGCCAATAATTTTAAGGTATGTCGCCGAGATAGCCGATCAAACAGATAAGCCGGTTATCGGCATAGGCGGTGTTGTTACAGCAGAGGATGTGGTGGAAATGCTGATGGTGGGGGCTGCGGCCGTTGGTCTCTGCACTGCTGCCATCCTTAAAGGTGTGGCATATCTGACCCGTCTCAACCGGGAAATCAAAAAATTACTTGTTGAACTTAAGTATGAATCGCCCGCCGCCGTATGCGGAGCTGCCCTGCCCAATTTATACAAGCAGGAAGTACTTGACAGGTTCACTTTCCGCTTCAACGAAAAAATCTGCACTGAATGTATGGCTTGCGTTAAGGTTTGCCCCTATCAGGCGAGGAGCCTCTCCGTGGGCGGAGGAGAAAAGAAGATGGAGCTGGATGAGAAATTATGCCGCTATTGCGGGCTCTGTGCTTCGGTCTGTCCGAGGGACGCTTTGTCCCTCGAGAGCACTTCACCTCCTGCGGGCACTTCACACCATGCGGGCACCACGCACTCTCCGGGCACACTACGCCAACACAGGAATAATATTAATGGAGGAATCAAGAGAAATGTACAGTAGTTTTAAAAACAAGCATCTATTAACAACCCAGGATTGGACAGTTGAGGAAATCAAGGAATGTCTGCAGGTAGCTGCCAGATTCAAGCAAGAGCGGCAGTTGGGTATTTATCATGACCAGATCCTCAGGGCAAAAACCTTTTTCATGCTGTTTTTCGAGGAATCAACAAGGACACGCAATGCCTTCGAGGCGGGAATACATCAGTTGGGCGGACATGCTCATTATCTGACCCCTCAGGCAACTCAGATCGAGCACGGCGAAACCGCCAAAGACACAATCAAGGTATTGAGCCGTTACGGTGAAGGTATCGGTATTCGCAAAACCTTTGGCCAGGGCTTCAAATATATGAAATCCATAGCTGATCATTCTGAAATACCGGTAATCAATATGCAGTGTGAGACCTACCATCCTACCCAGGCGCTGGCTGACCTGATGACAATTAAGGAAAAATTTAATAACAATCTGCGCGGTAAAAAGTTCGTAATTTCCTGGACCTATGCGCCCAATTATATAAGGCCCCTTTCCATGCCCCAGTCGCTTATCCTGCTGATGAGCCGTTTTGGTATGAATGTAATCCTGGCACATCCCAGAGAGTTTAACTTGAGGCCCGATATCCTCAAACAGGCTGAAGCCAATGCCAAAGAAGCCGGCGTGAACTTCGAGGTAGTAGATAGCATGGAAGAGTCTTTCCAGGATGCTCATGTTATCTATGCCAAAAGCTGGGGGCCTATCATGCATACTGAAGATGAAAAGGCCGGCTTGAAGCTGATCGACAAGTACACCGGGTGGGTGGTGGACCAGGCTAAGATGAAATTGGCATCACCGGAAGCTATCTATATGCACTGCATGCCCGTAGACCGGGATATCGAGGTTGCTTCAGAGGTATTGGATGGTCTGCAATCGGTTATCTATGATGAGGCTGAGAACAGGCTGCATGTGCATAAGGCTTTGATGGCCTTAACCATGGCTTAGCAAGGTAGAGGAATATGGAAGTAACTATTAAGTATTTCAGTGTTTTTCGAGCTCTCACCAATCGAGTGGAAGAAAATATAAATTTAGCAGCCGGCGCTACTATTAACGATCTGCTTGAGTATCTGGTAAAGGAATATGGCCGTAAAATGGAAGAGATGCTGTTCAGCCGGAAAAAGCTTAAGGGTTATATACGGATCACTATCAATGGGAAGATAGTGAGAAATGTTCAGGAGTATGAATTGCATGACCAGGATAATCTTTATCTGATAGTTGCCCTGGCCGGTGGCTGAACTAAGGAGAGCAAGAATGGCTTTAACCGCGTATATAAACTTGACCACTGAAGAGATCAGAGCGGCGGAAAGTCCGGTTGAAGTTGTAGTCAAGTATTTAGGAAGCAGGGGATATGCGGCCAGAATACTCTATGATAATGTCGGGCCCGAAGTAGAGCCTTTAAGTAGGGAAAATTGCCTGATCTTTTCCACCGGTCCATTGACCGGAACTCCCTGGCCCACAGGAGCCCGCTACACGGTAACGGCAAAATCCCCGCTTACCGGGATCTATGGCTATGCCAATTCCTCCGGTTTTTTCGGTCCGGAGTTAAGAAAGGCCGGCTTTGATGCCTTAGTGTTCACCGGGCAGGCGCAGAAACCCTTAATCCTGGTGATTGAGGATAGAGAACTTGAACTGATTGATGGAGGTGAGTTCTGGGGCAAGACCACCGAAGAGACAGAAAGAGAGTTAAAGGAGCGCTTTGAAGGCTGCAAGGTAGCCTCCATTGGTCCTGCCGGTGAAAACCTGGTAAGAGTAGCTTCCGTTATTAATGATTACGGTAGGGCTGCTGCACGTTGCGGCATGGGTGCGGTAATGGGTTATAAAAGGCTCAAAGCCGTTGTGGTCAGGGCGAGCTCTGAGGTTCCCGTTACCCCGGCTTTTAAGCAGGTAGCCCTGGAAATGATGCGCAAAACAGGCAGGCACCCCGGATCTAAATCCTTAAGGAAGTGGGGAACCGTGCACCTGGTGGATCCCAAGAATATAAGCGGTGATCTGCCCACCAGAAACCATCAACTGGTTCAATTCGAAAAAGCGGATAAGGTAAATGCCGTGAGTCTCAATAATTATCTGGAAAAGAATGACGGTTGTTATAGCTGCCCAATCCGCTGTTCCCGCTTTACTAAGGTAGAGCATGGTCACTACCAGGGGCGAACCGAGGGGCCTGAGTATGAAACGGTAAACTCCCTGGGCCCCCTGGTGGCCAATGATAATATGGAGCTGATAATCTATGGGAACCTGCTCTGCAACAGGTATGGAATGGACACCATTTCCACCGGTATGGTTATTGCCTTCGCCATGGAGTGCCGGGAAAAGGGATTGCTATCTGATCCTGAAGGGTTGCTCAGCCTGGAATGGGGAGATGAGCAGAGTATCCTGGGTTTGATTGAGAGAATCGCCTACCGCCGGGGCCTTGGCGATCTTTTGGCCCAAGGCGTGAGGAGTGCAGCTTTGAAACTGGGTAAGGAAGCGAAAAAATACGCCCTTCATGTCAAGGGGCTGGAAATGCCCATGCAGGAGCCAAGGATATGTAAGGGCATGGCTTTAGGACATTCCACTTCCAACCGGGGCGCGGATCACCTTTACGCATTACCCACCATTGATCTGGCCGGTAATGTTGAAGCTGCTGAGAAGCTCTTTCCCCAATGTATGCCAGAAATACTGGAACCAACCAATGAAACCTTTAAACCGGATATGGTTGTTTATACCGAAGCCTACTGCGCTGTTTCCGATGCTCTGGGAGTGTGCAAGTTTTCCACAACAGAAAACTTTGCCCTTTATCCTGAAGATATTGCACGCGGTTTGAGTGAGCTTCCAGGTTATAACCATAGTGGTGAAAGCCTGATCCGGGCGGGAGAGAGAATTGTGAATCTCGAGCGCATGTACAACCATCGTTTAGGCCTTAACCGCCGGGATGATCAGCTGCCTGATCGATTCCTGGGAGAGGGAGCAACCGTATACAATATGGATAGCGGAGAGGTGGTGAAAGAGGGTTTAGTAGTTGACCTGGAATATATGCTGGACAGGTATTACTCATTAAGAGAATGGGATCAGCAGGGCATTCCCACTTCCTCTAAATTAAAGAGTCTGGACCTGGCAGACTTAATCAAAGATCTCTAGATGGAGGGCTCGATGTATCGCGCAATAAACAAAGAGGCCAAAAGGATCGATGCTTTTGAAAAGGTTACCGGCCGCGCCAGATTCGCCGCGGATCTTAATTTTACCGGTCAGTTGTATGCTCAGACGGTTTACAGTAAATTCCCGCACGCCAGAATAATAACAATCGATACTGAAGAGGCGCAACTGCTGCCCGGTGTGGTAGAGATAATTACCGCAGCCGATGTTCCGGGAAGCAATGTTATGTTCGGAAGATTCCCTGTTTTAGCGGCGCAGGAGGTCAAGTATATTGGCGATGGTGTGGCTGTGGTGGCAGCCGAGAGCAGAGCAATAGCCACAGAGGCGGCGAAGTTGGTAAGGGTGAAGTATGAGGAGATGCCCGCTGTCTTAAGTGTGGAAGAGGCTTTAGCTGCAAATGCTCCCAGGGTGCATGAAGATGCAGAGGGTAATCTGATAGAACATGCCTACCATCTTTTAAGGGTGGGTGATGTGGAAGAGGGTTTTGCCCGGTCAGAGGTGGTGCTGGAGAGAAGCTACCGGACCCGGTTTATAGATCAGGCTTATATTGAGCCGGAGGCGGTAATTGCTCTACCCGATCCCTACCGCCGGGGAGTTGAAATACACGGTTCTATCCAGAATCCCTATTCACTGCGCCAGAACCTGGCCGCGGTTTTGAGTATGAAGATCAGCGCGGTGAAGGTGGTTCACAGCACTATTGGGGGCAGTTTCGGGGGCAAGGACGAATCAGTTGTTCAAATGGCTGCGCGGGTAGGTATCCTGGCTCTTGCCACGGGGCGTCCGGTTAAAATGGTTTTGACCAGGGAGGAGAGCCTGCTTGAAAGTTCGAAGCGCCACCCCTTTAATATGCACTACAGGATAGGCAGTGACAAAGATGGTACCATTAAAGCTGTTGAGGCCAGGATATATGTTCAGGGAGGCGCCTATAATAATAAGGCCCAGTTTACAAACTGGCGAGGCTCCATACATGCCTCGGGTCCCTATAACATTCCCCATATTAAAACAGACATATATGGAGTTTATACCAATACCATTTACGGCGGCGCTATGCGGGGATTTTCTGCGCCCCAGATACTCTTTGCCCAGGAATCGCTGATTGACGAGCTGGCTGCGGAATTGTGCCTATCACCTCAGGAGATACGGCTGAAGAATTGCCTGAAGCCGGGTCATGAAACCCCAAGCGGCCAGGAGCTGGGTCCCGGAAAGATACCCGTTCCCCTGGAACAGATGATCAAAGATCTATGCCGGAGAACCGCTTTTGAAGAGAAGAGGAAGGAGTTCGCGACCCACAATATTACCTACGGGCCGATAAAGAGAGGCATCGGCCTTGCCTGTACTTTCCGCGGCGCCGGTTTAGGGGGCGAGGGAATAGATACGGCAAGCGCCGTGGTCACTATTGATCAGGATGGAAGCGTTAATATTATAAGCGGCTTGACTGAAATGGGGCAGGGAATGCGTACCGCGCATGCACAGATTGTGGCTGAAGTCCTGGGGATTTCTCTGGATAGGATAACCTTCAATAATACTGATACCTCAATTTCTATGGACAGCGGTCCTACTGTTGCCTCACGGGGCACCCTGGCAGGGGGTAGCGCCATGTTGTTAGCCGGCAAAGAGCTGGTTAAAAGACTCCATGCCCGGGCAGCCGGAATATTGCAATGCCAGGCTGATGACCTGGTGAGCGAAGATGATATGATCTACTGCCGGAGCAATAGAGACAGGTTTGTATCTTTTGAAGAAACCGTTAAAAGCTGTTTGTTGGACCAGGGGATCTCTCTGAGCGCCCAGGGTTGGTATAATCCCGGGCCGGAGAAGTTGAGCAAAGAAACCGGGCGCGGCAGGGCTTATCCCACCTATGTGTACGGCTGCTCGGTTGTTGAGCTAAAGGTAGACACGGAAACAGGCAAGGTTGATGTGCTGAAGATTACCTCAGCTCATGATGTAGGTACGGCCATCAATCCCCAGCTGATTAAAGGACAGATATATGGCGGCAATTTACAGGGTCTGGGTTACGGCCTTTTAGAAGAGGTGGAAGAGAGGGACGGCCGTATAAAGACCGGTAATTTTGATGATCTGCTCATACCCACAATAAAGGATATGCCGGAGATAGAAGTTATT
>SDBS01004475.1_pt1 | contig 13659 bp, 14 predicted proteins | sample 2277091 | NCBI WGS metagenome assembly SDBS01 (sample SAMN10404972, study PRJNA504765) | marine sediment metagenome | isolation source: marine sediment core GS10_PC15, 163 cmbsf | place: Arctic Ocean: Southern Knipovich Ridge | collected 2010
TAGATCCCAAAGGTGAAGAATATAAGGAATTAAAACGTCAAGTTAGTATATTACATGAACAAAAATTAAAAAGATGTCGTGAGAGGCTAGCTTGTTTAATAGAAGATGAGGATAATAATAGGAAATAGAAATTCATTCCAAGATTAAATTATTATCTATTTGTAGCTTTTTCTATAAGCATCTTAGTCATATACTCAAAAGCTTTTTCAACATTTTCGCCTGTTTTTGAAGATAATTCTACAAACGATGAAAGATTATACTTTTTACATGCAGTATTCCCTTCATCTGTTGAAACGGCTCTAAATTCCTCCAAATCCTTTTTAGAACCGATCAACATTATGGGAATATCTCCTGCATGTTCTCTTATTATTTGTGTCCACTCGGGCAGATGATCTAAAGTTATTGAATTAGTTATGTCAAAGAGAAAAAAGGCCCCATTGGCTCCTTTTGTATACTGAGAGAGCAGAAATCGGAAGCGTTCTTCACCACCGAAATCCCAAATCTGTAATTTTACTTTCAAATCTTTAAATTTAGTAGTTTTAGAATAAAAATCTACACCAATAGTGAGTTTAAGATCTTCTAGGAAAAATCCGCTTATGTATCTAAGTGTAAGAGACGTTTTCCCAACGCTTGCGTCTCCAACAAGCATTACCTTAAAAGTGTAATCGTATTCTGTCATTTTAATCTTAGTTTTCTTATTTTGGGGGATTTTAGGAGAATATAAAAGTGTAATCGTATTCTGTCATATCTTTTTATATCTCAATATACCTATATAATGTGAATTTGCCTAAATTTATTATTATTTCAGAAAAAACTAAAACAATATTTATTAATTCATTAAATCTATATTTAATTTTTCTCTAAATAAATCTTATATTTTAAGATCAAATTAAATCAAAATATTAAAGATAAAAAAAAAAAATTTCATCCTTAAAACACCCATATGCTGATTAAAATCAGAATGTTAAACATACTATGAGCAATTGAGCAAGGAATTAATGAATCATTAAAAATTTTAAAAATAATTGATAGAAGAACACCAAAAATAAAGTAATATCCAAAATATGTAATAAAAGTTGTAATTGGGACTAAAAAAGGTGGAACATGGAAAATTGAAAAGCAAATTGATGAAAATAAAGCTGCATAACCACCTTTAACTTTATTCTCACATTTTCCTATTATGAAGCCACGAAAAAAACCTTCTTCGCAAGGACCGATAATAATAATTTGTAATATTATTAAAATAATTAACTGTATTAAACTTGGTTCAATTGGTTCAGTTCTAATAGAACCCTCTTTTCCTTGTCTTACAAAATTTGTTCCAAACATATTTTCTACAATAATATTTCTAAAAAAGAAGAGTATATAACCTCCGATCAAGAAAAATGAAATCCCAAATGCTAATCCTGCTAAAATTTTTATAAGTTTTTTCTTAAAGATATCATCATTTCTTCGAAAACCAATTAATTTTAGCTCTTCTGTAAAAGATTCATTTTCTATTTTAGCAGCTATTAAAACAGGTATTATTATGAGAAGAAGTTCTAAAAAAATCAAAGAAATTAAAATCCATGAATTTTCTCCTAATATTATTGCCATTTTGTTTGAAATTTTTTTATTTATGTTTTCTAAAAATCAAAAAATTAAGTATCTCATTATTCTTATTATTTTTCTTTATAAGTTAGTCTAGAGAATGATTGAAAGCAAAGATTTTATATCAAAAATTAAGGAAATCAGTAGAGTTTCATCAAAATATATTGATCCAAATGATACTGGAGTTACAAAAGAATTAATTTTATTAAAAAACTTAAAAACTCTCGCTCATGATTATATTGAACTTGAGAAATTAAAAAATAACTTTATAAAAGCAGTACTAAAAAATTATAAAATTTTAAACTTTTCGGAGCTTGTAAAATATCCTAAATATAATATAAAAGAAAACTATATCAAAAAATCCGTGGCTTCTTCTTGTATAAGCGGATTGAATATAGTATGTGTTGATGGAAGTTCAGTTATTAAGAAATTTATGAATGTAGATTTCTCTTTTTTAAAGGCCATAGTAGCTAAATATTACTTTTATAATGGTGGCAAAAAGGCAAAAATTGACTACTTTCCTGATTTAGGTGGTTTTAATAATTATCTGGTTCAAGGAAATTATTTTAATAGGGAAGAGAATATTGTAGAAAATAAAGTTTCAATAGATCTGACTTTCATGGAGATAAATTTATTAAATAGATTAATTGATAAATCATCATCAAGTATAGATATCATCATAATTGACGGCTCCATTGTAATAACACCCATAAATTTGATTTTTTCACAAGATCCTGAAATATCCAAAAATTACGATCGCTTATTAAAAGAGTATAACAAACTTTATTTAAACTGTAAAGAAAAAGGTATTATCTTAATTGGATCTATTAAAGACACTAGAACCTCTGATTTATCTCATTTATTGAGAGATTCAATTCAAATGTTAAAACCAAGTGGGACATTTTTACAAGAATTTTTGATTACTAATTATCGTCAAATTATCAATTATTTTTCTGATTTAGATTTGTTTAATAGGTTATTAGGGAAATCTGAAAGAAGTTGTATTTTTAATTGTAAACGTGAAATTAATAAAATTAGGGATACAGGCATTAAAAAGGAAATATCCTATTATTTTCCACTCAATTTTTACGCTTTTTATCTTAAAACTGCTAAATATGATACTCCATGCAGAATAGAATTTTTTACTGATGAAGTTACTAATTTCAAGAAGGCTACTGAAAAAGCAGATTTAATATCATCAATATTACTACCAATTTCAAGTTTGAATGAATATTATGGCTTACCTATCCCACAGATTGAAGCCCATAAGAGAGCTGTTTTCAAACCTCATGAAATTAATTTATTATTTAATAATTTATTGAGAATATTGAATAATAATGGTGTGAAATTATTAGAGAAAAGAAGAAATAGGAGACCATTCTAAGAAAAACTAAATATTCAACCTATTAAGTATAATATCCTCATAAAAAATATGTTTTTTATCAAGATTTTTGCAGTTAAAACCTTTCTCTTCTATAAGAATCCCCAGCTCTTTTAGATTAGTACTACTTGAGGTTATAAAATAGATAAATGGAGAATTTTTCTCGTTCAGAAATTCTCTAACATTCTCTAAAAATTTAATAAAAAGGTCAAATCCTCTTTCTCCTCCATCCCAACTTAGGTCTATGCCCCTTTTTGTCTCATTATTGATTAAATCTGATGAGGGCAGGTAAGGGGGATTAAAAATAATTATATCAAACGAATTTTTTAAGGTATCTGGGAATGTATTAAAGAGATTAGAGAGGATGAAAGTAATTTTACCATCAATATTATTTATTTTTCCATTTAATCTTGCGCATTCCAATGCCTCATTTAGGAGATCAGAAGCAAAAATATCGGCTTTAAAATTGGGATAATGTTCCTTTAGCAATTGAAGAAATATAGCAATTACTCCTGTTCCAGTCCCTAAATCTAATATTTTATCAATATCTCTTATACTTTTACCATCAAAACAATCTTGGTTAATATTTTCTTTGAAATAATCGAGTATTAAATAAGAATCATCCGAAGGAGTATAAACTCTCTCAGAATCATTTTTAATTATTGGATCAGAGATATTTTTAAATTTATTCACCAAATTTTTATAAGACGCTTAGTTAATATAATTCGAGTCATAAAAAACTCTACAAAGATTAGGAAAATCCACAAGTTTTAAATTTGAGACTTTAAAGTTTTGGAAATTGTATTCCTGCAATTTTTTTAAAATATCCTGAGCAGATAATTCTACTTTGTATTCTTTTTTAAAGTATAGTTTTACCGCATTTGCAATGTTTTTATTCTTATAAGGCATAATTCCAGCAATAAATTTTAAAAAAAAGCGTTGACTCTCGCTTTTCATTAGAAAAGGATTTAATTTTTCTTTTGGAAGCAGTTTTAGAAGAGAAAGATCAATTTTTGGTGGAGGGTAGAAGCTATTTCGTGATATTTTATAATGTTCAGTCGGATTTAAAAAGGAATTTACAGAAACGGTTATGCGCGAAAAGTCTTTATAATTTCCCTTCCAAAGAATGCGATCAGCTAATTTTCTCTCAATCGTCAAAATTCCTTGGGGCGGATTAGCATTAAAGAAAACCTTCTCAAAAATTGGACCAGTAATTGAATAAGGAATGTTTGAAACGACTTTATTGTGAAAGGGTAACTCTGATTTTAAAATGTCATTGTTTATAATTTCAAGATTATCACTTTCAGAAAATCTTTTTTTGAGATATAAACAAAATTGAGGTTCTATTTCAACAACATAAAGTTTTTTAACACGGTGAACCAATAATTCAGTTAAAGCTCCCAATCCTGGCCCAATTTCTAAAACTTCATCATTTTTTGAAAGATTTGATTCATCAATGATTTTCTTTGCAATGTTTTTGTCAATTAGGAAATTTTGACCAAACCTTCTTTTCGGAATTAAATTTAATTGTTTTAAAATAAGTTGAATTTGACTTTTATTCATTTCAATTTCATTGGTATTTCTGTGTCTTAGAGAAAAGGTAATATTTTATCCCTTCCCTTTGAAGCTCTTTGATAATTCTTAAGGCAATTTGTCTAACAGGATTAGAAACACTAGTTCTATCAATGATATCCGTGAATGTTACGAATTTTTGCCTATCTCTTGCTCCGATTATCTCCCACATATGTTTTTTCCCAATTCCAGGTAATAATTTTAAAGAATGCATTCTAGGTGTTATTGAAGTGGAGTTATTAAAGAAATTTATGAATTCTCCTTCGTAATTTATTATTTCTGTTTCGAGAATCGGTTGGATTAAGGCTTTAGATGTACTAGTTAAATCATCATAGTCGATTTTTTTTATGACTTCTCTTAATTTATTCTGTCTCATAAAGTCTTCATATGTCCCTTTTTCTTCAGGGAAAATATTAATATCTGGATCTTTATTTATTTTTACTTCGTAAAGAACAAAATCCGGAAAAGTGAGAACTTGAACTAAAGGTGTTTTTGTCCAACTAGGTTTATCATCCTCAGGATGACCTCGAAATAAAACATCTAGAATTACTAAATCTCGAGATTTCTTTATAAATTGTTTCTTTTTCCTGGGTCCTTGATTTCGATAAGATCCTCTGCGGTGCTGAGGCTTTCGATCTCTTCTTTCCATAAACACCATTTTCTTTATTTTTTCCTTTTCTATTTTCCATATTGATAATTAAAGTTTAAAAATATCCCTTTATAAGATTTTTGGAAATATCATAATAATAATATGTTTTTGTTTTTTTAAACTTTATTAAACTTTTTCCAATTTTAAACTTTTTTCATTTAAAGATTATCGGAACAAAATAATTTCCTACTCCAATTTAGAGAATTTGATTATTAAGGATTTTTTTTTATGAAATTTAATTAACGAATAGATTCATTAAATTAAATCTTATTTAAGATGTTTTTAGATCTTCTATTTAATATAATATCTCTTGGAGTTGTTCATCAGTTAAAGCTTTACCAATGGTAAAATTTCAAATTTATAAAGCTGAAGGAGATGTTTCTTTAGGTTGTGATTGTAAAAAAATAGAAAAAGGAGATAGTTTTGTTATACTTAACTTTTTTGGACATTTTGAAATGTTTTTGTGTAGAATTCATGCTATAAGAATATTAGAAGAAAATATAAATCAAATGAATGAATTAATTGATAAAATTAAAAAATATCAATTAAGAGGATAATAAAATGGGATTAAATATAGTAGAGATGATTAAACTGATTATATGACCTTTTTTTATGGAGAATTTATTTGGTAAAATAATTGCTATAGATGCTTTTAATGTTATTATTAAAAAAGGACATTAACAGATGAAACAGAAAAAGGATCCTAATTCATTATTGTTTTTTGACTTTTTTTATTAATAATAATTCCAATAAATCAAAAAGCAATGAAACTGAAAAAATAATCTTAATTTTATATGAAAAATTCCCAAAAATTATATAAATTAATAGAAGCTTTTATGAAAATATTAGGAATTCATTTAGGACATAATTCTCATTTTGCTTTAATTGAAGATGGTATAGTAAAAAGCGTATTTGAAGCCGAAAGATTTTATAGATTTAAGGGATTCAAACTTCACGCATATACTTTAGAACCCAAAAAAATTATATCCTCTTATCAATATGTTAATGTTCAAGAATTAATTGATTCCCTTCAATTTTGTTTATCTCAATGGGGTTACAGTTATGATTTTGTCGGTGTCGAATGTCAAGGTAGAAAAAAGGAATTTAAAAATCTTCAAATTATATTAAAAGATTTAGGTGTCAAATATAAAGGTATAGAGTTAGTTAATCATCACTTAAGTCATGCAAGTAGTGTCTTCTTTACTTCCAAATTTAAAAAGGCATTGATCCTAAGTTATGATGGTTACGGTAATGACGGAGTTACTTTGCTTTTCCATGGAGAAGGAAATAAAATTTCATATTTAAAAAGTTTTCTCCTATCCCTAGGAAGAGTTTATAATAATGCTTCTTATATTTTGAAAATTAAACCAGACGTAACAGGTCAAGGAGCAGGTAAAATAATGGGATTAGCGGGGTATGGAAAAATCCGTAAAAAATGGATTCCTGCCATTCAAAAACATATAATTCATTATAAAAAGAGGATTTCTTATCCAATTAAGGGAGTTCGCACTTATGGTAAAGGACATCCAACAAATTCAGATTTTATTGAAGTTATAAAAGATTTCAAACCTTATTTTAAAGTAGAAACCCCCATTTGGGCTAAAATAGGGTTTAACATTGCTCATAAACTTAAATTATATAGAATAAGAAATTTTATCAGTAATAAGAAAGGATATTTTCAATTTAATTCTGAAATGGATGAAATTAGTCAAGATTTTATGAAGACTTTTCAGAAAGTATGGACTGATGTAGTTATTAATTTATTCAAAAAATATGAGAAAAATTATAAACATTTTTGTATTACTGGAGGATGTGCTTTAAATGGTATAACAAATTATTATTTTCTAAAAAGATGGGGTTGGAAAAATGTCTATTTAATACCTAATCCTAGCGATTGTGGTTTGGGTATTGGTGCTGCATTAAAGGTATATTGGCAGAGGAGTGGAAAAAGATTTGAGGGTTACCCAGGATATTATGATCCATATGTTGGAATGGAGTTATTTGATAAGGATAAGCTAAAATATTATAAAGAAAATTTTTCAAACAGAGTTGTCCCTCATGGAAAATATATCTCAACTTTGGCAAAACTAATATATAACAGCAAAGTAATTGGATTAATTCAAGAAAAATGCGAAATTGGGCCTCGTGCTCTTGGTAACCGTTCAATATTATGTAACCCCGCTATCTTAGATATGAAAAAAATCCTCAATGAAAAAGTAAAACATCGGGAGTGGTTCAGACCCTTTGCTCCAGTATGCACTCTTAAGGATGCTCCTATATATTTTACTTCTGAAGGACCGATTAATTATATGTCTGTAATTTGTTATACTCGAGAAGAATTTAGAGATAAACTCCCTTCTATCACTCATGTTGATGGTACAGCTCGATTGCAAACAATTACTCGGGAACAAAATCCTTTTCTTTATGATTTACTTAAAGAATTTGAAAAACTTTCAGGTTATCCTATACTTTTAAATACTTCTCTTAATCCTAGAGGTGAACCAATACTTAACTACTTGAAAGTAGGTTTGGAAATGATAGAAAACACTGGATTGGATTATATCGCCTACAATAATACTATTTTTGGTAAAGAAGAGAGTATAAACCAAATTGATGAAATGTAAAAAAAGGAAAAATCTTTGATTGATAAATTATGAAAAAAGAAATTTTATCTTTACTTATTTGCCCATCTTGTCAAAATGAAGAGGAAAATCTTGAAGTTGTTGAAGTTATCGAAAGAAAAGATGAAGTTTTCTCAGGTTTTCTTAAATGCAGTAAAGGACATAAATTTGTGATTAAAAATTATATTGCAAATTTATGTATTGAATCTGATAACATTATGAAGGATAGCTTTATTTACAATAAACTATGGGATTTACATGTAAAACAATATTATCCTGGCAGGATTAAAGAATTTCAAAATAAATTTAATAATTTTGCAAAATTACCTGGAGTTTTCAAAAGTTATTTCAAAAATCAAATAATTTTAGATGTAGGTTGTGGAGAAGGTAGGTTTAGCTATCTCTCAAGTGAAATGGGAGCGAATCATGTTGTCTCCATAGATTATTCGTTAACAGCTTTAAATCGAGCAATAAAACAAACAGCAAATCCAAAGAATGTTTCTTTTATCAGAGCTAATTTGCTTAATTTACCTTTTAAAAAAGAAATTTTCGATTTTATTTTTAGTTTTGGTGTTTTACATCATACTAAAAATACTTATTATTCTTTTAAAAACCTATTATCATTTTTAAAACCAGATGGAATTATATCCATATTTGTTTATCGAAAAAATTCTCTTCCAAAGATCCAATGGCTATTACGTCCAATTTCGTTAAAAATTCCAATAGAAAAAGTATCAAAATCGTGTAATTTCTTTGGTTTTTCATATAATAGAAACACAAAACCAGTCATACCTTTAGCAAATTTTTTTAAAAAATTAGGAAAATTTGATCTTCTTGGAATTTCCAATATTACCTTTGAAGGATTAACAACACCATACTTATGGGACCATAATTATAATGAAGTTAAAAAATGGTTTAAAACTTCAGATATTGAAATAATTTCGTCATCTAATTCTATTTCTATGAGTGGAAAAAAAAAATACAAGACAGGTCAGAACCTCAACTAACTTTTATATTGAAAATGTTAAAAATTTATTTTAAGAATTTTTAACTTCATTTATTCCTACTAATAAAGAAGAAATATCTGTATATTCTAAACTGTAATTCTGACAAACTTCATTAATTTCTTTTTGATATAATATTGGTAATCCACAGCAAGCCCCTTCAATAATCTACTGAAGTGATAAAAAGGACTATAACTGAAGAAATAGAAAGAGGATCCGAATTCATTATTGTTTTTTGATTTATTTTTTTGTTAAATAATAATTTATTTAAGATGTTTTTAGATCTTCTATTTGATATAATATCTCTTGGAGTTGTTCATCAGTTAAAGCTTTACCACTATAACTCTTTTCTAAAATTATTCTTAATTCCGGAATAGTTTTAGGATTAAGATTTACAATGTTTATCACAAAAATTTCTTCGAGATCATATTTTTCTTTTAAAAATTTTTGAATTTTTTTAGCATCCTTATCTGACATTTTTGAAAATTTTATCACATAGTTGTAAGTAATTTCTTGAAAATGGGTCATTTCTTCTTCAGTGTCAATTTCTAAATTTCGATCTTTAATAGTTTCCATAATTTTTTTCACTTCAGGTATCGAAACTGTTTTTTCTGAGATTTTTCTTCCAGACATAGACAAATCACTTCATTATTTTTGATAAATAATTTAATTATTCCTTTTTAGATATGTAATTTAATCTTAAGTGTTCTTTACCAACAATTAACATTTTCTTAGAGTTTCCTAATTTGACTTCAACTTCAAAACAACGACCTCTCTTTCCTATAATTACTCCAGTTCTCCCATGATATCGTCGATGAGGCATACCACGTTTATGTTGTGATGGATCAGTTATAACATCAACTTTGTCATTGATTTCATAGTCTTCTAAATATTTTTCAATTGAACCTAAACCTCGAGAGCGGCAATTCTTTCGGAAAATCGTCCGCGTTTTATTCCGATAACCTTTATGTAGAGTCATAAATTAACAGCCTTTAAAAAAGTAGAAATAATAATAAATCGTGTAATTTAGTTAAGTTATGTTTAATGATTTATTTATTTTATTATTTTAAATAGCATAAATATGGTCTTGTACCGAAATATAGTATTTATGGAAGCTATTTGATATTTTAGAGACTCAATTTAATTTTTAATAGCTAAAACATCCAGTTCTTTACACTTAGTAGGAAATCCAAATATCGAAGAAAAAGAAGGAGTAGTTCTACCATTATCTCCATTAATTAATTCTTTGATATATGTTCCTCCCTGAGTTTCTATCTTAAATTCAAATAGATTTGATTTAACGTACTTTCCATCTATTTTATAAATTTTTTTTTTCCTTATTAAATCTGAACGTCGATGAGAAACTCGATTAGGAGTTCGTTGAGAAATTTTTTGTTGTTCAAATTGATTTTTTAATTTTTCTAAAAAAACTTTGAATTCTTTTTTAGTAACTTTTGCTTCTGTTTTTACTAATGCTAAGTATATTTTTTTTGTATATTCTGATTCAGACTTAATTTTAATAACTTCTTTTTTACTGCTATACTTCAGATTCGAAATTTTTGCTTTTCCTCTATTATTTTTATTTACTTGTTTTTTAATTCTATCTAAATCCAAGATTCTTTTTTTAGGATTTTTCAATTCTAATATAAATGGTCTTCCTTCACCTAACATTCTCACATCAATGTCTTCCCGCCCAGCACCATGAAACTTTGATTCTGTAGCTTGTACTTCTTTAACAAACTCAGGTGAAATTAATTGTTCAATACTTATTTCATATATTCTTCCAGTAAAATTACAATTTTTGCACCCTTTGCCAGAACATTTCTTACAGAACCAATGAGTTTGTGGGATACCCCTTATTAATTTATTATATCTCCCAGATATGAAAACTGATTTTATAATTAAGTCCACATCAAATCTTTTATGTCCATATTCTCCAATGGAGAATATTAAAACAATATCAGGATTATTAAATTCTACTAACTTATTCAAAGAAGTTGAAAGAATTTTGCCAATTTCTCGATTAAAATGACTTTTAAAAGATTCTGAGTCAAGAAGATTTAATTCAGACTTAAATTTATCTTCTTTATTGATTATTTTAGAATCTGGACTTGTGCCCACTAAGAAATTATTAAATTCTTTATCTTTTACAGTTAATATCGCTTTTTCAATATATTTTTGAAGGTTAAGAAAGATATTTCCACATAATTCACAAGTTTTATCAAATTGGGATATCGTTGAGGTTAATCCTTCATTTTCTAGTACTTTTTGAGCAGGTAAGAAATTAGCATTTTCCGCTAAAATTTTCAAATCTTTTATTGCAGTATTTTTAAATTCGGTTTCTTTAGATAAATATATTCTATGGTTTTCCATAGTGATTGAAAGTAATAATGAAACGCCCCTTTCTAAATTAGTGGTTTGTGTACCTAAAAGAGAGAACATCCTTCCAAGGCAATGATGACAAAGTGTTAAGTTAGAATTTTCATATCTCTTATAAATTTCAATAATTTTATCAAAAATAGTCATTTTCAAGAATTAGAATAATTGTTTGCTTTTTTTTTTATTGGTTTTATTGACTAATAAGGTTTTAAATAATCTCTAGAGTTTGTAATATTAAAATGTCAAAAAAAGTAACTGGATTCAGAAAATTGTTTGACGTGAATATAGGCTTCGGAATTCCAAATCGATTATTCTTCCTCTTCCCAACCTAGGTCTTTTAAAACTGAATCTAAAGCCTCAGATTCTTCTTCCAATACAAATTCGGTATCATATTCTGAAGCAGATGGCAGTTCTGCGTCGAAATTAGGAGTAGATAAATCATCAAAGGTAGGGAGTTCGTCAATTGGTTCATAAATATAAGCACCTTTATCAGCTACTTGAGGTTCTTCCGTTTCTTGAGTTGACTGATCTTCTACGTCCATTGGGGTATAGTCTTCAAGCGGGATAGGAGGGACTTCATCTTTATATACTTTGAATCCTTGTTTACTTTTACTTGATACCCGTAAAACTTCTTGTGAGTCTTCATCTGGTATTGAGATTGTTTCACCAGCTTTAGGGAGGCCAACCATCATAGATTCAGGAATAGAGACTACATTGCTAGATTCAAGATCATCAAATTCTTCAATGCCCATCAATTCTTTTTCCTCCTTATCCCAATCATCCAAAAATCCTAATAAGTCATCTAAAGCTTCTTTATCTTGTTCGGCGGTGGGAATTTTCATCGCTGTTGCTTTTGCTTCTTCTACTTCTTTTTGTTTATTGATTTTTTGTAAGTTTTCTTCTTGTAAAGTGAGGGTCATTTCGGTGATTTCCCCCCCGGATATTAAAATAACTAATTTTTTAGCTAATTCTCGCAGATAACCCAAATAATATCCTATACGGTATAGCGCCTTCAAACCTCCAAATACAATGAACTCGTCATTAATTGCCATTAAAATACTATAACCTGAATTATTATGCAATATTATTTCTTTTAAAGCACCATGAGCCGTTGCCTCTGATAGACGCACACCTAAATCAATTAATGCCGTACTTGAAGCAGATATTGAATCTGCGTCTAATTCGGAAGAAGTCGCTGATGCTACTTTCATACCAACTCTGGATAGTACTGAGAGATTATCAAGATCCGTTTTTTCTTCTTCTTCTTTTAAAATATTCATCATTTTTTCCCTGATAGTGTCTGTTAAAGTCGACATTTTATCCTCACTTTAAATTTTTGTTTTAAACTGAATTTGATAATAAGTATAAACTAAAAATCCTTACTAATATATTTATTTAACTTTCTAATTATTTTTTTAAAAATCTAACTAGATTCATTTGAGTAGCAGGTTGTTTTAATAATTTTTCAAAATAATAACCAGATAATTGAGTAAAAATTTTTTGTATTTCATTCATTACTTCATCAGCAGATAAATCATCTGTATCAATAATAAAGATTTCTTTTTTTTCTTTTTTTAATAACAACATTTGATTATAGTAAGAGAGAATATTTAAAAGATAACCCTTTTCTTTTTCATTCCAATCCCTTCTTATCCTTTCCAATGAACCTCTTTGAATGATTCTTTTTAAAATTGTATCAGGTTTAGCAGTTAAATAAATTATATAATCCTCTCTCCATTTGATAGAATTATAGGTATCTAAAATGAGTTTGTAATCTTTTTCGTTTAGTTTTAAACTTTTAGAATATATTAAAACACAAAAGGGAGTTCTATCTAAAATTAATATTCTTCCATTATATTTCTCATCAAAATTCCATACGCTCCTATTTCTTTTAATAAATTGTTGAAGAAAATGAATTTCAGATCTGAATGCTATTTCTTTATTCGTGGAACCAAAAGGAAAAGGAGGTTTTTTTACATATCTCTCAGGAAAAAACTTAAACTTATTGTTTTCTCCAAATTTTTTTTTTAGAAGATTGAAAATTGTAGTTTTACCGACACCATGGGCTCCAGCTATTGATATAACTATATTGTCTTTGCTTCCTTTATTCTTATAGATCTTCTTACCCAATCTCTTATGCTCCAAATTAAATTATTATATAAATAGATTATATAGTATGTTATAGAACTTAAGACTCAATCAAATAATTGATTTTCATTATTATTAAATTTATATATCTACTGAAAAAGGATTTAGAAAAAAAATACTAAAAGAAAATTATTAATGATATCAAGAGAATATTATAGAAAATATTTGCTATGATAGTATTATAAATATTACCATTTATTTCATAAAGTAATCCCAAGACTACAAAAACCAAGAAGTTTGGAATAATAAAGTATATTCCAATTGGGAAATAAAAAAATAAATAAATAGCTGAATAAATTAAAGCTACTAAAAGAA
>SDBS01004476.1_pt1 | contig 13659 bp, 8 predicted proteins | sample 2277091 | NCBI WGS metagenome assembly SDBS01 (sample SAMN10404972, study PRJNA504765) | marine sediment metagenome | isolation source: marine sediment core GS10_PC15, 163 cmbsf | place: Arctic Ocean: Southern Knipovich Ridge | collected 2010
GATCCTCTTCAATAGAAATTTCTTTCTTTCTTTAGATAAAAGAGATGAACTCCTTATTGAAGAATCAATATCATCTATACCAATCCATTCTTTTATGATATTAGGACCAATTCTTGCGGTTGGGGGGAATGTTATCGCAACAAAATTAGATTTTTTTATTTTTATACATAGGTAATTAGATTGATCGAAACTCGGTGATAACCTATCATAAGTCATAATAGTTTCATCTGTTTTTTTGTTTACAGAACGTTCTGTTTTTTTATCTTCAACTTTTGACCGGCGACCATAGATTAGTACGTAATGTGGGACAATTTGCCTTCCATCTGCACGTGTTAAATTTATTTTATAGGTTTCAATAAAAATATGAATATTTGTTGGGTTTGCAAACCATGCCCGCCATTCATTTAACTGATTGTACGCTTGGGTAAATTGTGCAGTTGGTTGACCCTTTTTTGTAAACCATTTTTTCTTTGGATCTTCAATTTCTAAAAGTACAGGATTCAATTCATAGGAACACGTCGCTATCCACATAAAATCTGGCTTCTTAGTTTTGAATCCTGGTAAGACTGGTTGCGAAAAGACAGAGGCGTAGATGGGCGCATGACCTGATGTAAGTGACAATCCATGTGCACCTGGTATCATACACGGATTAGTTTCTAAAAATTTCTGAAAATCTTTTTCCTCTACTGAATCATTGCATAAGAGGTGTTCCCATTCAATTAATAAAGTTGATTTAAATTCCTTCCACTCCAATGGTGGTACTATTCTTTTAGAGATTTCATATGTCTTATCAAATGTCATATTTCACCTATTATTTAGAAAAGCGACAACCACTTTACCCAATATTTAATAATCGCATTATTGAGTTTATCCTGCTAGAATGGTATATTATCTGCAATGTTTCGAATATTTCTTACTATAGTTAGCAACTTTTAAGACTGAATTGTCCCAATATTTTGGCTATCTATCCTTTTATGTTTATATATACGACAAAAGTTTTAAAAATCCTCTTTTTTATAAATAATTTATCAAAAAGCCTTTTAAACAAAATACTAAAGTACTTGTAGATATAAACGGAGTTTGGTCTCCATATTTGATATATTGTAATTTTTTAAAATATAATGAAAGTAATGACATTATGGGGTCAAGTCTTGCAATATCACCTTTCATATTCCCCCTCGATTTTTCTAATGGCTCTGCTCACTGTGGTATAATGCACGCCAATATATTCTGCTATATCTTTTAAGGTATAGCCATCCTGTAGGTGAGCCTCATACATTGCTTGGTCTTTTGACTTCTTGTCCTTATATTTGAAGATCTCATTCAGGAGTGGCCTGGTCATATTGCTAATATGGCATAGCCCTTGTTATATTGCAAGATCCCATACATTCTTTCAAAGTAATTTTCAAGTTTTATTACTTATACTCATTTAAATACATTCCTTTTTAAAGCTTCAGAAAAATATATAGTATGTGGAGGAGGCGCGGTACGTGTTATCCATCACAACCCGACCGTTCAAAACTGATAGGGCACACACTATTAACAGTTACCTCCGGTAACCTAGCTAGGAGGTGCTGACGAAAATTGAACGGTCTTACAAATTCAGCAGTATCCTCTTCTCTACTAGTTACAAGAGTGCGCCCCTTTCAAAAAGTTGGTTAACATTGGTCAACCTCCTTTCTAATAGGAATTTCCCCCTTTATAATAATTCTTTCTACCTAATTTATTTAAGCTATAATTTAAAAATAAAAAAATATTTATGGATAAAATATTTTTTGTATTAACTACAATATTCGTATAACAATATCCCCACTACAACCTCAACAAATGGCCATTCCTTTTTAGCCACTCCTGATGTTTTTTATAATCCGTTATTAGCATTTTTGCTTTATTCCAAAAAGCTTTTGAATGATTTTTTTCATCAAGGTGAACGAGCTCATGAACAATAACATAATCAACAACGGGTAAAGGAGCCATGATAAGTCGCCAGGAAAAGTTTAAATTTCCTAAATGAGAACAAGAACCCCACCTCTTTTGCGCATTTGTAATGTTAATTTTGTTATATTTGAATCCTCTTTTTTGTGCATACCACTTAACTCTCTCGGAAATTTTCTCATAAGCCCTTTCCTTATACCAATCAATAAAAATTTCCTTAGCACCTACTAAAGAATCTTTGGAAAGAAAAAAACCATTTTCAAAATTAAGTGGAGCTTCTTGATTTTCAACCAACCCTAAACGGTAATAATTCCCAAGGTAAAGAAAGCCTTCTCCATTAACATATTCCTTTTTAGAAAATTTTATATCTCTTAATTGCATCTCTTTTTTCTTCTTCTCAATCCAGTTACTATGTTTTAAAATAACTCTGTTAATAATTTTCTCGCTCGCTCCAAAAGGTGCCTTTACTATTAAAGTAGCATCATCACTTACCTGGAGGGAAATAGTTTTTCTTTTTGAACGTATTACTTTTTTAATTTCCACGATATTTTCCTCCATAAATGTAGTAAGCAAGCTCAATTAATTTTTGAACAATTTCATTTCTCCTCTTAAACACCTCTTTTTCCCCTTTTAATTTTGGAAGAAGTAGATTAAGTATAATATAAGATTTCAGCTTTTTTTGTTTTATAGAATTATCCCAAAAGTCAATCGATTTTACTTCTCTTTCTATAATTCCAACAATATCCTTAGTTAAATCGATGAGAAAATCAATGTCTTCTTTTTTAAGTTCTTCAACAGACATTTTTCCAAATATTTCTCGTTTAAGCAATCCAAAAAAGGGCATTCCCCTCTTTGGGTCAATACCAAATACCTCCTCTGCTTCTCTGCCCTTTTTCATCTCCACTCTTAATTTCTCCATCTCAGCTGCCAGAATATCCCAATTTTCCTTATATTCTTCAAGAAGCCTCTTTAATCTATCAGAAAATCTTTCATAAAGTTCCGGGTCTTCCTCGTAATGTTTATTAATGTGTTCTACAATTGCGAATTCAAGTTCTTCGCTCTTTGCTTTTGACGATTTTATTTTTTTTGTACTTCTAATAAATTCATCAGATAAGAGGGGTAGTGGAGGTATTTTAGGATTAACTCCTTGCGAAACAAGATACTCCTCAACAATCTCTCTTATTTTATTACTTGCATCTTTTATACTAAGCTTATCATCCCTATATCTATTTCTGGCAGATTGTTTTATAAAATTAAGCATTTTAAGGTCTGCCGCATATTTTAATGCTTCCGGGTCAGGAAGAACTTGGTCCATCGCCTTATTAAAATCTCTTACCATCGTGATAAATTCACTTCTTATTCCTTCATCAATAAGAAGGTCGATACATTCATCTATGTTCTCACGCCAGTTATCAATTCCATTTTCTTTAAAGAAACGATTGATACGGGTGTGAGTGTATCTTAAATTATCAATACTTTTAGATTTATTTATAACAACCTGGGTAATTTCTTCAATATCTTCATCCGCATATATAGCCAGAGCCTCTTTTAGATGTTTAAGTACACCAACATAATCTACAACAAAACCACAACTTTTATTTTTATAAACCCTATTCACCCGGGCTATTGCCTGTAGTAAGTTATGCTCTTTTATAACATTATCCAGATACATTACCTGTTCGATAGGAGCATCAAAGCCAGTAATGAGCATTTTTTGAACTATAAGTATTCCGACTTCTCCTGAATTTTGATTCCCATCAACATTCTCAAAGGGTAGCGTAAAGCTTTCTATAATACTCTCGTGTTTTTTAGAATCAGTATAGGGATGATACTTTACTGCGTCGTTAGGGTTTCCTGATATTACCACTTCGACTTTTAATTTTTCAAGCAGATTAATATCAACGTCACCGTAGCCTTCCTTTAATTTCCTTATTTTCTTCTTCAATGCTTCCTCAAGTGCTTTTTTATATTGTATTGCGGCAATCCTTGAAACAGTAACAACTTGTGCTTTAAATTTATTTGGGAAAACATGAGTGACATAGTGGTCTATCATATCTTTTGCTTTATCACTTATTACATTTTTATTTTCAAGATAAGACTTCCAGGTATACCTTCCCATTATCTTATTCTTTTCATCAGCATCCAGCATCGAGAATACATCTTCAAATTTCTTATTGGCCGCTTTTTCATCGGTTAATTTTCCACTGTGGGTTCTGCCTTCGTAGACAATTTCCACTGTAATGCCATCATCAACTGATTGCTTTATACTATATTTATCGATATAATCTCCAAAGGTTCTTTCTACTTTTTCTATAGGAGTTCCGGTGAAGGCAATCCTTATTGCATCCGGTAGTGATTTTTTTAGATTCGCTCCAAGAAACCTAAATTGACCTCTATGCGCTTCATCTATCATTATCAAAATATTGGGAGATTCATTGAGTAATGGAAATTCTTTTTTTAGTTCTCTTTCCTGAAATTTATGAATCATACCCATAACTAAATCAGGGGTATTTGTCTTTAATAATTCCTGATATTCTATTATACTTCCCGCGAGATTAACAGTGTACCCCACACTTTTCGAAGTATCTCTTAACTGTTCTTCAAGTTTTTTTCTGTCTGTAACAAAAACAATTTTAAATTTACTTAATTTAAGGTCACGATACATAGCTCTGACGGTATACATCATAGTAAGTGATTTACCAGAGCCCTGTGTATGCCAGACAATACCACCTCTTTCCTTTGGTGTTTTGCCTTCTTTTATCCTTTTAATAATTTTTTTTACTGTCCTGAATTGCTGATATCTAGCAACTATTTTGGTAACCCCGCCATTAGAACTTTTTTTAAACAGTGTAAAGATATGAAGAATGTCTAGATGATTTTTTCGGGAAAGCATCCCTTGAATAAGAACCTGCTGGCTGGTGATGTTTTTATTCTCGCTTATATCCGACAGACAATAAGGATAAGGGTCTTTCCATTCCACAAAATGCTCGTATCCGCTGGCAATTGTGCCACACCTTGCTTCCTGGCTAGAGGTAATTACCATAAACAAGTTATACCAGAAGAGTTTTTCATTGCCTTCTTTTTCTCCTCTTTTATTCTGGTATCTTAAAAGCTGGATAAATGCTTCATTCATTGGGTCAGCTATGACTGGCGATTTACATTCAACAACTACAAGAGGTAAGCCATTAACAAAGAGGACGATGTCGGGAATAATATGCTTTTCTGTACCCGGAACATTAACTTTAAACTGAGATATGGCGATGAAAGAATTATTTTCTGGATTTTTGAAGTCTATAAATCTAACAGTAGGGCTTTTTTCTCCTGTCTTTCTATTTTCGAAGACTGATGTATTTTCAAGAAGCAAATCATGAATTTCTCTATTGGCCTCTAAAGGTGAATTTGCCTGTGGTGTTGTGATTCTTCTTACAACTTCGGTTATTTGGTCTTCTTCCATCCAGAGATTAATTCTTTTTAAAGAATTTTTAAGTTCTTCTTCAAGAATTACCTCTCTAAAATTCTCCCTGAACTCTACACTTTCACCATAAACAGGTTCGTCAGAACTATTAAAAGATTTAATCTCTTTCGCATCCTCAGGGTCATCTTTATTCTGCCTGAAAATCTGCCAGCCTAATTTGTAGAGATGTGCCAAAAAAGGATTTTCAACATAATATTCTTCATCGAGTTTCCTATACACTAGCAACACCTTCTTTAATTAAATGATTCACTCTTACTTTACCGGTTAAAAGGTCTTCCATTAATCCCTGTTTTATTCTTTCAAGTTTTTGTTTGTAATTTTGTTCCTTTTCTATGGTTTCGTCTATCTGGGAGAGAATGGAAACAATGCGGTGTTGTTCGGGAAGAGAAGGGTGAAGAACAAGGATATTATTTAAATCATTGCTGCTTATAGCAGGATAATTTGAACCAACTATCATTGGAATTATTTGCCTTAAAAATATTTCATCATAAAAAGTTAGATAAAGTAAATATTTTGAATTAAGTTCTTTCTCTTTTGCTCTTAGTACCGCAAAACCAGTAGAACAAACAAAGCCATCAAACTTTTTATTAACCAGTGCAAAGCTTTTCAGATTTGGCCTAACAGTTGAAACCACAACATCATTTTTCCTTATTAATCTTTGTGCTCTGCTCGGAGCGTCATTTTTAAAAAATAATTTTACGTTATTAATTTTCCCGTCTTTGATAGATTCAATATCTATGTATCTAATAAACTCAATCGACGAATAATTAACTTTTTCTGGATTTATTTCTACTAACCCTCCTAATTCTACTACTTCCCATTCCTCTGGTATCTTACCAAGTAGGGAATCTTTGAATCTACGAACACGGGGTTTTACTTTTATCTCTCCATTTTTAGAAACCAGGATAAAGTTAACTTTTTCGGAAAGTTTAAAAACATCGTCAAAATTCTCAATGTTAAACCCTATAAAAACTACATCTTCATAGTGGTAATCCCCAAGCATTACATCCTCTAATTTTTTAATATCTTGCTTTATTGCATTTAAATTTTCATTCTTTTTAACCTCAATGGCAAAAAGATTTTCATCCGTTCTTCTTTTATGAATAATTATGTCAGGCCTTTGCCTGTCATTGTTTTTTTCTACTTCGCTGTCTACATTCCATTCAGGGAAAAATTCATTAAGGTGTCTTGAAAGGTAACTTACTAAATTTTCCTCTCGGCCAAATTTATGGTCCCCATTCTCAAATGCTTTTTTAACAGCATGGATTAATTTATCTTTTTCAAATTCAAAAACAGTAATACCTCTAGTGAGCAAATCCTGCATCAAGTCCTGCTTGATTCGTTTGTATTTCTCAATAATTGCGTCGGTTTTTTCAATTGTCTCGTAAACGGTTTCCAGAATCTCAGCAATTTTTTCCTGTTCGTGAAGAGGAGGGAGAATTATCTTAAATTTCAATAAAAGAGGCCTTGTAATATGTTGCATTGTAGACCCATGGGTTTCTTTATATAATTTGTCTATATTAAATTCAATAAGATATCTGAGAAATATTTTTTTAACTACTGATTTAGTTATTACTTTATATAAATGTTGATTGAGATATGCTATTCCTCTATTCCACATCTTCAGAAACAGCGTAGCACTCCACGAAAAAATTAAATCACCATCATTAATCAAATAAATATCTGTCAACTTTTTATCAAAGTAATCACACTTTGCATCCGGGTTTTTTAATTGTTCTATTCTAATAATAGGTAATCCAGACTCTTCCCAATCTTCAGGTTTAAATGCATATCCATTAATATAACTAGCTAAATTGCCCAATGTTGATATTTCCCACTCCTTCGGTATTCTTACAACAGGGGAATCCTTCAATTTATTTTCAATTTCTAATTTATTCATAATATTTCAGTCCTATTAAAAATTCGTCCAATTTTTTAACTTTTTCGTCTCGCTCTGCATTTAAACTTTCCAGAGAAACGGTATATTTATCCCAGAGATTTTCAAAAATCTTAATCAATTCTCTTTTCTCTGTATTCAAATATTTATCCAGTTGTTTGTTTATTAACTCATAGAATTTTTCAAGAAGCATTTTCTTGGTTTCTTCCTCGTCTAATGAATCTCTTTTAAAATCAACTTTTCCCTTTTTTATCTTTGTTTCTTCTTTTGTCTTCTGATCTTTTTTGATTATTCCTTCCAATTCCTCTTTCATGTTTTTTAGGGCTTTCTTGGCTTTGCTTACTTCTTTATTTCTTTTGTCAATCTTATCAATTAGCTGTTTCATATTTATAATTTCTTTTCTTGCAGAATCACTATTTATTGACTCTAAATCTTTAATTGTATCTCTTAAGTAACTTATAACTTTATTGGCAGTTTTATTACCCTGCTCTTCCTCATCCCACTCTTCCACTTCTTCAAACAATTCATTTAATTCACCTTCAACTTCGGCGGCTTTACTTTCCAGCTCCTCAATAACTTTTAATTCCTTGCCAAAAAACTTATTTATTATACTCTTATCGTCGATCAAGTTTTTACTCCAACCAGCAGAGACAATCGTTTTGAAATCATATTTTAGTTCTTCCCACCAGTTTACAAAAATACCGGCAATTTTAAACTCATCTAACAAACCAAGAGATTTAAATTTTTCTTTTAAACTTTTAATCGAACTTTTTCTAAAATTCCACAGGTTATTGTTTCCGTAAAATTCTTCAATCTCTGGCTTTACTTCGGCCCACCAATCATTTAATCTTTCCGTGTAATTTGAAATTGTATTTCTTACCCCTTCAGAGTTTTCAATAATTTCTTTTATCTTGCTTTTTTCCTCAATCTCATCATTAAACTCTAAGTATCTTTTATTTTTTTCTTTTAATAATAGTTCGAAACCAAGATTAAATTTCCTAAGATTTTCTTTATAAAATTCAACTTCTACTTTTGGTATCCCTCCAACCAAGTGAGAATGCACATCCTCCATCTCCGGTTCCGGCGAATTATCTACATATCTTTTTATATTTAAATTAAAATCGTTCTGTTCTATCTCTTCAATATCTACAAGCCTTGAGTATTTTGGTATTTCCTTTTTCTCATTAAATACTGTAGTAATCTTTTCGATATCTTCAGGTCTCAGATAATTCTGATTTCTTCCCTCTCCATGTTCCCTGTCTGAATTGATAAACAGTATTTTATCTTTTAAATACGGAGATTTGTTTTTATTGATAACCACTACACAGGCAGGTATGCCAGTATTGTAAAAAAGTTTAGCGGGTAAGCCTATTAATGCCTCGATAATATTATCTTTAATAATTCCTTCTCTTATAACCTTCTCCTGCCCTCCTCTAAAAAGGACACCATGAGGCATAATCGTAGCCATCATACCGTTTTCTTTTAAACTAGAGACCATATGTTGTAAAAACATTAGATCAGCTTTTTTACCGGTATCTGGGGTAAAACCATATTTAAATCTCTCAGGATATTGCATATTCGCACGGCTATAATTTTGGGAGAATGGGGGATTAGCAATAACTCTGTCAAAATGCCTAATATAGCCATTATCAACGAACTTAGGGATTGCAATAGTATCCTCATTTTCTATATATGCATCCGGTATACCGTGGAGAATCATATTCATTTTACATATTGACCAGGTCACCCCATTAATTTCTTGGCCATAAAGAGGTATGTTTTGCGCGTTTTGTCCCCTTTCTTCAACATATTGCTTCGACTGAATCAAAAAACCACCGGAGCCACAGGTTGGATCATAAACGGCCATACCTTCTTGAGGCTTAATTATTCTTACCAGTAAAGCTGCAACTTGGGGTGGAGTATAAAATTCCCCACCTTTTTTGCCTGCTGAATCTGCAAACTGTTTTATTAAATATTCATAGGTCGCCCCTAACAGGTCGGGAAACTCAAAGTCATCATTGGTTAATCTGTATTTATTAAAATGATGAATAAGATCAATAAGCTGCTGATCTTTTAATTTGGTTTTTCCTTTAGTTGCGTTAAAATCAATATGTTTTAGCACACCGTCAAGCGGGGGATTAGTGTCTTCCAGAGAAGCAAGAGACTTATTCAATTGATTCCCTACGTCTTCCTTTAAATTGAGAACATTCTCCCATCTTGCTTTTTCTGGTACAAAAAAACTATCACTATATAAATTTGAGTCTTCTATAAGCTCTTTTATATTTTTTTCGGAGTAATTTTGTGCCTTGAATCGCTCAATAAGTTTTTGCTTTTCTACTTCAAACACATCAGAAACACGTTTCAAAAAGAGCATGCCAAAGATATATTCTTTATATTCAGAGGCGTCCATCTTGCCCCTTAGAATATCGGCAGCTTTAAATAAATGGGTTTCAAGTTGTCTCAGGGTTATCTTCCCACCATTGTTCATACTTTCATCTCCTTAAATGTCAGGCTGAGTCATTTTTAATTGTCATATTTTGATTTAAACGAAGTCAGGTCTTCACATTTGGTATTTTAGAATTTTTTAGAATACGATAAAAATGTAATAAAAACGCGGCAAAAGGTCATCCTGTTACATATTAAAACATATAATCAAAATTAAAAATCTAATTTAATCTGTCTATCTTGTGGCTCAATAATATCTCCATTCACTTTTTCAACAAAATATTTCTCTGCATCTTTAATTAATAATCCTTCTTCGTTAAATTCATGTTCTATCCTTAGTTTAACTGGTATTTTAACACCAGCATAAAGATTTCTAATTATTCCGGAATGTACTTTATCTAAAAACTCTTTATCTTCTATCTCTGCTTCAATTATTTTATCTAATATAAATGACCATTTTGAATCACCTAACAAATCTGGCTTTTTTAATGCTAATTCAATATTTTCTATTATACTACCCTTTTTCCGATAATTATTTTCTTTCTCAACAATGGGAGTTGCCATATTATTAAATTCATCTTTTGAAATATCAATTTTTGTTTTATTACCATACTGTATTTGGAGTCCAGTTCTATCCTCATCCTTTACTAAGGGGCTGAAAGTGTCGGATATTAAATTATCAATTGTGGGATTTACAAAATAATTCTTAGTAATGTAAACATTTTCTATAATAGTTCCATTATCTCGATTTATAATTTTTGCATTATTATTTTCATATTTAATATTTTTAGGTTGCTGTCCATGTAAATGATGTTTGATCTGCATATAAGCGAGATAACTATCAATGACATTTAATGCCATATTAGCTATTGGTAATAACGCCGTTGCATAATATATTACGGTTGAAAGGGTAATTGCAAAACTACCTCTTCCTAAATTAATAATTTTTAATTTAGTATGTGTATCAGGATACTCATTGGAAGTTATGCTTTTAATTGTTTTAACTACACCATTTAGAGAGAATGATAACGTCTCTGCATCAATTTCATCTTTGCCCTCATACTTTAGAATGAAATTACATTTGCTTTCATTAAATTTATTTTTATCTTTTTTCATATTTCACTCCTCTATGCTTTTTTGGGAATAACAGACCCTATTTGCTAACTTACCTCTTAGGCCTTCACCGTCCCTAAATCTTAACTCGATCAAGCTGGGAAAGGTAAATAACCTGGCCCCTTATCTCCCTTTACGTCTTTGCATAAAAAAAGTTATATCAAATATTCATACCTGGCCTTCGCTTTTTGCTCTAACTTTTTCTTTAGATGCAATGTTGAAAAAATATCATTGCCAGATTTAAAATTGTACGAGTATTCTTTTCTGTTGCATATTCCTTTTTAGGGTGGGATATTCCAGTTTCTTGCCTTTCAAAAGCAAAAATGGATTCTATATTCTTAAAAATTCTTTTCGTAAAAAAATCATTCGGTATTAAATTTCTCTTCTGACCCTCTGTAATTAATTTAGAAATATTATCCTTTCCAGTTTTACCATTAACTACAATCTGCAAAAATGCCTGAATAGCAGAAACGGTATTAGTAATGCAATTGCTATACCCTTGAGGTGTATTTTTTCTATATTCGTCAAACCCATCCGATAAAAGCTTACTAACTTCTTTCCATTTTGGGTGTGATAAATAACTTAAAACAGGTTCGTAAATTTCTTTAATAATTTTTTCCTCTTGGCGCGGAATAAAACCTTGACGTGTTAAACAAAGATCTATACCGAAATCAGTAAAAACACCATTTAAATCTTCGGAAAATTTATCAAAATATCGCCATCTCCAATTTTCCAATCTCTTTTGATATTCCTCTTTAATTTCATCTTTTTTCTTATATATAGTTTCTTCTGCTCTTTCAGAAATAAAAATCATACAGTACAAAGAAAGTAATTCCATTACAACATGTTCATCTTGTTTCATAAAAATTTCGTAAAAGTCATGGCAGGCCGAATTTAATGTTACATCTTCTAAAAACTTTTTAGCATAACTTTTGGCTTTATACTTACGATTAAGGAATGCTATGGATAAGAAAATCATTTCTGTCTTTCGACTCTTCTCCGGACTTTCTCCATAAAATTCATAATGGTAATTTTTATATTCTTTTTTCATCTCATTATTGAAAAAATGGGTTTCTAAATGCTTCCAAATTTTATATTTTTCGTCCTCACTTAAAGAATTCCAATTCCTAAAACCAAAATCTGGCTTTAATTCTTTCTTTGCTTTTGGATTTAATTCACTCCAAAGTTTAAAATTCATAATTAAATACCTCTGTTTTATAAGGAAATTGATTTATATTTTAACTTCCTAGCTCGCTCAATGCTCCTCATCATCAATATGTCAGGTTACTGTTCTTTGTCACACTTCAAGAATATATATTTACCTCATTAAATCGCCAACAACGAGTAAAAAATTAATCTTTTTTGTTTTTCTACAACCTAATATTACTACGACAAAAGTCTTATAAAATCCTTCTTTTTTTGGAAAAATCTTTTATTTCTATTCAATATTAATTATTATCCCCTCTTCTTCCCATTCTTCCCATTCTTCCCATTCTTCCCATTCGAGAGTAGTTAGCCCTGGTAGTTGGGTGAAGTCTTGCGATTCTTTAAATCCTCCCAGTTCTTCCCTTAAGACAATTATTTTTTGGGCGAGGGGTTCGCTTATTTGTAAGATGATGGTAAGTTCTTCCTGGGATGCGGAGTTGATATTTATTGTTTTATCTTCTGGTTTTGCGGGAGTGGGAGAAGTGGGCAAGAAATCTATTTTGGCTATTTCATATAGTTGCCGAGTTCTTTCCAGACTGTATTTATTGGTCCATAGGTTTATGAATTGATTTTGAAATATCTCAATTATTTCCGGCTCGTCTATGACCATTAGATTTTCATCATTACGGTTATTGGCGGAAAAGGTCCAGTTGTAAGAGCCGGTGAGTAAGGGTAGGGCTTTTATAAGAGGGAGTGCTATCTCCCTATCGGTGAAAATATACATGGCTATATTAATGAAAGCTTCGGCTTGATTGATATTTTTGATGATTTCTTTTTGAGGATTATCGTATAGGGAGAAGTAGACTTCGGTTTTGGCCAGGGAGGAAATAGATATAATTACGGAAAGGACAATGACTAAAAATACAAGGATACTAAGCTTAGTATTCCTTTTTAAGTAGTGCATTTTAATATGCCTTCTTTTTTAATAAGTTACAGGATTCGAATTGAGAGTTTCAAGTTAAGAACAAAATACAAGAATTTAGTTTTTAATTAATACAAAGGGGGGGGCTTTACTTTTTGCCGGGATTGCCGCGTCGCTTCGCTCCTCGCAATGACAGAAAATGTCCCCTATTTTGTCGAAAAGTAATTGGATATGAATTTGGAATTTGGTACTCCTTTATATATTCGACATAAGTTTTAAAAATCCTCCTTTTTTGGGAAAGTATTTTAAAAAAAAGAGGGGGCACTTTACTTTTAGGAGGGATGGGTTCCCGCCTGCGCGGAAATGACCCCAGTGAAGCAAGGCTTTACGGGGCAAGCATAAAGGGAAACGGGAATGACATAATGGGAGACAGGAATGACAGAAAGGGTCGGATGAATCCGACCCTTCATTTTATTACTTTTTAATTATTTTGATTAATTAAGTTTACAATTACTTTGACCATTGCATCTTTTTCTTCTGCTCTACTTTCAGCAATTAATAAGGTCAATGCCACCAGGGCATTATCGGCAAGACATGGGGGGGATTGGTAGCCCAGATGCGGAATTGGGTGCCGCGTTTGGAATTTACTCGATAGCCGACGGAGATGATTAAGTCAAGATTATAAAATATTATTTTACGCTTTACTTCTCTGCCACCCTCCATTTG
>SDBS01004477.1_pt1 | contig 13658 bp, 9 predicted proteins | sample 2277091 | NCBI WGS metagenome assembly SDBS01 (sample SAMN10404972, study PRJNA504765) | marine sediment metagenome | isolation source: marine sediment core GS10_PC15, 163 cmbsf | place: Arctic Ocean: Southern Knipovich Ridge | collected 2010
GAGAAAACAACGGAAAAAGGTGGTCGTGCAAGCGGTATCTGCCTGATTCTCCGCCGTTTCCTCCAACTATCCTGTTAAACGAATGCCCCGATTCCTTAAGCGAATGCCATTGCCGCCCACCCGCCCTCGGAAAGCCACGTTGGGCTTCGCCCACCGCGACTTTCCGAGAGGTAGGAGTGATAAATGGCCTTCGAGGCTGATTGTGGTGTGTCGACGGTGCTGGAAGCGTCCTACGTGACGAGAACAGCCGAGCCCCCTGTCGAGAAAACGTTGCGCGGCCCTCGCGACGAGGCTCTCCGCGACAGCGCCACGCCGACTGGGGGCTCCGGGTGGGGGATGACAACCGGAGTGGAGCTAATACCTAATACCAAATACCTAATACCTTCCTCGCGACGAGGGCATCCGCAACAGCGCCACGCCGACTGGAGGCTCCGGGAGGAGAATGCAGCTTGGGGACGTCAAATTCGAAATTCGAAATTCGAAATTCGAAATTCCGAACTCACTTCCCGTTCACCTCGCGGTGATTTTGCTGCGCTCTGCGGAGCCACGGTCGCCAGGTCGGAGAGTTCTCGAGTAGCTCGGTCACCCGGGTCGGTTGCAGCCCGCGTTCGGAGAGTGCCTCGAGGAAGACCGGCAGCTCGTTCCACGGGGGTTCGGAGCGCTCGGTCGCCAGGTGCATGAGGATGATGCCGCCGCTGAGCTGCGGGAATCGCAGCAGGTGCTCCATGATCCTGGAGGAGCTCTTGTACAGGGAGGAGTGCTCGTCGGCGATCCAGTCGTGGGAGTCGAGAGAGGCGCCTTCCAGCGAGCTCCAACGCACGTGCAGATAGCCCATCTCCAGGGCCCAGCCGCGAAGGATACTGTTCTCCTCGCCAAACGGCGCCCGCCACAGGGGCTGCATTGCGCGACCGGTGGCGGCCACAAAGGCTTCCTCGGTTCGGCGCAACTCACGCCGGAAGCTCTTCTGGGTCACTCCGGCGAGCAGCCGGTGCCGGCGGTTCTCCGCATAGGTCGTCAGGTGGGGGTGGGAGTAGGTGTGGTTGCCGATCTCGTGGCCGGCAAGAATGGCGCGGCGGACGATGGACGGGTACTTTTCGATAAAGCGGCCGGTGACGAAGAGAGTGACCTTCAGATCGCGCTCGTGGAGGATGTCGAGCAGCTCTCCGGTGCGATTGGAGGAGGCATTGCCGTCGAAGGTGATGGCGATGCGGGGGCCGGCGTCCCGCACCAGCTGCAGTACCGGCGGGGAAAGCTCGGGTGTGGGAACGTGCTTTGCGCCGGCAGAGACCGACGGCGACCTGGGGGAGGCCGACGGGCTGGCGGTTGCCGTCTCGGTGGTGGTCGGGGTCGCCGTCGGTGTGGTCGGCTGCGGTGAAGGAAGCTCGAGATCGATCGCCGCGCCGGCGAGTGGCACGAGGTGCACCGGGCCGCCTCCGGGCTCGAGCTCCGGACCGTCCAGCCCGGCGCGGCCGTCATCATCGAGGGTGAGGACCCGCACCGGCCGGTTTTCGATCAGCACCAAAACTTGCGTGCCCGGGTTTCCTTCGACGATGATCGTCGGGCGCCCATCTTCAACGACGATCCGGCCGGAGAGAGCAACGGAGTCGATGACCGGTGAGGATCGGGCGTCGGCGATGCCGCGGCTCACCTCGACGAGCTCGGCTATGCGGATGCCGACGGCGGCGATCAGGAGGGCCGACGCGGCGGCCGTCACCGCCATCACCCAGGCAGGGTGCAGCGGCCGTCGCGCGATCGAGGCCGCACGGTCACCAAGATCGTGGGAAAATCCGGTCAATCGGCACCGTTTGTCGCAGTAGACCCGGCCGTTGAACCGGTTCACACAGGTGTCACACAACCACTTTCGGCAGCTGCTGCAGCGCTGCCCCGCCTCCCTGGAGGGATGGTTGGCGCATGGCGAGGTCACCCGCATGGAGGAGAGGGACCGACTTCAAATTCGAGGTGACGCTTCCCGATTTTCCGGCTAGAATCGTTGAAACTCCGGGGATGTCTCGCGGTCGGCGGGCGGGCAAACCGGTTTCGGGCGGTCGGCGTCTGCCGGACCACAAAGGAGCTGATGATGTGGAACATACCCAATGCGTTGACCCTGTTTCGCATCTTTCTGGTGCCGCTCCTGGTGGTGGTGTTGCTGACCGAGGTGCCCGACAAGGAGTACTGGGGTCTGGGCATCTTCCTGTTAGCTGCGTTGACCGACGCCCTCGATGGAATTATAGCCCGCCGCACCCAGAAGGTCACGACGACCGGGGCGATGCTCGACCCAATCGCCGACAAATTACTGATAAGCGCTGCGTTCATCTCGTTAGTCGAGCTGCAGCAGGCACCGGCGTGGATGGTGACTCTGATTGTCGGGCGGGAGTTTGCCGTCACCGCCCTCCGCCTGATCGCCCTGGAAAAGGGAGTCACCATCTCCGCCAACTGGCTCGGTAAGGCCAAGACGACGAGCCAGATCATCACCGTATCGATCCTCATCTTCAGCCTCAACTCGGACCGTTGGCACGTCATCGCGCTGGCCGCGCTGTGGATCACGGTGGCGCTCACCGTCGCTTCCATGGTTGTGTACTTCTGGCAGAACCGCGGGGTGCTGACGGAGAACGGTAAGTGAGCAGAGGTCTGCTGCCCCGGCGGCTGCCTCATAATCTGGTTCGGTTTGGCCGGCTCCACCCGCGATCGGTCGTAGTGGCGGCCGTTCTTGCGTGGGTCGCGGCCGGGTTCCTCGCCTCGCGGGTCGAGGTGGAAACCGATATCCTGTCGCTCCTACCCCGCAACAACCCTGTGGTCGAGGGGTTCAAGAAGACCGTAGAGAGGTTTGGTTCGGTGGACACCCTCCTGGTGTTGTCCCATTATCCTGGATTACGATCGGTGGGTGCGGCCGCGATCCTGGGAGCGTTTTCGACGGCCGTGCTCGGCATCGCGCTGTTACCGGCGCTGTTGTCGTTGAAGGAGGACTCATGATTCGAAAACTCCGCGCAAAAGAGCTGGTCTGGCGGTGTCCGAAGAGCTGGTTGCCTCGAAAAAATTCGACGGGCATCAGACCAGCGTCGACGATTGTCGCCCAGGACCGCGCGGTGGAAGCCATTGCCTTCGGTCTCGCGATGCGCGGGATCGGCTTCAACGTATTCGTGACCGGCTTGTCCGGCACGGGCCGCCTGACCACGATCAAAAGCTTTGTCGAAAGACTTGCCGAGACGGGGGAGAGGCCGGACGATATTTGCTTCGTCTTCAATTTCCGCAAGCCGGAGGAACCGTGTGCGGTCATTCTCGAGGCGGGCGCCGGCTGCCGCCTCAAAGAGGGGATGGATGACCTCATCCGCGAGCTGTCGGAAAATCTGCCCGCGATCCTCAATGACCGTGATTTCCGGTCGCGGCTCGAACGGGCGGTCGAGCCGCTGCAGCGTCAGGAGCGCGAGCTCATCGAGACCTTCGAAAAGGAGGTGACCGAGGCCGGGTTCGTGTTGGTGCAGGTGCAGGCGGGGATGGTGACCCGTCCCGAGATCCTGCCCGTGGTGAAGGAGGAACCGACGCCGTTGGAGAAGCTCGGCGAGCTGGAGAAGGAGGGAGTGCTCGGGTCCGAGGAGATCGAAAGCCTCCGCGAACACCACGGCCGACTGACCGAGAAGTTCCGGGACGTGTTCCAGGAAGTTGCGGAGATCCGCCGCACGGTCCAGCAGCGGGTGGAGGACGTGCAAAAGAAACTACTCCAACCAGCCTTTGAGGCGGCCGTCGACCGGATTCGCAAGACCGTGGGCGACGAACGAGTCGATTCCTATCTCGACCACGTGGCTGCCGATCTGGCGGAGAATCTCGGACTGTTCATGGTCTCCGAGGACGACAGGCCGTCGGCCGAGGCGGATATTTTCCTGCGCTGGCGCGTCAACGTGGTGGTCGACAACGCCGACGTCAGCGGACGACCGGTGGTGATGGAGACCGAACCGACCTACACCAATCTCTTCGGCACCGTCGAACGCACCCTGACCCAGTCGGGGGAGGCCACGACCTCGTTCATGCGCATTTGCGCCGGCTCGTTGCTGCGTGCCAACGGCGGATTCCTGGTCCTCAATGCCGACGACGTGCTGATGGAACCGAGAGTGTGGCCGGGTCTCAAGCGGGCCCTCAAGTACCGTCGTGTGCAAATCCAGTCGATCGAGAGTCTGGTGCTTGGCGCGTCGCTGCTCAAACCGGAACCGGTGCCGATAAATGTCAAGGTCGTGATCATCGGCAGCCGCTCCATCTACGATCTCCTCTTCCGCTATGACTCGGACTTTTCAAAGATTTTCAAGGTCCTGGCCGATTTCGACAACGTGTTGCGGGCAACGCGCAGCCACGCCCGGGATCTGCTCTCCGTTCTGAGGAGGGTCACGTTGGAGGAAGATCTTCACGACCTCGACCGTGGCGGAATGGCGGCCATGCTCGAGGAGGCGGTGCGAATCGGGGGTTGGCGGCGACGTTTCTCGAGTCGATTTTCCGATCTCTCGGACCTTCTCAGGGAATCGTCATACCAGGCGGAACTCGACGGCCGGGAGTTGATCTCAGGCGACCACGTCGCCGCAGCCTGCGCGGCACGCCGCCGGCGTCACTCGCTCAGCGAGGACCGGTCGCACGACCTCATCAACGAAGGAGTCGTCCGTGTGGAGACGGCCGGTGTCGTGGTCGGTCAGGTGAACGGACTCGCGGTCTATGACCTGGGTCATCATCGTTTCGGAAAACCGTCGCGCATCACGGCGCGGGTAGGGCTCGGCCGCGAGGGCGTGATCAATGTCGAGCGTCAGGCGGGGCTCTCGGGACCCAGCTACGACAAAGGCGTGAGCATTCTCACTGGTTTTTTGCGAGGGACCTTTGCCGGCACTTCGCCGCTGACCATGAGCTGCTCGGTGACCTTCGAGCAGTCGTACGGCGGCATCGACGGTGACTCGGCGTCCTCGACCGAGGTCTACGCGATTATTTCCGCTCTCTCCGGGGTGCCTTTGCGGCAGGGAGTTGGGGTCACAGGGTCGGTTGACCAGTACGGAAACGTCCAGGCCATCGGTGGGGCGAATGAGAAGATCGAAGGCTTCTTCCGGGTGTGCTCGACGTTGGGACTGACCGGCGATCAGGGCGTCATGATCCCCGGGGCCAATGTCGGTGACCTCCACCTTTCCGAGGAGGTAGTGGCCGCGGTGAGCGATGGCCAGTTCCACATCTGGGCGGCTGATTCCATCGAGGACGGCATCGAGTTGCTGACGGGGAGGCCAGCCGGCGCACGGGACGACGAAGGCCGGTGGACCGAGGGAAGCGTGTTTGCCGCCTGTCAGGAACGTCTCGACGAGATGGTCAGCCTGATGCGGAAGGCTGCCAAGGGAGAGCCGAAGGACGACGGTGACGATTGAGGTTGTGACTCAGGTCACGTGGATTTGACAGCCCGGGATGCGGGTGGAATAATAATTGAACATACGAGGTGCGAATTAGTCGCATCATGTCTCGAAGCAGGAGGGGGGGACATGCCGAGGCGGCTGAACACAATAATCATCGTGCCCCACAGCAAGGCACGGTTTCTCAAGTTCTCATTCTCAACGAGGGCGTTGGTGGCGGTGGCCACCGCCGCCGTTGTCGCTGTCATTTTCTCGGTGGTCGCTATCGCCTATACCGGCAGCGCCGTCAACCGGCGGGTCGAGGTCGAGCGGCTGAAATCCGAGAACTCGGAGCTTATCGACGTCAACCGGCAGCTCGAGATGAGCATCGCCGAGGTCCAGGGACGACTTGACGAGTTCGAGGAGCGGACGACGCGACTGGCGCTTGCGGCCGGGATGGAGGCGCAGGCGGTGGGCTTTTCGGGAGTCGGAAGCGCCGCGACCCGAGTGGGCAGCGGTGGACCCTACGACCGGTTGCCGGAATCGCCCGAGTCACTGACTGCGCAGGGGCGGTGGGTCCAAGATCAGCTCGATCTGGTGGAGGGGCGTCTGATCGAGCAGAACCACCTGCTCGCTTCGACGCCGACAATCGCTCCGGTCGTGGGCCTCATCACCGACGGCTTCGGCCGTCGGAAGGACCCGTTTACCGGCCGCTTGGCGCATCACAAAGGGCTCGATGTTTCGGCACGCCGCGGCACTCCGATTCGTGCGCCGGCGGATGGTATCGTGGTTTTTTCGGGGCGTAACGGTGGTCTCGGTCGCTGCGTGCGAATCTCCCACGACTTTGGTTTCACCACCGTGTACGGGCACCTCGACAAGATCAGCGTCGAGGCCGGCGCCGAGGTCCACCGTGGCCAGGAGATCGGTTTGCTGGGTAACTCCGGTCGTTCCACCGGTCCGCATTTGCACTACGAGGTGCACGAGAACGGCGTCGCCAAGAACCCGCTCTACTACATCCTGGACGCGTTCTAGACGACTTCAGACGCGCCCTCGGGGCGCGTTTTCCGTTTCAAATTAAGGGCGCCAGGCTCGCAACCCTAGCGCCCTCAATTTGAGTAGGGCCGTGGTTCGTTTCGCGCCATCGGCCCGCCGACTCAACGCTCCGGGTGAATGATCCAAGCCGGTGCCCGTAACTCACAACTCAAAACTAAGAACTCAAAACTCTTCCGGGGGTAGGCTGCCGGAAAATTCGAAATTCAAAATTCGTTGCGACGGCCGGCATTCCGAATTCCGAATTCCGAATTCCGAATTGGTCATTCCTGATCCCACCGCTGTTGAAAACTCCTGCCATATCCTCTAGTCTCCCGATAACCGGCGGCGACGCTGTTGTCGGTACCGTGACCGAGCGATTGCGCCGGGGGTCGCCCCAGCATTTTGCGATCCGGCGAGGTGGAGTGGATGAATTTCTTCGAAAAAATGATTGGTGTCATTTTCGGCACCAAGCACGAGCAGGACATCAAGCGCATGGGGCCGATCGTCGATGTGATCAATGCCCGCGAAGCGGAGATCGAGGCGCTCGGAGATGACGAGTTGCGGGGCCGCTTCTTGGCCATCAGGGAAAGGGTACTGGCAGCGACGAAAGACCTTCCAAAGGAAGCGCGCGAACGCAGCGTGCTCGTCCAGGGCGTCCTCGACCCGGAGTTCGAGGAGGTCTTTGCACTGGTCCGTGAGGCGAGCAAGCGGACGCTGGGCATGCGTCATTTCGACGTTCAGCTCATGGGTGGCCTGGTGCTTCATGAGGGACGGATCGCGGAGATGCGCACCGGGGAGGGCAAGACCCTGGCGGCAACCCTGCCGGTGGCGCTCAACGCCACGGTGGGACGCGGCGTCCACGTGGTGACCGTCAACGACTACCTCGCCCGTCGCGATGCCGATTGGATGGGCCAGATTTACGAGTTCCTCGGGCTCTCCGTCGGCTGCATCCAGAACCAGATGAACGACGCCGAGCGCAAGGATGCATACGCTGCCGACGTCACCTATGGCACCAACAACGAATTCGGTTTCGACTACCTGCGCGACAATATGAAGTTCGATCTCGAAAGAATGGTGCAACGGGAGCACGTCTATGCGATCGTCGACGAGGTGGACTCGATCCTGGTCGACGAAGCGAGGACGCCGCTCATCATCTCCGGACCCTCCGAGGTTTCGGTGGATCTCTACTACAAGGTCGACGCCATCGTCCCGCGGTTGACCAAGGGCGAGGAGATCGAGGACAAGCACGGCAACAAGGAGACAACCGGAGATTACCTGGTGGATGAGAAGGCGCAGACCGCCTCGCTCACCGATCCGGGCATGGCGCTGGCCGAAAAGCTGCTCGCAGTCGACAACCTGTACGACCCCTCCAACATCGAGATCCTGCACGCCGTCAACCAGGCGCTGCGCGCCCACACCCTCTTTCAGCGCGACAAGGAGTACATCGTCAAGGATGGCGAGGTGACCATCGTCGACGAATTCACCGGCCGCCTGATGTCCGGTCGCCGTTGGTCGGATGGCCTCCACCAGGCGGTCGAGGCCAAGGAGAAGGTCAAGATCCAGTCCGAAAACCAGACCCTGGCCACGGTCACCCTGCAGAACTACTTCCGCATGTACGACAAGCTCGCGGGGATGACAGGAACCGCCGAGACCGAGGCCGAAGAGTTCGAGAAGATCTACGGCCTCGATGTGTCGGTGGTCCCGACCAATCAGCCGATGATCCGTGCCGATCACGCGGACGTGGTCTACAAGACTGGAACGGAGAAGTTCCGGGCGGTGATCGATGAGATCCAGGAGTGCAACCAGAACGGGCAGCCGGTGCTGGTGGGCACGGTCTCGATCGAGAACTCGGAAAAGCTGTCGAAGCTCCTGCAGAGGCGCAAGATCAAGCACGTGGTCCTCAACGCCAAGTACCACGAGCGGGAGGCCGACATCATCGCTCAGGCGGGCCGGCTGGGAGCGGTTACCATCGCCACCAACATGGCGGGGCGCGGCACCGACATCGTCCTCGGCGGCAACCCGGAAGGGCTCGCCGCGATCGAGGCCGACCCGGCCGCCGACCCGGAGGAGCACGCCGCGGCGATAGCTCGTTACGAGGCCGGCTGCGTGGAGGAAAAGCAGCGGGTAATCGACGCGGGCGGGCTCCACATCCTCGGCACCGAGCGCCACGAGTCCCGCCGCATCGATAACCAGTTGCGTGGTCGTTGCGGTCGCCAGGGTGATCCGGGATCTTCCCGCTTCTTCCTCTCGCTCGAGGACGATCTGATGCGCATCTTCGCCTCCGACTGGGTGCGCAAGATAATGGACCGTCTCGGGATGGAGGAGGACATTCCCATCGAGTCGAAGATGGTCTCGAAGTCCATCGAACGGGCACAGACCCAGGTCGAGGGTCGTAACTTCGAGATCCGCAAGCACCTTCTCGAGTACGACGACGTCATGAACAAGCAGCGTGAGGCGGTGTACCGCCTGCGGCGCCGGATCCTCGAGGGGCTCGAGGGGCGCAACTACATCCTGCGCGTGGTGAACGAGATCATCGAGTCCCTGCTCTACCAGCACTGCTCGGAGGAAGCCGACCCGGGCGACTGGGATACCGACGCATTGGAAAAGGACTACAGGGCGTACTTCGGCCTGACCATGGCCGATCTCGGCGTCGACTGGGAAACAGTCAACCGGCCGCAGCTCGAGACCATGCTCGCCGACGGCGCCGCCGCGCACTACGAAGCACGGGCTGAGAAATTCGGCGAGGAGGAGCTCACCAGGCTCGAGAAGTTCCTTCTCCTCGACACCGTCGACCGCCAGTGGAAGGACCACCTGCTGTCGTTGGACCACCTGCGTGAGGGCATCGGGCTCCGAGCCTATGGCCAGCGAAACCCGCTGGTGGAGTACAAGCGCGAGTCCTTCGACCTCTTCGAGGAAATGTGGGAGCGGATCGAGGATCACGTGGTCAAGTTCCTCTTCCACGCCGAGCCCGTGGAGGACATGCAGCTCACTCGGCGCGGCGTCCGCACTACCCTCTCGCACCCCGATGCGGAGGGGCTCGCCGCCTCCCATGCCCAGCAGGAGCGGGCGGCCAACACGCCGGTGGCCGCGCCCGACGCCAGACCGATAACCGTCCGCCGAAGCCAGCCGAAGGTTGGGCGCAACGATCCCTGCCCGTGCGGATCGGGTAAGAAGTACAAGCGGTGCCACGGTGCGGCGACCGCGGCCAAGGGGTAGGATATGAACCGAGAGATCCCCGTCGGTCTGACATTTGATGACGTTCTCCTGGTCCCGTGGCGATCGGAGGTCCACCCCAACGACGTCGATGTGACAACGAAGTTGACTAAGGGTGGTGTGACCCTCGATCTGCCCATCGTGTCGGCGGCCATGGACACTGTCACCGAGGCCAACATGGCCATCGCCATGGCTCAGTACGGGGGCCTCGGCATCATCCACAAGAACATGTCCATCGAGCGTCAGGCTGAGGAGGTGGACAGGGTCAAGCGTTCGGAGTCGGGCATGATCGTCGATCCGGTCACCGTCCATCCCGAGCAGTCGGTTCGCGAAGCCCTCGAATTCATGGCGAGGTACCGGATCTCGGGCCTGCCGGTGATCGATGCCCAGGGCCGGCTCAAGGGCATCCTGACCAACCGCGACCTGCGGTTCTGCACCGAGTTCGAGAAGCCGATTGCCGACTTCATGACCAAGGAGAACCTGGTCACCGCTCCGGTCGGCACCACCCTCGACGAGGCCAAGACCCTTCTTCACAAAAACCGGATCGAGAAGCTGCTCGTGGTCGATGACGGGGGCAACCTCAGAGGGCTGATTACGGTCAAGGACATCAAGAAGGCCCACGACTACCCGGACGCCTGCAAGGACGAGCTGGGCCGGCTGCGGGTCGGCGCGGGGATCGGAGTCACCGGGGATCTCGAGGAACGCTGCGCGGCTCTCATCGAACGTCACGTGGACTTGTTCTGCCTCGACAGCTCGCACGCCCACTCGCGCGGCGTGATGAACGCCACCGAACGCATCAAGGCGAAATTCCCAGATACCGCGCTCATCGTCGGCAACATCGCCACCGAGGAGGCCGCCCGCGACCTGATCGATCTTGGCGCCGACGCTCTCAAAGTGGGCATCGGGCCGGGCTCGATCTGCACCACGCGGGTGGTGACCGGCGCCGGAATGCCCCAGATCACGGCAGTTCTGGCCTGTGCTCGGGCGGCCCGCGAGCACGACGTGCCGGTGATTGCGGACGGCGGCATCCGCTTTTCGGGCGACATCACCAAGGCGCTCGCAGCCGGGGCCGACGTGGTGATGATCGGCTCGCTCTTTGCCGGGGTGGAGGAATCGCCCGGCGAGCAGATCCTCTACCAGGGCCGCACATTCAAAGCCTATCGCGGCATGGGGTCGATCGGCGCCATGAAAAGCACCGAGGGTTCGGGCGACCGATATTTCCAAGAAGGGGAGGAGCCCACCAAGCTCGTTCCCGAGGGAATCGAGGGCATGGTTCCCTACAAGGGACCGCTGACCGATCAGCTGACGCAGCTGGTGGGCGGCCTTCGCGCCGGGATGGGCCTGTCGGGTTGCGCTAACCTTTCCGAGCTTCACTCGAACGCGAAGTTCGTAAGGGTGACGGGCGCCGGGCTCAAGGAGGCGCACGCCCACGATATCGTCGTCACCAAAGAAGCACCGAACTACAGGATTGACTAGTTCGAATTCTCAATTCTCAGTTCGCAATTTTGAATGTCCGCCTACCCACATACCCGGGTGCAAGATACAAGATACAAGATGCAAGATACAGGTCGGCATCTTGCATCTTGTATCTTGTATCTTGCATCCACGCTTCTGCTATCCTCCGCCCCATGAAAAAGGCATTGATCACCGGCATTACCGGCCAGGACGGTTCGTACCTCGCGGAGTTCCTGCTCGACAAGGGTTACGAGGTTCATGGCGTGGTGCGCCGCTCCTCGACGTTCAACCGCGGTCGAATCGATCATCTCCGCAAGGGGTCGCTGGGTGAGCAGCATATTCGGCTGCACTACGGCGATCTCGGCGACACCGAGTCACTGACCACCATCCTTGCCGAGGTACGGCCGGACGAGATCTACAACCTCGCCGCGCAGTCCCACGTCGGGATCTCGTTCACCATGCCCACCTACACCGGCGATGTGTCGGGGCTGGGTGTGGTGCGGTTGCTCGAGGCGGTGCGGCAGCTCGTTCCCGAAGCGCGGTTTTACCAGGCCTCCTCATCCGAGCTGTTCGGCAAGGTCTGCGAGGTTCCCCAGAACGAGGACACGCCCTTCCACCCGCGCTCGCCGTACGCCGTTGCCAAGCTCTATGCCTACTGGGCGACCATCACCTTCCGCGAGGCGTACGGCATCTTCGCCGCCAACGGCATCCTCTTCAACCACGAGTCTCCCCGGCGCGGTGAGAACTTCGTCACCCGCAAGATCACCCGTGCGGTGGCGGAGATCGCCGCCGGCACGCGGGACTTGGTGTCACTCGGCAACCTCGAGGCGCGCCGAGACTGGGGGTTTGCGGGCGATTTCGTGGACTCCATGTGGCGCATCGTCCAGGCCGACGAACCGGACGACTGGGTGGTCGGGACCGGCGAGGAGCACTCGGTGCGCGAGTTCTGTGAGCTGGCATTCGGCCTCGTGGGCGTAGATCTGGAGTGGAGCGGCAGCGGCGTCGACGAGGTCGGACGAGATCGAGCTACAGGGACCGTACGCGTCGCGGTGAACTCCCGGTACTTCCGGCCCGCCGAGGTGGATCGTCTCCTCTCGGATTCGTCCAAGATCCGGCGCGAGCTCGGCTGGAAGCCGCGTGTCGGCTTCGAAGATCTGGTGAAGATGATGGTCGATAATGATCTCGAAGCGATTGGCGCGAACTAGATCCGTCTCCGTGCCCGCATCCGATCATATTTTGAACCACCAAGACACCAAGACCACCAAGAAAACACAAAGGAATCACAGAGCCCGCCCAACATCCCAGAATGAACCGCAAAGACGCGAAGAACGCAAAGAGGATGTCGCCGAATTGATGCGGCAGTGCCGAGATTGACGGCGGAACAGTCGGCGATCTTCCGATCGCCGACCACCGGTGGAAAGCCTGTCCGCTCCGAACGCGAGCGTTCGTCGCAGCCAGGCTTTCCACCGGCCGACGCGCCGGGGGCGCGTCGGTTCCGCCTAACTTCCCTTCTATTCGGGAGGGAGACGTGCCCCTCCCAACTTCTGAATGGAAGAGAGAAGTGGCGAGGCTGTGCTCTTCGAGAGCGCAGGGCGGAGGACGGGGCGACGTCGACGATCGCTTGTGATCGGAGTCGTTGCCCCGTCCTCCGGTTTCCGGCCGTCGTTCGACGACGGCCGGGACCTCGCTACGCGTTGGAGCCTCCTGTGAGGCCCTCTGTGTTCCCTCTCTGTGCCTCTGTGTCTCTGTGGTTCGCCGGGTGGTCGGGCGGGCTTTGCGCTCTTGGCGTCTTTGCGGTTCAAAATGGGTGCGTGTGCGGCCTTGGTGTCCTTGGTGCCTTGGTGGTGAAATGGGCGGGAGACGGGGCCTGCCTTGCCCGACAGCAGAGAACCGAATAGCATGCGGTCGCCTGGAGGATGCAGATGAAGATCGTCGAATGCGTGCCGAATATCTCTGAGGGGCGACGACCGGAGGTTTACAACGCGGTTGCCGATGCGGCCGCCTCGGTGACCGGTGTCCGATTGCTCGACGTTGATCCAGGAATGGAGACCAATCGTACGGTCATCACCTTCGTAGGTGAGCCCGAAGCGGTGCTCGAGGGCGCATTCCAGCTCGTGGTCGCCGCGCGCGGACTCATCGACATGCGCACCCACCAGGGTGCTCATGGGCGCATGGGTGCGGTCGACGTATGCCCGTTCGTGCCGGTGGCCGGGGTGACCATGGACGACTGTGTCGATCTCGCCAACCGCCTCGCGAAGAGAATTGGGGACGAGCTCGAGCTGCCGGTATACCTCTACGAGTTCGCCGCCACCCGAGAAGAACGGCGGTCGTTGGCCGACATCCGCCAGGGCGAGTACGAGGCGTTGTCCAAGAAGCTCGAAGACCCCGCCTTTGTCCCGGACTACGGGCCTGCGGACTTCGTGCCCGAGTTCGGCGCCATGGTGATTGGCGCCCGGAAGTTCCTGGTCGCCTACAACGTCAATCTCAACGTCACCGACAAGCGCTGGGCCAATCGGGTCGCCTTCGACGTGCGTGAGAAGGGTCGCATGGTGGCCGGCCCCGATGGAGGAAAGGTGCAGCAGCCGGGCACGCTCAAGGCGGTCCGCGGCGTCGGAT
>SDBS01004478.1_pt1 | contig 13657 bp, 9 predicted proteins | sample 2277091 | NCBI WGS metagenome assembly SDBS01 (sample SAMN10404972, study PRJNA504765) | marine sediment metagenome | isolation source: marine sediment core GS10_PC15, 163 cmbsf | place: Arctic Ocean: Southern Knipovich Ridge | collected 2010
CTTTACAGCTTGCATCTATTATGCCAAATATCATGCCTTGCCGGACATTTTGCGCAAGCGTTGTGCCAGGGTGCGCAAGAGGGCTTTGGCTATTACCGGCTGAGTATCTATTAGACGGGAGAAGTCCGCAGAGCTAATGCGAAGCAACCTGGCATCCTCTATTATTACACATGTGGCTGATCGTGGTTTAGAATCAAGCAACGCCATTTCACCAATACACTCTTTGGGTCCCAGTCTGGCCACCTCTTTCCTTCCTTTTTTTACACTAATACTGCCACTACGTATAAGGTAAAGACTATCTCCTCTCTCTTTATCTTTGAATAAGACTTCATTTTTATACATTGTTCTCTCCTTTGCAATTTCGGCAAGACTTGTAAGATATTCAGACGGAACGTTTTTAAAGAGCTCAACACTCTTTAGAAAAGATATAGTGGAAATAATATTAAAAAGGTGCATATCCTTTTTACTCATTTTATTCTCTCCTGTATATTTCTTTAAATTCCTCTTTCCTTTATAAAAGATAGCAGCCATCCGGAGCCAATTATCCTTGGCAAGGAGTTTCTCAATTGTTTCATCCGTCAACCCTTTAGATTCTGCTGATTTTCCCTGGAAAAACCGGTTTAGGAGGGGCATGGTCTTTCGCTTTATTCTGCCTGGTAAAAGGAGCTCCAGAAGCTCAAGAGCATTGCCCTGGGATATTATATCTGTGGATAGCATGTTGAGTTCTACATTATCTAATTCCCGCCTGTTAAGACGCAATATAAAGAGAGAAAAAAGAATATCCAGGATTAAAAGCGCCCTGTCAAAAAAGAGTTCAGCCACAAAGCGATTTTTTCCAAGACTCTCAGCATAGGCAAGATTTATAAAATCCAGCTCTAATATCATCTTCTTAAAGAGAAAGTTAAAATCACGCCTGGGTATTTTCTTTATAATCCTTCTTTTTTTTGCCAAGCGTAATGCTCTGCCTAATGCTACCTCAAGGAGCGCCGGGGTGCCGGACTTGAGAAGGGATAAAAGTGTTTTTATCTCTTTTTCACCGCCAATTTTACCTATCACTAATGCCAGATCACAAAGAGCCGGTATCTGTAAGGTATCAGCAGTTAAAGTCCGGCATAGAAAAGGAGCCGCGGATTCCGGCATCGCTTCCAGGGCTTGAATAATTTCATATTGCAGGCTCCTCTCCTTTAGACTTTCAATTAAAAGAGGGGTTAATTCCGGGTCTTTTAACTCTTTACAGGCTATAACAGCCTGAAGGCGAACCGGCTTTGATTTATCTTCCAGCAGTTTTTTTATTATATCCCTATGATCTCTTCCCCCGATTCTCATTATGACCATGGCAGCCTCCCGTCGTTTCATACTGGAAGTACTGTTTAAAAGAGTATTTAAACGTTTATAGCCTAATTTGCTGCCGCGATTGCCCCCAAAACGTATCAGGCTGATGTTTGCAGCCAATTGGCAAGTGATTTCATCCTTATCTAAAAATTTTATCAGGGTATTCACGGATTTTTCTTTTTTGAGTCCGGCAAAGGTCAGAATAGCCTGGGCTCTTATATTAGAATTATCGCTGTTAAGGGCCGTATGTAGTATATCAGAATGATTATGCTTCACATCTTTTACCAGGGTTTTAATGGCAGCCACGGCAATATCAGCATCAGAATCCCGTGTTAACTCTATAACACGTTCCATATACCCTTTGAGATACCTGGGCATATTCTTAATTAATTCCAGTGCAAATAGAACTCTTCCCCTGGCCTCATAAGTCCAGTTGTCTTTTTGCCTCTTATCAGTCTCAAGGAGTCTGGAGATGGATTCATTAATACCGGAAGTGGGTATATAAGATTCAACATCTATGGGTTTTAGTTTTGAACTTCTCAAGGATGATTTAAGAGTTTTTTTATAGAAGGGATAGAGGAAAATAATAGCCAGTATATAGATGGCTGATAACATTATAACTACAGGGGAAAACTGGTGTATCAAGGAAAATCTGTTAACAAGCCAGAGGATCAGAATACCGCCCAGGCCACTGCCAAGTGGAACAATGGCTCCACTTATAATAGACTGGGTGCGTAGTCGAATACGCCTGTCTAAGGGTAAAAAAAGGAGTTCGCGGGTTGGTAAGTCAAGAGTATCGGCTAAAGAAAGTCTGACCAGGTTCAAAACCACTACACCTGCCAGAGTGGGAAAGATATAGAAGCCATAGCTTGCAGCCAAGAGGCAAAAGGGCAGTATAAGAAGGCATTTAATAACACCCAGTCTATTAAGGAGTCTGCTGACAAAAATAAATTGAATGAAAATCTGTAGAACACCGAGAACAGCAAAAAACCGGCCAAAAAATATAGCTAAAGCACTCTCATTGTAGGTCCTGCTAACGAAGATCTGGAATTGGTACTCTACAAGGCGAAAACAGATAAGACTGGCAATCAGGAAGAGACAGATAAAGAATATATAGGGATTGAAAACGATCCTGCTTAAAGGAGCCTTCTTCTCTTTTATACCGGGTTCGGTCTCATAGCTCTCTAATCGTTTTCCCTTATGGGAGATAAAAAAAGTCCATACAATAGTAACTATTTGCAGCCCGGCTATGATATAGAGAAGATTATCCAATCCCACTAAGTGAATAAGGGGCGACATGAGAAAACCGGCAATACAAGTGCCAAAGGCCTGTCCTCCGGCCATAAAGCCATAGAGACGCCTCGCTGTTCTTGGGGTAAAATAATCTCCGGCATAGGAAAAGAACAGCATAATAGATAGAAGAGAACTGGATTCCAGCCAGATAACAAGAATAAAGTAAATCCAGCTCCATTGATGATATATATTTACCAGATAACGAAAGAAGACAACAGAAACACCCATGAGAATATGAATGACTATAATGAGTTTTAATCTATCGATTCTATTCTGCAAAATATCATAAAACCAGATTATAAGAACTGAAACAGAGGCAATCCCTATATACAGCCAGGGTAATAGATTTTCTATCTTTATGGCATTAAAACGGCTGAGCAGCATGGCATCGCCGGCGCTGGCTCCAATAGTGTAGAAGAGACCTATGGTAGTAAAATAGCAGAAAAATAATAGGACCAGGGGAAATTCATCCTGACTAATATTAAAGAGGTTATTAAATAAGCGTCTAACAGGGTATTGTTTCTTCTTATTATAATTAGTTTTTTTAGCCATCTATCCGGATAAGATGCTCTGCCGTATATTTCATGATTTCCTTTTTCTCAATTTCTGTTAAATATTTGTATCCCTGCACTAAACCATAGCATTTTTGTGACCTGCAATTGCACTTGAATGGTCTTGCTATTTCATATTCTGAAGTATTGTAATTAAAGGTTATTTCCTCTCCATGGCCTATATCTCTTATAGCACGAAAGCTAAAATCAGTAAAATCCACATATATTACAGGTTGGCAGGAATGATTAATATATTTCCAAAGATATGCCGATTCATCTGCTGCTTCCGGGGGATTCACATGTTTATCTTTATAAATCTGAACTGTGTATTTTGTAGGACTATCTGAAGTTTCACCAATAAGATAGCAAATCACTTCATCAATTTTTATTTCCTGCTTAGCATATAGGCCGGAGTTATTATTTCCTGTTCTAACTTCAAATATATTATTCCTTTCACAATTGAATTTAACTTTATGATCTGTAATTCGGGGGAATACAATATTAGTTATTTCTGTTTTCATAAAAAATATTAACTTGGATAAGAAACATATTCAATAACTCAAATTATAGATTTCTTATCTAAGAACAGGAGTATTTGCTCTAAGCTTTCTTCTTTTGAAAAAGTTTCAGTGTTTACAACCAGGTCAGGAGAGGTGTGTTCATCGTAAGAAGCTGAAATGCCGGTAAAATCGGGAATTATGCCTATCATGCTAAAGCGGTAAAGTCCCTTGGGGTCACGCTTTTTCGCTGTAGCCAGGGAGCACTTGCAATATATTTCAATATATCCGGGAAGGATCTCTCTTAGCCTTTGTCTTTTTTCTTCTTTTGACAAAGTGGAGGTAACAAGAGTGATAATCCCATATCTATTGAGGGATTTTGAAACTAAAGCCATAATGTGATTATTTAAATCTCTTCCATTCACATCGGGTGTGAAATAATCATACCATTCCTTAACAAATTCATCTGAATCGAATAATTCAAGTTTAATGCCTTTCTCTGTAAGCGTTTTATACAAACATCCGGCAAGTGTTGTTTTTCCTGAGGCTGGCAAACCGGTAAACCAGATGGTCCATGACATTTTTAGATTCCCTCTCGATAAACTCTTGCCTCTAATAAATCAGTTGTTCGCTTATTCAAACCAGCCTTTGACAGGTTGGCATCTACGGTATCCATGTGCAGGAGATGTTGCCTAATTTCCTGCATGTTAAAGTTTATTGGTATCTCTTGAGTTGTGCTGTCAGAAAGATTTATTGATAGATTTATAGGATTATCCTGACTATTCTGATAATAAAGCTCCTGGCAGAAAAGCATCAGGTCGCCTAAATCTTTCAATTTATAGATAAATTCATTACAGAGCTCTTTTGCTCTTTCACGAGACATACCGGCAGATTCAAATTGTGTTATAGGAGGCGCCAGATCAAGATGGGAAGCCCGGTCCAAGTTTTCTATGGTATATCTTTTTGGATCGGCACTGATGGCAGAGTGGTTTACCATTTCAAAAATATTATACACACAATTCTTTATTAAGCCCCTTTCTTTAAATTGCAGTATTTTCTTAAAAGAGTCTCTTGCCTCCGCCTCTGTTTCTGTTGGAAAACCGACAATCATGTAGACCGTTACCGGGATACCGATTTCAGCGCAACGCTTTAAACAGCTTTCTACCTGCTTGAAAGAGATCCCCTTTTTCATCAAGCGAAGCACGCGGGGGGTAAAAGATTCCAGACCAAAGTAAATATGGCGGCACCCCCCCTCCCTATAATGGCGAAGCCTCTGAGTGGTGAGTTCCGGACTGAACCGCAAATTGACGACCCAGCCAATGGAGAGATTGTCTTTCCTGATTTGCTTTGAAATGGCTTCCAGCACATCCGGTGCAGCCGCGTCATCGGTAAAGTGATATATGGATATTCCTGTTAATGCAACAATGCTTTTCAGATTATTATAAAGAAATTGACTATCCGGTTGTCGGTAGTCCTTTATAATGGAGTGCTGAGTCCGGCAAAAAGCGCATTTGGCCCAATAGCATCCCCTGGATAGCCTGAATAAAAGGGCCATCCTTTTATTTTTTATCAAATATTCATCCAGGGGAAAAATTGCGTAATCCGGCATGGGAATATTATAGCTTTGAGCAGGCGGTGCCGGAGGAATAGTGATTATCGAATTTTCTTTCAAATACATGATTCCCGGTATATCAAAGCCTTTATCTGCTTTACGGGTAAGCTCACCCAAAAGAAGCTCCAGGGCGTGTTCCCCATCATCTAGGATAATGCTGTCAACAAAATGAAATAATCTTTTCTCCTCAAATTGCCGCATATGTACAGAAATAAAGGAGCCGCCGACGGTAATATGAATATCGGGGCGTAAGCCCTTAATGATCCGGGCACATTTAAAGGCCGGAAGAACCTGATCGGGAAAGCTGACAGAAAGCCCAACGGCTAATGTATCCTGATCTATTATTCTCTGCTTAAGCAGTTCGTTGAGCATACCTTCATACATTGAATTGGAAAAAAGGCTGTTGTAAATGTCATAGGAGGAAAATTTGTGAAATGGAGAGCGGTAGCGTACATATCCGGTATTTAAGGTGAATTCAAGACTCTCCGGGAAAAAGGGGGCGCCGGCCAGCTTGGCCGCATATTCAAAAAGAAGAAAACTTTCCGTATTTCTCCTTTCTCTATTTTTGTAGAGATTTTTTAATTCCTCCAGGCGGGGAAAGACTGTCTGAATCAGGTAGTAAAGGCTGAGATATTCCTTCATTTCAAAAAGAGCAAGAGAGCTCTGATTATTCAACTCCGGAAATCTCTCCCTTACAAAAGCCATACTTTGGGTCAGATTTTCAGCTGAAAGCAGCCTATGATAGAATAGATTGTTTAGATCAAGTCCCTCTACCTGAAAACCTTTTTGCTTCAAATAACCTGCAAGTACAGGAATGCTGATGCAGGGTTTATCAGGCATACTAAAGGGGGGATTAATTAGCAGTATATCTAAATTGTGCATCGTACAACATTTCGATCTTAGAGATAACTGGATTGGACCCTAACAATTTTTTTAATTGTCCAATATTCTCCTCTAATTCGGATTTTTCGCAACTCTTGATTTGCGCGGTGGAGAGTCGATTGTAAACATATTCAAGCAGAACAAAGGCATATGAGGAAGAATCGGGAAACCTATTCAGCCAATTAGAAAGTATGCCCGCGGCAAGCTCCGGTTTCTTCCATTTTCTACAAATCCGGGCCATGAGTTTTAGAATATCTCCATGGTATTCGGTTAAACTATTTTCATTATAAGATTGACTGAGGGTGGTATAGGCGAAATTAAAGTCTCCCCGGAGGTAGGCTGACGCTGCCTCATAATAGGGCCTGTCCGGAATAGGTATCTTTTCCTTTTTTAAAAGGGATAGGGCTTCATCAAGCAGTTCGTGATCTCCCCTATAGAAAAAACTGTTTAATAGAGCATTGCGAGCCGTAGTTATCGACTCAGCCAGAATAGCTTTGCCCATGACCTGGCGCAAATTATTTCCATCCCGGGCAATATCCTGATCATCACCAAAAGTCTCGAGCCATTTATCCGTAGAGCGCCCTGCATAATAATAGGTTAAGGGGACCTGTATGGCCAATAAAAGAAAAGCTCTAAAGAAAGTTTCAGTGATTTGGATTTCTTTTGCCTCGCCTTTCAGATAAGGGAGAGAATGGCTGACCATTTCGATATGGTACTGCATCATCCTCTTCCAACTGAAGGGCTTTAAAAAGCCGATCTTTCCTAATAAACCTTTAGTATTGGCAATACCATGATTGACGGACTTCAGAGGATCGCCCATTGCCGCTTTTCCGGGTTCATAATGCATAGCGTTTTGCAGGGCCTGGAAATAGGCCTGGATATTCTTATCGACATTAAACTTTTGTGCTTGTTTTCTACACACTTCTTCCGAAATGGGGTGGTGCAGAATATGAAGAATCCCATCTGCAATTGCTTTTGGATCAATGTCCAGGATACCGGAACCCACCTCAGACAAGGGAAGGAGCAGACCGGCTTTACCCACAATTTCCTCAAACCCATTCCACTGAGTGGCCAGAACAGGAATGCCCAGGCCCAGAGGTTCCAGGGAGGCTTTTGGAAAAGCCTCTTCGATGGTTAAGGAAAGGTTTATGGATAGATCGGCCCTGGCCAGGAGCCTGCTCCTTTCATAATCCGTTTTGAGGAGTCCGGTCAATTCAATATGCTTTTCCAGATCCAGGCGCCTTATTTTTTCTTTCAAGCCTCGGGCATATAGCGTATATTCGTTGGTATTCTCGTCCTTCAAAGAACCGGCTATGGCCATATGGATGTTCCCATACCCGGCTTTTATTAAGTGCGGCACCGCTTCTATCTGCCGATGAATGAGTTTGCTTTCAATAATCCTGCTCAGTGTAACCAGTTTTACCGGGGTGTGTTTTGAGGGCGGTTTTTTTACTGCCCTTTGGGCCTCTTCACTTTCGTGAGCAAGCGGGAAAATAGGATGGTGGATGATGTGAATAAAGGGCTCAATTTCCGGACAGATGAAGAGGATGGTTCTCCTGGCAAATTTACCAGGTGCAACAATAATATCTCCTTGCTTGAGCAGAGGTTTTAAAAGCAGCCAGTCCAGGGGCCAGCCACCAGGGCTGTGCGCGATTAATAATAAGCGTACGGGAGAATGTGAGATATTCCGCAAATATAAAAAAAAGGGCGTAAAAGGCACGGCTTCGAAAGAGGGACATAAAAAATCAAAATGGCGGGTTGAATGGAAAAACTTCTCTTTACAAATCCCAATGGAGATTTCTTTAAGGTTTGAAACTCCAATGGTATTAACAAAATCAAGAAGGACTTGATATTCCAGGCCGGCAAAACTGCTAATTGCCCTCCGGAAATGCTTTTCAAAAATCTGAGCGCTTATCAGGTCGTTTTTTCCAATAATACGTAGTATTTTCAAAACTTAATAAAATCACGTATTATGGCAGCCAGTTTATCTTTTACTACCTTTTCTTTGGTCAGTTCGAGATGCAGGGTATCTTCGTCCATTAATATTTCCTCTATAAAATGCTTCGTAGATGTATTCCAGGGTATCTTCGTGTTTTTAGAAAAATCACGCAGAAGACTATCCCGGTCTTCCTCGTTCGCTTGCTCCAATATTTCCGGATAGTATTGCAGCACTTCTTCATGGAAGTCCTCACACTTCTCTTTCCATTCAACATAGGTATTGTTCAGTTTCAATGCATCCAGCAAATATTTCGTGTTTTTAGCAAAACCGAGACGGATCGAATACCACATCTGGGCTTTACGTATTTTTGCCTGATCTTCCATCAGCCTGGAAAACTCTGCTTCACTTTGATCATTTTTCTCCAACCATTCATCAAATGCTTTAGCACTAACCAGGCTGAACCTCTTCTTAAAGCGCAACCTTTCCTTTGTGATATCTTGTTCGGAAGGTTCAATTTTCATAACCTCGGCAAAGAGTAAGGTAATCTCCCTGTTTAAAGCATTAGAGTTGACATCCTCCATTTGCGGGTGACGCAGAGAAATAAAATTGCTCAATATATATAGGGGAATATCTATATTTTTTCCTTTTACTTTCCTATCCCGTTCGTACATGGCATGAAAAAAGAGATCATATTCATTTTTGCCAGGCAGCGGTGTTTGAATATCTTCTAAAGTAAGCCGGCTTACAACCTGTAGTGTTTCTATAGCATCCTCTTTTTGCAGGTCTATGTAGTGCTCTTGCATTATCTTTTCCAACTTTTCCAAGGAAACCGGATCAAGGTTTTCCTTTTGCAGGTTTAAAGAGATGTTTTCAAATGTGCGCTCTTCAAAGTTGAGTGATCCGGCTGCATTTAGAAGCGCCTCGTGTTCATCTTCTTTGATCAGGTTCCCGGAAAGGACTGCTTTAAAAGTAGCCCGCAAGTTAACCATGGGTTTTGATAACGGGACATAGCTGTTGCCTTGCCTGTCATACTTTACGAATACCTCTGAATCAGCTTCTAAAAGCTTATCACGATACTGGGCAAAGATCTTTCCAATACCGATCATTCCAAAGTTATGCAGCTCTACCGCCCTTAAAGCCCCAATGCCCGCAGCGCCATACACCTTTACGCCGCAATTCAAGGCCTCGATGATTTCATTATGCCAAACCGTGGGATGGGAGATTATCTCGCCGTCAAATATAACGATAACATCGGGCCTATCATTGCGAACCAGGCTGACAACATCGGAGTGTCTTACAGGGGGAAGATAATCTGCTTTAACTATTTCTTTAACTTCCTGTTCGCTTATTGTTGGACCGCCGAACACGGTAATTTTCATAATTTTACTCCCATAAATTCTGTTCCCAACAACTCACTCTCTTTAAAGTATCTATTGGCTCTCTCTCCGGTACGGCTGGTGGAAAAGAGCTGCCCTTCCATACCGGGCACCAGAACCCTTACAACTGTAATTTCATTCTCTTCTTTTATAAGGGGGAATACCAGCACCTGTTCCAGTCCCAACTGTTTAAATTTTTCTAAACAGATTTGGATAATCTCTTCATAGGTTTCAATAAGGACCGGCTCTGCAGCAGACAGGTCAACGGAGGCTGGTACTTTATTTAATATCGATTGAAAGTTGCTCGACCGCTTCGGTAACAAGGCCTCATATTGTTCCAAAAAAAAGAAATCACGTGCGCCGCTTTTATAAACAGCTCGGGTTTGAGCAGCTTCTGTCATTGATCGCGCTATAGCAGTAACGGGATCCAGATCTGTTCCCATGCCATGAGTTAAAAGGAAGGAAGGATGTCTTTCATCATCTAAAAGGTAGCAGTTGAATGTCGGGATGTCAGTATCCACCGTACAATCAAATAATCCTGGTTTGATTCCCGCCTTTTCAAATTGCGCAAGCAGCGAAAGAATGTCTGGGTATTGGATTGAAGAAAGCTCAACCCTCTTCAAAGGAAAAACTGAACCGGAAGCAGAGGAGGCAAAAGAATTGCAGGTAATGGCATCCCTTTCAACAACTTCAAAAATCGCCTGGGAAATGGCTTCCAGCATAGTAAAACCGGCGGCCAATCCATTTGATGTAAATTGAAAATGCCCTGTGGAAAAGTTTCTGGCAATGGTCTTTTCTCCTGCCAGCTCTACCATAGCCAGGGGTGCGGCTACCTCTACCTGGTTCATAATATCCCACCCAAGGGTCCAATAAATAGACAGTTCCTCATGGAATAGGGAGCTCTTAAAACACAGCATCTTATCTATTGGTATTACAGGGAATGATTTTTTCACTTCGTTGTAAGTGCCCATAAAGGAATCTATGTCTGCATTAAGAGCATAGTGGCGTTCAGCGGATTCCATTATGGCTGAGACTTTTGCCGCTCTTAAGGTTATTCCCTTTCCATGTTGTATACAGGAACCCTTTAAAGAAGGTTTTATAGAATTGACTACCGGAATACCAATGCGATCTATTCCTGTTACATCGGCTACACGGGTAATGCCAATCTTTACAGCCTCCCTTTCCGCTATAGCTAAGGCCTTCTCTTCAGAGTAGTAATGGCTATTGGTTCCGGGTTTGTATTTTAAGGCTGTTAAAGGTCTTCCTCTGAAAAATATGGGATTTTGATTCTTTTTTGTATCCATATAGTGTTTTCGCCTTTCCCGATTGTATGGTTAGTAAAACTATCGAAAAAGGCATTGTTTTTCAAGGCCATATTCCATTTATCATATTTATTGACACATGGTTGCCAATAGCCTATGGTCTATTGGCAAAGCAAACATGAATAATCAATATAATACTCTAAAAACAGACAGCCAATTTAAAAGCTATATACAGAGCCTGTATGATCTTAAAATAAACAGCTTCAAAAATGAGGCTTTATTGGAGATCGAATTAACCGGTAAATGCCGCGTAAATTGTGAGTACTGCGGTATATATTCGGGAGAAGAGGCTGGGGAACTGGATTTAGATAGACTGATGGAATTTATCCTTACCTTCAGGATGCTCGCCAACGATTCCGGTTTTAAAATTGTATCGTTATCTCTGTCCGGAGGTGATCCTCTTTTATATTCACATTACAGAGAATTTGTAGATTTTTTAACTAAGAGGGACATCCCCTTCGGTTTGAAGGCAAATCCCTCTTCTATTACCGGAAAGGAGGTTTCATTTCTCAAAGAGAGTAGCTGTCAAGCTGTTAAAATGACCTTTATGGGCAAAAGGACGGTGCATAACAGATACAGGGGAATAGATACATTTGATACTCTTGTGGAAAAAACAAAGCTCCTTAAAAGCAACAGTATTCCCGTTGTCTGGCATTACACGGTAGGTAAATTTAACGTCGACAATCTTGATGTTGATGAAACCCTTGACTCTGTCATGGCTGCTGCGCCTGACGCTCTCTCCCTTGGCAGGATCGCAAGAATAGGCAGGCTTGGGAATGCTGAAGAGAGCTTTCCGGATTTTACACCTCTAGAGTTCAAGGCTTTTCTAACGACTGTTCTGTATTTTTTATATAAAAATAGACAACATGGTTTTAACCTTATGTTTCGGGAAAAGCTATGGGTTCCTCTTCTATGTGAATTAGGTCTTTTGAATTTGGAGGATCTGGGAAGTACGCAGAATGAAAAAGTATGTCTGGGCTGTGATGCCTATTCGAGGGTGGTTACCGTGAACTATAAAGGGAAATTATTATTATGCGGCCTTTTGCCCTCCTATCAATACGGTTCTATATATGAAAACTCAAATTCAATTAAAAAGATTCTCTTCCGGAGACCGCTTACCCTGGGGCCCTCTTCCCCCTGTCATTCATGTTCCTTCAGGCTTTTTTGCCGGGGTTGCCGCGGTATTGCATTCGCTGCTGGAGGCAGTGCAGCAGGCAGTCTGTATATTAAGGATCCGCAGTGCTGGGTAGAAGTATCCGAAAATTGCTAAAGGCTCAAACAATGGAGAAGTTAAAAAACAAAGAAAAGAAGGAAGCGCTGAATCCTCTTTGGCAGAATGCAAAATGGAATGTCACCGGCATGTTTACACAAGCTAAGTTCCTTATACCCTTCATAGAGGAGGTAGAAAAGCGCCTTCAGATACGTCCCATCTGTTATGTTCATGGCTGCCCCCTTGGCTTTAAATGGAATGGAGGAAGGGTTGATTTTCGCATTTCAGCAACCCGGGAAGAAGTGGATTGGATAATGGCTGAATATAAAAGACTTAACATAGCCTGCTTCCTTACATTTTCTAATCGCTTTCTGACAAAAAAAGACCTCACCGATTACAACTGTAATTATCTTCTTGATAAACTGGCCGCTCAGGAGAATCCCGAGAATGGCGTAATCGTTGTGAGTGATTTGCTGGCGGATTATATTGAAAAGAAATATCCGGAATTAAAAAAGATGGCCTCTATTATCAAAGTGACCTGTGATCAAGCTGCAGGCAACCTGGATTACTATAAAAGCCTGGAAATGAGGTTCGACAGGTATGTTGTGGCGGTAGATGATAATTGGAATTATGAGCTGCTGAACCAATTGGATAATAATAAAGTGGAAATACTTGTCAATAGCCGCTGTATATTACATTGCCCGCACAAAGCAGAACACTATGACCGCATGGCCGGAATGCACGAGAACCATAGCTTCGCCGATCAAAATAATCTGGATGATTTCCAAATAAAAAACTGTAAAGCCTATCCCATTCCCAGGCAGCTTTTAGACGAAACGCGTAACTATACCCTCACTCATGAAGAGCTGCATAAACTATATAGTATGGGTTTCCGCTACTTTAAATTGCAGGGCCGGTACACGGCTTCTACCTTCAGCGTTTTATATGATATGGCAACCTATATTTTTGAGCCCCGCTATACAGCCGCCCTTATATTCCACTCATTTGGTTAGTTCGGACCTTCCAACCATACCCTTGTGCCAGGGGCGGGCATAGGGTTCAACTTTTAACATTTCATGGTACTGACAGCGATCTGTTTGTTTTTCATAGGAAAAATCCATACCAATTACTATTCTTTTGTGTCTTCGTATGCCGGCAAACATTTCAAGCAGGAATTCCTTACGTGTAGAAACCGGAGATATATTGGGGAAAAAATAATGCAGCTTGCCGTGGTATATAAAATCATTTTCCAAGACTATTTTATCAAAGCGAAAATCCTCCAGGCCGGCAAAGTGTCCTTCTCTTTGAGCTGTTTTCATTGCGGGTGCATCGGGGTGAAGCCAAAAACCATTGGTAACAATCACGGGCGTATCTTTCAAATAGCGGTCACAAAATCGAATAGTTTCCTGAACACTTGTTTTATCTTCTCCCGGGCCCCCTATAATCAGGGAGACTTCAAAAGGAATACCCACTTCGTATAACAACTTGATGCAATTATCGACTTCCTTGATAGTAAAATCTTTCCGGTAGATATTCAGCATCCGCGGGCTGAAGGTATCCGGTGTTAAAACAAGATTTTTGCAGCCCGATTGTTTATAGACTTGCAACACCTCCTTAGAAATACCGCGGGGATTGATATAAGC
>SDBS01004479.1_pt1 | contig 13655 bp, 10 predicted proteins | sample 2277091 | NCBI WGS metagenome assembly SDBS01 (sample SAMN10404972, study PRJNA504765) | marine sediment metagenome | isolation source: marine sediment core GS10_PC15, 163 cmbsf | place: Arctic Ocean: Southern Knipovich Ridge | collected 2010
ACCCTTCTTCTCCATGTGCTTTGTTATCGCCGCCGTCAGGGTCGTCTTGCCATGATCTATATGCCCGATCGTGCCTACATTAACATGCGGCTTGGTCCTTGCAAACTTTTCCTTCGCCATCTTTTTTGTCCTCCCTTTAAAGCGGATTAACGATGAATAATTTATGATGGTTCCGTAAAAAATACGGTAAATCAGACCCATGAAATATCCGGGTTAACTGATACAAAAACACCCGAAAATACTACCAGCGATAATGAGCAAACGCCTTGTTTGCATCTGCCATCTTATGGGTGTCATCTTTCTTCTTAACAGCAGCCCCTTTCTTATTGGCTGCATCTAAGAGCTCTGCCGCCAGTTTATTAGCCATACTTTTTTCAGACCTTTTGCGAGCAAAACCTATTATCCATCTAACCCCCAGAGCCGTTCTTCTGGATGGCCGCACTTCCGTCGGAATCTGATAGGTAGAACCCCCAACACGACGCGACTTGACCTCAATCATCGGCTTCACATTTTCAAGCGCCTGTTCAAAAATCTTGACCGGCGATTCATTTGTTTTTTTCTCGATGATATCAAAGGCATCGTATAGAATCGACTCTGCGATACTCTTCTTCCCGTCCCGCATGATAGATTTTATGAATTTTGAAACAAGCTTATTGTTATACTTGGAATCGGGTATAATTACCCGCTCAGGGACTTCTCTTCTTCTAGGCATATGTTACACCATTGTTGTTATCTAGTCATTGGTCATTTGTCATTGATAATCCGCCATATGGGGAACAAATTACGAATTTAGTGTCTGACCGAAAACCAGAGTTTTCGGTCAGACACTATTTAGGCTTCTTTGATCCGTACTTTGATCTGCCCTGTTTTCGATCCTCGACCCCAAGTGTATCAAGGATGCCCCTAACTATATGATACCTTACACCGGGCAGATCCTTTACGCGCCCTCCGCGAACCAGAACAACCGAATGTTCCTGAAGATTATGCCCAATACCGGGTATATATGCTGTGACCTCTACACCGGTAGTAAGTCTGACCCTGGCGACCTTCCGCAAGGCAGAATTTGGTTTCTTGGGCGTTGAAGTATATACGCGTATGCAAACCCCTCTTTTCTGGGGAGACCCCTTAAGTGCCGGAGTATTGGTCTTTTTCTTTATTCGCTTTCTTCCCTTCCTTACTAACTGGTTAATGGTCGGCATTTTCTCCCCTAAATCCTTGTATATTCATAAACACAGACAACATGTCGGCAAAATGTTTATTATTAAATATGTGTTGCCAAATTGTCAAGTCTTTTATACAGTCTTTTATACAAAAATCATCATCTCCTGGCATGCCCGGCCGTCAATTCTTAACCCGGCTCAACCTCCACGCTTCTGTGCTCAGAAAGACCGGTCCCTGCAGGAATAATTCTTCCCATAATAACATTTTCCTTAAGACCCATAAGATAATCTTCCTTCGCGGAAATGCTTGCATTTGTGAGGACTTTTGTCGTCTCCTGAAATGAAGCTGCCGAAATAAAGCTATCCGTGGATAGTGATGCTTTAGTAATCCCCAGGATAAGGGGTTCGGCAATAGCAGGTTCCTTTCCTTTTTTGATCACTTCCTGGTTGGCTTCCTCAAATTTGATTCTATCGACCTGCTCTTCGGTAATAAAATCGGTATCCCCGGCATCAATAACCTTAACACGCCGCATCATCTGCCGCACAACAACCTCGATGTGCTTGTCATTTATCCGGACACCTTGTAAGCGGTAGACTTCCTGAACTTCATCAACAAGATAGCGAGCCAATGCAATTTCACCCTTGATATTCAAGATATCCTGGGGGATGGCAGAACCGCTTATCAGCGCCTCACCTGCTCTGACGTAATCACCTTCATAAACGTTTATATGTTTACCACGGGAAATCAGATATTCCTTCTTTTCGCCAACATCTATCGGCGTAATGGTAATTTTCTGTTTTCCTTTTTTCGTCGCTTTTGATATCGAAACATAGCCGTCGATTTCACTCAAAACAGCGGTTTCTTTTGGCTTTCGCACTTCAAAAAGTTCAGCCACTCTTGGAAGACCACCGGTTATATCCTTGGTCTTTGTTGTTGCCCGGGGCAGCTTTGCTACGACGTCACCGGCTTTTACCTTATCTCCTTCTTCAACCAGCAAAATAGCATTGGTAGGCAGATAATTACGCGCCATTCCCGACGACTTCGGCAGTTTGGCAGTCTTGCCATCTTTGTCCTTGATAGAAATCCTTGGACGTTCCTCACCGCTTTTGGATTCTATGATAGTGCGACTCGATTTTCCGGTAACAGCATCGACTTTCTCCTGCATGGTCTTGCCGGCTACAATATCCCCGAATTTTACGGTTCCGTCAACTTCTGTAATAATTGGTGTTGCAAACGGATCCCAGGTTGCCAGAAGATCTCCATCCTTGACCTCAACGCCGTCTTTGACCACAAGATGGGTACCGTAGATTACCGGAAACCGTTCCCGTTCCCGACCGATCTCTCCGATGATGGCAATCTCACCTCCCTGCCGGTCCATGACCACAAACTCGTTTTCAGCTTTTTCAACCACATTGAGATCAATATATTTTACCGTTCCATCCGTCCGGGCTCTGGCATCAGCCTGTTCAACCCTTCGGCTGGCTGTCCCTCCAATGTGGAACGTACGCATGGTTAACTGGGTTCCGGGTTCACCGATCGACTGGGCCGCCAGAATTCCGACTGCCAGCCCGATTTCAACTTTTTTACCATGGGAAAGGTCCCTGCCATAGCACTTGGCACACACCCCACGTTTGGTCTTGCATGTCAAGACGGACCTGATCTTTACACTGGTAATTCCTGTATCTATAACGGCCTTAACAGCCTCTTCGTCCAAATCCTCTCCAGCCCTGACAACCACTTCATCTGTAAAAGGATCATGGATATCCTCTATGGCAACACGCCCTAAAATACGTTCTTCAAGGTGTTGAATGACTTCACCGCCCTCCATCAAGGATTCAACCTCAACACCCATCATCGATCCACAGTCGTCATCCAAAACAATACAGTCTTGGGCAACGTCCGCAAGTCGCCGTGTAAGATACCCCGAATTAGCGGTTTTCAGGGCCGTATCTGCAAGGCCCTTTCTGGCCCCGTGAGTCGAAATGAAATATTGAAGTACGGAAAGACCTTCCCTGAAATTAGCGGTGATAGGCGTTTCGATGATTTCACCGGATGGTTTTGCCATCAGGCCTCGCATCCCTGCAAGCTGACGCATCTGATCCTTGCTGCCCCTGGCGCCAGAATCCGCCATCATATAGATGGGGTTTAAACCTTCTTCAACAACAGGCGTTCCCTTTTCATCCATGACAGGATTCCCTTCATGGTCTGTTACAAAAGCCACTCGCATGGCTGCCATCATCTCATTAGCCACATCGTCGGTTGCCTTTGCCCATATATCAACAACTTTGTTATATTTTTCACCCTGAGTGATAAGGCCCTCGGTATATTGATGGCCGATCTGTTCAACCTGCTTCTCGGCACTTTTCAGAATATCCCATTTGGCATGCGGGATGATCATGGCGTCAATGGAAATGGAAAGCCCGCCTTCGGTTGAGTATCTGTAACCGATATCTTTCAACCTGTCGGAAAGGATGACCGTAGCCTTTGGCCCCAAATTCCTGTACGCATAATCGATAAGTTCGCGAACTGTCTTTTTATCCCCGACATTGTTGACCGCCGAAAAAGGTATCTCGGGTCGTTTGTCGATCACTTGAAAAATATGATAGGCTTCATCTGCAAAAACAACGCTGCTTATCTTCCCCTCTTCAAGAGTGAAAACTTTGTCAGTGTCTTCATCCGAAGTGCTGAATATCCGCTTGAATTCGTCCTTTCTGAACAGGCCTATAAGTCCTTGATTATCCCGATCAAGGCCCTGGGAATATTGGGCCACCATTTCAGTAAAAGCTGCACCAGCCTGTAACTTTTCAATAACGGTTTTGGCCTCTTCTTCTTCAAAAACCTTGATATGGCGGATCATCATGATGTTACCCTTGGGTATGATTTCCCACAACAGGATACGCCCCACGGTCGTATTATACCTTTCTCCGTCCATTCGAACGACAATATTGGCATGAAGATCTACAACCTTGGCATCATATGCACATCTGACCTCTTCGGGATTGGCAAATATTTTGCCTTCACCTTTGGAGCCAGCAATCCCTCTTGTCATGTAATAGATGCCAAGAATAATATCCTGGCTCGGTACAATAATAGGGCTCCCATTTGCCGGAGAAAGGATATTGTTGCTGGACAGCATCAATACCCGGGCCTCTATCTGGGCCTCAACCGAAAGGGGTATATGGACAGCCATCTGGTCGCCGTCAAAGTCGGCATTAAATGCCGTACAAACCAACGGGTGAAGCTGCAAGGCCTTGCCTTCAATGAGAATCGGTTCAAATGCCTGAATACCCAAACGATGGAGGGTGGGGGCGCGGTTTAAAAAAATAGGGTACTCCTTTACCACATCATCCAATGTGTCCCAGACCTCCGGAACCTCCCGCTCCACCATCTTCTTGGCGCTTTTTACTGTTGACACGAGCCCCTTTTGCTCAAGACGATAATAAACAAACGGCTTGAACATCTCCAGGGCCATCTTCTTCGGGAGACCGCACTGATGTAACCTGAGATTCGGCCCTACAGTAATAACGGTACGACCAGAATAATCGACCCTTTTACCCAAAAGATTCTGCCGGAAACGCCCCTGCTTGCCTTTCAAGGTGTCACTTAACGACTTTAACGGTCGTTTGTTAGTTCCCGTAATCACTCTGCCGTGCCGGCCGTTGTCAAAGAGAACGTCCACCGACTCCTGTAGCATCCTTTTTTCATTACGAACAATAATGTCAGGAGCCCTTAAATCGATAAGGCGTTTTAAACGATTATTACGGTTAATGACCCTGCGATAAAGGTCATTGAGATCAGATGTTGCAAATCTCCCCCCCTCAAGCGGAACGAGTGGCCGTAAATCCGGCGGTAGAACCGGAATTACATCCATAATCATCCAGGCCGGATCTACTCCCGATCGCCTGAATGCATCTACGATCTTGAGCCGTTTGGACAGCTTTTGCCGCTTTGCCGCAGATTTGGTGGAACGAATATCAGCTTTCAGCTCCTTATATGCTGCATCGAGATCGAGATTTCCCAGCAGCTCTTTGACAGCCTCAGCCCCTATCCCTGCTTCGAATTTCGTCCCGTAAATCTCGCGTGCTTCTCGATATTTTTCGTCCGATAGTAGTTGAAGACGGCTAAGATCCGTATCCTTCGGATCGATGACAATGTAACAATCAAAGTAAAGCACTTTTTCAATATTTTTGAGCGTCATATCCAGCAAATTGCCGATCTTGCTTGGAAGACTTTTCAAAAACCAAATATGGGAACAAGGGGTTGCCAGCTTGATGTGGGCCATCCGCTCCCTCCGAACCTTGGACTGGATGACCTCCACCCCACATTTTTCGCAAATGACTCCCCTGTGTTTCATCCGCTTATACTTGCCGCAGTTGCATTCGTAGTCCTTTGTGGGTCCGAAAATCTTGGCACAGAAAAGGCCTTCTCGTTCGGGTTTAAAGGTTCGATAATTGATTGTCTCCGGCTTTTTAATCTCACCATGCGACCATTTTAGAATCTGCTCCGGTGATGCCAGGGCAATCTTAACACCGGAATAAAGGCTTGGATCAGTTGGTTTGGTAAAAAAATCGTATAAAGTTTCCATTTATTTTTTCCTATTACGGGATTGAAAATAAAACGGTCTACATTATTTTTCCAAATTACAAGTTTATTATTATTTTTCTATTAGGGTCACATCCAAACCCAAACTCTTCAATTCCTTTGTCAGGACCTTGAATGATTCGGGCAAACCTGGTTCCAGAGTATTCTGACCTTTTACAATTTTTTCATACATACGAGTCCTTCCCGCCATGTCATCCGACTTTACCGTCAAAAATTCTTGCAGAGCATGCGCCGCCCCATAAGCCTCCATAGCCCAAACCTCCATTTCACCAAGGCGCTGGCCGCCGAACTGGGCCTTGCCGCCGAGCGGCTGCTGAGTCACAAGCGAATAAGGCCCAATAGACCGGGCGTGGATTTTGTCATCAACAAGATGGTGAAGTTTCATTACATACATTGTCCCCACGGTAATCTTTTCTTTAAAAGGCTCTCCGGTACGGCCGTCGTACAAGGTGGTCTGAGCGGATGTGGGAAGCCCAGCCTCAGCAAGCAGGGATCTTATCTCATCCTCCTTGGCGCCATCAAAAACCGGTGTGGCCATGTGAACACCATCTTTATAACTGTTGGCTAATGCGCACAGCTTTTCATCGTCAAAACCTTCGATCATCTCCTGCATTGACGGCTCAGGGAATATCCGCTTAATTTTTTCTCGAAGAGCTTCAATTTTTCGTTCTTCCAGCAACCTGTTGAGTTGATCACCAAGACCTTTGGCAGCCCAACCCAAATGAATTTCCAGAACCTGGCCGACATTCATCCGGGAAGGCACCCCCAGGGGATTCAAGACCATATCAACCGGTGTCCCGTCTTCAAAATAGGGGATGTCTTCCTGTGGAAGAATTCTCGACACCACTCCTTTGTTGCCGTGGCGGCCAGCCATCTTGTCACCGACGGAGAGCTTACGCTTCATGGCCACATAGATCTTAACCATCTTGATTACGCCAGGAGGAAGATCATCCCCTTTTTCATAGCGACCGACCTGTTGTTCATAAGAGTTCCTGGAAATTTCGCATTGACTCCTGTTTTGCTCAAGAATATCATGGACCTGTTCAGTCAGCTTCGGACTTTTCAATACAATCCCCTCGAACTGAGCCACGGGGATCTTGGCCAGCATTTCGGAATTTATCGTGTGCCCCTTAGGAATCAGAACCTTCTTACCTTTTTTCAGCGATGAATAACACTTTTGATTGACAAGCAATTTTTCAAGCTGCTCGCGAACCACGTCCTTAATGACTGCAAGTTCATCATCTCTCTCTTTTTTAAGGGCAGCGATCTCCTCATTTTCGATAAATTGGGTGCGATCATCCTTTTCAACGCCCCGCCTAGAAAATACTTTGGCATCAATCACAATCCCTTGAACACCGGGCGGCACCCGTAAAGAAGTATCTTTAACATCTCCGGCTTTTTCACCGAATATGGCCCGCAAAAGCTTTTCTTCAGGAGAAAGCTGCGTTTCACCCTTGGGCGTAACCTTCCCTACTAGAATGTCTCCTGGACAGACTTCAGCGCCAAGCCTTATAATACCGCTTTCATCCAGATTTTTTAAGGCTTCATCACCTACATTCGGGATGTCTCGCGTGATATCTTCTTTGCCAAGCTTGGTATCACGGGCGACGATTTCAAACTCTTCGACATGGACAGACGTGTACACGCCTTCCCTGTGAAGCCTTTCGCCGACCAGAATCGAATCCTCAAAATTATAACCGCCCCATGGCATGAATGCCACTGTTATGTTTTTGCCCAGGGCAAGTTCTCCCTGGTCTGTTGCAGGTCCGTCAGCAATGATCTCGCCGGCCTTGACTTTTTGTCCTTTTTTAACAATTGGACGTTGATTGAAGCATGTATTCTGATTGGAACGCATAAATTTTGAAAGGTTGTAAACCGTAACCGGTATTTCGTAACCATCGTCGCCATCCGCTGGTTCATGCTTCAGAACAATACGGGAAGCCTCAACATCTACCACGGTGCCATCGTGCCGTGCAACGATCGTAACGCCCGAATCTTTTGCCACCACTCCCTCGATACCTGTACCTATCAGAGGTGCCTGGTTTACGATCAGAGGAACCGCCTGACGCTGCATGTTCGATCCCATCAATGCCCGGTTGGCATCATCATTTTCCAAAAATGGAATAAGGGACGCCGAGACGCTCACCAGCTGGTTGGGAGAGATATCCATCATCTCGATATCCTCCGCCTTGACCATCATGAATTCCCCGGTCACCCGTGAGGTTACCAGCGGATTGACATATTTTCCATTTTTGTCCACAAGCGCATTGGCCTGGGCAATCGGGTGGTCCTTTTCTTCAAAGGCGCTGAGGAATTTAACATCTTGAGATACAGTGGCATCCTTGACAACTCTGTATGGCGTTTCTATAAATCCATATTCATTAACCCGGGCATAAGTACTGAGAGAGACAATAAGGCCGATATTGGGCCCTTCCGGCGTCTCGATGGGGCAGATACGCCCGTAATGGGACGGATGCACATCCCTGACCTCAAAACCTGCTCGTTCACGGGTTAGTCCCCCCGGGCCGAGTGCACTCAGACGCCGTTTATGGGTCGTTTCCGCAAGCGGGTTGGTCTGATCCATGAACTGGCTGAGCTGACTGGTTCCGAAGAATTCTTTAATAACAGCGGAAACCGGCTTCGGATTGACCAAGTTGTGGGGCATCAGGGCATCGACTTCCTGCAAGCTCATACGTTCTTTAATAGCACGCTCCATACGAACCAGTCCGATATGATACTGGTTCTCAAGAAGTTCACCGACGGCACGTACCCGTCGATTCCCAAGATGATCGATGTCATCAACAGCCCCCTGGGCATCTTTAAGTTCTACAAGGGTTTTTGCTGTAAGAAGTATACTCTCTTTTCTGAGGGTTCTTAAGTCGATGGAAGAGTCAATCCCTAGGCGAAGGTTAATTTTCATGCGACCCACACCGGAAAGATCGTAATAGGAAGACTTGAAAAACATGTTATCAACAAAATCCTGGGCCACTTCCGGGGTTGGGGGATTTCCAGGCCTGAGCCTCCTATATATCTCAACGAGCCCGCCCTCTTTTGTTTCTGCTTTATCTAAAAGCATGGTCTTATGGATGGAGTCACTGCTGGTCACTCCATCAATGAAAAGCAACTCAAATTCAGAGATGCCTTGATCACACAACGCCTGAAAAACTTCTTTATTAAAGGTTTGGTTGCATTTTACAATCGGCTCTCCTTTATCAGGATCAACTATAGTCTTCGCAAATATCGTGTCGAGAATATCTTCGACACTGATCGGAATCAATTCTACATTAGAGGATTTCAACCGATTGATTGCGGCTTTGGTGAAAACACGCCCTTTTGGAACAATAGCTTCGCCCGTTTCAGGATCATTGACATCTCGGCTGGCACGCTGACCCTTCAGCAAATCCTCATTGAACTCCTTGAAAATCCGCTTGCCACGAACAACAAACTTTTCTGTTTTATAAAAATAAGCCAGAATGTCTTCAGAAGTATATCCCAAGGCTTTAAAAAGAATCGTAACAGGAAATTTGCGCCGCCTGTCGATCCGAATATGGACGATATCTTTGGGATCAATTTCCATATCGATCCATGACCCGCGTACCGGTATAATCCTGGAAGTATATATCACCTTGCCGCTGGAATGTGTTTTCCCTTTGTCATGGTCAAAAAACACACCGGAAGATCTATGGAGCTGGCTTACCACAACACGTTCGGTTCCGTTTATGATAAACGTGCCCTTATCGGTCATCAAGGGAATTGTGCCGAAGTAGATTTCCTGCTCCTTGATATCACGGATGTTGGTAACTCCTGTGTCCTTATCAATATCATACACCTCCAGCCTGACAGTGATACGGATAGGAATCTCGTAGGTCATTCCCCTGTGTATGCACTCCTGGACGCTGTGCTTAACCTCGCCGAATCTGTAAGATACAAATTCAAGTGAAGCGCTTCCGGTAAAATCCTTTATTGGAAACACGGACTTGAATACGGTCTGCAAACCTATGTCCTTCCTTTTTTCCGGAGGAACATCCATTTGCAAAAACCGCGTGAATGATTCCCGTTGCACCCCGATAAGGTCAGGAATATCAATGATCTTATGTATCTTGCCGAAGTCTCTCCTTAATCGCTTTGTTGCCAATGATCTTTCCATCATGGCATCTCCAATATATATGGGGTTAGGGGTAATTCTGTTTTAATCGCTTAGAAATAAAATTCGTGTTTTTCCAGTTTGTCAGGGTTAGGTATTATTTTATTTCAACCTGCGCGCCGGCCTCTTCAAGCTGGCTCTTGATCTTTTCAGCCTCATCTTTAGGAATACCTTCCTTGACGGGTTTGGGTGCTTCATCAACCAAAACCTTGGCCTCCTTTAAGCCGAGTCCGGTAATCGCTCTGACTTCCTTAATAACCTGGATCTTCTTGTCGCCAAATCCTATCAGGATAACATCAAATTCGGTCTGTTCTTCCGCCTGAGCACCTTCGGCCACAGCAGGGCCAGCCGCAGCAACAACAGGCGCAGCTGCGGAAACACCGAATTTTTCTTCCATTTCCTTAACAAGCTCAGACAGTTCAAGCACCGATATATTTGCTATAAAATCAATCACTTCTTCTTTGGTAATCGTCTTCTTTGACATTTTATTTTTCCTCCGGATTAACTTTAACGATTTCATAAAAAATCAAAATTGCGGTGGCAAAGTAATCCCGCCCGGGCGGGACCAAATGCAAGGCACTCAAATTTCGTGTCATACCGCTGACGCGGGCCCCGAAGAGCGCGTACTTAGCGAACGCCGCAATGACGACAATATAAAGCGCAACGCTGAAGTTGGATTTTTTACGAAGCCATTATTTTCAATTATTAAACAACCAATAGCCTTGATCCTCAGGCAGCCTCTTTCTGTTCCTTGATGGCCTGGAGTACATTTAAAAACTGTGCCGGAATGGCGCTTAGGGTTCGGACAAAACCCGTAGGAATACCATTGGCGACTGAAAGTAATTTTCCCAAAAGCACATCACGAGAAGGCAGGGCCGACAGCGCCTTAATGGCGCTTAATTCGAGCACCTTGCCGTCCATAACGCCGGCTTTAATTTCAAGCTTGTCATGCTCGTCAGCAAACTTAGTCAACACCTTTGCAGGCGCAACCGGGTCGTCATAGCTTAAGGCAACTGCACTCGGACCTTTAAAACAATCTTTGATCAAGGCGACATCGGTTTCTTCAGAAGCTCTAATAAGGAGCGAATTCTTTACCACCTTATATTCAACTTCAAGTTCTCTAAGCTTCCTTCGCAAGTCATGCATTGTTGCAACATCGAGGCCTTTGTAATCGGTAACGATGATAACTTTAGACCTTGAAAATCTTTCGCGCAGATCCGCGACAATCTCTTTCTTTTCAACTAGTTTCACAACTTATCAACACCTCCTTTCTTAATCTGTAAAAACCGGAGGCAACAACTTGTCACACAAGAATGTCTCGGTAGGCCGGCAATGCCGATTAAACACAAACAAGTGCGCCTACGGTCTTTGACAGAAATATTTTGTTTTGAAACAAAACAATATGAGCTATCCTGGTTATAACTAACCAAATTTAAAACAAAAAACTCTCGATCCGGTTCTTCTTGGGATGATAGAATCAAGACTGCTAAATCCCTCTATGGAAGTAGACTATTTGATTAAGTCCTTGACACTGGCCGCATCTATCTTGATGCCAGGTCCCATGGTCGTGGAGATGACAATACCCTTCAGGTAGGTTCCCTTACTGGAAGCCGGTTTGAGACGAATGATCGTTTCTAAAAAGGCAGCTGCATTCTGCACAATCTTTTCCGCCCCGAAGGAGACCTTCCCCATCGGGGCGTGGACGATTCCAGCTTTTTCAACCTTGAAATCAATTTTACCTGCCTTGAGATCATTGACCGCCCTATCCACATCAAAAGTAACAGTTCCGGTTTTTGCATTGGGCATGAGTCCCTTTGGGCCGAGAAGTTTTCCTATCTTTCCAACAGAGCCCATCATATCGGGTGTGGCGACGGCTTTGTCAAAGCCGAACCATCCTTTTTTAATCTTTTCTATTAGGTCGTCACCCCCGGCAAAATCGGCGCCTGCATCAAGCGCCTCTTTTTCCTTCTCTCCTTTAGCAAATACGAGAACTTTAACTTCCTTGCCAAGGCCGTTTGGCAAAACGACTGACCCTCGAATCATCTGATCAGCATGTCTTGGATCAACGGCAAGACGAACCGCAACATCAACGGTTTCATCAAATTTGGCATATGATGAATCAATTACCATTTTGACAGCCTCGTCAAAATTATGCTTTGTCTCTGCATCTACCTTCTTATTTGATTCCAAATATTTTTTACCCCGCTTCGGCATGTTTTTTATTCACTCCTTGGTTACATGTTTCGGGTTTAGAAACAAGACTCATTCAACTCACAACACGCAACATCTTCTTTTAGTCAATCTCAATTCCCATACTTCTAGCCGTGCCGGCGATAATCTTACAGGCAGCAACCAGATCATTTGCATTTAAATCAACCATTTTCAGTTTGGCAATCTCTTCCACCTGCTGTTGAGTGACTTTGGCGACCCTCTCGCGCTTTGGATCACCGGCGCCCTTGGCTATCTTTGCCGTCTTCTTCAAAAGCACGGATGCAGGCGGCGTTTTGGTTATAAAGGTAAATGATCTATCCTGATAAATCGTAATAACAACAGGTATGATCATCCCTTCATCATTTGCAGTCCTTGCATTAAAAGCCTTGCAAAAGTCCATTATATTTACGCCATGCTGCCCCAGGGCAGGTCCAATCGGAGGAGACGGATTGGCTTTACCGGCTGTTACCTGCAGTTTTATCTGTGCCATAACCTTTTTTGCCATTTATTTTTTACTCCCAAATTATGTTAGGCCGCCAACTGTTTATCACATCAGTTATACCCTAAAGCTTTGCAACCTGCACGAATTCTAATTCCACAGGCGTTGAGCGGCCAAAGATGCTCACCAGAACCTTTATTTTACCCTTTTCAGGATTAACTTCATCCACCGTGCCGTTAAAGTTTTTAAAAGGTCCGTCAATTACACGAATTTCGTCTCCGATCTCAAAAATGTATTTTGGCTGTGGTTTTAGTCTGCCGACCTCCATTCGATTTAAAATTTGTTCGGCCTCTTCATCGAAGATAGGCGTCGGATTCTCGCGGCCACCTAAGAAGCCGGTAACCTTAGCTGTATTATTGACAATATGCCATGTTTCATCATCTAGTTCCATCCTGACCAATATGTACCCCGGGTAGAACTTGCGAGACGATGTTTTTCTTTTGCCTTTAACAAGCTCAACGACCTCCTCGGTGGGCACGATTACCTCATCGAATTTCTCGGGATGAGGGAAAGACGCTATCCGCTCTTCCAGTGCCGTTTTGACCTTGTTTTCAAATCCCGAATAAACATGGACTATATACCATTTAAAAGCCAATTTTCTCTTCACCTCTTATTATCGAAGAACCACACGAATAATGCTTGACAAACCAATGTCGACCAGACCGAGAAAAAGTGATATTATCATAACCAGGATAAGCACAACAACAGTGGAGCCCAATGTCTGCTTGCGCGTGGGCCAGGTAACCTTTTTAAGCTCCACCTTGACTTCTCTCAGAAACTGGATTCCCTTATCCAGGTAACCTTTGATTTTTCCCGGTTCAGCCTTGATTCTGACTAAAGCTTTTTTCTGGGATGAAAGGTCACTTTTTATAACCTCCTTGGCAGGACCTGTAATCAACGCGGTCTTCTTTGCAACGGCAACATTTTTTACCTGGGGTGATGCTATCCCGGCGGCACTCTTTTTCTTCTTTTTTTTGGCGCTTGAAGTTTTTTTCCTTTGTAACCGTGCCATTATGCTCCTAAAAATGATTTGGCAGG
>SDBS01004480.1_pt1 | contig 13654 bp, 9 predicted proteins | sample 2277091 | NCBI WGS metagenome assembly SDBS01 (sample SAMN10404972, study PRJNA504765) | marine sediment metagenome | isolation source: marine sediment core GS10_PC15, 163 cmbsf | place: Arctic Ocean: Southern Knipovich Ridge | collected 2010
CTAAAATATTATAGACTGCCTCTTCCCATTGAGAAAATAATTTTCGCTTTTTTCCCTCCCTCAGATTAAAAATAAGCCGCAGCCAAAGACAATAGATTGCCAGGAATAAAACGAAAAAAGTAAAACTCCATACTAAAATTATTATTATTTTATGCATATTAAAATTTATAAACCAATCCACAACCTATTCCTATTCTGGAGTATGACTCAATCCGCTTATTGTAAGAAAGATTGAATTTAAAACCGGTATTGTTTTCAAACCAGTAAGTAAGTGTACTAAAGCATCCCTGGTTTTTTGCCTCACCCGGTTCTTCAGAGCCTGCCACCTGAAAAATCTCATCACCCCAGGTAAAACCAACTGTTGAGGTTAAGTTATCTTTATACCAATTTGTCTTTAATAAATGAGAAGAGCTGGTATTATCACTATCTTGTTTGCCTATGAAATATTGATAAGAGGCTGAAAAATTCCCGGAAAAATAATGTTCTGCCCCTAAAGAATAGGTCCGGGCCAGCTCGGTGGGAAAAGATAAACTGCTCACTCCTGCAATTAAAGATGTTGCCGGTAAAATTTCCGTTTGAGCTTGAATATCCATCCTAAAATCGGGGAGAAAATTACTGTCTTTAGTCCAACCAAGATTTACATACCAATTAATTGCCTCCGGTAAAGAGAAATAGGCGGAGACAGAAGACATAAGGTCAGTACTATCAAAACGGTTTATGTGTTGTAATGTGCCAACCGTAGTAAGGCCTTTCTTCCAGCAATATGCTATAGAAAAAACAGTTTCATTCCAATCAGAAATAAGATCATTTTTTTCATAAGTATAATTTATATCACCTCTCCAGGCATATAAATCTCTTTGGATGCCCAAAGGAAGTTCATAAGGAATTCCCTTGTCCTGTAATTCCTTCAACATCGAACGGGCATTAGAATAATCGCCAAGTTGATGATAGAGGATAATCACTTTTATTATTTTTTCAACATCTTCAGAGTTTCGCTCTATTAATCTTTCTAAAACATCTATTGCCTCCTGAACCATGTCTTGATTTAAATAAACATTGGATAAACTTTGGTAAGCATCTTCGTATTCCGGAGTTAAATTAATTACCCTGGTAAGTAACTTCTCTGCCTTCTCAAATTCTCCTGACCATAGATAGAGATTACCCAGATGAAGCAGGATATCCACATCCTCAGGGCTTATCTTCAACGCTTGGAGGTATAAATCAATTGCCTCCTGAAATTCGCCTGCTTTCGCCGAACTATCAGCTTGTTTCAAAAGATCAACTAAGGGCCGGCTATCTTCACCTGAGGCAAAAACATTAATAAATGAAAAGAAGATTATAATTGAAAGTATTATAAAAATAAGGCTAAAAGAAAGAAAATATTTTTTTATGATGTCACCCGCCTTATGCGCGCTATTAATTCTGAAGGGGAAAAGGGCTTGGAAATGTAATCCGAGGCACCAAACTCCATAGCTTTCACCACATCATCCTCCTGTCCCCTGGCTGAAAGAATAATCACCGGTATGGAGGTAGTTTTAGAATTGCCCTTAATCTCTTTCAAGATAGTAATGCCATCTTTAATGGGCATCATAACATCCAATATTACAATATCAGGAAGGACCTCAACTACTTTTTCCGCTACTCCTTCTCCGTCAAAAAAATGGGTAACCTTAAATCCCTCTTTTTCGAGTTTAAATATAATCAAGCGGGCAATTGTTTTATCATCCTCAGCCAAAATAACTATTTTTTGCTTTTGTTTTTCCCTATCCATATAAACACCTTTTTTCCTTATTAAATTAAAAATATTGATTTTTTATTTATTACCCTTGCCAAACCTATTATAAATTTTTTCAATGACAGAAAAAAGCTCATTTACCTTTATGGGTTTAGTGGCATATTCGTCCATCCCGGCTTCTAAACATTTTTTCCTGTCCTCTTCAAAAGCATTGGCAGTAAAAGCAATGATCGGAATATGTTGGCCGCTTTCTTTTTCTCTTTTTCTTATCTCTTGGGTAGCCTCAATCCCATCCATCTCAGGCATTTGAACATCCATAAGGATGAAGTCGAATTTATTATGATCTAATAATTCCATCACTTCCTTTCCGTTGTTAGCCACAACCACTTGCCATCCCTGTTTTTCTAAAAGTCTTACCCCTAACTTTTGGTTTATCAAATTATCTTCAGCCAAAAGCACCTTAAATGATCTATTTTTAAGTGCAGAACCAATATCAAATTTTTCAGATCTTATTTCTCTTGTTTCCCGTACTATTTCTTTTACCATAGCATTGTAAAGGCGGGACCTTCTAACTGGCTTTAGGATAAAATCCGAGACACCCAACCCTTCAACTCTTTTTAGGTCTGCTTCTGCTCTGTCCGAACTTAAAATGATAATAGGCACTTTCTTATATTGCGGGATTTCCCTTATTCTTTTAACTAATTCAAACCCCTCCATTCCAGGCATATTTTTATCTGAAAGAATTAATTGATAAGGTTTGCCCCTATCAATCGCAAATTTCAATTCTTCTAATGCAGAAAATCCATCTTCTACTTCTTTGGGCAAAGCCCCCCAGAGAGAAATAGTTTCCCGAAGAATCACACGATTGGTATAGTTATCATCAACAATTAGAACCCTTAAATTTTTGATTTCCGGAGGAACAATTTTTTCTTCCCTTCCTTCTGGTTTCTCTACTACTATAGAAGAAAGAATAAGGTGAAAAGTACTCCCCTTGCTTACTTCACTCTCTACCCAAATTTTACCCCCCATCAGTTCCGCCAGCTGTTTACAAATACTCAGTCCAAGACCGGTTCCACCATATTTTCTGGTGGTAGAGGAATCTATCTGAGAAAAACTTTCAAATATCTTTTCCTGTTTTTCTTTAGGAATACCGATACCGGTATCTTTTACCATAAAATGAAGTGATATTTCATTATCTTTTCTCTTTAAAGTTTCCACATTGATAGCAATTTCTCCCTTTTCTGTGAATTTTAAAGAGTTACCGGCTAAATTCATGAGTATTTGGCGTAACCTGGTTGGATCGCCTATAATATATTGCGGTACATCGGAGTTGGTGTAACATAGGAGTTCAAGCTTCTTTTGGGAGGCTTTAATGCCCAGGGTGACTCCAATTGATTCTATTAATTCCCATAAGTCAAATTCTATCTTCTCTATCTCTATATGCCCTGATTCAATTTTTGAGATATCCAAAACATCATTTATTACATCCAGTAAATTATCAGCAGAAATTTTAAGCATATCCAGATACTCTTTTTGTTCATCGTTAAGAGTAGTATTTTTCATCAGCTCCGACATGCCTACAATAGCATTCATCGGAGTCCTGATTTCATGACTCATACTGGCGAGAAAAGCGCTTTTGACTTGGTTGGCTAATTCTGCCTCTTTTTTGGCTTTAATTAGCTCTTTAGTTCTCTCCTCTACTTTTTTCTCTAAATTTCTACTATAATTTTCTAACTGTTGCTTAGATTCTTTTAAGTTAGCGGTCATCTCATCAAAGGCGCGGGATAATTGTCCTACCTCATCAGAGGAAAGAACGCCAACTTTATAATCTAAGTTCCCTTTAGTTATCTCTTCAGTACCCTCGTGTAATTTTCTAAGTGGTCTGGTTATAGTTCTTGAGATAAAGGTGGAGATAAATACAGCAATAAATAGGAAAATGACAAGTAACAAAATAAGGGTATTGGTCAGCTGAGTGACTGGGGCAAAAGCCTCTTCGGTATCTATTTCGGCAAATATCTTCCAATCCATCTCTGGTATATGGGCATGTACACTGAGGACCTCTATGCCTCGATAATCTCTATGGATATCTATCATGTCTTTTAGTGAAGTGCTGAAGTATTTAATATCTCCTACTTCTTCTGTGTGTCTTGGGTCAATCTTCTGTTTGAGGAAGACCTCATCGATAAAGCGAGAGGGGCTAATCATATAATCATCTTTATTTACCAGATAGACCTCTCCAGTCTCTCCTAAACCAGTACGGCCAGTGGTTATCTGGGATAATACTTCCGAAGAGCTCCTAAGAACCACTACTCCTAAAAACCTATTACCTTCTTTGTTTAAAATAGGGGCTGAAAAAGCCAGGGTCTTTCTTTGTTTGTGAGAAGAGATATAGGCATCCTTAATAAAAATCCGCTCTTTTCCTCCCAGAAAGTAAGGATCATTACTCTTATCTTTCCCTATATCTTCTTCATCGCTTGCGGCAATAATAGTACCTTTTGGATCTAAGACAAAGACATCGTAAGTATATTTCCCTATCTGGGCAGTATCTTTTAATCTTCTCATAACCTTATCAAATTTTAGAAGATAATCTTCTTCTTCCTTTTTTGATAATAGAAGCTCTTCAATAACCACACTCCCGGATAACTGTTTAATTGCTTCTTTTTCTAAATCGAGAAAGGTTTCGATATTTTTTATCCTGGATTGAGTGATATTGATTAGATTATTGGTGCTCTGTTGTTTGATGATGTTAGTGGATATATTTCTACTAATTAAAATACAAGTTATACTTGCCGCCATTAAAAGTGATAACACGATTATTTGAAATTTTCTTTGTATTTTCATTTTTCTTCCCATCCAGGTTGAGAAATAAATTCTTTAAATTTCTCCAGCTCTTCTTCTAATTCTTGATAAATTTCTTTTGCTCCTTCAATTTTATTTTCTTTTCCTTTCTTTTCTAATTGCAAGGTAAGCTCATAAACTTTAGTTAAATACAGGTTGCCGGCTGCCCCTTTTAAACCATGGGCAGTTTCGTTAAGTGTCTTAAAATCTTTTTCCTTTATTGCTCGGGAAATTTTAGACAGTTTTTGAGGATAATCAGATTTAAAGATATCCATCAATTCTTTTAAAAATTCCTTATCCTGGTCAACTGTCTCCAAAGCTTTGTCCAAATCGAATGATAGTTTATTCTTTTCCTCCATCATGACACCTCCTGTACAAATTTATTCAAATTAGGGATAAATAAGGGGTTCTATTCAATTAATCTGAAGAATCGGGTCGGTTAAATAAGGCCTCTACCTCGACAGGCGAAATGCCAGTCCTTCGGTTTTATATTGATCGTTACCACCGTAATAGAACAGTGGGTTTTTAAGTTTAATTAAAATTTAAATCCTTTTTCTTTGAAGAGCCGAAGGCAAATATCTACTACTTCCGGGTCGTAAAGAATTCCTTTATTCTTGGAAATTTCTTCTAAGGCTGCATCTATTCCGAGAGCTGGTCGGTAAGGTCGGTGAGAAGACATTGCTTCTGCTACATCAGCTACACCGATTATCTTGGCTTCCAGGATAATCTCATCACCTTTTAATTTATTGGGATATCCTGAGCCATTTAGCCTTTCGTGATGTTGAAGTACAATTTCTGCTACAGGAAAGGAAAAATCTATGGGTTTTAAGATATCATATCCTATCCGGGAATGTTCTTTAATTAGACTGAATTCTATATCAGATAAGGTGGTGGACTTACTTAGGATTTCAGTAGGTACGCTTATCTTTCCGATATCATGGATTAAAGAGGCTACCCTTATCCCTTCAACCTTATCCGGAGAAAGGTTTAGCTCTTTAGCTATAATTGCGGCTAATTGAGAAACCCTCAGCTGGTGACCGGCAGTATAGGGGTCTTTGACCTCTACTATCCTGGACACTGTTTCGATGGTTGCATTCAAGGCATTCTTTACTCTTTCTTCTGCCTGCTTGCGCTGCAGTTCTATTTTTTTATTTTCCAGCGCATTCAGAACTGCCGGGCCCAAGCGTTTGATATGTTCTTTGATCACATAATCATCTGCGCCGGCTTTTATACATTCAACGGCTGTATCTTCATTCATAGAACCGGTTAAAATAACAAAAGGGGTAAATGGTGATTTATCCTGCGTAATCTTTAAAGCGGATAAACCGTCAAAGGTAGGAAGTTGATAATCGGAAATGATAATATCGGGTTTAAAGGTTGCCAACGCCTGAACAAAACCCTTTTTTGTATCCACTACCTTGACGGTGTAGTTTTTCAGAACTCTTTTCAGCTCCTTTTGAGCAAGTTCTGCATCGGAAGGAAGGTCTTCCAAAATTAATATTTGTAATTCTTTTTCCATAGCGCACTCTCCTTTTATAATAGTTTTTCAATTGATAAAAGGCTGCTATCTTGGTTTTTCGTTTACCGCTAACCAGTATAAGCCTAACTTATTCATCTTCTCTACGAAATTGTCAAAATCAACCGGTTTTACCACGTAACTGTTGGCGCCTAAATCGTAGGCAGTAGCAATATCCGGATCTTCTTTTGAAGAAGTGACAATGATTACCGGTATTTTCCGGGTCTGTTCATTCGATTTCACTTGTTTTAATACTTCCAGCCCGTCCACTTTGGGTAGTTTGAGATCCAAAAATATCACCTTGGGTGATCCGGATGAATCTCTGCCGGTATATTTACCCCGGCAAAAGATAAAGTCCAGTGCCTGTTCACCATCTTCGAGTACAATCAGACTGTTAGCCAGCCGATTCTTCTTCAAAGAGCGAACCATTAATTCGGCATCATGGGGACTGTCTTCCACAATCACGATTTCATATTCCTGTTTCATTTTTATATCCTCCTATTCTTGGGTAAAGAAAAGTAAAATGCGGCACCATTATCCACTTCGGCTTTTGCCCAGACTTCACCACCATGACGGTGAATGATGCGCTGTACCAAAGCCAGACCCACACCGGTGCCTTCAAATTCTTTTTCGCTGTGCAGGCGCTGGAATACACCGAAAAGTTTATCCTTATATTTCATATTAAATCCGGCACCGTTATCTTTTATACAATAAATTAATCTATTCTCTTCTTCCTGGCAAGAAACCGAAATAAGGGCTGGCTTACGATGAGCTGAAAACTTGATCGCGTTGGAAATGAGATTCATCCATACCTGGCGCATCATATTAGTGTCGCCTTCTGCTTTGGGTAAATCAGCTATAGTAAAGGCGATTCGTTTACGCGCTTCCGCATTGGTCGCTTCGTGGTAAATGGCATTGGCCATCTCTTTCATGTCAATTTTGGAAAAGCTCATAGATACGCGCCCCATGCGGGAAAAGGCAAGCAGGTCATCGATAAGCTGACCCATTTTTTTGGTATTTTGCTGGATAATGCCTCCCAGGCGTTTTCCCTCGGCATCCAGCTTTCCCACATAATCTTCCATCAGAATGCGGGTAAATCCGCTGATGGCGCGCAGTGGTCCGCGCAAGTCGTGGGACACGGAATAGGCGAAAGCTTCCAGTTCTTTGTTTGAAATTTCTAATTTTTTATTAACATTTTCCAGTTCCGCACTTGTTTCGTTAACATCCTCGGTGAGAAAAACAAGAGCTTGCTGAGATTTCTCAAGTGTTTTTGTTTTATCTTCCAGTTTAGTTGTTCGCTCTTTCACCAATTCTTCCAGGTGTTTGCGGTGTTTTATGATTTCTTCTTCCGCTCTCTTTCGTTCGGTGATGTCCTGGACATGAACAACAAATCCCTTATTACCACGATCAGATATCTTATAAGGGGTAATTTGAAAATGTAAAAAGCATTTTCCCGACCTTGTCGTTTTGTATAATTTTAATTTCTTGACAACTTCAAAATCGAACTCTGATTGGTAATCAACCAGCTCTCCATTTCTTAGTTGAGTTTTTGCTTCTGCAGAAACATTTGGGTCTTCAAAAAGTTTGAATCCTTTTATTTCTTCAACGTTCCTAACACCAAAAATATTTAAACATTCCTGATTGACACTAATCAAATTTCCATCCGATTCGTATAATTCAATGCCAATCGGTGCCTGTGAAAAAATGCCTTTAAACATGGCTTCGCTTTCCACCAGCGACTCTTCCGCCTGCTTGCGTTCGGTGATTTCGGCACGAAGTTTTTCCTCAACCTTGTCTATAGTATTGCTCATAATGTATCCTGCACGAAAAACAACAAACACTACGAAAATCGCAAAAATTACTATATATAATGCGGTTAATAGCGCATCATTCATTTTAAAAATATCGCGCATAAGAATATTTATTATATTCTGAATAAGAACTACAAAGATAATCAGTGGAACAAATATGCGCAAAAGTCTACTTCTAGTCGATGAACCTACGAAAAATGAGACAGGAACATAGTTAGTTCCTACTGCACTGATTAGGGCAACCCCTAAAAAGAGAAAGGCAATTGCTGTTGTTATAGCCATTGGAGCGGTCTTTCCTACACCGTAAAGGAAGGGCTGTCCGTATAAATAACTTAGCGCAAAAATTATACTACATATAAAAATCAGACTCCCTAAAATTCCAGCTGAATGCCCAAATATTTTAGTTTGTTCTTTTCTGGTTGTAGAAAATATTAGTAAAATTATAGTGATTCCCGATAAAAAGAACAATGCGCCGGTAGATGGAGACATAATTCCAATAGGAATTTCCCCTAACTTATCAGAAATAGTAACTATAGCTTCTTCGAAACTAGTTTCTACTCCCGCAAGGTACTCAATGCATTTCAAAAAACCAAAAATCGACACGAGAGCTGAAAAAATTATAGCGTAGAGCCGGCTACTCCTTGGATAGAAATCCTTTACATACAAAACCAGAATTAAACCGAGTAATAAGAAAGAAATACCCGTACTGGGAGCCATGGGATAATAATCAGGTCTTGCACTGCCAAGAATTCGCAGCCCCGGAATATAACCAAATAACCCAAAAGTAGCAATAATAATCGCTCCCGTACAGCCTAAAATCGTAACTTTTTTAATAACTCGACCTTGTACCACAATTCGATTATCTTTATTATTTTTATTGATATCTACTTTTTCCACCACGTATCTTTTTCTCTCCTTACAAACGGTTAATCTTGTATGAAATTTAGTAACAAGTTATATTACAAAAGTATTTATACATACAATATACTACATAGGTTCTAAAAATCTTCTTTCCATCAATAATTTTAAAAAATGTGGTTAGTCCTTGATATTGGACATTTTATTACAATCGCTTTTTTATTCTTCATTCGCTTTTTCTTCTTATCTTCTCTTTCACCACAGCACGCGCCGTGGTGCCTTAAATATATGGAATAATGAATCTTAGTAATATTTATTTAAATTCAAATTCTTTTCCCCTTTTATTTTTTTTAAATATCGTTCTTACTCCTCTCAAACTCAATCAAAAAGTATAATAACTAAATCCCGTCTCAATTTAAAGCTCGTATTTTCTAAGTTTTTCTTTCAACTTTTTTATCCTGAACTCTCGATCTATAAAAAGTTTATTGAAACGTTCTAATTCAACGTTCTTTTCTCCCAGCTCCCGGGTGCGTTCTTTAACTAGTTCTTCCAAATGTTCACGGTGTTTCTTTAGTTCATCTTCCGCCTGCTTGCGCACTTTTATATTGTTTGAGCTAGATACCACTGAGACAACTTTTCCATCCTTGGTTATCGGAGAGAGACGAACATCAAAGTAATATGTGCCTCCTTCCGCTGTTATATATTCTGTTTGGTAATTGGTTGGTTTACCGGTTTTAAATACGCTTTGAAATTTATCATATGCTAATTTTTGAAAACCTTTAGGAGTAAAATCATTAATACTCTTGCCTATTACGTCCTCTTTTTTCAAGTCTGGAACTGTCTTGTTGATAAATTGTATCTTCAGATCCTGCCCAACCAGCATGATGTGATCTGATGAATTTTCTGTAATAGAACGCAATCTTTCCTCACTATCTCGTACCGCCTCCTCAGCCTGCTCGCGTTCGGTGATTTCCATCCTTAGATCATCAGTCGACCGTTGGAGAGTGGTGGCCTGTTCGGCGAGCTTGAGGGTTTGGCCGATTTGGTAGTGAGCGACATAGATTATAACGGAAAGGATAAAGGCAACGACAATAGCCCAAATGATAACGAAGCGGTAAAACGGAGCCAGTCCGTCTTTCTTAGAGATACTAAAAGAGACAATGAGGGGCCATGGGTCAATGAGGCGATAGGCAACGATTCGTGTAATGCCATCTGAAGGATCGCGCTCTTGAAATACTCCCTGATAAGCGGTCGGCAGGTGACGTCTGAAAAGCTCACTATTGGTGACGGAGGTGCCAATTCGGGTTTCATCGTATGGAAACAACGCGAGAACAGTCCCATCGGCATGAGTCAGAAAACCGGTGTAATCAGGGCTAAAAGCCATGGCGGTGAACAGTTCACTGAAATAGTACGGTTTTATGGAAGCGACAACAACGCCTCGAAACAACCCGTCTTCGTCACGCACCGCACGGGAGATCGGCATAGCCCACTTGCCATCAATCCGACTTACGACCGGGGGTCCGATGTAAACCCCACGGGTATCCGGTTCCAGGTGTTTCCGAAAATACAACCGGTCCGCTATGTTTGTACCCCTGGCTTCGTAAGGGTCACGGGATTCATTGATGATCAAACCGTGTTCGTCGACAGCGAGCAGCACACGAAGTATGGGTAGTTCGGCCTTCATTCGAATGAGAGAGGCACGGAAGCTTTCCCCGGAAAAATCATCGACTCGAATCTTGTCGGCAATTGCCTGCATCACGGCATCAAGGCCTCCGATGGCGAGTTTAATATGCTCGTGAAAAACAGCGACCTTGTTTTCGGCACGTTGTTTAGTGACCTCTATGTTGGCCCTGTATTCGGTGTAGAGCGCAAACCCGGCGAAACCAACAACAACCAGAACGGCCACTACAGCCACAATCACGATTGACCGAATGAGATGCTGTGAGCGCTTGTCAGCCGGTACAGATCGTACGGAGTCTTGCCCTTGCTCTCTTGAATTTTTACCTTTCAAAAAATTTATCTCTTTTGCGAGTTGTTCTCTGGTCTTATCGTCACTTTTCATCTTATACCTCACACTTATTTCTTTTGAACAGACTGGACTTCATCAATGTATCAGGGGACTATTCTTTGTTACACTTCAAGAATATATATTTCCATTATTAAATAGGTATAAACGAATAAAAAAAATTAATCTCTTCTATCTTTTCTGTCACTTATTATTAATACGACAAAAGGTTTATAAAATCCTTCTTTTTTGAGAAAATTATTTTTTAAAATAAAAGGTTAACCCTTGACATTGAACATTTTTATTGCAATTTTATTTTTTCTTTTTCTTCTCCTCATACATCCTTTGATCAGCTATCCTGATTAATTCATCGATAGGTTGAGGAGTGTCAGAATTGTATTCCGAAAGACCGATACTGTAATCTATCTTATAAGGTTTCTTCAGAGTTTGGTTTAATCTAACTAAATCCTTATCTAATCTTTCTTTAATTAAGGGTGCCTCTTTCAGAGAATTATCAGGAAAGATTAGTAAAAATTCATCTCCTCCCATCCGGCAGATGATATCAATCTCCCGCAAAGAGGATTTAAATAATTTTACCACCTCTTTTAAGATTCCGTCTCCTTCTTCATGACCAAAGGTATCATTGATATCTTTGAGATTATCTATATCAGTATAAGCTAATAATATAGGGGTTTTTCTCCTCTGGGCAAATTTAAGCTGGTGGTCGAGTAAAGATAGTCCATATCCTCTATTGTAAGAATTAGTTAAAACATCAAAATGGGCTAATTTTTTTAATTCTTTTTCCAACTGTGTTCTCTGAATGGCTACAGCTATCTGGCCGGATACAAATTTCATTATTTTTATATCTTTTTGAGTGTAGTTATTTGGGCTGGAATAGTTTTGAACAACCATAGCTCCGATTATCTTATGGTCTATCTTTAACGGAACTCCTAACCAGTGCATTTTATCACTAAAAATACCTATTTCATCTAAATTTATTTTCCCCAGGGAAACCAGTTCCTTGATCTTTTTAAAATTAGCTAAAAGTGGCTGACCGGTATTAATAACATAAGAGGTTAAATTGCGAGAAGAGCTTAGACTTACACCCTGATGAGGAAAATAATTACCTTTCTCATCTTTATAGTAATCAAAAAATAACTTATCTTCCTTGTAATCAGCCAGGGCAATATAAAAATTATTAGCATCAATAACAAATTTCAATTCCTGATGGATAATTTTAAATAGCTTATCAAGAGATACCTGGGAATTTACAGCTTTAGAGATATTGTATAAAATTTCTTGAACTTTTTCATTATGTTTACGGCTGGTGATATCTCTTCCCAGGATAACTAAACCAATTATTTTACCTTTTGGGTCACTAAGATTGCGGGAATTACAGGAGATTATTTTTACTTTACCCTCTTTACACCTAATGGTAGTTTCATAATCTTCAACAACCTCTCCCTTTTTAACTATAGCAGTGATTTTTTGGATAATTTTTTTTCGCTGCTCTTCATCGGGGTAAAGCCATTGCCATATCTTATTATGACCAATTACTTCCGGGGCGGAATAACCGCTAATCTTTTCGGCAGATTTATTCCAGATAACAAAATTTGCCTTTTTATCCAGCACACTTACCCAGATATTGGCATTATCAATTATGTTTTCCTGGAACTGACTTAACTTATGAATTTCTTCTTCTTTTTCCCTCAGTTTTTTATTCGCTTTCTCCAGGTCGAGCACTTTCTTCTCCAGCTTTATTGCCAACCGCTTGTTATACTCAGCTAAATAAATTTCTTCCTCTTTGATAGGTTCTTTGGGAGCAATAAGTACCCCTTTCTTATGCTCTTCAATTACCTCTTCCAGAATCTTTAAAAACACTTGCAGATCTATTGGTTTATTAATGTACTTTTCTGCCCCTAGGGATAAGGCAAATTCCTTATCCTTTTTGTCGGTATAGGTGGCAGTATAGAACATAAAGGGTATATTTTTGGAATTATCGTCTTTTTTACATTCCCTGCAGAGTTGAAAACCATCCATTCGGGGCATCAATATATCGGATATGATCATATTGATGGGTTTTCCTTTTAATTTAGCGAGAGCTTCTACTCCGTCTTTAGCAGTTACTACTTCATAGCCGCTCCCTTTTAGTAAAGTCGCAAGTAGGTAGAGATTTGCTTTTGTATCATCTACTATAAGGATTCTCATCTTTTATATATCTCCTATATATGATATGATAATGGGGACGGTTCTATTTAATAAAATAGATCCGTCCCCATTATCAATTAGTAGTTTCGTTCAATTCTTTTTTATCGAACTTTTTCATACTGTAATTTCCGAATTTCCTTTCTCTCTCTTTTTGTAACGCCTTCTCCTTTTACTTCTATTTTGTGATGAATTTTTTTAACATTAGTTCATATTTAACAATATTTATAAGAGAGAAAAAATAGAAAAGAGTATCATGTTTTTTAAATTATACTATTTTTCTTAATAATATTCAAAGAATATCAAATTCACGTTCACGGTAAGCATGCTGAATAAAATTTTCATAAATTATTTTATCTGATTAACTATTCCTTCTTATGTTTCTTGTTCTGTTTATTTTCATACATCTTCTTATCGACTATCCGGATTAATTCGTCCATGGTTAGAGGATTATCAAGATTATATTCCGAGAGGCCGGTACTAAGGTCTGTCTTACTTCTATTCAAATTTAAAGCCTTTTTCTTTAAAGAGCCTAAGGCAAATATCTACTACTTTCGGGTCATAGAGGATACCTTTGTTTTGGGAGATTTCTTCCAGGGCTGCATCTATTCCGAGAGCTGGACGGTAAGGTCGGTGAGAAGACATGGCTTCTACTACATCGGCTACTCCTAAAATGCGGGCTTCCA
>SDBS01004481.1_pt1 | contig 13652 bp, 14 predicted proteins | sample 2277091 | NCBI WGS metagenome assembly SDBS01 (sample SAMN10404972, study PRJNA504765) | marine sediment metagenome | isolation source: marine sediment core GS10_PC15, 163 cmbsf | place: Arctic Ocean: Southern Knipovich Ridge | collected 2010
CCACCGCCAATTGGATATACAAACAGTGGAAGCAGGAAATACCCCATATCAGCCTGGGGACGATTTACCGCGACCTCAAGTCACTGAAACAAAGGGGAGAGATAGCGGAACTGGACTATAGCGGCAGCTTGACCCGCTTTGATGGCAATACCAGCAAGCACTATCACTTTCACTGCCAGAAGTGTGACCGTATTATTGATACCGCTGAAGTGGTTGATAGTTATATTGATAAACGTGTGGAAATTATAACGGGCTTTGATGTTTTTTGCCACCGCCTTGAGTTCTATGGGCTGTGTCGTGATTGTCGTCCTTAAAACAGTTTATTTCTTGACTACTACTTAAAATCAGGAGTGATAAAGAATGGCAGAAGAGATAAAAAAGAAGAGCATTGACCCGGCCACCAATAAACTGATACAAAAAGCCTGCGGCACTGAGATTAGCCTGGTTTTTGACCGTGCTGAGGCAATGAAACCGTGCCCCATCGGTTCGGTGGGTAGCTGCTGTAGCAACTGTGGTATGGGACCGTGCCGTGTTCCCCTGCCCAGGGGCAAGAGCGAAACAGCCGAGGACAAGAAGAAACGTCGTGGAATCTGCGGTGCCACCGCCGAGACCATCGCCGCCCGCAATTGTGTGCGCATGATTGCCGGTGGCGCCGCGGCACACTCGGACCACGGACGGGCAACCGCCGAACTCTTCATCTCTGTCGCCAAGGGGGAAGCCCCCGGCTACGAAATCAAGGACGAGCAAAAACTGCTGCAACTGGCGCTGGAACTGGGTGTTGAAATCGGCAACCGTAGCAACCAGGAAATAGCCCTTGATATCGGGCAAAAAGCCCTCGCCGAGTTCGGCAGGCAGGACGGTGAAATCCTGTTCCTTAAAAGAGCACCGCTTAAGAGACAGGAGATATGGCGGCAGCAGGGAGTTGCTCCCAGGGGTATTGACCGTGAGGTGGTTGAGATGATGCACCGAACTCATACCGGCGTTGACCAGGACTACAAAAACCTGCTTAAACAGGGGATAAGGACATCACTGGCTGATGGCTGGGGTGGCAGTATGATTGCCACCGAGCTTCAGGACATCCTGTTTGGCACACCGACACCGATACTGGGACAGGTGAACCTGGGTGTGCTTAAAGCCGACGAGGTAAATCTTATTATTCATGGCCATTAGCCGCTGCTTTCCGAGGTTATAGTCGCCGCTGCTCAGGAGCCGTAGATTATAGAACTGGCAAAGTCAAAGGGGGCTAAGGGTATAAACCTGGCCGGTATGTGCTGTACGGCTAATGAGATACTGATGCGCCACGGGGTACCACTGGCTGGTAACTTCCTGCAGCAGGAGCTGGCTATCGTAACCGGTGCCGTGGATGCTATGGTGGTTGATGTTCAGTGTGTTATGGAGTCTTTAACCGATGTCGCCCAGTGCTTCCATACCAAGATTATCACCACATCACCCAAAGCCAAGATTCCCGGCGCCGTCCATGTCGAATTTGACGAGCACCGTGCCGTGGAGTCGGCAAAGGCGGTAATCAAGGTCGCCATTGACAACTTCCCCAGGCGAGGCAGCAATATCAGCATACCTACTGAGAAGACCGACCTTATCGCCGGCTTCAGCCATGAAACTATCAACTACCTGCTGTGTGGCCTGTTTCGCGCCTGATACCGACCGCTTAATGACAATATAATAAACGGCCGCATAAGGGGCGTCGCCGGTGTTGTCGGCTGCAACAATGCCCGTGTGACTCACAATGAAGCCCATATCGCCATGGTTAAAGAGCTTATTAAAAACGATGTCCTGGTGCTCCAGACCGGCTGCAGTGCCATGGCTAGCGCTATGGCCGGGCTGATGCTGCCTGAAGCCGCCGCCAAGTATGCCGGTGCCGGCCTGGCTTCCGTATGCGAGGCTGTCGGCATTCCGCCAGTACTGCATCTTGGTTCCTGTGTTGATAACAGCCGCATACTGGTGGCGACTGCCGCTATGGTCAAAGAAGGCGGCTTGGGAGATGACATCAGCCAACTGCCGGTTGCCGGAGCCGCTCCTGAGTGGATGAGCGAAAAGGCAATCTCTATCGGCCAGTATTTCGTCGCCTCGGGTGTATTCACCATATTCGGCGTTACCTGGCCTACTACCGGCAGTCAGGAATTAACAGACTACCTTTTCAAAGAGCTGGAAGAGATATATGGTGGTATGTGGGCGTTTGAGCCGGAACCGATAAAGGCAGCCCAGCTCATTATCAGCCATATTGATAAGAAACGACACAACCTGGGTATTGACAAAGCCAGGGAAAGGGTGCTCTATGACATGGCTATGCGGCGGGAGCTGGAATCAGTCTAGAATCCTGAACTATCAGGTGGGAAAGGACTTAGTATGTCAAAAATAATTGCATCGGCGGCTATCAGGGGAGCCCACAAGATTGTAAATCAGACTGAAGAAAAGTGGCAGCAGGCTATGGAAAAATGGGGGGCTAAAGAGCCGGTAGGCTTCCCCAATACCGCTTACTACCTGCCGGTAATCTACGGTATTTTAGGTATCAAAATAGAGAAACTGGGTGATATGCAGCCGGTGCTGGAGCGGTGTAAAACACTGCTGCCACCGCCGGTAAAGGAAAAACACCATTTACCATACCTGGCACCCGCCCTTGATGCCGGCATGGCTACCTTTTTCGCCGAAGAGATGAGCGAGGCAATAAGATACCTGGAAACACCCGATTTCTACACCAAAACAGAGGACCCGACCGATGACAATATCTGGCTGGGTGCCGCCGACGACGTCATATTGAGAAAGAGGGGCATTGAATTTGTTGACGGCACCGCCCCCGGTTTTGCCGCCGTCCTTGGTGCCGCTCCCGGTAACGATGTAGCCGCCAATATAGCGCAGGAACTGCAGCAGAAGAACCTGTATGTCTTTATGGCTGCTGAGAACGACGGTAAAAGGTTTGCTGAGCAGCTGGTTGAGGCCGGGGTGCAGATAGGCTGGCCGACACGTCTGGTTTCGTTTGGGCCGGATGTATCGGCGGTTGTGTTTGCCATGGGCTTCGCCACCAGAGCGGCTATGTCCTTCGGTGGCGTTGAACCCGGCGATTTCAGGAAGATTCTGCTGTACAATAAAGATAGGATTTTTGCCTTTGCCATGCCTCTGGGCTATGTCACTGACGAGTGGTACGCCAATGCCGTCGGCGCCGTCAACTGGGGCTTCCCCACCATTGCCGATAGCCCCATTCCCGAGATTCTACCCACCGGTATCTGCACCTATGAGCATGTTGTTTCTAACGTTCCTCATGAAAACATAGTCTCCCGGGCGATAGAGGTACGCGGCTTGAAAGTCGCCGTCGCCGAGGTGCCGGTACCGGTTGCCTATGGTCCCGCCTTTGAGGGTGAGCGGGTACGCGGTGACGATATCTATCTGGAGTGCGGTGGTGGCCGGTCGCAGATGGTTGAGTGGGTTACCTCGAAGCGTATGGAAGAGGTAGAGGACGGCAAGATTGAAATAGTCGGTCCCGAGATAACAGATGTTGAAGCCGGGGCCAAACTGCCTATGGCGATAACAGTTGAGGTCGCCGGCAGGGAGATGCAGGAAGATTTCGAACCTATTCTGGAGAGGCAGATCCATCACCTTATAAACTACGCTCAGGGAGTGATGCATATCGGCCAGAGGGATATTGCCTGGCTGCGGGTCAGTAAAGCAGCCGTTGACAAGGGTTTCAAACTGCAGCATATAGGCGTTATCCTGCATGCCAAATTACACCAGGACTTCGGCCGCATCTTTGACAAGATGCAGGTAAAAATCTATACCGAAGCCGATAAAGTAAAACAGATTGTTGAAGCAGCTAAAAAAGTATATTCTACCCGCGATATACGCATTGAGGGTATGACTGACGAGACCACCGATATCTACTATTCCTGCACCCTGTGCCAGTCGTTCGCTCCCAGCCATGTGTGTGTTATAAGCCCTGAGAGAACCGGGTTGTGTGGTTCATACAACTGGATGGACTGCAAGGCGGCTTATGAAATTAGCCCCACCGGCCCCAACCAGCCGGTAGCCAAAGGGGAAACCATAGATGCCAAACTGGGGCAGTGGCAAGGAGTCAACGAATTTGTCTTCAAGGCTTCACGTGGCAAAATAGACCACTACAACTTCTATAGTATTATAAAGGACCCGATGACTACCTGTGGTTGCTGTGAAGGCATTGCTGCCGTGCTGCCAATCTGCAACGGAATAATGACGGTCAACAGGGAGTATATGGAAATGACCCCCTGCGGTATGAAGTTCACCACGCTGGCAGGCACCATCGGTGGTGGCGTCAGCACCCCCGGCTTTGTCGGGCATGGCAAGTATAACATCACCCAGCGAAAGTTCCTCATCGCCGAAGGTGGCATCAAGAGACTGGTATGGATGCCCAAAATGCTGAAGGAGGAAATCGCCGAGCGTTTCAATGCCAGAGCCGAGGAGCTCGGTATTCCCAACCTGCTTGAAATGATCGCCGATGAAACGGTGGGCACTACCGAAGAGGAAATACTACCCTTCCTGCAGCAGAAGGGGCACCCGGCACTGACTATGGAATCAATAATGTAGTAAAGGAGCTAGCCATGCCGCTTACCGGTATTGAGATATTCAAATTACTACCTAAAACCAACTGTGGTGAATGTGGCGTGCCGACCTGCCTGGCCTTTGCCATGAGCCTGGCGGCGGGTAAAGCCGAACTGGCTGCCTGCCCTTATGTAACGGACGAGTCGAAGGCAAAACTTGAGGAGGCATCAGCCCCACCCATCAGACCGGTTATCATCGGTAGCGGCGACAAGGCGGTTAAGGTTGGTGGTGAAACGGTGATGTTTCGCCACGAAAAAAGGTTTGAGAATCCGCCCGGTCTTGCCATCCTCATCAGCGATACCATGGCTTATGCTGAAGTTAATAGCCGCCTTGAGAGGTTTGGCAGCCTGCAGTATGACCGGGTGGGTCTAACCCTTCACCCTGAACTGGTAGCCGCAAAGTGCGAATCAAATGATGCCGGCAAGTTCAAGGAACTGGTAACCAAAATCAAGCACAGTAGTGATGCTAATATTATTTTAATGAGCGAAAACCCGGATTTACTAGCCGCCGCACTGGAGGTTTGTGGTGATAGCAAACCCCTGCTCTATACCGCAACCAGTGATAACATAGATAAGCTGGCGGCGCTGGCAAAGGAAAAATCCTGCCCCATAGCCGTAAAGGCTGACAGCCTGGAGGAGCTTGCCGGACTGACAACTAAGCTTGAGCAGGCTGGTATAAAGGACATGGTTATTGATTCCGGGGCAAGGAAGCTGAGCCAGGCATTTGAGGACCAGATTGTAATAAGGCGGGCTGCCCTGGATAAGAAGTTCAGACCCCTTGGCTATCCGACTATAATTCTAGCCAATGAAATGACCGACAACCCGATGAAGGAAGCCCTGATTGCCGCCATTTTTATTGCTAAATACGGCGGTATCATAGTCCTTTCTGATTTTCAGGGAGAAAGCCTGTTTCCGCTGCTGGTACTTAGAATGAATATCTTTACCGACCCACAGCGTCCGCTGGCTACCACCGAGGGTATCTACCAGATTGGCGGACCCGATGAAAACTCACCGGTGTTGCTCACCTCCAACTTCTCCCTGACATATTTCATTGTCTCCGGCGAAATGGAAAACAGCCGCGTCCCCGGCTATCTGCTGGTAAAGGATACTGAGGGGTTATCAGTTATGACGGCATGGGCGGCTGGAAAATTCGGCGCCGATACCATTGCCCCCTTCATTAAGAAGAGCGGTATTGCCGATGAGGTCAAACACCGTAAACTGATAATACCGGGCTATATTGCCATTGAAAGCGGCAGCCTTGAAGAAGAACTGCCCGGCTGGGAGATACTGGTTGGACCCCGAGAGGGGGCTCATATACCGGCTTACCTTAAAACATGGAAGGTATAGGGGGAATTATGATACTGGTTGGCGAAAATATGAATATAATGTCGAACACCATCGGTCCGGCACTCAGGGAAAGAAACTCTGAGCCCATCCAGAAACTGGCCAGGGCTGAATCAAAAGCCGGCGTGGATTACCTTGACCTGAACATCGGCCCAGCCCGCAAAGCCGGTGATGAGCTGATGGCATGGCTGGTCAATACCGTGCAACAGGTTACCGATAAATCACTATCTCTGGATACCACCAATCCGGCTGCCACCGAAGCCGGCCTTAAAGCCTGTAAAAGCCGGGCGCTCATAAATTCAATCTCTTTACAACCGGAAAGGCTGGAAAATGTCTTGCCGATGGCCAAGCAGTACAACGCCGATATGATAGGTCTCCTATGGGGGGTAGAGGGTATGCCCCGCGATGCCAATGAACGTTGCATGCTTGCCGTTGACCTTATTTACCAGGCAAATCAAATAGGCATCCCCGATGAGAACATATGGATAGACCCTATCGTTACACCGGTCAGCGTTGAAATAAACCAGGTTAAAGCCTGTCTGGAATTTATGAGCATGCTGGCTGATATCGCCCCCGGCTGTAAATCAATCGTCGGCTTGTCCAATATTTCCAACGGCACACCATCGCACCTCAGACCCTATCTCAACCGCACCTACCTGGCAATGCTGATGAAGTATGGAATCTACTCAGCCATAGTTGATGCCGTTGATGAGGAGTTAATAAGATTAGCCAGGGGCGAGATGCCGGAAATAGTCAGTCTGGTACACCGGCTAATGGATGGGGAAAAGCCTGATATGTCCTGCCTGAGCCTCAAGGAAGTAGAATACGCTAAAACAGTTGCCGTGCTTAACGGTCAAAAGCTCTACTCGCACTCCTGGCTTGAAATATAGCCTGGCTTACCAATGGAAAGAAAGCCTTCAATTCCACCCGATAGCAAAGACTATAGATACGGGCTTGAAATGGCCCTGAAACTGGCTGGTCAAAAGCTGGCCAGTATTAACATAGAAGAGCAATGCCGCAAAGCCGGTGCCGAATTAAAGCTGGTAAATGGTGAAAAGGTAATCTTTGTTGAATACCTGAATGGCTGTTACCAGATCACCTTACCTGTGACAGATGTCTTACCCGTGGGCAGCCAGGAGCCGATCAAACCAAAAGAGAAGCTTTTAATACTGCACTATTTAGTACAAGCTGAGGGTAGTCCGCTTACCGGCACCAAGATAACCTACAAAGAGATACCAGACAGCGCTACCTATTTCCCCACCTTCTATAAGAGGGCTATAAAACCCCTGCTGGATAACTTTGGCGGGCAACCCCATCTGCTAGTTGATGCCGCCGCTAAAATAGGCGGTTGCCAGGCAGATTACGGCGATGTATCCGTTACCATCAACGCCTTCAGGCGGGTGCCGTTGACCATTGTCTTATGGTGTGGTGATGAAGAGTTTGCCCCCGAGGGCAGCATCCTGTTTGATAGCACCATATCCGGCTACCTGTCGGCTGAAGATATAACCGTTGTGTGTGAAACTATCACCTGGAGACTGGTAAGAATAGCCGAGGAATTGAAAAAATAGAAGAATAATCGCTATCAGCTATTCCACGGTTACGCTTTTTGCCAGATTTCTGGGGAAGTCTGTGGGGCAGCCCCTTTCTTTGGCTGTATAGTACGCCAGTAGCTGCAGGGCGACAGTATTGACTATCGGTGAAAATATAAAATCAACCCGGGGTACTGTAATGATATAATCAGCCACTTCGCTAATAGCCCCGCTCTCTTCTTCAGAGATTACTATTACCGGTGCACCTCTGGTCTTGATTTCCCTGATATTGTTTATCATAGCACCAAATGTGCTATCTCCGGCGACAATGGCAACCACCGGTGTGTCTTTGCTAAGCAGGGCAAAGGGGCCATGTTTCAGTTCTCCGGCGGCATAACCTTCAGCATGGATGCAGGAAATCCCCTTTAGCTTCAGTGCTCCTTCAAGAGCTATGGGATAATTGATACCTCTGCCGATGAAGAATACATCGTTGTAATCTGACAGGTACTTGCCATATTTACTAATACTGGATTTATTATGCAGCACCTGTTGCACCTTGTTGGGTAACTGCCTGATTTCCATTAGCATATCAGTCAATCTTTTTACATCGGTCCGGGAATATGATATTACCAGCCAGTATAGCAGCGCCAGTTGAGCCATAAAACTCTTTGTAGAAGCGACGCTTACCTCGGATCCGGCATTGGTATAGATAGTTCTATTGGACAGTCGGCTGACTGTGCTACCTACCCCGTTGGTTACGGCTAAAACCCGGCCGCCTACTCCCTTAAGTCAGCGTACCGCCTTGAGCACATCTGCCGTCTCGCCGGACTGTGTTATGACAATAGCCATAGTCTTGGCCAGTGTATGCGGGTAATAATTGAATTCAGAGGCAAGTTCAGCCCTGACCGGGATTCTGAAAAGCTCTTCAAAGATATACTTGCCTACCAGAGCGGCATTATATGAAGTGCCGCAGGCAAGAATAAGCATGTCTTCAATGCCGGCATCCCTCATCCACTCCAGCTCGGCAATTGGCTCGGATTCCTTACAATAGCCGACGAGGGTATCCCTGACCACTCTGGGTTGTTCATGTATCTCCTTCAGCATAAAGTGTTCATAGCCAGCCTTGTGTGCTTCTTCAACGCTCCATGTTATTTTTTGCTCTGCGACGCTGGTATAGTTACCATTCCTTTTGATTTTTATATCAGACCGGGTAACAACCCTGCTGGCTCTCATCTCTTCAGCCATGATTACCAGCAGCTTATCGCTGGCAACAAATTCACCATGGTCATCAACTACCATCATCCGGTCAGCATCACCATCGTGGGCAATGCCCAGGTCAGCGCCAGACTCAGGCACCGTCTTCATCAGCTCTGTCAGGTTGGCTTGTGTCGGCTCAACGCCATGCGGGAAAAAACCGCTAGGGTTACAGTTCAGTCTCAGCACATCACAGCCCATCCGTCTCAATAATTCGGGCGTAATTACCGAAGCGGCACCACAGCCGCAATCCAATACCACCTTAAGCCCAAACTTACTCGTAAAGCTTTTTAATATTTCTCCTATATGATTTCCAACAGCATCAGGGTATATATCAACCGACTAGAATCTGTCCCATGAGGTGGTAGCCAGCGAATCACTGGAAATAATTTCTTCTATTTTCTGCTGCTGCCGGGGGTCAAAGGCAGAGCCGTCCGGATTTAGCAGCTTTATACCATTATACTCAGGGGGGTTGTGTAAAGCAGTTACCATAACTCCGGCATCAAACTCTCTGGTAGCCAGAGCCAGTGTTGGCGTGGGCAGAACACCGGCGTCATAGCTTTTAGCGCCACCTGCCAGCAGCCCGGCTCTAACCACCTGTTTTATGGCAGATGATGAAGTCCTGGTATCGCAACCGACCACTACACTACTGTTCAGGCTGCCTACTGCCAGCCCAACCTTTAATGACATCTGAACTAGCCAGCTATCCACAATCGCTCTTATACCAGAGGTGCCAAATAGCCGCATAATGTCATTTTTTTACCATATATATGACAAATGTCAATAGATATATTTTAGATATTTCTTCTCCTGTCTTCAATTTTTTTGACACAATAAGGGCTCAGGCGTTACCATAGAATTGCAATCCAGTTCTGAGGGAGATGAAGATAATGGTATTAGAGGTCACCGACCACAGCTTTGAACAGGAGGTTATAAAATCCACCCAGCCGGTGCTGGTAGATATATGGGCACCCTGGTGTGGGCCATGCCGTATGGTGACACTGGTGGTTGACAGTTTATCCAAGAAATACAAGGACAAGTTCAAGTTTTGCAAGCTGAATGTTGATGATAACCCCAAGACAGCGGTTCAATACAGTGTTATGTCAATACCGACTCTTATGTTTTTCAAGGATGGTAAAGTGGCTGATACCGTTGTCGGTGCCGTGTCTGAGTCTGTACTACAGACCAAAATAGACGAGCTTCTCTAGCTCGTCTGGCATCACCACTGCCCGTGTTTACTGCTGCCAGCGGTAGGTAATACCACCGGCAACCCGCTGAGTGGGTGCGAATAAATATAGCTGCCGGAGCCATATACCTCCTTTATATTAGCCTGCGTTATTACCTCTGCCGGATTTCCCTGGCAGTGAATTATACCCTTATCTATAAGCACCAGACGGTCACAGTATTGCGCCGCCAGATTCAGCTCATGGAGGGCGATCACAATTGTCAGGCTTTGTCGGCGGCAAAGCCCCTTAATCAGGTCCAGGACTTCAATCTGGCGGCCGATATCCAGATTGGCGGTCGGTTCATCCAGCAGAATGGCTTCCGTCTGCTGTGCCAGAACGCGAGCGATGACAACGCTCTGAATTTCCCCGCCTGAAAGCTGCCCGATTCTTCGGTGAGCGAGGTGCTGTGTTGCCGTTTTTTCCATAGCCTGCCAGGCAATAGCCATGTCCTTCCTGCCCTCATACTGTAACAGGCCAAGGTGCGGATTCCGGCCCATGAGCACTATCTCAAAAGCGGTGAAGTTGCTGGGCAGAAGCGGTATCTGGGGGACAACACCCATTAAACGCGCCAGCTCCATTCTCGGAATCCGGGATATATTCTGCCCGTTAAGAAATATGCTGCCTGAATATGGCGATATAACCCGGCTCAACGCCTTGATTATGGTCGACTTGCCGCAGCCGTTGGGCCCGACAAGGCCCAGCACCTCCCCCGGCTTTACCTCAAGGCTCATAGCCTTTATCACCAGGCTTCGCTGGTAGCCGAGGGTAACATCCTGTAGCTTTAACTCAACCATATCCTTCTCAAAACAGTATTTTTGCCCGCCGGCGAAGCAGATACAGGAAGAAGGGTGCGCCACAGATGGCGGTAATGACCCCGATTGGTATTTCTGATGGTGCTGCTACTGTGCGTGCCAGGACATCAGCCAGAATAAGGAATATAGCACCGCTGATGAGGGAAAGAGGCAGCAGGAAGCGGTAATCCGGTCCCCAGATGAGGCGCACAGCGTGAGGCGTGATAATGCCAACAAAACCAATAATGCCGACAAAGGAGACAGCGGCGGCGGTAACCATAGTTGCCGCCACCAGTAAAATTATCTTTAACCTCTCTACATTGATTCCCAGCTGCTGAGCCTGCTCCTCGTCAAGCTGCATTATATTGAGCAAGCGGGCAAAGATAAGAATTACAACTGCCCCGACGGCGACGATGGGTAGAACTATCTTTACCTCCGACCACTGGCTCAAGGAGAAGCTGCCGGCAAGCCAGAACATAATGCCGTGCAGCAGCTGGCCGCTGGTAATAGCCAGATAGGCAACGATGGCACCCAGCAGAGCACCCAGTGCCACCCCGGCCAATATAAGAGTGGTCACCGGCACCGTTCTACCTACCCGTGCCAGAAAATAGACAATGGCTACACTGAGCAGTGCGCCAACAAAAGCCAGCACCGGTATTAGTCCAATACCCATACCCAGCCCGCTAACCGGAACTAAAAATCCAATAACAGCCCCCAGTGCCGCTCCCTGAGCCACGCCTATGAGATAGGGGTCAGCCAGTGGGTTGCGAAATAGCCCCTGATAGGTAGCCCCGGCTAACGCCAGGGCGGCACCGACCATACCGGCCAGAATGACACGGGGCAGGCGTATATCCCAGACGATGGTTTCAATACTGCTGTCCCAGTCAGGCGTTATGTTGACGAAGGGTAGCTTTGAAATCAGGATAGTGGCTGTCGTTGTAAAGGGTATATCTACGCTACCGATAGAAGTGGCAAAGGCTATTATCACCAGCAGCAAAGCCAGTAGCCCTAATATAGCAAATACCCTGCCCCGCCAGCCGGGATAGGCAGACACAGCCGGCTGCTTGTTCGTAAACGGTGCCGCTGGCTTGTGCGATAGCATAAATCTATTTACCACTGCATCTTATCTATTTTTACTCAACAGAGCCGAATAGCTCCGGGTGTATCATCTTAGCCATCAACTCCAGTCCGTGTACTATTCTTGGAGTAGGCTGGTTGGTCAGGTCGGCGTTAATGCCATAGACACGCTGATTAATAAGGGCATCCAATCCTCCCAGTCTGGACTCATCAAAGATAAACTGGAGGGAGATGTCACCACCTTCATAATCTTCAACATTGGCAATAATTACCTGGGGATTGGCATTAATAACCTCCTCCAGTGTCAGTGTTGGATAACCCTCACCGGCTACCTGAGCAATATTAATGCCGCCCGCTTTTTCAATCAACTCATGAATACGGGTATCAGTGCCGACTGACATTATTGGCTCATGCCAGATAACATACAGTACCCTGGTCTTTTCCGCCTCAGTAAGACCTTCAGTCTTATCAGTTATCGCCTTAATCCTGTGCTCCATATCGTCTACTATCTGGTCAGCCTTTTCTCTGGTACCGGTAATATCACCGATAAGGACAATAGAATCCATTACCTCCTGAAGGTTGTGCGGAACAAGACTAATCACGGTAAAACCAAGCTGCTCCAGCGCTGGAATGACCTCTTGCTTGTGGATATCGGTGGCTAGTATCAGGTCTGGATCAATAGCAACCACTTTCTCTATATCAACGTCTGAATAACCGCCTACCTTTTCCTTTTGCAGCGCCTCTGACGGGAAGTCGCAGTACTCGGTTACACCGACCAGTTTATCACCAAGGCCCAGAGTAAACAGGATTTCGGTATTACTCGGGGCAAGAGAAACAATCCTTTCTGGCACTTTTTCTATATAAACAGTCCGGCCCAGGTCATCTGTTATTGTCATTGATGATACTGTTTCTGTTTGATTTGTATTACCGGAATTTGACTGGCAGCCAACCAATAAAATGCTCACTATAAAAACGATTGATAATAAAAGGTTTAATTTTTTCACAAAATACTCCTATTATTTTATTGATATTTTTAGTTAAAAAAATTCCCCTGCCCCTCGGGCAAGGGAAAGCCCTCATGTCTCTATCAACATGATGCACCTCCGATCCCGCGGAGTTCTGAAAATCAGAGGTGCTGGCGTTCTGGCTTCTGGTATAACTACCAGTAACAGCAGGCGGTACTGCGTCGGATTCTCACCGACTTGCTATCCAGCTAAGCCTGAGACTATTCAGGCCCCTCCGACCGTCCGGTATTAAATTGTAGCCCCTAAACTACTCCCTTTTTTAAGATTTGTCAAGGCAGCCTCAATGATTCTTAAAGCTTCCAATGGTTATTTTTCATCAGCAGGTATGCCTGCTATAATGAAGCCGGCGGGTATTTTATGGAGAACGTATCAATTTTTGCTGCTTTCGGCGCCGGGCTGGCTTCATTTGTAACGCCCTGCATTCTGCCGATGGTGCCGGTATATATCGCCAGCCTGGCTGGACCGGAGATACTTGAAGCTAAAACATCTATCAAGCGGATGTCTGTTTTTTTACACTCACTATACTTCGTGCTCGGCTTCACACTGGTCTTTAGCCTGATGGGTGCTCTTGTCGGACTGGCTGGTATTTCTATCAATCCCAACTCGCTACTGGTCCAGAGAATATCAGGCAGCCTGTTCATATTTTTTGGCTTGTTTATGCTGGCTTCCCTGAAGATATCATGGTTGAACTATGAGAAACGTCTATCTTTGCCTCTGAGAACAACCAGTGGTTATCTACGTTCAATGCTAATCGGAGGAGTTTTCACCCTGGCCTGGACACCCTGTCTCAGCCCGATACTGGGCAGTGTACTCACTCTCGCTT
>SDBS01004483.1_pt1 | contig 13651 bp, 8 predicted proteins | sample 2277091 | NCBI WGS metagenome assembly SDBS01 (sample SAMN10404972, study PRJNA504765) | marine sediment metagenome | isolation source: marine sediment core GS10_PC15, 163 cmbsf | place: Arctic Ocean: Southern Knipovich Ridge | collected 2010
TGCGGGCTTTGGCTATGACGATAACGGCAACAGGGCGACCAGAGAATACTACCTTGCCGGGACGATGGGACAAAACGATGATAAAGTCACTATGACGTATACGTATGACGGCTGTGAATGCACTGGGGATAATCGCCTCACATCGTTTGAGACGAGCGTCAATACTGGTGCAACTTTGACGTTCAGCTTTGATGCTTCCGATAGCGGTGATATCGACGGGTTGGGACGGCTTGGAAGTGCCGATGAAACGATTACAAAGGTGGGCGAGACCACAACAAGCCACGCACTGACATGCTCATATGACATGCGTTCCGGGCTAACTTATGCCAAGATTACGAATGTAGGAGCGTTGAATTGGCTCGAAGATTACTATGTTCACAACAAGGATGGGAACATTTCTTCGCATACGCGGAATACCTCCGCCCAGAGCGGTACACCTGCAGACGGTGGTTGTCGATGACCAATTCAACGGCACGGTCGATAAGGACGATGACAGCGATGTTCTGGTTTACCGGTTCAGCAAGGACTTCCCGGAGATAAAGAAGCATGCCGAGGCGTATGAGGCAGAGATTGCAAAGCTGATAGCGAATCAGGATATTGATACGGAGACGGTGCTTGTGGAGTATCGCGATATTTGAGCGGTCCTTTCGGTCAACTGCTGCGTTACTTGCCTCGTCCCTGATCCGCGACGTACCTCAGTACGCCTGTGGTGCAGAGCAAGGCAAAAGCCTTGAATTTGAGGCGAAAGTCGGCGATCAAATTGGGAGTGGGGATAGATACTGGTCCTGGTGAAGATAATTCCGCGATGAAATCGATTGCTGACACCGTTTCGTTTAGCAACTTGTCAACCAGAAAAGTTATTATGCCTTATCCCCCCCATTTCGCCACCATCCATATCGCTTCAGTAACCAATCAGCCCAGTTCTTGTGAGGCTTATCTGCCATCTGTTCTATTAAAGTTAGAAGACTTTCTGAGTGGACGCTAATAAAATTGTCCTGAGGGGCAATGCCTTTCCAAGACTCTAATACAGTATTGCCATATTTTGAAAATATCGGCGAGGTAAATGTATCAGAAAATTCTTTGTTTGCTTTAGGAGATATATGCAAATGAACAACGACATCAGCGTTCATTTCCCTTTCTAACTGCATCTTATCAGCCAGAACACTCTGCCTCATGAGTTGGTAAAAAGGTTCAACAAAATAATGTTCATAAGTCGGAACATCAGGATTATCCGCTCTCCATATTCCGAAGTCTTCCTGATAAGTGCCCCATCGGGTTTTATTTATCTCTTGTATGGGAGGCAATTTATTGCCTTTGTATTCCTCTGTATATTTCCATTCCCCCAAGACAAGCTGCTTCTTACCATCATATCGCCTAAAGAAAAAAGCAAAGTCAAGACTGGTGCAGTTTGCTCCACGTTGGGGCCATTTCTTTTCTCCCTCAAAATGCGTTTTTTTTCCTGGCCATTCAAAACATATATAAGGATAGTCGCCATTAGGTAAAGGCTCATCAGTAAAAAATGGTAGAGCTTCTTTCATCTCTGGAAAGTATATTTGAAAAACGTTAAGAATCAGTTCCTTAACAAAGGTCATCGGAAATAATGTATTGACGCACATTGTTTGGGAACAACAAAGATGACCACTGGGCAGGCCATCTTTGGTTCCGTCATGCCATGGAATATTTCTGGCTTTGAAATAATCTATGGCATTATCCCTAAAGGACTCATGTAGGTTCTCTTGAGAATGCCCATCTGCCAGACAAAAGGGATAGGACTTCTTCTTGTAGGTTCCCGAAGCTTGGGCTTGAGAAGAAAAAAGAATAGGTTTCAAAGTTTCATATCGTTCTTTTTCTAGGTTGCGAAAACTCATATTACCTCGCCAATTCAAAACATTGCATCCAGTTAGAGCTAATAAACTGATTTACTCTTGCCAATCCTTGATCAATTTTAGCCCTCAAACTATCGCCTAATTTCAATTCAAAACGATCATACCAGACATTCAACCCTGCTTCTCTAAGGGCATTTACCAGAGGTTCGACAAAGTCCTCTTTGTCTTCTGAAGTGTGGCTTATAAAAACATCGTGTTCCACTTCCAAATCCTTTTCCTATTTTATTGGCCAGGTGATGTGGGCTTCTATTGTTTCGTCTATTTGTTTCATGGTTTTTATGGTTTCGTTCAGGGCGACGACGGCTTTGAAAACAAACGCGGCTGCCCTTTTAATTATTCCTGTCAAAATGGCCTACGAACAAGCTCGAACAAAGTTTTTTTGTCGAGTTGCGTAATTCCGGCATTGGAAGCTTCATCACGTGCCTGCAAAATGGTTGGATGATCATTGGCCCATAGTGGGTGCACGATGAATTCACCATGCGTGCCGGAGCGAGCTGCTGGCAAGCCGCCAAACGTTGTCGGCGCCCACCCGAGAGCTTGGAAGTAGGACTGCGCTGCCGATGCAACCAACGACTGCCAGTGCGGTGGGGTCAAGTCCACAGGCGCGTTGGCATCGAGTGCCAAGCGAGCCATGTCCACTGCAAGCCGCCAATCAAGGATGCAGTGCCATGCGAGATTCGCGTAGTCACGAAGACAGTCTGGACAGGAGGTTTGACAGCCATCGGCGTGGTGAGCCGCGAGGATTTCGCGTAGGAACGAGTCGTTTGGGTCAGCCATAAAGCGGAGAAGACGTTCGAGTTCCGCCGGCTGCGCAAAATGAGAACAGTAACCTGCTCCATTTTCAAGGCTATCAGAGAGAAAAACTTGCCCGACAATCTGCCCTGCGCAACGCGTAACACGCAACCCAGCGCTGATCTCTAGTGGGCTGATGTCCAGCAACACGGAGACAGCGCGGCGGAGCAGAAAGCCGAAAGAGTGAAGTGCCGCGCGTCCATCCACCCGCAGAGGTGAACGTGGCGAAAACGGTGAAAGGTCAAGTTCCGGTCGGACGGTGTGGAACCCCACAACAAGGATGTCGGTGCACTTGATTGAACCCAAAGCACGCTCATCAGGGTGTTCAGCTTGGTCGTATGTTGGATTCGGGGCGCCACGCAAATTGTGTTGGCGCATTTGGTCAGTAACATGGTCTATCGCCTCTTGGGTCACCCACGTTTCGCTTCCGGCCAATTTATGGAACTCAAAATTGCGCCCGGCGTTGTCGTTCACTACGCAGACTTCCGCTTCACCCGACCAAAACTCGCAATTTGCCACAGTGTGCATTGGTTTGTCACCTGAGTCGGTCTTGGGCCGTGACGCACGCGGCGTCCACTCAAAGATGCCGTCGAAATCCCAACATGCGCCGAACCAAGTCCTGAATCCGTGAGGTTGAGCAAGTTGGATGATTTCAAAATCCGTGGAAGAGCAAACCGGGCAAGTCAAAGTCTGCGGTGAAGGACGCAAAACGACGGCCTGGCATGTCCGACATGTGCCGAGCGGCGTAGGTGCTCCTAACGGGTCCGAGACTGGAATCATCTGCTGACCGCGCCGCTCGTAATGAGCAACACCCACAGAAGCATAAACGACTCCATCCTTCACTGTCTCTGCGCCTGGCGCAAATTGACTGATAGCGAGGTCGAGATCGCGATCCACCATTTCCTTGGGCGGCCATTCGCGAGAGTGGCTGGGATTCCCATGGAAGAGATAACGAGTGCGCGTCGGAAATCCGAACATCGGCAGTAGTCCTGCATTTGCGAGCCGTTCACTTAAGGATGGCTGCACATAAACAAGGTCATTTGCGATACGAGTCACTTCGGAAATGAGCCTTTCACAAGTCCAAGTGAGAAGTTCTGATCGCTTCTGTAATAATTCAGGCTTCGCAAATGCCAGTAGGATATCGCATGTGTGTTCCACTGCACGTTGGTTATTTTGGATCCATGCGGCCACTCTCTCCGCGACTGTTGGCCCATCGGGCGCACTGGGCAGTGGCTGGTTCCACCCAGTCGCTTGCCCAAACTCTCCGTGAACGCTTTCGCTGCTGCCAGTCAGCAGACCAATCGCGCCGAATGCTTGTCGTAATATCTCCTTCACCAACACACGGCGAAGAATCGCCACACGGCCCAAGTCCACATAAGGAGGTGGTGGCGGGTAGGCCGTGATGCGGTCGGGACGCTGAAAGTAGTAGTCGTCGTGGCTGCGCCCACGGCAAAGCGTGAGTGCGATGCTCAAACCGGTTTCCCGCCGGCCCGTACGACCGACGCGCTGCTGGTAGTTGAAACGCATCGGCGGCATGTTGGCCATCATAACACCGAGCAGTGTGCCGATGTCCACGCCCGCCTCCATGGTCGTGGTCACGCTGAGCAAATCCACTTCATCTGTGCGGTGCTCTTCGGCATGTGGCAGACATCGTCCCTGGAAAAGACGCTGGCGGCGGCGAGCATCGATGTTGTCCGTCTGTCCCGTCAGTTCTTCGCAGTTGAGGCGGAATAGTTCGCGCGAGTGTAGGGCGAGAAAGCGATAATAATCATCTATAATTGGCATATCGGTAATGGGACGTGCGGCTTCGAGCGGCACGAGGCATTCAATGCAGAGGCCGCCTGATGGATGCAGGTGCAGTCGGCGACACTGTGGGCAAGCATGGTAGATGTCACCGGGACGCACGAGGCACAAATGTTCCGCAAAGAGTACGCCGATTTGGGCTGGATTGCAAACCTGTGTGTGATGCAACAAATCGTAAACCTCTCGCACAAAATCTGGCTGTGATTCACCGTTGTGCTGCGCGACGTGGAAGAGATATTGCGTGACAAATGCTGGAAGGTTCGTTTGTGAATATGCCCCGTGAGTCGAGAGACGGTAGCGCCGCGAGCCGAGGAGTTGAATCACGCCATCTGCTGCTTCCTGCACCAGTGATCGAGTCGGCGGGAAGCGTAGTCGGTCTGTTGTGGCAAGGCCGATGCCGAGTGCCTCAAGACTGCGCCGGCCGGAAGCAAAAATAGCATCGGTGACCTCACGGAAGGCCATCTCCTGGATGTGCTGAAGATGCTCTTGTTCAGCAGGTGCGAGCGGTGGGTTGACACGCGGTGCGGGCTGGCTACCGGAATGCCACTCGTAAAGCTGCCGCCACGGGCCCTCACGCTTACGAGGATCGCTCCAAAGCATGTTTTGCGTGTAGCCTCCAGGGTTTATGCCCTGCACGAGCAGTCGGGCTGATATATCCTCTGTGAGTTGGGTAATCGAAAACGGTCCGTGTTCTCCATGCTGTAGGATTTGCTGTGCGGCCTGAGCGTTTGTGAGACCGGGAAAACCCGATGCGGGTTGATTGGCGCGTGTGGGAAGTTGGGCCGCAGTAAGAACGTTCGCCTCGCCTGGATGTGTTGCTTCAAACGCCTGCGCCAATCGCTGCTCGTCTGCGATCAACTCCTCGCCAGCGAGCTGCCTTTGAAACGCCATCGCTCCATGTCCCGCCGTGTCCAGCGCCATCGCTAATGCTTGACGCACAACATCGCGGTAGTGATCAGAACGCATCCCGGCAGAGAGTTTGGCAGCATCCTGTCGGCTGTCGGAAAAGACCACAAGTTTGCGGCTTGATTGCTGCGGTGTGTGCGGCATTTCACGCAGCAATGAATCGGAAAGTACCTGCGCGACGCGTTGGAAGCCTGTGCGCATTGGGCGAATCGGCGTGTCGAGCCGCCGGCGCCGCCGGTCTTCGTCACATCGCGGGCAAATTGCTGGATATACTTGATTTGCTCCGGGCGCAGGGTTCAGGACGTGGTAAAGGAAACCTCGCACCCCGCTGCTGCCCCCAAGTTCAAGGCGTGCTTCCCTGATGTCGAGTCTCGCGTCCCGCCAACGGCGTTGAACTCTGTCTTGAACCCACCTTTCTTTCACCGGGCGTACGCCATCAGAAGGCCAGAAGATGGCATAATTGTCATAGCAGCGGGCAAGAAACGACCTCTCAGGTGCCGTTTCCAAATCCGGATGGTCGGGGGTGAGATACCAAACGCCGGAATTTTGCGGGTCGAGCCGCCGGTAACCACCAAAGAACACCTCGCCGCAACATTCACACACCAGCAGTTCAAGCACGCGCGCTCCACACGCACAGGAAAGAATCGGCTGGTGATATAACATTCCGACCGGAGCCGCTCCTTGGCGTCCGATAACTTGAGTGCATTGCGGGTCTGTGCACGCCCACAGCCCTTGCACGCTACGGAAGAAAAGGTGAGCGCGAAGTCGCAGGGGTGCCGGGAGCGCAGCGGAGAGACACACCAGCACGCCTTCAGTCGCCTCCGCGCGATCGGCCTCGGGTAGCAAAGGAAACAGTCTGGCACCGAGTTTAGAAGGCGGTTGCGGGACAGATAAACCGTCGACCTGACAGGCTGCGCGCAGAGCTTCCCCTGCTTCACAACGAAGTGCGATTTCTCGCAACAACTGCGCTGATTCCCCGTCAGCCGCCGGGTTCGCTCCGACCGCCTCGGCCAGCATCCTTGTGGGTTCGCTGAGATCATCCACATTCATTTTTACTGCGCGGCCAAAATCACGGAACGCAGAAGCATATGCTGCGCAAGCGGAGATCGCAATTTGGCTGGGCTGTGTCGTCGTGCCAGCAACGATGGCAAAATGTGAGCGATTCCGCCCAAAGAAACTCTGAAGGTATTCGCGGCCGCTGTCGCCGCCATCCAAAGAAGCGCTCGACGCTATGATCCGGAGTTGCTCGGAATCAGGATTGAGGCCGAGTCTGTCCAGTAGTGCACGCAGCAGATAGGCAACTTCAGTGCCGGGTGTACCACGATAAGTGTGCAGTTCGTCCACGACGAGGTGGAACACACGCGTGTCGTCAGCTTCTAACCACTGTCGAGTAAGGTCGAATATCCCAGTCTCGATTCTGCGCATTAGCATGATGTTGAGCATCGAATAATTCGTGATGAGCAGGTCCGGCGGGTGATCCTGCATATCCCAGCGTGACCACATTTCCGCCCCGTCAAGTGTCTGGAAAAACACTGCCGCGTCACTGCCAGCCACCGCCGCTGCTTCTCTTGCCAAATCACGAAGTTCCTTTCGCAAACGTGCTAAACGTCCGGTGTCGCGGTTGCCAGGAATCGGGGTGCGGCTTGTATAGCGACCGAAGTAAATGCGATTGCCATGCCGATGTGCGTTAAGCCATGCGCGGGCGGCAACACCATCGAGAGCACGCCGTAATCGCACGAGTTGGTCTTCGACGAGCGCATTGAGAGGATAAAGCAGGAGTGCACGCATAGCTGCTGGACGTGTTTCGTGTGCTCGCTGGGCTACACGCTGGCCAAGACGTTGCTGTGTTCTGCCACGCATCACCCTATGGCGATCATCCCACCAATCCCACGCAGGCGAGCGGGCATCTGATGCTGGCCATTGACTTGACTCGCGCACCAGTTCTGCCAGCACCGGCACGAGAAAACACTCTGTCTTTCCGGAGCCGGTGCCCGTCGTTACCACAACGTCTTGGCGTTCGACAAGTGCTCGTTGGAAGGCTTCGCGTTGATGCGAGTAAGGCTGCCACTCTTTGGGAAAGAGTGACGGACCGAGGAAGTCCGCCACTTCGCCAGCAACTTCATGACCCCATAAACCGTCAAGGAGTTCATGCATCGTGGCGGCGAAGTCCGCACCACAAGAGGGATACGCTGGCACTGGCTCAATGAGAGGCTCGCGCCACAGACGTCGGTCTTGGTCCAGTAGTGCGCGGCGTTCATCGCGGAGCGCATCATAGCGAATGGCAAGCGGGCTATCAAGATAGCGACGGTAGATATCACGAAGATTTCGGAATAAAGCAATTGGATTGTTCATATGAGCCTCTGACGAAGAAGTTGGGTAGCAAATCGTGCGATATTGAGTGGTACATCGGCATAAGTCAGGCTGGCAGATGCGATATCGTAACTTGGCGGAATCCCAGAGCAGAGCACGAGCGCGCGTTCGAGTAGTCGCGGTGGTCGGCAAATGGCTGGAAGACTCAGTGAAGTGGCTTCGCAATTGTATCGCAGAATATGGTGTCGCCGACGGTGCAATAGCACATAAATCGCCACGGCACGTGGCATTTCAAATGTCATGCCATTCCAACGTAGGAAGTATCGCCGTCGTTGAAAGTAAATATGGAAACGTAGCACGCTGAAACGCAGAGCGTCTGCTTCAAGACGTTCGACTTTTCGCCATGCGAGGCTTGTTGTGCTAAATTTGTGAACGCTCCAATCAACTCCCACAGGGAACTCTGATGACTTTTGGCGACGTGAAGGTTGGTCACAGGGTAGTAAGTGGGAAAGAATGGAGAGTGGTGCATCGGGCTGGAAATAGATGCCGGCTTGGGTAGCTGCTTCCGAAAGTGCAGATATGTCGTCGGCAACGAAGCGAATGACTTCTGGGACGCCATCAGGATCAAGAATTTCACAACCAAGTTTCTCTCCGACCCGAAGCACGCGATCGCGAAGGGCCGGCGAACGCGCGCCACACAATACCGCGCGAAACCCGGTTGGCACCGGATGAACCGCAAGCATCGGCGGGACGACACGCCAGCCCTCTTTGCAACCTTCCGCGAAGAACTCCACATGAGCCAGACATTCAAGGTTGAGCCGAAGGCGCTGGTGGAGTGGAAACTCTTCTCCGTCGGCTGTTGCGGTTCCGTTAGCTTCTGAGTCGTTGTCGGCTGAATAGAGTTCTTCTACGGCGGCGCGAAATTGCCGCCACGAACCTTCACGACGCGCTGACAACCAAAGCAATAATTCGTTCGGTTTCATCGCACCTTTCTCCAAAGTTGTTTTGCCATGACACGATAACGCCTCCAAAGGGCCTTGGCGTCTTCGCTCTCTACAGCTAATGCGAGTTGTTTGCGTCTGGTGTCGTTGATCGCAGTGATCCATCGCCTGAATGCATAGTCAGCGTTTCGCTTTCGGTTTGCTTGACCATGGGGAAAAACTGGCTCCATCGAATCCAGAAGTATAAGACGGGCGTAGCGTTTATCGGCATGAACCGGATCCATCGGCAGTGCCCAAACCGGAGCGAAGGGAACCATTGCTATAATGTTTTCGGATCGCATGGCATGCCGAACTTGGCAGCAGAAGAATTCATCCGGTCGTGCGCCAAGCAGCAGAGGATTTACAGCCGGAACGCAAACTTGGTGCATACGCCTGCCGTCAGTCCGATGAGTGACTGCGCCACAAATCGCAGCGCCAGTGCCGAAGTCATGCGCGTGCCAGCATTCCCAGTTTTCATCCATCGTGCGCAGCGAATATGTTACGGACCGATCGCCGAACCAGAGGCGATGTTCGCAGGAAGAATCCCAACCCGGTGCTTCAAATGCCCCATCGCTGGCAGGTTGAGCTGTCTGACCGTCAATCAGTACCTGAAAACCATCGCCCAGTTCTCCTGTGAAGCGAATGCGCGGCGGGAAACCTGCGAGCCAAATCTTTCTCTCTATCCTGATGCCACCAACAAAATGTGGCTCAATTTCATGTGCAGGGCAAAGGATATTCAAGATATCTTGTTCTTCTCGCATCGGTATCGCACGCGTTGGTGTTACATTACGAAAGAGAATCCAACCGGACGGAACGCCAGCCGCTATGTCGTCACTCACTTCTGGGGTAGCGCAGCCAGTGGCGGTAAGAGTCGCCAATACCTGATCTCGCAAATTCGCTTTAGCCAGAACTATATGGCGGGCGTTCAACCAAAGCCGCGCTGCCGAGACGAAGCCGGACAATCCGAATTCCGCGCCTGGCGCGAGAACATAAAGCTCACGTCCGCTCAGCACCCAGCGCCATCGGCGTCCGTCGCTGCACCCGTGCCACACAACACCCTGCTGAAGCGCGTTCCCAGCGTCCACCAGCCTTACAGGCTGGTAGCAATCGTCGCGAAGTTCGGTCAGAGGCAATCCACCGTGCGTACCCCTGACTTCAACATCGCTTGGCATTCCTTCGCGTTTGTCCGCTACAAGCGCAAGAGTTTTTATAGTGCCACCTCGCCCAAACACGAGTTGAACACGAAGCCGCAAGTCCGCTTCTGTCCTCTGTGCCAAGTGCAGCGTTCGCTCCCGTGCGCCCAACGTCCTCGGCTTTTGTGGAGGAGGAGTCGGTGGATGATAGGTCGGCGCTTTGGGTGGTGGCTCTGGACCTTCGTGAGTTACCAACTCAGCTTCGCCGCTGGTCGGTGGGGATACGACGGACATAGCCGCCGTCGTTGTGCTTGGCGGAGCACTTAACTCGCCGAGATTTTCGTCAGTAGCAACCAGCTGCGTGGGTAATTCGCCCGCAGGGATGGCGGCCTCTAAAACCGAATTGGGTGTTTTCGTCTCCGCGACGAGTGGTTCGCGTTCAGGAGACTTCGATGGCACCGACACGTCGTCTTTGCTGAGGTTGGTGTCAGGGGGAGGAACCGACGGTGGTTGGGTTTGCTCAGGTTCACGAACGGCTGAGTTCTGCTCACTCGCTGTTGCGTCATTCGTCACCGGACAGGCAACATCGGGCGAAGTCAGCAGAGGTGTGGCTGGCTCTGCTTGCGAATCCTCAACTGACGGTCCTTTTTCAGCCGCTGGCTTGGCTGCCTGCGACTCACCCACGACATGCCGACGACGCAACCAAGCCCATGCCAGCACTGCGGCAACGACGAACAGTGCGATGATGATAAGCTTGCCCATAGCTTCGCGTGTTCCTTGAAAAACTTCACAAAGGTCGCCGGGGCGGTAGCATCCATATTCTTGCGGAGTTTCTCCGCCACCTTAAAAAACGCTTTCAAATCTGAAAAAGACGAAACCGACACGAATCCTACCCCCGAATTCTCCACATGACAACTAAAATTTCGGATGTTTCCGTGTATCAATCGCCATTCTGGCAGGTCAGGGCCTGCCCTTACGCCTTTTTGGCAGGTGCCGCAGACCTCAGCGGGGGTAACCGGAAAAGTGGGGCATAAATTTTATATTTATGTAAGAGGCTGTAAATACAGAACTTAACAAAACAGTGGACATTGTGTAACATGTCCTGGCACGGGATTTGTTAGGTTATTGTTCGGTATGTGGGGTATGATGAAGAAATAGATTGAATTGTCCCCTATCGGGGTAAACCATGGTTCCGGCAGGAGGCCGGAGAGAACTCTTTTTCAAGGATGAAGAAAATGCCTCGACACAGAAGCCTGACGCTCAAGAAATTGGTCGCTGCCATTGACCCTGAGCTAATGGAACGATATTTCACAGAGAAGTTGCCCCCGAAAACAGCACTGCCACAGCGTTTCATAATGAGCCCAAAAGCCGTTGAGATTTTTATGGAAGATCCCCGGAACGTAGAAGCCAGGGGGCTGGTCCTGCAGGACTTCAGAAAGATTAATGATATTGGCGAAAAAGGTAAGAACCTGATTGTCAAAGCGTATAAATACTTCGATGTTCAATGGAACAAAGGGCACACTCCAGAGAACTTGGCTATGAAGCTGTTTCTTGATCACGGAGATGCGTTTGACTATGCCTACGCGTGGTTTTGCTATTACCATGCCTCTGCGAAAATGAGCCATCATCGAATGCCGGGAGACTTTAGCCTTACGAAAGCGAAACGTGGATCTTTCCTCACAGAAATCAAAGAATGGTTCAAAGAACTTGCCAAAGGCCGGGAATGTATCGTTACGCCTTACGATGAGGAGAATTCAACTGTTATCCTTATTAAACACGGCAGCTACGTTCGCACCATAGCATACTGGAAGGAAGATGCGATAGAGTTCCTTTCTTTCCGTCCGGCAAATGAAGATATCCTCCTCTATGACAAGGAAAAAGAAATTCTCTCTATCAAGGCTACTCTCCCCAAAGACCGGGAACAATACATCAAGTCCTTTGCCCGCTGTATAATGGATGACGAATCACTTGCGGCAAGCGAGAGTCGGGATACGGTTTACACATTGGAGCCGCTGCAAAATGGTTCGTTCAATTGGAACGGTAATGAAACCATCAAGAAAATATTTCTCACTGAGGCCGTACTTAAACTTCCGGGCAGCAGCGAGTCTGTTGTCAAGATAAGCTCGAAAGATGTGAGAAAGACTTTGGCCAATGATATCTCCGGGATTAGGCTGGATTCAGGTGAACTAACTTACGCTCGTTTTCGATTTGCTTTTGATATAGATGGCAAAGAACAAAAGGTAGCCTTCATGGTTTCGCCTCCAAGTGTTAGTGATTTAACCCAAAAGAAGCACGTCGAGATAATCTCAGATTACCTTAAAGCACAGGGGGTTAAACTGATTTGATTGTCTGGCTTTTGAAAACGTTAGAAAAGAGTCCTGCAAGCGTATTTCGCAAAAAGGACCTGATAAGAAAATCCGAGAGCCAGTTTGAGAGATTGAAACATCTAGGTTTACTCGCTTTTTGTCAGCCCGACCCCCATCACGAAACGTATCCTTGCGCTCACCCATGCGCCAATGCCTGTCCTATGGACGTGGTCAATATGGAAGGGAAGCTTTTTGCTATCTGCCCGGAGGATTCCGAAGTAGATCCGATTCCACTTGCCAAGGACGATATTGCAAGATACCGGTTTTCCCTCGATATGCTCATCAAGGCAATTCGAGAGGCCAACGATTTTGCCGGAGATAGTTATTCTTTCAGTTCCCGCATGTATTTCATTGGTGTGCAGGTTGTCGAGCGGGTAAGCACTGCATTTATTCTTGCCCTTTTCCCTGATGCCGAAACCGCCGAGCCTCACCTTTTGAGCCTTTCGACTCGAATCGCAGCGAATTACCAGCGGATAGTTGTTGTCACGCCGAGCCTTGGCCTCACTCAGGAACCTATCTACGCCAAGTTGAGGACGGCTTCAATATTTCCCGTTACATTGCCGCCGTCGTTTGGCCAAGATAGCTACAAAATAAGCTATGTCGCCGCCCTCAGAAAGCCTCTGTTGGCTGAAACATCCGTAAAAGATAAAAAAGCTGAGCATGTTTTCCGACCAAACGGCGATCTCTGGCGAATCGTATTCCAAGGGAAGCCGGTGCCGCCAATTAGGCAGAATAAGAGGATGCTGTACATTTTGGAACTCTTAAAGAATCCACATAAAGAGATATCCGCGTTGGAATTGTGCCGGATGGTAAATAGAACTGAGCAACAAATATCCGGCAAGGAGGACTATGCCGGTGAAGATGATCATTCCACAAGCACAAAAACCGGCCTAAAACGTGAGGAATCCCTGAACGCAATTGATGACACGGCTGTGAAGGAGTACCAAGCAAGGCTTGAAGAGTTGCGTGGCGACTTAGATAAAGCCAAAGATAGCAACAATGACTCAGAGGAGATAAGAATCCAAGGGGAAATAGATTTTATCACACAAGAATTGACATCCAATCATGGAGTAGGAGGGAGACTTCGCAAGTTTGCCGATGAAAGAAAAAGAGCAAAGGATACTGCAAGAGTAAGCATTAACCGTGCCAAGAATGACATAAAACCGCATAGCGAGGAGCTTTTTCAACATCTTGAAAACACTATCCGTACAGGGGATACTTGTTCTTACAAGCCTGATCAGGGCATAGACTGGCAGTTCTAAACACCATTTCCAAGAAAAACTTTCATTTTTTTTGTGTAGGACAGCGTTTGTCCGTCTGCGGACAGCGTTTGTCGTGCCACAGAAGTAGCTAAATATTATTGTTTTTAATACAGGAGCTACAAAAATGGCAGATGCAAAAACTGTGTCACAGATCGCCGATCAACTCGGCGAACCTCCGCAGCGAGTGGACTATATCATCCGCAAATATCGCAT
>SDBS01004484.1_pt1 | contig 13649 bp, 12 predicted proteins | sample 2277091 | NCBI WGS metagenome assembly SDBS01 (sample SAMN10404972, study PRJNA504765) | marine sediment metagenome | isolation source: marine sediment core GS10_PC15, 163 cmbsf | place: Arctic Ocean: Southern Knipovich Ridge | collected 2010
CCCCATTTTCATCGTTATTTCAGAATATTCTTCATAATATCTGTAATCAACAATGTCTGACAGATCAGTATTTGAAAGTTTATTACTGAACCGCTCAATAATTTTAACTTTAGCTAATTCGTAGAAATTTTTTCTTATATTTTCAGAAATATTCCCACTCATGAAATAATCAATGTAGAACAATATAGCAACACATGTCTCAAATCTCGTAGCTTCGCCAAAAGTTCTTTCGTCAAAATCAAAAGATTCCAAGAAAATCCTGTAAGATGAATCTGCTATTTTTTCTAAACCAGAATATAAGTCATCTAGCATATTTTCTTTTGGATTGTTTTTTCTAAAAAAATCAAAAAGTCCCATTTTAATTTATTACCTCAGACAAAATTAAAGTTGAAATCACTAAAAACCATTCAGCTTCCATATCTTATTTTAACTCCCCTTTCTTTTCTCAAATAATTTTTAAAATTTAAAAAGGCCTGTGTTTATATATTGTAGGATACTGACTCTTAATATAAGATAAAAGATCTAATCCATGTGGAGTTATTTTAACAATTTTCTCATTATCTTCACGTGTTATAATTTGAATAAATTTCCAACTTTCTAAAAACTCTAAATATTGATTAAATGTTTGTGTATAAGAAATTGCCTTTTTGGTAAAGTTATCATAAAATACATATAGATTAACTAGTTTTTCGCCTTTATCTGTTTTATCAGTTAAATATTCAAGCAAATTAATCTGTGTTCCAAAAATATTAGTAAAAGCTTTTTCAAATCTAAATAAATTATTTGTCTTTAAATAAATGTTAAAAGCTTCTTCTGGGTTATCTCTGATATAATTAATTGCTTGCTCTTTTGATTCTATAATTTTATTTTCTCTAATTGATTTTTTTTGTATTGTAGGGGAAGCTTCTAAAGAAACACTACCAATTTTACCTTTAACAAGACGACCTAAAAAATCATCAATTCTTTTCTTGAATATAATGATAAATATAAATATAAGACATGCTCCTAAAAAAGGCCAATTTAATAACACTTGTATATAACTTAATACAATTTCCGCTATTTCCATATCCTTCTCCCTAATATTCTATATCAAGTATACTACTAATCTTTTAAAAATCCTCTTTTTCAATAATATATTTTAAAATGTATTGTTATTTTGATTAATTTTAATTTTCCTTAATAATCTATCACCCGAACATATTCCCATCAATTTTGCTCTACCTCAGCCACCCTAATTAACCCGCCTAACCACTTCGAATAATCTAATTTAACACGACCACCCGCCAGGAGCTTTTTTTGCTAAGAAGTTGAATCAAAAGCCTGCTCATACATAACAAGACTCTATCGGACATTCTAAAAAGAAATATATGAGGGTTTGTCTTATACGATAAAGCTTTGTTATGTATAGCAAAAAAAGCATTATATTTTTATAAAACAAAAAGCAGTTTTTGCCTTATAAAAATATAAAGGCGGGCTAAATTAGATACTTTTTATCATAGGGCTAAACCTCTATTCCTGATAATCGCATGCTTCCCCTTCTGGTCCTGATCACTATTCTTCTACGTTTTAATATTTTTTAGCAGTATAAAAAAAACTAAAACTATCCTAAGAGCTTTCATATGCGACAACGGTGGCGTTTATAGAAAACTCAGCACCACAAAAAATGTAGCAAAAATGTTAAGTGTAGGGATTTTTCATGGTGCTGGCTTCTACAAACGCCAGGAGAAGAAATTACAAAGAGAAGAAAAAAGATGATCCTTCCCTGGCGATAGGTGAAAACTACATAAAGAAAATATTTCTTTTCTTTAATATTTTATTTATGGATGTTTTTACTTATCGCTAACCGTCAAGAATCCGAAGATATTAGCCACCGAAAAAGAAGGTAAAAAGCTCCCGCAATTATTCCTTCATTTACTTTTTATCTTGTTTTTACGGGGATAAGACTAATCCACCGGTCGCTAACCGCTGCACATCTTATATCAGTATAAAGATATAAAAGAGGGGGTGATTTTCCCTTCTTTTATATCTTTTAAACGTTCGTCTTCTCTCTGCATTACACGATAAAAATAATTTCAAAAATTGTATACGCTGCCAAATTTTTTAAATTTTTTTAGAAGTAAATTATTATGAAGATGAAAGTTAAGGGAAGCAGCTATTTCTCGAAGGAGGCTGTATGAATTTAACCTCGTTCTTGTATAGTTTTAGTTAGTGTTTTATCTATCTATTTTTTCTTCTCATACAATTTCTTTACTTTTTCGGCATATGTTCTGCAGTTAAACTAAATACTTTGGTTAATCCCCAGGGAGCTCGCGATTCACCAAATCTATCTTCTATCTCGATAATGTCCATTAATAGGTGAGCAGAATATTTTTTATTCTTAGCTGTCACTCCAACTATGGTGTTGCCGAAGCCGTCTATCTGATGTCCCTCTATAGCAATTATTATATTGGTTTTTTTAGCTGCTTTTAAGATAGCTTTGTTATCAATCGGCTTTAGAGCATGATATTTAGAATTCTAGTTTCAAGATTATATTCATCTTTTAGTATAGAGGCAGACCGCATAGCTTCAGCTGCCATCGACTCACAGGTTATAAGAGTGAAATTTTCTCCTTCTGAGATATAAGCAGAAGAAAGTGTTATCTCGAAAACCTCCATAAAATTCTCCTTTCCCCTTCAATAGCGAATGACATTGGCCGAACCAAACTTATAGGGATTATCAAAGGAATTAACTTTCGGAGTGACTTCTCGGGCATATCTTACTACCGCTGGTCCGTTAATAGAAACTATGTCATGGGTTGCTTTTTCGGTCTCTATGGTATTATAAGGAACTAAACATCTTTTACTATACAACTGTAGTTCTTAATTAAAATGTTTTCACGAGAGCTACCTTTTTTTATTTACCTTTTGGCGAACTTTTCTTCTTTTTCTTCTTTTTAAAACCCCTACTAAAATTTTACACTATCTTTTTTATTTATTAGTATCTCCTATCAAATTTTTCAGGTAAAAAATTGGATAATCTAACCAATTACCTCTTCTACTGGATAGTATTGCAAATCAAAAGCTTTTGCCACCGGTTCATAAGTAATTTTCCCATCAATAACGTTTAATCCTTTAGCTAAAGCTTTATTTTCTCTAAAGGCTTTTTTATAACCCTTATTAGCAATCTCTAAACCATAAGAGAGAGTAGCATTAGTTAAGGCGAAAGTAGAAGTTCTGGCAAAAGCCCCAGGCATATTAGTAACACAGTAATGTAGAACATTATGGACTTTATATACTGGTTCACTATGAGAAGTTGGTCTACTTGTTTCAAAACATCCTCCCTGATCGATGGCCACATCTACTATAACTGAATTTGGTTTCATCTTCTTTAACATCTCTTCAGAAATTAATTTTGGTGCTTCTGCACCAGGAATTAATACAGCTCCAATTACCGCATCGGCATCTTTTATCTCTTCTTCAATGTTATGTTGGTTAGAAACTAACAGATTAATGTTTTTTGGTAAAACATCATCTAAGTATCTTAATCTTTTTATGTTGATATCCAATAAAGTTACTTTTGCTCCTATACCGGCAGCCACTTTTACAGCACAGGTGCCCACAGTTCCTCCTCCAATTACCACAACTTTCGCTGGACTTACCCCAGGAACACCACCCATTAATACTCCTCTTCCTCCATAGGGTAGAGCAAGGTAATAAGCAGCGACATGAGCAGATATTTTACCAGCTACTTCACTCATAGGTGCTAACAGGGGCAGATAATTATCTTCAGTCTGGACGGTTTCGTAAGCAATACCGATAATCTTTCTGTCCATCATAGCTTTAGTTAGTTCGAGGGAGGAAGCAAAATGAAGATAAGTATAGAGAATCTGTCCAGGTCTTAGAAGATTATATTCAGAGGACAAGGGCTCTTTTACCTTTATAATCATTTCAGCTTTTTTAAATACCTCTTCAGCTGTTTCAATTATAGTTGCACCTGCTTGAATATATATCTATACCGGCCTGCTGATAGATCCTACCTATACCTTTAATGGTACCGACATAGAAGGTATCCTGACAGAAGAGATAGATAAGGGGCCAACCTGTTAAAGGCAGACCCCAAAGATCCTAAAGATTTAGTATTTGTGTGAGTAATAAGTAAGAGATTCTTCTATTGACCTAAAACTTTATCCATTATTTCCGGACCAATATCTTCCCTTATTCTGGGCCATACGTATTCTCGTGCCTTTTTAGCAAATCCGGCTAATTCTTCATCTGTGAAGGTTATTACTTCTATGCCATAATCTCTTAGTCGCTGCATATTAGCTTGTTCCTCTTCCTCGGCTATAGCAAATCGTTTCTTTTCTAATTCAGAGCCTACATCTTGAATAAGCTGCTGGTCTTCTTTGGAAAGTGAGTTCCAAAGGTCAAGGTTCATATAAAAATACCACATTTCAAAATGGTCATTTAGTGCAAGATAATATTTCGCAAGATCTCTAAAATTAGCATAATAACCCTCTGCACCTGCGCCAATTGCCCCATCCACAATTCCGGTTTGTAAAGAAGTAAAAGCTTCTGACCAAGCTATTGGAGTAGCAAGATAGCCAAGACTTTCTGCATTTAATTCAAATGATTTTTGTGGAGGTACTCTTATTTTTATATTCTTAGGTACATTAGGATCAGCCGGGCTGGGAGGTTCTTTGGTTAAACATATTCCACCAAAATAGCAGGGCCACCCAGATATTAACTTAAGATTCTGTTTTTTTAATAACTCTGTTACAATATCCATTAAAGTACTACCAGTTGCATATAATTTTCTAGCTTCTTCCCAGTTGCTCACTATATAAGGTAAAGATTGAATCATTAATCCTATATCCAGGCCAGTACCTACACATGCTAATTGCATCTCTACATCACCTAGTCCGACTCGTTCTTGGACCACTGTATAATCACCTAATAGACTAGCAGGGAATATATCTATAATAATGCGACCATTTGATCTTTCTTTTAATTGATCCACCAACCAATTTACATCTTTATCAATAGTAGTTCCAATAGGACGAATATGCTGAATCTTCCAATGGTAATTAGGTGCTGCAGCATTCCCAATAAGGCTCAATAATGAAATCACTATTATCAATATAATTAATACCCTTGTTAACTTTTTCATTTTTTTTCTCCTTTTGATTATAATTTTAAAACTATTTTTATTTATTATTTCTTTTTATAATTATCACCTGCCTTTCTTTGCAATTTATTCGAAAAGAGGCAAAGAACGAACATAAAAAAAAGAGAAAAAATAAATTATTCTATTAGATAAAGCTAAATTTTCCACCAAGTCCTTTCTCAAGTGCTCGTTGATATACTATGGTTGCCACAGCTACATCCATCGCACCCGTACCAATTGGTATACAAAGTAAACGTTCCTTGTCCGAGGTACGACCTCTTTTCTTTCCGGCAGCAATTTCACCTATTGTTGCATAAATATTTTTTTCGGTTATCTTTCCTCTTTTGTTAAGTTCTTTTAATGCACCACGATGCAAACACTGTCCAATATGGTCTACCACAATTTTATCAGCAGTAAGAATAAAATCATCATCACATTCTTGATATGAACCCATTGCAAACAATATAGTTCCGGGTTTCACCCAAGAATTTTTCACAAATTTATCTTTAGATTGAGTGACACAGATCACTGCATCGCCATCTGCAGCTTCTTCAGGAGAATCAACAATAATAATATTTCCAGCAACCCTATCTTTCATGTCATCAGCAAATTTCTCAGATGCTTCCCTTTTAATATCATAAACCTTTAATTCTTCTATATCAAAAAGCTGAGATATTGCCATAGTCTGATAATGACCTTGCATTCCAGCACCATATAGGCCAATCTTTATCGATTTTTTATTATGAAGATACTTTAGAGTCACAGCTGCCTGTGCTCCAGTACGCATGTTAGTAATTTCTGCACCATCCATCACTGCTTTAAATTGGCCAGTTTTTGGATTAATCAACAAAATCATACCACTGATATAAGGTAAATCTAACGTCACATTATCTAAAAAACCACCAGCCCATTTAATACCAGCCGAGTCAAGCCAGCCAACATAAGCAGGCATAGCATTCATAAAACCTTTATAAGGAGGCCATTTGGCAGTTTCTCCAAGATCTAAACCAACTTTCGTAGGGTTAATAACTTTACCCTCGCCAAAACCTTTATAAGTTTTATCAACTATTTCCACTACATCTTTCATTGTCATTACTTTTTCAATATCTGATTTACTCAGTAATAAAGTTTCCATTTTATCCTCCTTTTTAAATTTGGGTTTATAACTTTTAATTCCCCATTATTTTTTTGCCTTTAACTTTTCGAGCCATTCTTTTTTTAATCGTTTCGCTGTTTCAGTAATTCCCAATCCTCCTAATGTAGTATCCCTTAATTCCATAGGCATAAGAGTTTGAATGTTTCTTAGCGCAACTATAACTTCATCAGGCGGAATTATGCTTTTTATTCCCGCTAACGCCATATCTGCAACAGCAAATGCATTAGCTACTCCAATAACATTTCTTTTTATACAGGGTACTTCCACAGGACCAGCGACAACATCACATACTAAGCCTAAAATATTTTTTAATGCTAAAGCCATGGCTTGGGTTACTTGTTTTGGATTGCCACCTGCAAGTTGTACTATAGCTGCAGCAGCCATTGCTGATGCCACACCTACCTCAGATTGACAACCTCCCATGGCTCCAGATATAGGTGCTTTATAAGCTATTATAACACCAATTCCAGCAGCCACTAAAAGGGCATCTATAATATCTTGCTCCTCCGAGCCCAATTCCTCTGCTGCAGTTAAAATAACTGCTGGAATTACTCCAACGGCTCCTGCAGTGGGAGCTGCCACAACTTTACCCATTGATGCATTTACTTCACCACAGGCAATTGCCCTTGCCACTGCAAGAGATAAAGGTCTTCCAAAAACTAACTTTTTTTCCTCTAAAGCCTTATAAAGCATCTTTGCATCCTTACCGCTCATCAAACCCCCAATCAATTGATTATCCCTTGTCAATCCTTGATTAATTTCCCCCTTCATAGCATCCCATATTTTTTTAATCCCGTCCCTTATCTCTTTTTCTGTTAAGCCACTCCTTTTTGATTCGTAGTCTACGATAACTTGTGGAAGAGATTTTTTATTACTTTTTGTAATCGATATCATTTCTTTAATAGTTTTAAATAAAGGGTAATTATCCTTTAATTTGTAAGAATACAGAGATTTGATTAATCTTACAAAACTTACCCCTTTAATATTCATTATTGATTCCAATGTTGATTTATTAATAATACTCTCAAGATAAAAACAGACTAAGTATCTTGAATCCCCTCGAATAGATTCAATAGAAATAAGATTTTTCTCAAGTATATATTTAATTTTTGAAATAACCTTGGAATGTTTTTCTTTAAGAATTACTATTATCATATCCTTATTTCCACTAAAATTTACTTTAAATTCATCTATATCACTTAATACAATCTCTCCCCCACCTATGGAAATTGTATTAATTTTTACAGAGTATGAGGTTGATTTTAACTCCATTTCTATAGTATTTGGATTTTTATCAGATATTGTCTGAGTATGGATTTTTATATCAATTTGTTTGTTACTAGCTACTTTTAATGATTCTTTAATTCTTTGGTCATCTACCTCTATTCCTAACAATCCTGCAACAACTGCCGCATCAGTTATATGACCTTTGTAAGTTTCAGCTAAGGAACCATAAAAATACAAATTTATACAGACAGGCTCTTCACCAAGGATCATTCTGGCAATTTTACCTATCCTAACTGCTCCAGCAGTATGATTGCTGGAAGGGCCAATCATTATCGGCCCTAATATGTCAAATATACTTAATACTCGCTTATTTAAAGTCATTTAAACACCCTTTCTAATAATTCAATGAACTAAAACGACTTACTTTCTTATATTTAGAATTATTTTAAATATAAGTTAATATCTTTTCTAATGACATTCCCGATAAACCTAAGGTTTCAAGATTTCTTCCATTTTTAAAATAATCAACTCCATTTATTGCTGAAGCCAATGTTATAATACACTCAATTGTTGGAGCTTGAATGCCCAACAATCTTCCAAACGAAGCAACAGGAACTAATAAGTGTGGTATATCTTCAGTTATATATCTATGATTAAGATTCCCCGGTGCATCTGGGCCATGTCCACCATAAACCGGGCTAGTAGATATGACTTCATATAAATTTTTTCCCTTAAGATTATAGGTTTTCTTTAGCCACTCAAATGTCGATATTAAATTTAAATTAAGCTTTTCTCCAATCCTTATTCTTTCTTTATCCATTTCCTCCATTATTCTACATACTGATTCTGTCATTCCTTCACAATAGAACATGAAATTTCCTTTTGTAGACTCTATTCTTCCAGCATTAAGAATCATGGTGGGACAATGTACTATCATATTTGGATTTGAAAAACTAATCTCTAATGAATTTTTTACAGGATGAAGAGGTATAGGAAAGAAATCATTTAATATTTCTATAACGTTTTTAATATTTACTGCCGGAAGTGTGGCAACTGATATATAAGATTTAACTCCCCATACATTGACTTTCCCTTCCTCAATTTTTCTGCATGCATATGGATGAGAATTTGTCTCAGCAATTATCAAGTCCTTTCCATTATCTTTTAATATTTTTTTTATTTCAAACGACCCAAAATTTCCAGGAATTAATACAATAATTTGTGAATTTACAAGGTAAGGCAAGGCCAATTCAATAAATGCTTTTTGTGCAAAGGAAGGTGCCACAATCATAATAATCGAGGTATCTTCAATAGCTTCCTTAATATTTGTAGTGGCAATTGAAATTTTCCCAAATCCTTTTAATTTCCCTGTAAGTTCAATACCTCCTTTTTTATTTATCTTTTCAATATTTTCTTTAAACTTAGGATGTTCAAATAAACTAACTTCGCAACCTTTAATAATAGCCAAATGTGCACTAAGTGCTTGACCACCATTCCCTGCACCCAAAACCGAAACTTTTATTTTCTTCATAAGTTTTTAACCTCCCAAGTAATAGATACTCTACTGTAATAAAATTACATTTACTTAAAATTAATAATATAACAAAATTGTTTCTTAAGAATCTTTGGATATTTTATGGTACAAATCCTAATAAACGAGGTAAAAATAGTGATAGTTCCGGCCAATATGTGGTAAGAAATACAACTGGCACATAACCAAGAATAATAAATATCAGGGTTGGTTTTAATATTTCAGTAAATTCTACCTTACCTACACGCATTCCCAAATAAAGTATACTAGCATAAGGAGGGGTTACACCACCCATTGCTAAATTCGTACCCATTATAGCTGCAAATTGAACTGGAGTAATACCTAATTCTTTTACAAGAGGAAGTAATAATGGTGCTGCTAAAACCATTCCAGTAGCATCATTTACTAACATTCCGATTATAAAAAGAAGTATATTAATCATAAATAAAAGTAATAATCTGTTTGTGGTGATACCAAACATAAAATTAATTATTGCCTGAGGAATTCGAAGCATAACAAAAGTCTGACCCAACATTAAGGCGACTAAGATCATTACCATTATTGTTCCTACCGAAGTTGCCGAGTCTTTTACAATTTTATAAAAATTTTTCAATTTTAAACCACGGTATATAAAAAAACCTATAGGCAATGAAATAATAACCGCTACTGCTGCTGCTTCAGTTGGAGTAAAAACTCCACCATAAATACCCCCTAAAATAATAATAGGCATTAATAAGGCAGGAAAAGCGAGCCAAGTACTAACTAATATTTTTCTTCCTTTTTCTTTAAAATTCATCGGAGGTTCGAGAGTTAAGGGCATTTTACGAACTGAAATTAAATTAATAACAGAAAAAGATACAACTATGAGAAGTCCTGGTCCTAATGTGGCAAGAAAACACGCAAGTATGGAAGTCTCAGTTACCCAACCATAAATTATCATAATAGTGCTGGGTGGAATTAATAAACCAAGTATAGAGGAACAAGTAACTAACCCAGTAGCATAACCTCGTGGGTACTTTTCTTTTTCCATACGAGGAATCAAAACTGGACCGGTCGCTGCAACACCTGTAAAGCCACTACCCGAAATGGCTCCTATGATTGCACATGTCACTACAGCAACAACACCTAATCCACCTTTTATTCTGCCAACAAAAGCATTTACAAAATCAAGTAAGTATTTAGCGATTCCACTCTCACTCATTATACCACCTGCAAGAATAAAAAGTGGTATAGTTAATAATATGGGATTTATTACTTGATAAAAGCCCCATAATAAAAGGCCTTTCATAGAAATATCGGCAAAAAAGGTCATAAAAAGTAAAGCTCCCCCAAAACAAAAAGAGAGAGGAACACCTAATGTAAGCAAAATAACAAGAATTAGCATGTCAAAAAGAACTATTGTTATCATATTCTTCTTATTCTCCTATTCGCTATAATAAACTATTTATTGGAATTTAATTCAAATTCAGACAATGGCTTAATTATGTAGTCTACAGTTTCAATAAAAATATAAATACCCATTAAGAAAAAGCCTATGAAAACGGCACACTCAGCGTATACTAATGGAATGTATAAAGTTGAGCTTAATTTATGCACACGAATCGAATAGAGAAAATATTTGTAAGCCCAATAAGTTAGCCAACAATCTATACCAAGAGAAGCAACTCCCATGATAATTCTGAAAACTTTAACAGCCATAGGTGATTTTAAAAATATATCAATTACTTGAGCTTTGATTTGACTACGTTCTAAAGATGCATTAGCACTTCCCAGGAAAAATAACCAAATAGCTGGGAAAAGAAGTAATTCTTCTATGCCCATTAATGGATGATGGAGGACATAACGAAGGATTACTTGAATAAATACTAAAATTGCAATACCCAATAATGTTATGAATAATAAAAACCCTTGTATATTATAAATTTTTTCTCCTATATTATTCACTTGTCGCCATATTTTCAAAATGATGAATACCCCCTTTTTCTTTTTATCTTCTACTTAGAAGGGATAACTTTTTTTATCTGCTTTCCTTCTCTAAAATAGTTGAAGATGGTAGGTTTTAAAATGCTGTAATTAATTTTGTAGTTTTTATATTTTTTCAACTCTAAAAAATAAGATAAGTGGATGTTAAAATTTTTTTATTTCACAAAGAACAGCTTTTATTAATATTATTATCTAATATATTTTTATGAAATTCTAAGTAATAACTATATTTGTCTCCCCGTGTAAAAAATTTCGAAATCTCAATAACTTTTTTATCTTTAGTTAAAGTAACTCTTTCCCAAAACAACAATGGTTCTCCAATATTAATTTTCAATATTTTAGCTTGGGACCCATCCGCAAGTATAGATTTTATACATATCTTTGAACTATCTAATAAAATATTTGGTATCATTTTAAAAACATCGTAAACATATTTTCTTTCAAAAAATTTTCTTTTATCTTTAAAATTTTGGCATGCAAATTCAGGTATATAAGTATATTCTAACGCTACTGGTTCTTCTTTATAATATCTTAAACGAATTATTTCTAAAACACTGCTACCCTCAGGTAATTTTGCTTTTTCTAAAATTTCTGTTGAAGGTGTAACTATCTGCCATTTTAAGATTTTATGCTTAGCAACAACTGATGGCCAAGTATAAATTTTATTAAAATTAGCAACTATATTTAAATCCTCTTCATATTCAGTTTTGTTCACAAAGCTACCCTTCCCTTGTTTCCTTATAATAAGACCTTCACTGACAAGATCTCTCAATGCTCTTATAACAGTAATCTTACTAACTTGAAATTTTTTACACAGAAGTTCTTCTGATGGAATTTTATCTCCCATCTTGAATTCATTATTGGTAATTTTTTCTCTAATATAATTCCTTATTTGAATATATAGAGGTATATCAGATTCAAATTTAACTTCTTTAATTTTAATCACCCTTTCTTCATATAGTTGAAAATATTTTAATCAATTGTTATAATAATATGCTAATATATTATTATATCTATTATTCTATAATAACTTTTAAATTCCTTCTTTTTTAAAGAATATTTTTCATTTAGTGGTCATTCAGATAATGAATAGTTATCAAATCAACTTTGGTAAAATTATTATTTTGGAATATATAAAAATGAAAAATAAAGAAAAAGTTAAAAAATATATAAAACCTACTACTTTTGAACAAAGAAAATTATTAATAGATACTTATCTAAAAACTCATAACATTGACCTTTCATGTAAAAAAGCAGAAGTATCTTTAAATACTTTTAGAAAATGGTATGGGCGTTACGTGAAATATGGAATAGAGGGGATCAGAAAACCAAGGAAACATATTCGTAAAAATTTAGGTAGAATCCCAGAAAAGTATGCTCTCAGAGCAATCGAATTAAAGAAAACAAATCCTAAATGGCGAATAAGGACTATAGCATCAGTTATTAATCAAAAAAATAACAACAATGTAATCAGCCCAGGAGGAGTTCAAAAAGTTTTAGAAAGAGTGAGTTTATGGAAATAAAATGAAATACCATTTTTATCTTTTTGCTCTTTTTTGTCACAGGGGCAGTTCTTAAAATATCTATCTTACTTCTCAACTGCGTCTTCCAACCCCCTTGAAATTATTTTTTGAGTGTTATGCTTCTCTTTTCGCTTTTCTATTTCTGGTATTGCTTTTTGTAAAAGAGGAGTGATTTCCCCCTGTTTGCAAAAACAATACTCTTTCTCTCCCTGGCAATACTCTCACCAGGTAAATTACTATTTATCTTGTGAGTGTATTGCTCTTTCTTATCTTCTATCTCTTCTCCCTGCGATAGGTAAAAAATCTTAAATCAAAAAGTGTTTTTCTTTTTGTTTTGAGGTATTTTTTACTTATCGCATAAACACAAAGAATCAAAAAAATATGGTCACCGAAAAGGGAGATAAAAAATTCCTGCTATTATTTCTTTCATTTATTTTTTATCTCTCTTTTACGGGGAGAAGACTAAATCACAAACGATAACAAAATCACGAAAAGGTTCGCAAACAGGGGCGGGGCAAGGGAGAGAGGGTCTCGATAATGCCTGCGCTTATGCTTGTAGAGTAGGGGGTGAATCGACCGCAGTTTTTCCTTCCCCCTTAATGCTTCCCCCCTAATGAATCATAGCCTAACCTTTTTTTTTGCGGTGGCGAATAAAGCAAAGCAACAGCGGGGCATAAGAGCGTTAGCTTCTCTTGCATTTATGCTTAGAAGCGTCCCCGCGAGCGTAGCTTTTGAGCCAAGGAGCAATAATAAAAAGAAGGGGGATAAGAGGGGGGTCTTAGGGGGGATTTAAGGGGGAAGGAAAGTTATCCGCCCCGCGCGTGTAATTATAAAATTAGGGATAGCCGGAGTGAATTAAATTAGCCAGGTAAATTAGATTAGTCAGGGTAGCAAGTATTGATTAAATCGGGATTAGGTGAAGTGGATTAAATTAGATCTAAATTAAGTATTAGTCCTGGCATGCTAATGATTGATGAGGAGAGAGAAAGAGTGGACTCAAACAAAAATTTGACATAAAAATATTTTTTAGATATAATTAGGCATCATCCCAGCAAGATGTTGTATTTTGCTGGCCCCGAGTTGCCTG
>SDBS01004485.1_pt1 | contig 13645 bp, 17 predicted proteins | sample 2277091 | NCBI WGS metagenome assembly SDBS01 (sample SAMN10404972, study PRJNA504765) | marine sediment metagenome | isolation source: marine sediment core GS10_PC15, 163 cmbsf | place: Arctic Ocean: Southern Knipovich Ridge | collected 2010
TAAAAATTACTTTGAGCAAAAAGAAAAGGAGCAAAAAAAAGATCAGCTAACGATAGAAAGGAATGAAACGATCAAGAATATAGCTGAAGAAATGGTTTATATTAAGTTTTTCAATAAAATTGAAACCTTAACTGAAAAGAAAGACTATGACGCTGCTATTGAGAAATTATTGGCATTTGAAGATAAGATATTGACAGTTGATAAGAAACAAAAGATTCTTTTTTTAAAGGGTAAAATCTACTTTATAAAAGGACGTTACGATATGGCAATTGGACATCTGTTCAAATTGGTGAAGCAGCAGTACGATTATCCAGAAGCCTTTCAATATCTTGGCAAGGCATATCAAGAGCTTGGATTAGATGAAAAGGCAAAATGGGCTTTTGATAGAGCTCAATAAGTTTTTTGATGATCCTAAATATACTATTTATATGGTCCTACCATTGTCAAAAGAACAAAAAACAATAATAACGCATATAAAAGAAATTTATAATTTTATTACTGATAAGAAAAAATTTGTTACATTAATTCCTGAAGTTAGGACAAATATCTCGGGAGCATTAGATACTGCTCAAAAAATAGAAGACGTAGCGGGTTTTGATGGGAGAATCACAGTTGTTAACGGTTTCCCTAGAGCTTGTGGAGAAGTTAAATTTGGGGTATCAAATCATACTGCTAGATTAGTTCTTACAGCAAAAAAATTCGATAATTCAATAAATTTTGTAATGAATCTTAAATATATTCCCCGCGTTATAGATTCCTTACAAACAAATAGTTCTCTTGATCTTATTGAGTTTGAGAGAGAAACACAACCTGTTAAGGTTGAAAAAAAGGAAGATTCAACAATGCAATGGCTTATCAGAGAAAGTTTCGAAAAATATAAGAAAATCCCAGATATTATTTGGGATAAAGGGGCAATTGGTAAAGAACCCATGATGAGACTATTTGCGAAAACTTCTGAAAATGTGATTAAGAAATTAAAAGAAATCATGGAACATGTTTAAAACTTTAAACATCCTCATTAATATCCACTAAGCTTAAATCAACTTCAACCCTACTTCCTTGAAAATGATCTACAGGTCCGTGACCTTTTCCAACATGAAGTTGATCCGATTTTTTAATCGCAGCAGTTAAATATGATTTTGCAATATGAACTGACTTCACCAAATCATTATCCTTAGCTAATTCTGAAGCAATGGCAGATGCATAAGTACAACCAGTCCCATGAGTATTTTTAGTCTTGATTCTTTTTGCTCTAAATTCAGTAAAATTCTTCCCATCATATAATAAATCGATTGCGTCATCAATAAAACTCATATGTCCTCCCTTAATAAGGACGTTTTTAGCGCCCATTTCATAGATTTTTATAGCAGCATTTTTTACTTCAGTATAAGACTCCAATTTTAGGCCAGTTAATACTTTTGTTTCGTGGATATTTGGTGTTACAATATAGGACAAAGGAAGTAATTTTGTAATTAAATTATTTTTACCATCTTCTTTCAAAAGGAAATCGCCACTTTTAGCAACCATTACTGGATCAACAACCAAAAGATTAACATTATATTTTTCGGCTCTGTTCGCGACCACTTCAATGATCTCAGCATTAGAAAGCATACCAGTTTTCCATGCGTCTGCACCAATATCAGTCATTACGGAATCAATTTGTTTTCCTACGAATTCCGGTTCAATATCTAATATTCCTTGAACTTCTATGGTATTTTGAGCTGTCAATGCAGTAATTACACTCATACCGAAAACACCTCGAGCAGAGAATGTTTTTAAATCCGCTTGTATACCCGCGCCTCCACCAGAATCAGACCCTGCGATAGTTAACACTTTTTTCATTATTAAACTCAATTTAACTTAATGCTGCTATATTACATTAAAATTATGGAATTACAATAATTAGAAAAGTAAGTTAATTTTTAATTTTTCTGTTTTCTCTTACTTTCTAAAGCATCCTTAAGTAATTTAATAGCACAAAATTCTCCACACATACTACAAACTTCATCTAATTCTTTTGCACCATTTCTATAGTGAATCTCCCGAGCTAATTCTGGATCAATTGAAAGATTTATCATTTCCTCCCAATTTAAGTTTTTTCTAGCTATATCCATCTTATAATCCCAATTCGAGGCTCTTGTTCCGTATTTCGCAATATTTACTGCATGTGCTGCGATTTTTGAAGCAATCACACCTCTTTTTACTTCTTCTCTATTGGGAAGCGCTAGATGTTCACTCGGAGTAACATAACATAAATAATCTGCTCCTGCTAACCCTGCTAATGTCCCTCCAATAGCACTCACTATCTCATCATAACCAGGGGCAATATCTGTGACGAGAGGCCCTAACACATAAAAAGGTGCCTCATTACACAATGATTTCTGCATTTTTATGTTTCGTTCTACTTCATTAGCAGGAATGTGACCTGGACCCTCGACCATAACTTGTATATCTTTTTCCCATGCTCTCTTAACTAACTTAGATATTTCCAAAAGTTCTTGAATCTGCGCATAATCTGTTGAGTCAAAGATCCCTCCTGGTCTCATACCATCGCCTAAAGAGAGAGTAAAATCATATTCTCTTGCCATTTCTAATAAATAATCATATCTTCTATGAAATGGATTTTCCTGGTCATTCTCTAAAATCCAGGATGCTAAGAAAGTTCCGCCCCTCGAGACTATACCCATGGTTCTCGGATGGTCAACCAAATAGTCAATAATTTCTTTGGTTACCCCAACATGTATAGTAAAAAAATCCACACCTTCTTTTGCTTGCTCTTCAACGACGTTAAACATATCATCCTCATCCATATGAATGATAGCTCCTTTTTTTTCTAAGGCTCGTAATGCTATTTGATACATAGGAACTGTTCCTAAAGGAACTTTAACTTCGTTAAGGATTTTCTTTCGTATTGTTCTAATGTCAGTTTCCGTTATTCCAGTGCTTAAGTCCATTACCGTATCCGCTCCATATTTCACAGCTATTTTAGCTTTTTCTACTTCTTCTTCAATATCACAAACTGTTTTTGAAGAACCAATATTAGCATTGATTTTTACTAATAGTCCTTTCCCAATGCCTAAAGGAGGATCCAAATCTCGTCTATTTGATTTAGGAACTATGATTCTCCCTTTTTCAATTCCTCTACGGATAAACTCTAAATCCACTTGTTCGTTTTTCGCAACAATTTCCATTTCTTTAGTCGTTTTACCCGCTCTAGCAATCTCCATTAATGTGGACAAATTTTAAGACCTTCTATACAATTGTCTGATAACTTAAATCCTAATTACTAAATAATTATGACCAAATTATATTTCTTTGCTTTTTAAAATAAAAATAATTTACTATTTTTGATTTATCCAAATCCAGAATTTACTTATTGCTTATTAACATTTTAAAAAATAAGGTTATATTCTCAATTCTAAAATTTAATAGCTTCTTTGAAGCCTTAAACTAATGCTTCATCAATATTATCTTTAAATTTTCTAATTTCAAATGGTTTACTTATAAAGGAGAACACACCAATAGATAGAGCAAGTTCCTTAACTGATTCATCAGCACTGGTAAAAATGATTTTAGCAGATTGATCAAATTCGAGTATTTCTTTTGAAGCCTCTATCCCAGTTTTAATTGGCATACGATGATCCATTAGAATAATATCTGGTTTTTCATTGAAGGTTTTATACATTTGAACTGCTTCCTCCCCATTGCTTGCCTTCCCTATAACATCGTAACTGAATCCTTTGAGCATCATTTCATATAAAGTTTGTAATTCGATTTCATCCTCAACGATAAAAACAGAAGTCATTTTATGACACCTCCGGAATCAGTATTATAAAATTGCTCCCTTTAGAAGGATCTCCTATTATCCTATCCTCCACCGAGATCTCTGCGTTAAAAGAATCGAGAATTTTTTTTACTAGTAATAGACTTAGTCCCATTCCTTCAGCTTTTCCCTTTTTCCTTACAGGACTCTTAAAAAGGGACTTTTTAATGTGATCTGACACTCCTATACCATTATCTTTAAATTCAATTTTTAAATAATCCCTTCCGTTTTTTTTAGCAGGAGAGATCTCTACTTCAACTTCAACTCTAGGACTTATATTAAATTTTATAGCGTTAATAAATAAATTTTCAATTACGTTTAAAAAAAGCTCATTTCCTTGAACAGAAATATTTCCTTCAGAAGGATTTATTGAAATATGGATATCTCTATCAGGATACTTTTTTTTGATATAATCATTAGCAACATTAAGAATTTTAATAATATTTATAGATTTTACACTTATTTCAGTTTCAGTAAGTTCCGATAAGGTACGTATGTTTTTAACTAAATTAGAACCCCTTATGATTTGTTCATTTAGAATATTAATTACTTTATTAATTTGATTCTGCCCCTGAGGATCCTCTTGATATATTTTAATTAAATCTAAAGATGATTTAACATATTGAAGAATGTTACTAATGTCATGGGTAAATAAATCCCTATAAAATTCTGTTTGGTTATAAGCTTCAAAATATTTTGCTTCGGATTTAGTTATTCTATCCTCAATGGGGGCAGCTAATCCTGTTGTTAGAAGAAAGGAAATTGTTATAATATTAGCAACAAAACTAAACTCCCAGACTGCTTCTAGTTTAAAATTCTCCAACATGGTTAATGTTAATGTGATTAAACCTGTAGCAATAGTAAAACACATAAATAACCTAGTTATATTTCTTTTTGTTAAATAAATTTTGAGAAGCATATATAACGTTAAACATAGAGTTATAAACAAGACGGTCTGAATTACAATTAGCGCTAATGACAACGGAATGAGAAATATAGCGGCATATTTGATGAAATTATTAAGCGAATCATTGAATTCTTTATTTTTTAGAAAAGTTTGAAAATATTCATGTATTCCACTGATGATGAAAATTGTAGTTGATATCAAATAAAAGATATTCCCTATAAAACGATTAATGGAACTAAAAATTTGTAGATATATAAAAACTGCTCCAATTGAGAAAAAACAAATTCCAACTAGCCAAATTAATAGATCCCGACGTTTTCTACATGCTATAGCGAATATAATATTTGTAAAAATAGTGTAAGCTGCAATTATAAGATTAAAAATAGATTCTTCTAGCAAAATCACTACTCTCTTAAATTAATACCTCAGATAATTAATGATGTGACGAATTTAGTATTTAAATATATTCAATAGAAAAATTTGGTTTGTATTTATAAGGGATAAAAATAGATTAGGATTCATTTTTGCGCAATAAAATCCTTTCCATCCACGTAGGCAATACAAAACCTCCATAAAAAAGTAGGGCACATATTACTACTAGAATTCTTGCTAAAACAATTATAGGGATAATTGGTATCATGATTTCTAAAATTGCCGAAATTGCGAATAAAATGAAACTGCTTAGCAATAGTTTACCTTTTAATCGAATTTTTCTATCTGCTGATTTCATAGCTTGATTTGCCATCCAAAAACCCAAAATTGTCATCATAACTAGACAATATAACAGAAATAGCTCGCTAAATGGAGCATAGTCTACTTGAATTTCATTTATAGGAGTTCCTAAAATAGTTGTATCTGTAAATATTATCATTATGTATACTACTTCAAGTAGCATATAAAATATTCCTGCAATAATTGCTATCCGTTTTCGACTGTATGATTTCCTTTTTGATAATGATATAGCAGCCATTACCCAGAAAAAATTAGATATCGGTAAATATGCCCCATGTACTAAGAAATATAATTCCATTGAAGGAGTTACATTAAAAAAAATGATGCTGATGAAGTTCATAGCAACCCCTGCCCACGCTGTCGCCAGTCCAAAAGAACTAAGTCCCGTATAAAGTAATGTTTTATTCTTAATTCTACGATATTTAGCAATTAATATCATTGCTTCAATAGTTATAACTATAACATAAAATATGGTGACAATTCCTAATATCATTAGATCTAAACTTAAAATCATTTTAAAATCTCTGAACGTTTATCGGACTAATAATAAAATAGAGATGAAGTATTTAATATTTTGTTTTTCCCTAAAATACAGAGTCAGAGTCGTGGCAATAAAAAATCTAATCATATTGATAATCCCTAAATTTTTAAAAAAAAAGAGAATTTAAAATTTTAAAATTTAATAGGAGAATAATACTACTCAGGTGATTCCTTTTTTATGTTTCTCATGGCCTCCGAAATAGTTTCCCATATTCTGATTGAATATTCAAATCCTTCAATATCCTGGAATAGTGTCATCATTTCTCCAAGGATCTTTAAGGCATCTGAAAGGCTCTGACCATCATCAGTTTTTATCTCTCTAATACGCATGGTTTTTACTCCTTTTCTATTTGTAGACACCGCAACGGGTACAATTAATTTCCCAGGCATTTTACTAGGAGGATATTTTGCTAATGCTTCTATGTATATTTTAACAGTTTCATCATTTTTATGGGTGGGATACCAGGAGGAACTAACAATATATGGCATATTTTTCACCTCTATTTTAATTATTATTTTAAATTGAATTTGTTTTTAAGCTTTTTGTATAAAGATCAATTTTTCAACAAATTGAACCTAATTATAATGAATTATAATGAAAAAAAAATGAGATGAAATTCAAATGTCTAAAGTATTAATAGTATATTATTCTCGTACAGGTAATACAGAACGCATGGCAAATATAATAGCAGAAGCAATAAAGGAAAATAATGTTGATGTAGAATGTAAAAAAGTTGAAAATACAGACCCCAAAGAACTACTGGATTTTGATGGTGTAGTTATTGGATCTCCAACTTATTATGGCAGTATGGCTGCCAAAATTAAGAAATTCATTGACGATAGTGTTACATATCATGGAAAATTGGAAGGAAAAGTCGGTGCGGCTTTTTCTTCAGCAGCTATTACAGGACAGGAAACAACTGTAATGAGCATTCTCGAAGCCCTATTAATTCACGGGATGATTATTCAAGGAGATTCAGGTGGACAACACTATGGTGCTACAACTGTTGGTAAACCAGATAAAAATGAAGTAAATAGGTGTCAACGGTTCGGACAAAGGATTGCTAAATTAGTAGAATTAATATTTAGTTAATTAAATAAGAAATAATATTTTTGAAAAATAGAATTATTACAATATACCTGAATAAATGAAGTTTTTTTATTGCTTTAATTTTCTCTCAGTTTAATTAGCTTTAAATATTTCATTTTACATTATAATATTGATAATGAGTACTGAAAATATCAAAGATCAGATTATTTCATTTATTAAAACTCTTCCAGATGATGTAACTTTAGAGGACATCATGTACCATTTATATGTGAGGGAAAAAATTTTCCATGGAATTAAAGAAGCTGATGAAGGTAAAAAAGTTTCAAATGAAAAAGCAAAAGAAATTATCGAAAAATGGTAAGGATAGAGTGGAATGAAATTGCTTTAGAAGACTTAAAGGAAATACGTGACTATATTGCGCGTGATTCAAATAATTACGCAAATCTATTTGTAAAAAAATTATATGATGCTGTACAAAACTTAAAGGATTTTCCAGAAATTGGACGTATAGTACCTGAAACTAATATCCCATCAATAAGAGAAATAATTTTTCAAAATTATCGTATAGTTTAGTCGTTTATTAAGAATATAAGCTCTTTCAAAAGATTCAGATATTATAGTTCTTTTTACACAAGATTAGGAAAATCTTTGATATTTCTCAGTTCAATCTGAATTTTTATTCTCATCGTACAGTTCAGGTAAAAAATTTTCAAATTCACTAATCTCTTCTATGTTATGTTTACGCAAAGCTTCAATAAACGGTTTGGGAATCCTTGCAGGTAATCGAAACGTAGTACGCAATTTTGTTCCATTTTCGATAGACTCATATTCATGTAAAAGCCAGCTCATCGGTTTGTCATCGTCATCAAGGGTACTTCCCACTAGAGCATGATTATACTCGATTGGTATTGGTGAATAGCTAGGATCTTCCCACCGAATTCGTAATGTAGTAGGAATTCCAATATTTTCAACAACACGTTGAATAGCTCCGACATGCCCCCCCTTAGGGGAAACTTCCCATTCAAACAATTTATGGTCTTCCGGATGCCATAATTTATAACGCTTAGTGACATCAATATTATCCCACCACCAGTCTATCATTTCTGGTGTAACTCCTAAAAGTTCGTGATCAACTACTAGGTCTATTGTTTTTCCTTTCGAACTTTTAAAAATTTGTTCCATAATTTTGTTTGATTCATTCCTTGTAGGTTCTTTTGACATAATATTAATAAAAATTTTTTAGAAATTAAGTATAACCAATTTTTAATTGTTTTAAGAGTTCTATTAAGGACACAGTTAATTGATAATTTTTAATTTCATTAAATGGCACAAATATGGCATCTAAGGCATCATCGGCAGCTTTAGGAGGTTGATTCTGATCACCTTCAATTTGCTCTACAAAGTAATTAATTAACACATAATGATACTCTATGTTTCCTTCTTTGTCATACATTATTTTATCTATGATGCCCGCAAGCTTAGAAATTTTAGTTTTAAACCCTGTTTCCTCGAATGCTTCTCGTACTGCTGCATCTTGAACTTTCTCTCCTAAATCTAAATGTCCACCAGGAATTGACCAATACCCTTTATCTGGATTATACATCCTTTTTATTAAAAGAAGATGTGGGATTTCATTGATATTTCTTACCATCATTACTCCTACTCCAATGTGTGGTCTTACAGGGTAATGTCTCGTGTCGTAAACTGTTAATTTTTCTTTATCTACCATTGTCGTATGTTAAAAATGTAAATACTATACTATAAAAAAAAAGAGTAACTTGATTATAAAATTTCCTTTATTAAATCGAGAGTCATTATATCTCCTTTTTTTATTTTGTAGATCCAGTATAATAAAGTTCAAAAATTTACCCTTATTTTTTGTAATGAAGAAAGATTCATTAGTTAAGATTTATAATAATTTTTTAAATCAGAGAGTCTAACATATGCGTCCGTGGTATTGGCCTGAGGGAGGACAACCTAATAGAACAAAACCGTTCACTTGGATTGTAAAAAATAAAATGGCAGCGGGATGGTGGCCTGAAGCAAGAGAGATTGAGATTTATAAAAAGGAAGGAATTAAGGCGGTGATAAATTGCTCTGAATTTGAAAATAAACAAGAAATATCTAAATACTTTGAATATTATCATATAAACATTCCTGATTATGGCACTCCTACAGATTCTCAATTAGAAAGATATCTCAATATTACTGAACAGCATCAAGCTAAAAACGAGGCTATAGTAGTTCATTGTGTAGCGGGATGTGGAAGGACGGGTATAATGGTTGTTGCGTGGGGAGCTTATAATGGGATTATTCCAGTTGGTATGGATCCTGTCAAATGGATCCGTAAGTTTAGATCATGCAGTTTAGAAACAAAAGAACAAATGGATCTTGCGAGAAAAATAGCAACAAAATATCAAAAATAATGATTTATAAGTAAATTTTGACATTAGTTATTTATTAGATTACAATTTTATACATTAAACCGCACTATCGTAGCACTCTTAGAAGGATTATGCAAAAATTTGATTACATATATATGATTTTAGATAATGTAACGATATTTAATATCCAGCTTCCCTCCGCTCTCGAAGGGGGTAAATTAAATGATCATTTAAACACGTTTGATGAAAATATATTAATAATGGTGGCAGGGTTTAGCCAAGTATTCTTAGAGCATTTCTTAATCGTATCTAAAGGACAATCTCAAAAAGAATTAGAAGAAAATTTGAAAAAGATGGATTTAATCTCCCAGATGATTGGTCCTACAGGGAATTTAAACTTTTTAGGCAAAAAACAAATTGAGTATATCCTTACTAAAATTGGTACCCTTAATTATAAGGATATAACTGAACATGAAATTAGTGTAATAGCTGATGAACAACTAGAAAAGGAATATGGTAGTCAATTTAATTCAAATCAAGGTTTAGAAAATCAACTTGCATCGGCTGCTTTTTATCTTATTAGTCAGGGTTATTCTAAGAAAGAAATAGAAGAAATATTTGTCCAAGTGAGGCAAGATCCATCCAAATTAGATGCGATATTTACGCTGCCTCAAAAAGAGATTTATTCTGTACCCTCAGAGCTTCAACAGAATACTTTTGCAGAATCAGGATCTCAACCAACGCACTTGGAGCTAAGCCAAGAAGCTATTGATCACCATGTAGATACAACTCAACATGAGATATCTGGAGAACGAGCACAGAAGGTAGATGAGATTATGGGAGAAATCTTAGATCATGTCAGAGATAACATGACTGAACAGTATGAAAGAGTATTTAGACAACTCCATCCTGACAGGTTAAATCGCGCCTTAAAAATGTTGAAACAGACCAAACGAAAATCAAAAAGACTAATTCTTATTTTAGAGTGGTTTTTCTGCTCTCATCTTTTATCGGGTATAGAGCTAAAAGTTGAGCATTGGCAAGTGTCAAGTCAAGCCAATCAAGGGCAACATGGTGTTTATACGGCCGGGATTGATTTCTCTCGTTATGATCCTATAGTTAAAGGTTTTAATGATTCAAATTTAGCAAAGGTAATTAATATCGCAAGAAGGATTTTACGAACTCCAACTAAAAAAGCAATTCAAAAACTAGGGCAAGATCTCACCGCAACGACAGGATTCGACGAACACCTTTACTTTACGGACTGATTGAATGGGCCTTATTGGATATTCTAATCTCAATTCTGGAAGAATAGATAAATTCTGTTTCTAAAAACATCTATTATAATTGAATATGAAAAATTACGATATAAAATTTATTGAGAACCATCTGAACTTCAGGTAAAAAAACAGGATTCATTGAAAAACTACACTTCACAGAATAAGCCTAATCATTGTTAGAATACTTCTCTTTCACTTTTGAGACAAAGAATTTCTCATTAGGAGTAATCAAGTCGTCTTCTGAGTCCCTTAGTTCTTTTAAGTTCTCATCAGCCAACTTTTTATAATAATCTATGTCGTCATTAACATTGCAATTATTTTTAGGATCTTTTTCTAACTTTTTATTTTTTACCATTTTTGTTTTCCATCTAAATAAACAATTTTATTATATTAATGTTATTCCTTATTAAGGATTAATATATTGGGATCCTTGATCTTGTTGAATCCTAATGTATTCTAACTGCTGTTCTAATCCCCATAATTTCGGAGGGTATCCATACTTTAAGGCAATCTTTATTAATCTCATTTCAGCAATATATTGTCTCAACTCAGCACCAGCTAAGGTAGTCTGGTGACTACTTTTACTTGTTGCTGGATCCTTAGTTTTAACGACCCAAATTAAGTTATAAGGATTGCTATTAATCTTATCATGATCTATATGATGTAATTCCCAAATTGTTCTTCCGCTAGAATAGGTTGCATCTACTGGATAGATCTTCCCAGTATATCCATCAAACATGTATTCAACAGTGATCTTTCTCCCATTCAGATCACTCTCTACCCGACTAAAAGATTGAGCAATTGCAACTTGTTTTCCTAAGATTCCATCCTTCATACTTGCCCAATTTGGATTATGAAGAGTACTAGAATCTCCTTCTGAAATTCTACTTAAGAGATTATTATAAACAATCTCATTTGGAGCCATTCTCAGTAGTTCAGTAGCTCTTCTACTCGGAATATACTTGCTTAATTCTAATAACAATTTATTAGCACTCTTTGAATTTATTTTCATAAGTACTTGCCTTGTTTTTTCAGTAATCTTTAACAATTGGTTATCAGTATAAGTTTTAAGGAAGTAATCATAACTCCCAAAATAAAAGGCTGTGAGTTTTACGCCAAAATAATTATTAATATCTGTTGCAGTTATAGAATCGCCAAAAACTTTACAATCAATTAATGTATCTCGTATGACTCCTAAGAGCTTAACTTCTGTATTTTTTGGATTATCTGGCGTGATAATTATCATATCACTTGCATAAGCGACAGCCTCTATAAGACCATACATATACTGCCTCTTAGTATAATCGTTAATTTTATTTTTACAATAGTCTATTATTCGTTGAATAGTAGGAAATGTCTTAGGTAATGATCCTCTTAGATTATTTGTAATTGACTCACTTTCTTTAGCAAATCCGAAGGCATGGTCATGCCTAAAAACTTCTTTGGCAAGTTCAGTTAAAGAGATGTACTTATTTCGCTCATCAGAAATAACCCTCTGTAAAGCTTTTACTAGAATCCAGAAAGGCTTATTTTGTACATTATTATAAGTCTTAAATTCAGGAGCATATCTCTTCGCATAATCGTTTAGTTTCTTAATGTAATTCAACCGAGTGCTAATGGCAATATCTTTATCCTTAACTCTGCTTACTAAATCTATTAACTTCTCAATTACAAAGCTACTAAATGGGTTTGTTTGCGATTGGGGAGAAAATCTATCAGTGAAAAGCTCAGCTTCTTTAGCTGGAAAATAATAAGCATTTCCAATATTCTTTAAAATAGAATATAACCTAGAAGCCCATGACCACCTCCTCCTCCCGGGATTAAATATTTTATCAACCAAAGCTTGCGAAAGATCATTTGCATTAATCATATCTAATAATTGATCTCTTGAAGTTCTCCTATTTTCAACTTGATTATGGGTAATAGCAACCCCGTTCTCAATTAACACATCTACAATTAAAATTCTAGTCAATTCATCAATCAAACGGGGTATAAAGACTCTGGAAAGGCCTTTTAATAGTTTTTGGTGTTCATTTAGCGATAGTTGGTCTCTAGCAGCTGCAACCAGTGAAGCCATAACAGTAAACATATCTTTTCCGAGTGTAAATCCAGCTGTAGTGATCCTACCATTTTTCATAGCATTGTCCATATAAGTGCCCTTATAGAAAATATTAACCTCAATAATTGGATTCGATCTATAAGCTTCTTGGGCTGCCTTTACAACTTCTGCATTTGTAGCAGTCATAGGAACGATAACATACATTAAAGCTTGATCAGGTGGCACTCCTGCAAGTCTTAGAGGAATAACTATACCCTCACTTGGATTTTCCATTAAATATTTATATTTTTTTGGACAATATACATTTCTTCCGTTGTAAGTGAAAAATCTACATTCATACTTCTTTTGTTTGAACAAGTCATAATCCAAATTAAAGAGTACTTTAAATTTATGTGCGATTGTGAAAAATGCCGATTTAATTTTGGTGATATCTTGTTCTGAAATTGATTTCACATTAATTCCGTTAAGTGGGCTCATATTTCTCGTCATTAAATAAATACTGGAAATCAAGAAGTTCTTTTATAACATACTTAATTTTCCTATTTCCATGTATGTAAAATGGTATTTTACACTTATAAGAATGAATACCGAACTGATTTATCTGTATTTTTTTCTACTAAAACAACAACAGAATTTTTCTCTTATCTATATTATCACCTCAGTGCGTTTTTAGAAGAAAGAAATTTTTGGATAGTTACTTATGGTGAACTTGACTTAAATAAAATAGAATTTAAATTTCTAAGTCAATTGAGCATCTTTATTTTACTGATTGAAAACCATCTCTTTTTGTTTGCTATAATAATTTATAGAGGTATATTGAATTATAGTAATTAAAATACTTTTTTATTTCATGAATTTTTTACTTATAC
>SDBS01004486.1_pt1 | contig 13643 bp, 17 predicted proteins | sample 2277091 | NCBI WGS metagenome assembly SDBS01 (sample SAMN10404972, study PRJNA504765) | marine sediment metagenome | isolation source: marine sediment core GS10_PC15, 163 cmbsf | place: Arctic Ocean: Southern Knipovich Ridge | collected 2010
CAGCACATCAAAGAACTCGGACTACATACCGATTACAATGCCGATAAATCCATTTTCTTTTTCACAACATGCAGTTGGATGATGTGGAATTGGCTGGTCAGCTCCCTCTTTTTCGGAGGAGAAATTGTTCTTTACGAAGGTGCTCCTGCTTATCCGACATATTTGGAATATATGAAACGGCTTGATGCCCTGAAAATAAATATCTTTGGCTTATCTTGTTCTTAATTGGTTTAGCAATCTTATGGCTTATTGCTTTTCAAAATGGAATTAGTTTTGATTTAAAATAAAAAAGCCAACAAGCTTTTAAACTTGTCAGCCCTATCAATTCTGTGAGGAATTGAATATGCTTGCTGAATTTTTTATTGCAATCTGGATATTTTTAGGCATTGTAAGTCTTGTTTGTGGATTAATATGGAAAATTACTAAAGAGGATATTTTTGGGATTATCGGATTAATTTGTGGATTATTATTTATTGCTATTTTATTATTAATTCTATCATCTTTGACAAAGTGGACAGGTCAAGTAATACAAGAATGGTTAAACCAAACAATAAACTAATAGTCATAGCCCCAGCCATAAACCAAAATATATTTTCTTTTGTTTTTTCTTTCATTTAATAATACCTCCCTTCATTTGACAGCATTTTTACCTCCCGATAGTTTGACAGACTCTTTTCATACAAAATTTAAATATATTATTAAATTCACTTTCTACAAAACTTCCTAGAATCTCATAATATCTCTTAACAGTTTTTAGATGTATCCCATGTGCTTGTGCGACGTGAATTGGCTCAAGAAAATAAGAATAGGGATGGATAATATTTTTTGTTAAACTAATACTTAACCCCTTAGATTCTAATAATCTCTTAATTCTATCTTCTTCTTTCATCTCTTTAAGAATATCATCAAATCTCATCTTTTTATTAAATCTCTTTAGAATATAAAGGTTCGCATTTCCCTACAATTAACATTAAGAAATAAAACCCCATATTTCTATGGGGAGGAGAAAACAAACTTGAGGAGTTTATTAATATGAATGTTTAATTATATTTATTCTTTTTTATTTAAATACCTTATTTAGAAAAACTATTAACCAAAACTATTTACTCAAAGTAGTGATTCCCTCTCCAACTTTAACAGGATCTATTTTATTATCTCTATTAATTTCAACCTGCAATATTCCATCATCTCCATAAACAGTATCATTTTCCCATTGATCTAATCTATCTTGTTGCATAAAAATTGAACAAGGTAAATTATATTCAGAACGGCTAATCAAACATCTTCTATACAAATCTCCTTGCTGTTCATCAATAGTATCATAAACATTAATTCCTAATTCAACAGCTTTAATCTGTCTAGCAGAATCTATCTTAACACTTTTATTATTTAAAGTGATTGCTCCAATAACAGTTCCAACTAATAATAATGCCATCATTATTGTTATTAATTTATTTTTCATTTTATGGATCTATATTTGCTATTTTTTCAATTAGGACTGTTGCACTTTCTGGGAAATCTCCGAAAGTTCCATGAGTAGATATTTGTACATCTTCATCATCAGAAATAAATTGAAAAACTATTTGATCTCCCGTACTTAATATTGCTAAAAAATTATGATTTATTTCTGTTTCTACTCCTTGTTTTGTTATATCAGTTTCAAAAACAGACCCTTCAATTTCTGACCCATTTACAAAAATAGCCCTCCCCGCTACATGAATATCAGACGCACTAACAGAAGTATCCACTACATCAAAATTATAACCTGCATTATAAACACCATCAGTTCCAATTGTAAAAGTTTGATTAGTATCGTCATCGTGAACATGAATTATGCCCTTTTGAATCTCTGTGTTTTCTTGAGAAAAAGTTACATTCGCCCAAACATTTGCAGTAACCAAAGGGATTGTTTCATTTGTATGAGAAAAATGATATTGTTTAATGAAAACATTTTCAGAAGTTACATTACCTGTAAAAATCCCATTTCTTAAAACTGCAAAATCGTTTAATACAGATACATTTGCGTTATTAAACATCCTCATAATTGGAAGATCAGAACTATTATAAAAAATTAATTGATTCATAGCTCCTGAACCTGAACCATCATAACCTAATTGCATTGAGAATCCATTATCAGCTTCTTCAAAAGAAATGCCATTTGTAGCTCCATTGGAATTTGCTCCAACAATGATGTTAAGAATATTATTATTATTAGAACTATCAGGAGTAAAACCATCTCCAATCATAACAGACCCTGCAACAGATAAAATATTCAAAGGATTTGGAACTTGAATTCCAACAAAATTTTCAAAAATTACATTCCCTCCCTGAAAGAAATAATCTCCTGTTCCAACTGCTCTAGAATCAAAAAGAAGATCTGATCCATTATAATTAATAGTAGCATCTTTACTAGTTCCAAAAAAAGTCCTATCATTATCATCTCCTAAATGAGTTTCTCCTTCAACTTGAAAAAGTGTATCACAAAGACTAATACTAATACCAATACAATCTGATGAAGCATCTACAACAAACAGAGAGGAATCAGTTTGTCCTTCAACTCTAAAATTTGTATCATTAGCATCCTGATTAAAAACAGCTTCATTGCTAGTTAATTCAAGAGCATTAATAAAAACATCATTTCTCTTAATTTTCCATTCAAAAGCACCATCACGATTTGTATCTGGAGTAATAGCATTAGCTCTCCAAAAAAATCTACCCCATTCATAACTATCACTATTAGCATCATCTAAATAAAAAGAAAAGAAAGCTTCATCGCCACCAGATGCACTAGCTCTACTATTTCCTGTTAATCTTAAAAGTTCTAATGAAGAACTATCATTTGTTGATTGAATATGTGCTACTGGGTTTGTTGATGATTCTGTAACATCAAAACGAAATGATGGATCTTTTCCAAGTCCTACATGTTGTAATGAATTTATACTTATTGCATCTGTTATTGATCCAGAAGTAGTTGCAGTTTGTAATATTATCTCTCCACCAATAGCATTTTCTGATGGAGAAGAATCATTAACATTAGCTGATATTCTAGCAACAAGGGTATTATAATCATTTCCATCATCACCATAAAAAGCTATTCTGCCAAGAGATTCACTATCAGTTACGATAGTAATACCTCCGATTGTCGAACTACCACTTTTTAGGAATCTTAATTGTGCAGAACCAGAACTACTTGTAGTAAATCTCGCTAATCCTATTGAAGAATCTGCAGCGTCAGTACCAAGTTCTTGAAGTTCTTGCAATTGATTACCAATGGTAATTTGAGCAGTATGACCTATCACTAAACCATTTCCATTCATAATAAAAGTATTACTAATATTAAGAATTCCAGTATTTGTAAAATCTCCAGACATAGTTTTATCTCCTGTTAATCCTGTCTGATCAAAAAGACTTTGCCAGAAATCTGCTGGGACAAAACCTCTTAGGAATTGAGAATCATTAACATTAACTTCAGAAAAATTTGTTGCAGGATTTAATCCTTCTCCAGCTTCTAATAAATTATATCCAAATTCTTCAGATATAATAAAACCCATATTAAATATAAGAAATAAAAATACCATCACCCCAACATAAATTTTTTCTCTCATTTTTTTAAATATTATATAAATAAGTAATCCATACTTTTTAAATGTTTTTTAATTTAAGTTAACTTAAACATAATGTTTATAAAGTATTAAATTATATTAATATATGGGATTATTGGAAGATTTAGGTGTTAAAGAGGGGTTCTTTGATTTTTTTTATTCACAGAGTTTCGTTCTTTGGTTTGGAATTATTGTCTTAGCTATTGTTATTTTAATATTTGTAGGAGGAGTAACATTCTTTTATTATTTTAAAAAATCAAAGAAAAAACAGTATATAAACCAAATTCCTATTTTTCAAACAGTAGGAGGGAAACCAAAGAGGATTGCATTAGATTGGGCTAAGGAAATGTTTATTCCTGATTCTAATATTAGTTTATATTATTTAAAAAATTATAAGATTTATTTAGCAAGGCCAACTAGAGCTATGGGCACTAATGAGTATTGGTACACAATAGCTGAAAATGGAGAATGGGTAAATTTTGATTTATCTTTTGATCCTAAAGATAATACTTTAGCAAAAACTAATTATGATCATAGAGATACAAGATACGCTTATGTTAATATGAAAGATATTATCAAAAGGAATTATAAAGATAAAAATTTAGTTTGGTGGAAAGACCCTGTTATTATGAATATAATCTCTTTTATGATTATGAGTATTATTTTTGTTGGGGGTATGTGGTTTTTAATTGCAAAAATGGGATCATTGATTAATGAAGTATCAAAATTAATTTCAGCATTAGAACCTATTACAGAAAGTATAGCAAGAGCAGTTCAAGGAGCTCAAAATATAAACTCTGGAGTAATACCTGCATAAAATGGATATTAATGTAATAGTAGCAATAATAATAGTAGTTTGTATAGTTATAGGGTTTATTATAGGGATTGTTATTGCTAAGATTTATTCAAAGATGCAAGACAAGAAAATTAGAAAAAATTATGATGAAGTTATAGAAGGTAAAAGAGAAAATTTTATAGAAGTTGATGGCAAGAAAATTCCTGCAGAAAAATTTAGATATTTAGATGAGGAAGGAAATGAAGTTCTCATAAATTTGAAAGGAGGTATTATAGAAGAAGATGCCAAAGAAGAAATCATTGAAACAACCAAAGAAACTATCCCAGACATTGAGCCCAATCCTAGAAAGGATAGCTCAAGCACTAGAAAGAAGAAACGAAATATTAGAAGCAGAACTTCAATCATCAGAAAATATGGATGATGAAGAAGAAGAAGAGGAAGAGGATGAAGAGGAAGAACTAGATGAGTAAAATTGATTTTAATAACATGGAAGATTTAATTAAGATTTCTCTTATCTTAGGAGCTTTAATTTTTTTAGGTTTTGGTTTTTTATTAGGAAATTCTTATGTAGATAAATCTTGTAGTAACAATCCTTTAGTTTATGGGATAACTAGATTAAATGAATTTAACCAAGATAAATTTACCTGTACTTGCAATTCTAATTCTGGAAAAATTAACCCTTTCTTATTTACTGAAGATGGAGTTATAAAAAATATATTTAATAAATATTAAAAAATAAAATTAAATTTCTTTAACCAAATTCTTGACTTGATCCAGAAAAATTCTTACTAGATCCTCCACCATTATTACCAGTAGTTGTTGTAACATTCATCATCCTTCTAATAACAAATATTAGTAATCCTATTAAGATTAATAACAAGAATGTTATTCCAATTATTGTTCCAACTGTTGGAAATTGAATGGAAATATTTAATAAACTAAGAGAATAATTTCCTTGAATATTAGTAAAATCATTTCTTATTGTAGAGGCTATAAAATAAGTAACTGTTAATTGATTCCAAGCATAATTTAAATTAATTATAGTAAATTGATCTGTTAAAACCGTATAATCTGTATCTAGTGTTAAAGTTGTATTAATTCCATCGGTGTCCCAAGTTGATGTATTTATATTATCAGCATCTATACTTGTTTCAGTTTCGTTTAAAGTATGGATTACCGTTCCACTATTTTCATTAATAGGCATCCATAAATCAAGATTATCAGTTGTTAGAGAAGAGTTTTGAACTCTTCCAGAATTATAAATTTCTGTAATTTCATCATCTGTTAATGTATCATTATAAATTCTTATTTCATCAATTGAAGAATTAAGAAAGAAAGCTGTCCCATTTCCTAATACTCCTATTTTTAAAGCAATTGTAGTTGTTGCTGATGTTGAACTATTCCATGATTGGAAACCTCCACTATCTTGAGTTCCATTAATATAAAAAGTTGTATCACTACTATTTCTCCATAGAACTATATGCGTCCATTCATTTAAATGAATTCTATTTGTGCTAGTTACAGTATCAGTAGTCCCTAGATCTCTAGTAAAACTAGCTAATAGCCTTGATGAAGTTAATGATAATTGTAAAGGGGTGTTAACTCCATCTTCACTATTTGAAAAAAGACGCATACTTGAAGCGTTACTTGTTATATTAACCCACATACTTACACTAATGTTTGTTAAATTCTCAAAAATATCTATTTGAGTTGTATTAATATATTCATCTTCACCATTAAGTTGAAGCCAAGTTGTATTATGAGCAGTAGTTGTTACATCTGTTAAAGGAATTTCACTTAAAGTTTGAGCAGAATTATTGTCTGCTACTATATTATCAGAAACAGACAAAGTTGCAACTGAAGAAATAGAAGCTAAGGGAATATTATTAAATATTATATATAAAATAAGAACTAAAAAAGCAAGTATTGCTACACTAATAATTATTCCTACAACTTTTTCTATATTTATATTATTTTTGTTTTCTTTTGCCATATTTTCTCTTAAATTTAAAATTACAAATATTAAAAAATAAAAAAATAAAAAAAATAAAAAAATTAAATTTCTTTAACCAAATTCTTGACTTGATCCAGAAAAATTCTTATTAGATCCTCCACCACTATTGCCACTAGCTGTTGTAACACTCATCATTCTTCTAATAACAAATATTAGTAATCCTATTAAGATTAATAACAAGAAAGCTATTCCAATTATTGTTCCTACAGTAGGAAATTGTGAAGAGGTATTAACTGCCGACCTAGTATAATTAAGGATGATATTTTCTGAATCTATTTCAGCCTGTCCATCAAAAGAAACTGTATAACTTACATTAACATTGGAATTATTATAAAGTGCTGCTGCACTTGATATCGTAACTCCTGTTATTGTATAATTTGCAGCATCTATTATTGTTGCTTCTGATGCATTCCTCATAATAACACTAGAAAGAGCTCCATTAACTCTATTATCAGCATTTGCTGGAATATTTCCATCAGCAGTTAAATTTATAGAATCATTAATAAAAGCTAAAGTGTCTTGAGGTATTCCAGTATTTCCTGATAAGTTACCAAAGATGATAACTAAAATTAATAAAAGAAATGCAGCAATACCAATTACTAAAACCCAACCCAAAAGACTACTAGCACTTCCAGATGTTCCTCGATTGACCATATTTTTCTTTGCTTTTTTCCTCCTTACAATGTTTGTAATTATTATTTATTGATTTTAAATTAAAAAAATAAAAAAATAAAAAAAATAAAAAAATTAAATTTCTTTAACCGAAACTTGCATTACTAGATCCTCCACCACCAACTGTACTTACACTCATCATTTTTCTAATAACAAATATTAGTAATCCTATTAAGATTAACAATAAGAAAGCTATTCCAATTATTGTTCCAACTGTTGGAAATTGAGATGCAGTATTAACTGCCGACCTAGTATAATTAAGGATGATATTTTCAGTATCATTAAATCCTTGAGTATCAGCTGCGAATCCAACATTTCCTGATAAGTTACCAAAGATAATAGTTAAAATTAATAAGAGAAATGCAGCAATACCAATCACTAAAACCCAATTTAAAATGGATCTAGCACTTTCAGGCATACCTGATTGTCTGGCCATATTTTTTTAAACCCCCTTACAATTTTCTCATTTTTAATTCACTAATAATATATTCTATTATTTATAAAGATAAGTTAACTTAAATAACTTTAAGTTAACTTAAATATTAATTAATCCTTGCCAGAATAAAACCAAATTCCAAGTATTATTAAACTAAATACTAAAATATAAACCATAATTTCTACTGTAATAATTCCTAAAAATGTTCCAATTACACCTAAAATTAATATTGCTAGACAAGAAACAGCCATAGAACTTATTATTTTTGCCTTTCCTAATTTATCTCTTTCTGAAAAATACATACTTAGAAAAATTATTATCCAGATTCCTACTAACATCCAAAGCCAGTAAAAAGGATAACCATCAATAGGAATTTGTAAAAATCCTGCAATTCCTGATCCGTTATTTAAAGTTGATAAATCTGGATATTCTACCATTATGATATTGCCCCCTTCCAAATAGCCCAAATTCCTATAGCTATAAAGATTAATAAAATTGTTGTTATTGCTGATGAAACAGTAGGGCTAACTCCTAAAATTACCATTGGTAATTTAACATATACATTCCACAAACCAGTAACTATTGCCCTAGCAGTTCTTGTTGCCGATACTGTTGAAGCAACATTTAAATCTCCAACATATTCTTGAGGGGGGACTTCTTCTAGTGCATCTAAAGAATTTTCTGCTTGAGTTTGTGTATTTAAGCTAGTTTCTAAATCTCCAAAACTCTCATTGATTAAAGTATTATTTGTTATTCTTTCATCAGAAACAACAGCATTATCATTTTGAGTTACTATTATAAAACTCATTATTGAAAATACTAATAATCCCAATATGATTGTTCTAACTAAAATTGATTTTATGTCAGTCATATTGAATCCTCCTTACTTAACTTCCAGAGATATATTGCAATTATTATTAATAACCAGATTCCTGCAGATGTTGCTCCAATTAATAATCCACTAAGCAGTCCTAAAGATAACGCAACAACCCATCCCAATCCTAAAGCAACTACTAATACTTTTTTATCTTCCATGAATAAGGTAATTATAAGCAAAATTAACAAGAAGGCATAGAATGCTCCATTAAGCCTTCCAAATTTTATTGCAAGTCCACTTAAATTTATTGTGTATTGGTTAGATAAAGAATCATCTACATAAATATAAATAAATAAAAACTGATCCGTATCAACTATTGAATTAACATCACAAGTTAGAGTTGCAGATGCAGAAGTTATTGAATTAGAACAAACACTTCTATTTCCAAATTGATTATTTCTAAATATATCCATTCTAACTAATTTAGGTTTAAGATCATCTGTAACAAAATTAATGCTAGTTAAATTAGTAACATTATTAAAAATTGGTTGAGTTATTGATAAAGCAAATTCTTCATTATAATCAAAAACAGCAGCACTTGTTGAATTTGCAGCAAGATTAATCACACAATCTCCAATAGTAAAATCTTGACAAAAGGCCGTTAATTGATTAAAGACTTCAACGATTTTTCCTGCTTCATCAATCATAACAAGATTATACACAATATCATTTCTAACTAAATTCAATATAGTTTGACCATTACTATCTGTTAAAGGAATTTCTACAACCTTAAAGTCATTATCAACTATATATTTTCTAAAAACATTAACTAGAATATTTGGAGCAAAATTGAAGGCAGAATCTCTAAAAATTAATCTGAATTTTGTTGTATCAATTTCTTTAAGATCAAATAAGGAAACATTCTTTGGAACGGTTGTATTTGTAATGGTTTGATTTAGGATATTATGATACTCAATGCTATAACTTACATTTGTAACATTTGCAAAATATTTAACAGTTACATAAGAAGAATAATTAACAGTTGTTAATAAAGAATCTTGTGCACATATTCCTGCTGGATTTATGTTAATATATTCTTGTGAATAATTAGCAAGTAATAAGGTTTTTGAAAGATCAAACAAATTAACTTCAATTTCCATAGTAGTATTATCTTCTAGTTGTAATTGATCTCCTTCATCAAATAATGTAAAATTATATATTAAAACAGAGAATGTAGTACAATTACCTATACTTACATTTTGTATAGTTTGATTATTTGTTGTAGTATTTTCAGAAGTTGAATCAGATAATATTATATTCCAGAAAAAACTTACATTAACTTCAGCATCTATTGCAGGAATTATTATATCTCCTTCTGAAAATATATCATCATCAACAACAGAATATGGAAAAGAATTAATAGTTTCATTATAAATTAAATTAACAATAGATACTTGAATATTAGGAGCTTTTGTAAAATTTATAGTAAAATTCTCTGTTGCTCCTTCTGTTGTTACATTATTAAATGTTTGGGAGTTTACAATAATTCTTGCTGTTTCAAAAGTTCTATTTTGTACAGCCCAATTACAAGGATTTGGTAATGATTCATTTGAACATCCAAAAACATTCCAAGTATAATTATCTAAATCTGTTGGTAAATTTACAGTAAAAATATAAGTATTATTATTTAAATCAACAGTTTCAACTGTTAAGTTAGTTGTAAAGTTATCAAGATTTGTGGAGTTCCAAATATATAAAGTTGCATTAGTTATATTTGCTCCTGTAGCTACTTCAACAGTTGCATTAAATAATTGATTTCCTGTTAAAAGATTAGAATCATTAATAGGAGTATTTAAAGTAATACTTGCATTAACATTAAATTCTATTCCAACTCCATTATTATATAATTGTAAAACTTCTGCACTTGTTAAACTTCTATTCCAAACACCAAGCTCGTCAATATAACCAAAAAAAGTGCTATTTCCAGCTGCTCTAATACTTTCTCCAATAGTGGTGTGTTGTGTTCCATTATAAGCAGTTGCCGTTCCATTTACATTATTTGTTCCATCAACATATAAAATGATATTCCCATCATTTTCTATAATCGCAGCAACATGATGAAATAAACTATCGTTAATCGATCTATCATCTGTAACATCGATTGTAAATCCCCTTCTTAGTATTGATAAGTTTCCTAAATTAAAACCAAAATCTAGTCCTTCTGTTCCACCTAAGGAAATAATTGGAGCTTGAGATTCTTGTTGTGTTAAATTAATCCAAGCTGCAAAGCTAATATTTCTAGAGAAATTTTTCATTGCTTGGTTACTTACATTTCCATAATTCTCGTTATTCCAAGCATCACCCCATTGAGCTTTATTTAATCTGCCATCAACTTCACTTATATTTCCATTATTTTGAAGTTCAATATCATATCCATGTCCAGTTAAGTCAGTAATTGTTGTTGCACTTATATTAGTCATATTCCAATATGCTTCTAAGTTTACATTTAAAGCAGAAGTCCATCCCAACCATTCTTCTAACCAATAGCCATTAGTTTTAATCTGCCAATCAACAACAGAAAATAGGCTTGGAAGTTCTCCATCTAATCTAACATAATAAGTTCCAGCTTCAATTTCTTCTCCTAGCTTATATGGATCCCATATAGTTTCTTGATGACTTCCAACTTTAACAACATTACAAATTCTTTCAAAATATCCTTCATTATTAATATCTATAAAGGTTTGATTCTCTTCATCAAAAATTCTTTCAGAAGTTGCTTCTATGAATTTTCCATTAACACATTGCCTTTCAAAATCATCCACAGTTATTTCTTCATCTGTTCTAATAGATAATTGATAATTTAAAGTATTATAAGATTGTGTTCCATCTTTTTCGGTGTACAGAAATCTGATGTCATTAATTAGAATCCCATCTTCATATAATATTATCTCTTTTTCTGCAAAACATTCAAAACCAACACAGATGTTAGAGTTTTCTTTTAGTTCTAACTCAATAACTTTATCTAATTGTAAAAAAGGAATCCCTAAAATAGAATTTCTAATTGTTATCTTTCCATACTTTCCAATCTCTTCTTCATAAGTTTTAATGTTATCAAACTCTGCTGAAGATACAAGAGAAATTGACATTAGGAATAACATTAAAAGACCTAAAAAAACCTTGTGGTATGCCTTATATGGATTCTTTAAAGGGTAAATTATCATTTTTATTGAACTCCTCGTAAAAAGCCCCCCTCTTGTATTCTATCTTCAGTTCTTCTTGGTATGGAACTATGAAATAAAATCATCATTATAACTCCAATTACAGGAACAAAAATAGGAAGATTTAAAACAAACATAGAGGTTTTAGGAATTGTATCTTCTAAAAAAGTTTCATCTATAGATGCAAACACATTTATTACTTCTTGATATGCAGAACTTATATATAATGAAATTATAAATGCAAATAAAATTAGAAATATGTCTAACATTATTCCCCATTTAGGAAAAGATCCCCTAACAAAATAAGCTGATAAGAATAATCCAAAAACCAATCCAAAAATTATTGAAGTTCCCCACCAATCTGCTGAAACAACTATCATTTCATTAAATTTCCCAAAAGTATTTGCATTTTCTTCTCCAAGATTGACTTGCCCAATATCAACATCAATATCTAAAGCACTATTAATATTAGTAACAACCAAACCTACAACTAATAATACAATTGTTGTTAAAAAAACTCCCAATATTAGCATTGCAATAAATATAGTAGATTGTCCTTTTTTATTTTTCATTTTTATAATTAACAATATCCTCCTTTATAGTAGCCCAATGATAATGTTCTATAATTAAATCAGTAGCTTTTGGTATTTCTATTTTTCCTAAATTTTCGCCTTTCTTGATTTTTTCTTCTCTCTTCTTAAAAATATCTATCAATTCATTTCTAAGATTCCTTGAAATTCTTGTAGGAACATTTGACTTTCCATTAATATCTGACTTTAGCCTTATATTTTTACTATTTTTACTCATTTTAACTACATCTTTCAAGGATTCTAATTCTTCTCCTAAGGTATTTATTTTTTCTTTCATTTGAGTGATATTTTCAGTTGTCATCCTCTAAATAAATCTAAATTTTGCATTTTTTTGAGTTGTCTATTAAGATTTGTATCGTGAATTGCCATTACTATTAACCATGCCAACATAATTAGAGTATAAATCCATGCATTACTAAGCATTATAAGAAATAAAAATCCAAAGATGCCAGAAAACATCTCTAATGCCGTAAAATTGTTTGCTAGGGCATTTAAGAAGTTTAATAATAATATTATCATAGGGTATATTAAAAACATTAAAACAAATCTTATATACTTAATTTTAATAATTTTTGTTTCTTCTCCATCCACATCTGTTTCATTTCTATTTGGCATTGCAAAAGCAAAGAACACTAAAATTAGAATAATAGAGAAAAATATAATAGAAAAAAGAGCATACAATATAGAATCTCCAGTAGTAGAAATCCTTCCTGAAGGCGTTACTTCAAAGAAAGTAGCAAAACTTGTATTAACAGAATTTATATCCCCAAGGCCAGTAACATCATGCCTTGTAGTTAATGATGGTGTAATCTCAAAAATCCAAACTCCAGAACCATTATCAGTCATCTGTTGGTTAGCAATTAAAAGTCCATCTACATTAGATACTGTAACAATAACAAAGGAACAAGAAGCACAAGTTTGAATTATTGTATATGTTTGATTTAATTGAGCTGGTTTAAGAATACTAACTGCAGAAACATTTGATATTAATAAAAGTAATATTAAACCAAAGAATATATTCTTTAATTTGATTTCCATAATATCCTCCTAGTCCAATAATTAGCTGTTAATTTATTGTCTTTTGTTAATCTTCCTTTTTTATCTCTAATGGCTGCAGATCTAGCTAAAAACTTTTTTCTTGACATTTCAGAAGAATTGCTTCTAAAACCTTTTTGTCCAAAATGAATTGTCTTAACCCTTCCTGTTTTAGGATTTCTAACAAACACCATCATCTTTTTATCTCTTCTTGTTGATGGTCTTGGACTATTTAGGAATGTTTTACTCCCTTTTTTTCTCACCATAATTTAAATATCACCTTATTTAACAATTATCTTAAACTTATAAACTTTTCTTTTATTGCGTAATGTTTTTCTTTTATTGCGTAATGCTTTGTTCAGGATTATCTGTTATATAAACAGGTTTTGGATTTCTCCTTTCTTGGTTTTTATAATGAATATTAATATAAATAATAATGAGCCATTCAAGAAATAACCCAATA
>SDBS01004488.1_pt1 | contig 13635 bp, 16 predicted proteins | sample 2277091 | NCBI WGS metagenome assembly SDBS01 (sample SAMN10404972, study PRJNA504765) | marine sediment metagenome | isolation source: marine sediment core GS10_PC15, 163 cmbsf | place: Arctic Ocean: Southern Knipovich Ridge | collected 2010
AAGATTTCAACCGGTTTCATCTATCCTCCAATTTATTGATTTAAAAGCCCCCAAAATTGAAAAACCGCAACCTGGTGAGATTGCGGCTAATTCTTAGATATGGTGCCGAAGGCCGGACTTGAACCGGCACGGGGTTACCCACTACCCCCTCAAGATAGCGTGTCTACCAAATTCCACCACTTCGGCACATGTAAATATAATATTAATGTTGAAAATTTTATTCTGTTTGAGCAGGTTTTGCAGGCTGTGAGGTTTCCGGCTTAGGTTGAGAGCTTTTTTCAGGTGCTGCCGGTGCAGCCTGCTGTTCTATGGGCGCTTTCTTATCCGTCATAATGGAATCACCAGTCTTATGGGTGGATATATAAGCAAGCACCAAAGAGGTTAACATAAAAACGATAGCCGCCACGGTTGTCGCCTTGCTCAAAAACGTTGAGGCACCTGTACTGCCAAAAAGGGTCTGGCTGGAGCCTCCTCCGAAAGCAGCTCCCATGTCTGCCCCTTTTCCGGTCTGAAGCAGAACGATCATAATAAGGGCAATACAGACGATAACATGCATTATTATTAAAATTATTGACATAATTCACCAAGGTTAGAGACCTTAATGAGCATTTTTCAAAGGTCTTTAAGTTTATTTATTAAAATGAACGATTTTACTGAATGTTTCAGGATCAAGACTTGCGCCGCCGACAAGCGCTCCGTCAATATCAGGCATTGCCATAAGCTCTGCGATATTATTAGGTTTAACGCTACCACCATACAGTATTCTGATGGATTTGGCAAGCATATTTCCGAAACTTTTTTCAAGCACAGAGCGCAAAAACTGATGAGCCTCCTGAGCCTGGTCAGTGGTTGCTGTTTTGCCGGTTCCGATGGCCCAGACCGGTTCATATGCTATGACCAGCGTTTCAAGGTCATCCGAAGAAAAACCCTCTATCCCCTTTTTCATCTGTTTGTCAAGTACGGAAAACGTTTCCTTTGATTCGCGTTCTTTTTCAGATTCTCCAACGCACAGAACAGGTATTAAATCATTCTTGATGGCTGCTTTTATTTTCTTATTTACGGTTTCGTCGGTTTCGTCGAAATATTGACGACGTTCGGAATGGCCGATGATAACATACTTGCATCCCGTTGATACGAGCATGGCAGGTGATATTTCACCGGTATAGGCGCCTTCGGTTTCCCAGAAAAGATTCTGTGCACCCAGCGAAACACGGCTTCCTCTGACAACATCTGATACCGGTGCCAGTGCTGTAAACGGAGGTGCAATCATCACATCAATATCTGAGGTCATCGCTACGAGTTTTACAAGCTGTCCGGCTGTTTCAACAGCATCAGAACAGGTTTTAAACATCTTCCAGTTTCCGGCAATAAGCGGTCTGCGGTTGGACATTGATTGATCCTCTTTTAGATTGAAGATTGATTAAAGCTGCGCCCCGATCATGGCTGCCAGATCGACCATTCTGTTTGAGTATCCGGCTTCATTATCGTACCAGGATAGCACTTTGACTAAGTTGTCAACGACGTAAGTGATCGGCCCATCAACAATCGAGGATAATGTTGACCCAATAAAATCAGAGGATACCAGCGGAAACTCGCTATATCCGAGTATGCCTGCAAGCGATTTTTCTGAAGCCTCTTTTAGGGCGGAGTTTACATCAGAGACAGTGACGCCTGTCTTTTCTATATTTGTAACAAGGTCAACAATGGATACATTTGGTGTGGGAACGCGAATGGCAAGACCATTTAGCTTGCCGGACAGCTCCGGCAGCACCAGTGAAACGGCCCTGGCCGCGCCTGTGGTGGTCGGGATCATGTTCAATGCGGCCGCCCTGGCCCTGCGAAGATCCTTGTGGGGGAAATCGAGAAGGCGCTGGTCGCCTGTGTACGAATGTATGGTCGTCATTAGTCCGCTCCTGATCCCGAAATTTTCAAGGAGCACTTTGGCGACCGGTGCAAGACAATTTGTGGTGCAAGAGGCATTTGATATAATGTGATGCTGTCTGGGATCGTACTGGTGTGAGTTGACACCCATAACAATGGTAATATCAGGCTCATTGGCAGGTGCGGATATGATAACTTTTCGTGCTCCGGCGGAAAGATGTTTTGATGCGTTTTCGTGGTCTCTGAAAAGACCGGTGCATTCTGCCGCAATGTCCACGTCTAACTCTTTCCAGGCGAGCGCGGCGGGATCTTTTATGGACGTGACGGCAATCGATTTCCCACCCACTTCAATTGAGCCATCTTTGGCTGTTACTTCCACGTCCAGCTTGCCGTGAACAGAATCGTAGGTAAGAAGATAAGCCATTGTGGCTGGGTCCATGAGGTCATTAATCGCCACAACCTCGAGTTCAGGGTGATCGATTAAAATCCTGAAAACAAGGCGTCCTATCCTTCCGAAACCGTTTATGCCTATTTTTACGCTCATAATGCCTCCTTTATGTATATCCTAAATCCTGAATTAATTCAGAATTTAGGTCTCTGTCAACAATCAACTCCTCTATTTCCGTTTGTTTCCTTTCAAAATTCCGCTGGCCAGTGAAATACTCTTCTTTCCAAAAGCTTCCAGGCTTTCAGCGAGTTCACCGAGCTCCATTTTTTCTTGAGTATTCAGAGCTTTGATCAGAATTGGAAGATTAACACCTGATATGACTTCCACTCGTCCTTCTTCAAGAAATGAATAGCTTAAATTGGAAGGGGTCCCTCCGAACATATCTGTGAGGATAAGCACTCCCTTTTTCTGGTCGACCTTTTTGATTCCTTCGGCGATTTTTTCGCGTAATTTGTCAACATTTTCATTCAAATTTATGGAAACCGATACCATGGTATCGGGTCGAGTCCCGATAATGAATTCAGCTGCATCAATGAGTGCATCTCCAAGATGACTGTGTGTGACAATAACTATACCTATCATAAAGCTCCTTTTAGAGATCAATGTCACGATGTGTGATGATGATCTGACTTTCCTGTTTTATTATATGTTCAAAAATGTATTGGGCAATGATCACCGAGCGATGCCGGCCTCCTGTACAACCCACCGCAATGGTCAGATAAGTCTTTCCCTCCTTTTCATACAATGGGATTAAATAGTCAAGCAGGTCAAAATATTTTTTTAAGAAAATGCGGGTTTCATCATTGTTTAAGACATAATTTTTTATCTCTTTGGTTTTTCCATCCAAATCTTTGAGTTCAGGAACAAAATACGGATTTGCAAGAAACCGGACATCAATAATCAGGTCAGCATCGTGAGGAATGCCGTATTTGAAACCGAATGACAGAATGTTTATCCTCATTGGCGCAAGGTTTTTGCTTTTTTGCGCAATATCATTGATAACAGACTTCAAGTCGTGGACATTGAAATGGGAAGTATCAATAATTTTGTCGGCGGCAATTTTCAAGCTTTTCAACTGCTCCTGTTCAGTACGAATCCTGTCCAGAAGGCTTTTACCCTGAGATATGGGATGGTGTCTCCGTGTCTGACTGTAACGCTGAAGCAGGATTTCATCGCTAGCTTCAAGAAAAAGGATTTTGAAATCGTATCCTTTTTCCTCTATAGATTCAAAAATGGATTTATACTTGGAAATAAAACCTTTTTCCCGCAGGTCCATCACAAATGCGAGCCCTGCAATTTCAGAATCGCTTTCTATCGGTAGTTCCAAAAACTTGGGAAGCAACTCAACCGGCATGTTGTCTACGCAATAAAAGCCCGCGTCTTCAAATGCCGCAATTGCAATACTCTTTCCAGAGCCCGAAAGCCCTGTAATAATGATGATTTTTATCTTTTTCAATATTAATCGGCGTTAGGGCTTAAAACTCTTCCTCCTCTTCTTCCTCCTCCTCTTTAATGATAGAGTAAATTTCGTCACTACCATTAGCTTCTAACAGCTTTTTCTTGAAAGGGTCATTTTTTAGAATCCTGGAAATTCGAGCGAGCAGCTTCAAATGCAAACCCGTTGAATTTTCCGGTGTTATAAGTAGGAAAAAGATATGGGCAGGCAGTCCGTCCATAGACTCAAAGTCGACACCGTTGCGGCTCAAACCAAAACCAAGAACCAGCGATTCAAGATCCTTCAATTTTCCGTGTGGAATTCCGATGCCGTCACCTATGCCGGTACTCCCGAGCCGTTCCCGCTCCATTAGCACTCTTACAAGACGCTCATGATTTACGCCGGCAATGCGGGCCACGGGCGTTACGAGCTCTTCGAGAACCCCTTTTTTGTCAAGGGCTTTCAAGTCGGCAAGGATTGCATCTTTATGCAAAACATCAAGAATCTTCATTTCATGTTCACCAAATAAGTTGTTTTAGTAACATTTTAGCCCTTTGAAAACATTATCGCATTCAGATAATCCGGTTTTAAACCGTGTCAACCACGCCGAAGGCGGATAAAACTCGTGCATAAGTGACCCACTTTAAAACCGGATCACCTGAATGCTTGTGGAACACGTTTTTCAAAAAGCTAAATTAATACTTGTTTTTTTATATATTATTAACTACTTGGCTGAATCAAGCCGTAGTCGCCATTTTTGCGTCGATAAAGGACATTGACTTTATCAGTTCTGGCATTTGTAAATACCAAAAAATTGTATGTTAAAAGGTCCATCTGCATAATCGCTTCTTCAATATCCATCGGTTTATATTCGATATTCCTGACCATGACCTCCCCTGAAGGTTCGTCTTCCAGATGTGTTGTATCTTCAGCGACAATATCTCTTGTCCTGGATTTCGATCCGCCCCGGCGATTTCTAATTTTTTGTTTGTTCTTCTTTATCTGTTTTTCGAGCTTGTCCAGGACCATATCGATGGCTGAATACATGTCACCGGTTTCTTCTTTGCCATTGATGTTAAGCCTGTCACCGGCTATATTTATTTCAGCCGTGTGGCGGAACTTTTCAACCGAAAGGACAACGTTTGCTTCTGCGGGATTATATAGATATTTATCAAAACGATCAAGTTTGTCCACAACGTATGATTTTAAATGTTCAGAGGGATCAAGATTTTTAAAGGTAACCGATGTTTGCATGCTTAAGACCTCCCTATAATTGTTTGCGTTTGCTCGATGGTAGTACTTTCATTATTTCACGATATTTGGCTACGGTTCTGCGAGCGATATTAATATTGGCCTCCTTTAAAAGTTTCGAGATTTTATCATCGCTGTATGGTCTTTGAGTATCTTCACTTCCGATGATGAGTCTTATCTTCTCCTGAACGCTGGCAGAGGCTATTGCCTCACCCTCGATGCTTTTAATAGAACTGTTAAAAAAATATTTCAATTCAAAAATGCCACGCGGGGTATGAACAAACTTGTTGGTTGTAACCCTGCTGATTGTCGATTCGTGCATTTCGATATCTTCTGCAACATCTCTTAGCACCATGGGTTTTAAGTATTCGATGCCCCTTTCAAAAAAGTTCCGCTGGAACTTCAAGATACTTTCCATCGCCTTGTAGATGGTTTTTTGGCGTTGATGAATGCTCCTGATCAGCCATGTTGCGGAACGCATCTTTTCATGCACGTAATCCTTTACATTGTCTGGAATTTTTTTACCGTTCTTGAAGGCATTTTTGTAAAAATGGTTAATACGCAGCTTTGGCATCCCGTCGTCGTTTATCATGATTACGAAATTATCATCCAATTTATAGACAAAAATGTCTGGAGTGATATATTGGGGTTCTTCATCAAGAAATTGCTGGCCGGGCCTTGGATCCATGCCTATGATAACTTTAACAGCAGAAATAATATCTTCAATATTTGCTTTTAGAGCCTTGGCTACGGCTTTGTAGTTCTTGTTTTCAAGATGATTGAGATGGTGAGTAATGATTTCGATTACGATGGTATCGTCAAGTTCAAAATACTTTGCCTGAATAAGCAGACATTCTCTGAGATTTCTTGCGCAAACACCTATAGGATCAAAGGTCTGCATTAGATATAAAACCTGCTCGACCTTGTCAGGGGCAGCACCGCTCACCTTGGCAAGGTCTTCAACAGGAACATCCAGATAGCCATCTTTATTAAGGTTGCCGGCGATAAGGCTTCCAATCTTTTCTTCCTCCTCTGTGGGGGATGTCATAAGCAGCTGCCAAAGTAAGTGTTCGCGCAAAGATTCTTTGCGTGTTACAAAGGATTCGAAATTTGGCGCGTCTTTTCTTTCGGTCTCAAAATGGATTCTGCCCGATGAATTGTATTCATCAAGATAATTGCTCCAGTCAATATCATCGCGGATTTTTTCTTCTATAGAAACCTCTTTTGTTGAGGGTGGGTCGGCAGGTAGAGTTTCAGATTGCTCAGCAGACTGTTCTTCGGGAGCAACTTCCTGGACATCCTCCTCCAATGTTGGATTTTCTTCGAGTTCCTGTCGGATAGTATCCAAAAGCTCAAGACGCGACAGCTGCAGAAGCTTTATAGCCATCTGAAGCTGTGGGGTCATGATAAGCTGCTGAGATAATTTCAGTTGTTGACGTAATTCAAGTGCCATTTGATAATTTAAACTCGTCTCCTAAATATATCCGGCGGGCGATTTCGCTTGAAGCTATCTTTGCCGGAGGGCCGGATTCAATTACACTGCCATCATTTAGTATATATGCTTTGTCACAGACTTCAAGTGTTTCTCTTACATTATGATCGGATATAAGAATACCGATACCACGCTTTTTAAGATGCCCTATGATGTTTTTGATGTCGATTACAGCCAGAGGATCTATACCTGCAAAAGGTTCATCAAGAAGAATAAAGGACGGGTTTGTGGCAAGCGCACGCGATATTTCAAGGCGCCGCCGTTCTCCGCCTGAAAGAAGATTGGCCTTTTGGTTCGCAAGGTGTTCTATGCCGAGTTCGTCAAGAAGGATATTGGCCCGAGCCTCCCGCTCCGATTTAGAGATGGACAGGATTTCAAGAATCGCCATGACATTCTGTTTTACGGTCAGCTTTCTAAATATCGAGGTCTCCTGGGGCAGATAGCCGACACCCTTGCGTGCCCTCAGATACATGGGATAGTTCGTGATATCTTTATCGTCAAGAAAGACATGACCCTCATCCGGCTTTATCATTCCAATGGCCATATAGAAGGTGGTGGTTTTGCCGGCGCCATTTGGACCTAGAAGACCGACAACGCTGCTGTCGTCGATATAGAGGCTTGCGGAATTTACAACCCGCCTTCCATTATATATCTTGACCAGCTTTTCGAGAGATAATTTTGCCATTTTATTAAAAAGAATTCGTAACTGCTCAGGTATCTTGCCACAAAGGCACCAAGACACCAAGACACCAAGATTATTGAATATTATTGTTCTACTTTTTCTTGTAATGCATTCTTTTCTTTCAGATAAGAGTGTAAAATTGATATATTTTTATTTCCTTAGTGCCTTAATGGCTGAATAGTGCAAAAATTCAGTAGTTAGAAATAGAGTTTTTTCAAACGATTACAATCTGGCTTCCGGATTCTGATTTCTTGCTCCTTTTTAGTTAATACCCTTTTCCCCGGAATAAAATACAGCTTCAACACGTTTTTCTTTGCCGCTTTCAACTTTAATGCGTCCGTCTGTTCTGTAAAGCGTAATTTTTTCACCGGAAATAGAATCGTTTCCGCTTATGATCTTTGAATCGGCGCCTGACAGGACAAGAACCCTGGTTTCTGTAATATATACTGCCTGTTGGGTTACTGCAACCCTGTTGTCGAATTTTATTTGCACATTACCATTGGCAACTATTTTTTTTATCGACTCATCACCGGCAGGCGGGTTTTTTTTATTATCCATACCTCTTTTATAAAAGATCTTTAGCTTGTCGGCAGTGATAACAGTATCTCCCTGGACTGCCCTGACATTTCCAATAAATTCGGTATACTTGGCCTCGTTGTCAGAGATCAGTTTGTCTGCTGTAATGTGGATTTTTTCGTTTTTTTTATCTTTATGTGTATCTGTAAAATTCGGCTTATCTTCAGCATATGCAAAAGAATTCATTAAAACAGCGACAAGCATAAAAGCCGCGGTCCAGAAAAACAAAATTTGGTCGCCATTTTGATTATAGCGTAATCTTCTCATTTAAGGTTCCTTTTACTCTTCCTTCGAGCAATGTTTTATTTGTGATTAAATTCAAAGACATAGAATCAGCAACAAAATCGAATGAATTTCCGCTAATTTTCACCGGAACTTTCGAGAAGATTATTCGGCTGTTGTGCTTGTAATGTAGATTTTCGGTTTTAAGACTGTAATATTCATTTTTCACCACAACATTCCCGAGGACCTCAATGTCGTTTGAATCTGTTTCTAATATACCTTGATTTGCTGTTAGATAGACTTTGGTTTTGTCTTTAAGGTAAAAGGTTACAGACAGATCCTGGAAAATTGCCTGGTTGCTTTTGTCAATATAGTCTACTGAGGCGGCGTCCAGGTTCCATTCCTTAATTCCATTTCGGGTTGCTGTTTGATGAACTTTGCCTATTGAAATGTTTGCTTTACTTTGAACGTCTGAAACAAGGTAGTTTTCTTTGTCATAAGCACGGCGATGGCCCACAAAGATCGATAGAATGACGCCTAATGTAATCAGAATAACCGATAGCAGAAAGAGTTTCATTTTTTTAAGATTATTGTTCTTTATAAGCGACATTATAAAAACGTTCCAAAATGTTTTCCCAGAGCCCTTGAGCTTTCAATATTGCTTCACAGGCTTCTCTGACTGCTCCTGCCCCTCCTTTTGCCGATGTCACCATATCAGCATTTTCAAGGACGGTTTTATGAGCATCGGCTACGGCTATAGAAAGCCCGACCATTTGCATCAAAGCAAGGTCAGGCAGATCATCACCGATAAATGCAACTTCATCGGCAGATACGCCCACCTGGTCTAGAACAAGATCCAGTATGACAGCCTTATCCCTTACACCGTCGAAAATATGGACAATACCAAGATTTTTACATCGGTTATAAAGAGCGTTTGAGCGTCTGCCGGTAGCGATACACAGGTTGATTCCTGCTTCCATAAGGAGTCTTATGCCGAGGCCGTCTTTAACGCTAAAGACCTTGGTCTCAACACCGTTGTCATCGTAAATAATACTGCCGTCGGTGAGAACACCGTCAACGTCGAGAATCAGGAGTTTTATGCCTTTTAACTTATTTAAAACCATAAAATTTTTGTTGCACAGCTTTTATAGCCTTAAGCTGGGAAAAAAGTTCATGTAAGGTGTCAAGCTTTAATGAATTAGGACCGTCACAAAGCGCCTTGTCAGGGTCTGTGTGAACTTCCATAAATATTCCGTCTGCTCCGGCAGCAACTGCCGCACAGGCAAGAATTGGCGCAAATTCCCGCTGCCCTCCTGAGCTCGTACCCGCCCCGCCGGGGAGCTGGATGCTGTGCGTTGCATCAAATATCACCGGCCAGCCAGAATCTTGAATTATCTTTATGCCGCGGAAATCTACCACCAGATTGTTGTATCCGAACATTGTTCCCCTTTCCGTGATCAGGATCTGGTGGTTTCCCGTGGAGGTCACTTTTTCGACAACATTTGTTATATCCCATGGGGCAAGAAACTGTCCTTTTTTGATATTCAGAGGCTTTCCTGCTCTGGCAACTTCAACAATAAAATCAGTCTGTCTGCATAAAAAAGCAGGGATTTGGATTATATCCAGAACCAGGGCCGCATCAGCAATTTCATTTATCCTGTGAACATCCGAAAGGATCGTGACACCAAGTTCAGCTTTGATACTTTCTAGAATTTTTAGTCCCTCAGTTATTCCGGGACCCCTGAAGGAATTTATGGATGTTCGGTTGGCCTTGTCATAGGAAGCCTTGAATATAAAGGGAATATCCAATTTTTGTGTCAGTTCTTTGAGAAAAGAAGCTATTTCAAAAGTTGTTTTATAATCTTCTATAACACAAGGACCTGAGATCAAAACCAGCGGAGACCCCTGTCCGATTAAGATATCACCTGTTTTGACCAATTTGACCATATCCTCATTTTCTCAGCATTGATGGTTCTTAAAAGTCTTTTGGGCTCAAACTATATATTGAGAAGTTGCTTCATCAGTATTAAAATATTCGATAATATATTTTTATCGCGCACAAGGATAAAAGTCAAGAAACGAAAAACAGTCCTTGATTGCACTCTTTTTTACTGTTAATATCAAAATTTCAAAAAAAAGAGAAAGGCGGGTTGTAACATATTGAAAGCTAAGAAGAAAAAGTTAAGGGCATGGTTGATTGCACTGGTATGTTTTTTCGTAATGTTGCCGGTTGCCTGGGTATTGGTGGTAAAGCTCGAAGGTGAAAAGCCGTCTGTTATGCTGGAACTTCCCTCTCAGTCAATAGGCAAACTCCAGTCGATTTCCGTTGCGGTGTCTGATGCCAAAAGCGGAGTGCGAAGCATATGGATCGGACTTATAAAAGACAGAAAGGAGACTGTTTTAATTAAAAAGGAGTTTCAGTGTGCCGGCCTTATAGCCGGCGGGGAGGTACATCAAGCGTCTTTTAAAATCGATATCGAGCCAAAAAAAATGGGAATATCCGACGGCAAAGCGATTTTGCGTATAGTTGTAAGGGATTTTTCCTGGCGGGGATTGTGGCGCGGCAACAAAACCTATATAGAGAAGATTGTGGAAATAGATACAAGGCCGCCTGATGTGGATATTCTGAGCAGATTTCACAACGTTAGCCAGGGCGGATCAGGCCTTGTCATATACAGGTTGTCGGAATCGTGCTTCAAAAGCGGTGTCTATGTGGGGGAAAATTTTTTCCCGGGACATTCGGGAAATTTTGCGGATTCGAAAATCTTAATGGCCTTTTTTGCCCTTAGTTATAAGCAGGGGACTGGAACCGAGATCTTTGTAAAAGCAACCGATTATGCAGGCAACAGCGCCAGGACGGGCCTTCCCCATCATCTTAAAAAGAGAGTTTTTAAAAAAGATTTAATTGAAATTTCAGATAGGTTTCTTAACCGGAAGATGTCAGAATTTGATGTTGATATTTCGCAGGGTTCCAAAGCATCACTGATCGACAAGTTTCTTAAAGTTAACCGCGAATTTCGTCAGGCCGGCTACATTGAAATAGTCGAACTTGCGGAGAAGACCGAAAAAGACTTATACTGGGATGGTGCATTCCTGAGGATTCCGAAGTCAGAAAGAAGTGCAGACTTTGCTGACCATCGGAAATATAAATATAAAGGTCAAGTAATCGACCGCCAGGTCCACCTGGGAATCGATTTGGCTTCTGTTGCACAATCACCGGTTCCGGCATCTAACAGGGGAAAGATCGTCTTTGCGGGAGGCTTGGGTATTTACGGAAAAACAGTGATAGTTGACCATGGTTTCGGGCTGTTCAGCACTTATTCCCATTTAAGCCGTTTTGATGTTAAAGAAGGACAAATGGTTTCTAAAGGTGATATTATTGGTCGCACCGGAAGCACAGGCCTGGCCGGCGGAGATCATCTCCATTTCGGCATGTTTGTCCATAATACCTTTGTAAATCCTGTTGAATGGTGGGATGCGGCCTGGATAAATAATAATATCTCGGACAAGATTGACGCAATAAAGTCTTATAACCAGTGACCGTTTTTATTTACCATATAACAATTTCATTTTGATGGATACGCAACTGAGGTAGTCGGCAATGAAAAAATATAAGATCAACAAAACATATCAGGAAATCAATGAAAGGATCAGATCCGGGGAAGTTGTTGTGGTTACCGCCGAGGAGATCATTGATATTGTTAAAGAAGAAGGGCCGGTTGAAGCTGCAAGGCATGTTGACGTTGTTACCACCGGAACTTTTGCCCCCATGTGTTCATCAGGTGCGTTTATAAATTTCGGGCACCCTGTTCCGAGGATAAAGGCCTCCAAAGTCTGGCTGAACAATGTGCCTGCATATGCAGGCTTGGCTGCGGTGGATTGCTATATAGGGGTTACAGAGCCTTGTGAAGATGATCCGTTGAACAAGGTCTATCCAGGGGAATTTAACTATGGCGGCGGTCATGTGATTCAGGACCTGGTTGCAGGAAAGAATGTTCATTTAAAGGCCGAAGGTTACGGAACAGACTGCTATCCGAACCGGATGATCGAAAAGGAGATTTCCTTGCGCAAACTTCCCCAAGCCACACTATGTAGTCCGAGAAACGGGTATCAAAATTATAACTGCGCCGTAAACCTGACCAATAAAACAGTTTATACGTACATGGGCACCTTGAAACCCAAGGCAGCCAATGTAAATTACTGCTCGGCCGGACAACTAAGCCCGCTTTTTAATGATCCTTATTACAAGACAATCGGTCTTGGGACCCGGATTTTCTTGGGGGGGGCAGAGGGATATGTTGCCTGGTACGGCACCCAGCACAATCCTTCGGTAAAAAGAACAAAAAGAGGTGTTCCCATTACTCCTGCCGGAACACTCTGGGTCATGGGAGATCTCAAAAAGATGAGTCCCAAGTGGCTGGTGGGCGTGAGTCTCCAGGGCTATGGATGTTCACTTTCCGTCGGTCTGGGTATCCCCATTCCCATATTGAATGAAGAGATTGTTCAGTACACGGCTGTATCAGATGATGAGTTGTTTACCCAGATCGTGGATTATGGACATGATTATGCTAACGGTATTTCAAAAAGCTACGGCCAGGTCAGTTACGCAGAGCTGAAAAGCGGTCATATCAAATTCAAGGGCGAGGATGTATCGACCGTGCCGCTATCCAGCGTGGTAAGGGCTCGTGAGATTGCCGAACTATTGAAAAAATGGATTTTAAAGGGTAAGTTCATTATCGGAGAGCCGCAGTTTACGTTACCGAGGTAAATAATGGGTAACAGATTATAAAAGATTCGCCAGTGGGCTATAGAATTTATTGAGAAGTTACACCTATAACCCATAACCTATAACCAATTTTATATGTCTGAAACCATCCGAACTTTCATAGCTGTTGAACTCCCGGAAAAAATTATTTCCTCGATCAGCAAGGTTCAGGAAGACATAAGGTCTTGTGGGTTTAAAATCAGATGGGTCAAGCCGGAAAACATCCATCTTACTCTCAAATTTTTAGGCAACGTCAAGAAGGCTGATATAGAAAAAGTTGGTGAGGCAATATTTGAATCAGTGAAGGAATATTCGCCTTTAACACTCAGAGCAAAAGGGATAGGCACCTTTCCGGGTATCAAACGCCCCCGTGTCATATGGGTTGGCATTTCAGGCCAACTCGACCTGCTGATCGGATTGCAAAAGACACTTGATGAAAAATTAGAGGCAATCGGTTTTCCCAAGGAGAACAGATCATTTAGAGGTCATCTTACGCTGGGTCGGGTTAAGGCTAAGATCGATCCAAAAAGATTTAGTGATGCACTGAATGAACTGGTAAGGTTTGAATCGGAAACATTTGTTGCTGACAGGATCATTTTGTTCAAAAGTGAGCTGAAACCCACAGGAGCTGTTTATACAAAACTGGTGGATGCATCTTTGATTTAAAAGTTATGTAACATTTTAGCCCTTTGAAAACATTATCGCATTCAGGTAACCCGGTTTTAAACCGTGTCAAACTCGTGCATAAGTGAGCGTAAAAAAAGAACAGATGCTATCCTGTATATAAAAGCCGATTAAATGCGCATATTATTTAACTCACAGGTAAAATTTGCTATTTTGCTGTTCTTTCTTAACGCTCTCTAATACACTCAAACAGTGACCC
>SDBS01004489.1_pt1 | contig 13633 bp, 13 predicted proteins | sample 2277091 | NCBI WGS metagenome assembly SDBS01 (sample SAMN10404972, study PRJNA504765) | marine sediment metagenome | isolation source: marine sediment core GS10_PC15, 163 cmbsf | place: Arctic Ocean: Southern Knipovich Ridge | collected 2010
TGGATGGTACGGCACCAGTGTATCTTTTTTAGTAGCCCTATTTACTGGTGGTGACGGTCTGACCTTCGAAATGATAATATTGCTAAATCTGATTCCGCTCCCTTTAGCATTAATATTCTGGTCAATTGCTTTCACTAATTTTCTGTATAAAGAAAGGCAAACTTTATTTTTAGCTTTTATTTTTATTTACATTACAATTTTTTACATTATCTTTCTTTATCTTCTATTTACTCAGCCAATCTTAATTGGAGAGAAAATATCTCCAGTCGATACTAAAGGAAATAGTCCAGTTGTAGTAATTTTATTACTAGTTTTTATATTGATTTTTTTAACCACGGGTGTAAAATTTGCACTAGCTACAATGAAAATTGATAATCCTGAAACAAAATTGAAAGGAAAACTGCTTTTAATAGCATTTCCCTCTTTTTGTATTGGAGGTTTTCTCGATGCTGCTATGCCCACAACGGCTTTGACTTTAATAATTTTTAGATTGATTTTAATTTCAAGCGCGATTGAATTTTATTGGGGATTTGTCTTGCCAAATTGGATGAAAAAACGTATTTTAAAATAGAATTTAATGTAATAGAAAACTTGAATTCTTATAAAGTAATTAATGTTTTTAATTTTAATTAAGAATCAGGAGTTTTCTCTTATATGGCACGGATACTTTATCAACTCCTAAGAGTCTTACTTCTTCTGCCACGTCAACTAGTTTTTTAGGACTCTGATGGAAAAAACATACTTCTTTAGGTTCTAGATTTTTAATCATCTCTATTAATTGTGTTTTATCACCATGGAGTTTTACTTTTAGTTGAGGGGCAAATTTATTTAATAATAGTGCGCGAAATGGCATTTTCCAAGTGTCTGTGAATTTAATTTCATCAGAACCATCAATTAAATCCAATCCGGGTTGTTCATGGATAGCTCCAGAAAGAAATACTAAGTTATGAGGACTTCTTCCAACTATATTAATACAATTCCTAATTATACCATAGGAAAGGTCAGGAGGATGAGAAATTATTATATTATTTTTTTTTTTTAAAAAATCTAAATCGTGTTTCTCAAACCATCTGATTTTTATACTATTAAAGGGATTAGCTTTATCTCGAATTAATTTCGAAATTGGTCCATAAATATATTCGTAGCGGTGGTTAATAACTTGGATGTTTTTTCTTACCATCATATCGACATAGATATTCGGGCGATTCTTATAGTTACTCCTTAATTGTAACTTCCTAAAGTGCCGCCAAATCATTAGTAAGAAGGAAATTGCCAAACTTGAAGGGTCCGCACCTATAATTGTACTGTCACCATATTCTGCTTTTTGCTCTAAAAATAAAATCAAACTATGAAATTGGTCCTGAGTATTTCCAAAATCTTCATGTGCACAAGACGCATCAATTAACAAGAAATCTATAGGGTGTGAAATTTGTTCTAAAAATCTCTTTGTTCCAGCAAAGGGGGTATAGTCCCAATAAGTATAATCTCCTGTATATAAGAATCTGTAATCTCTTGCTTTTACCAATAACATTAAAGCTCCTGGCATATGACCCGCATGATAGAACGCAAGATAATAATTATTTTCTTTAAATTCAATCCTATCACCATTTTCAATGTAAATTACATTCTTTATTATATTCTGATATTCTTCCTCTTCAATTTCCTCGTAGTTTTCTTGTTTTAAAAAGTTAGAATCTCTTAACATGTATAAATCTAAAGTTATTCTTGAGCATAAAACCGGAACATCAGGATATAATTTAATAATTTCTTTCAATCCTGAGATATGGTCGTAATGGCTGTGCGAAAGGTAAACCGCATCAATTTTAGGTATAAATGAATTTTCACTTGAATTTATACCTGAATCTTCTTCTTCATTTACTTTATTAAATTGAACGCCTGATAAGTCTTCTGAAATTTCTATTTTTTTATCAAAAGCTATTTTTTCTTTGTCTTTTCCATTAAGATCTTCAACATCACTCAATTCTTTTTGTTCTCTTTCATCTTTAGAAAATATTATATTAGTATCTACTGTTTCTGCGATTAAATCATCATAATTTTCTAGATAATATTTTATATATTCAAAATATTCTTCAGTGATTCCACAGTCAAGTAAAATGTTTAATTTACCCAAACCTAAAATTAGACTATTATGATTTGGTTTTAATGCTAAAGGAAATAGGGTTATTCTAATTTTTTCGGAATTATTTAGATTTCTCATAAGAGATATTTCTTTAAAATAATCTTTAGTAAATATTTTTTCAATTTTATCAATAGCAATTGAAATATCGCTTTTCCCTACAGGAACTCCTGTAATATAAAAATACCAGCCCTCTTCCATGCATAACTGTTTCAAATTTTCATACATTTTATCTCCGACTAAAGACTTAACAACTATAACCTTCTCTTGTTTATAATAGTATATTTTTCTGATAGCCCGTTTCTCATTTAATGGAATAAGCTTACTTTTTAAGAAAATATCATTCAAAACATCTTTTATAGGTTTTTGTACTACTTTTTTTGAGTAAATCGTTTTAAAATATTTGAAATATTCCTTTGTTTTATATAATCCTCTCATATTCTCTTTCTGTTTAATAGGGATTTTTAGATCTTCAAATTGATATTCTTCAATGCTGATGGTTTTTTCTTCTTTTTTCGCTCTTTTTTTCTTTGCATTTCTGTTATTTTTTTTCTTTAATGATTTCTTTTCATTTTCTATTACGAAAAAAAACCAGCCATAGGATTTTATTAATTTTTCACGATTCCAAATTATTTCTTTACCGAATTGTGTTATAGCAATAATTATTCGATCTTTAGGTGAATAAATAACTTTAGATATCGAATTCTTAGCTTTTTGTTGTATGAGTTTGTTATCATTAGAAAAAAAATGTTTCAAAACTTCAGCTATAGGTTTTTGAGGAATTTTATTATCTTCCATTAACTTTAATTTTTGCGTATAAGACCTAATTTTGTATAAAGAAGCAACTTCTTCTCTTTTTTCAATTAAAATTGACTTATTAGATAGCGTAAACTCCTCAATATTCATTAATTTAAACAAACATCCTAAATTTTAATGGTGATGATTAGCCTCACTTACATTATCAAACATGTATTTTACACCTTTTTTCAAAGGCGACATTTTTCTTAATCTCTCGATTATTGGTGGTAATTTTTCTAAGAAATAATCAACCTCTTCTTCTGTTGTAAACCGTCCAAATGAAATTCTTAACGAACCATGTGATTCTTCAGGCTTTAAACCGATAGCTAGTAATACATGAGATGACTCTAATGATTTAGAAGAACATGCCGAGCCAGTGCTAGCAGCTATCCCTTCCATGTCTAAGCTAAGTAAAATAGACTCACCTTCAATATATTTAAATCCTAAATTAACATTATTTGGGAGGCGTTTAGTAGGGTGACCATTCAAATAACTGTCATCAATATTTTCAGTAACTGATTTAATAATTTTATCACGCAATTTTATTTGTCTTTCCATTTCCTTAAGCAGATCTTCTTTTGCTAATTCTACTGCTTTAGCAAAACCCGCTATTAATGGTATTGCTTCTGTGCTTGGCCTCATTTTTTTCTCGTGTCCACCTCCATGCATTAAAGGTTCAATATATTTTCCCCAGCCCTTCCTTTTTCCTTTATTACGAATATATAGCATCCCAGAACCTTTGGGACCGTAAAGTTTATGAGCACTTGCGGATAATAAATCAATATTCATTTCATTCACATCGATAGGAATTTTCCCAATGGCTTGAACTGCATCCGTATGAAAGATGATATCATGATTTTTAGCAATTTCCCCGATTTCTTTAATTGGCTCTATTGTTCCAATCTCATTGTTAGCAAACATAATAGTGATAAGAATTGTTTTATCAGTTATAGCATTTTCTAACTCTTTTAAATCTATTAATCCATAATTATTGACAGGTAGGAATGTTACATTAAACCCTTTTTTTTCTAATTCCTTACAGGTATTCTCGACGGCATGATGCTCAATGGATGATGTTATTATATGGTTTCCACGATCTTTATTTTTAAAAGCGACTCCTTTGATCCCAAGATTGTCTGCTTCGGTCCCGGATGATGTAAAAAATATATCATCTTTTTCAGCATTGATCAATGACGCAATGATTTCTCTGGAATTTTCTAAAACTTGATGAGCTCTCTGCCCTAATGTATGAAGACTTGAGGCATTACCATATGTATCTTTAAAGTGTTTACTTATTTCTTCGATTACACGAGGATCCATAGGGGTTGTAGCATTATAATCTAAGTAAACATATTTTGAATTGCTCATTTTTTCTCCAAAAGATTTGTTCTTAATTTATAAAGAGTGATTCTCTTACTTTTATTAATTATTCATAGATATTATAAATAATTATCATAATTGAAATTAAAATTTATAAGATTTTATGAATAAAAAAAATAAAAATTATTGAATTTTACTAATTCTTCTAAATATAAAAAGGAATGACGGTAATATCCATCTGAGGGAGTAATTTATGCCTTTTAAATTGATGTGGGCGATAACGGGTACTGGTTACCTTATTAAGGAATCAATTGATTTGATGAAAGAGTTACAAGAAAACCATGATGTTGATATTACTGTTATGCTTTCAAAAGAAGGAGCAGTAGTTGTTAAATGGTATAAACAATGGGATTATCTTAATGAGGTTGTTAACTCTAAAGTAAGAGTTGATATTACTCCTAATAATCCATTTCTTGCTGGACCACTTCAATTGGGAAAGTATGATTTTTTTATCGTTGCCCCCGTCACAGCAAATACAGTTGCGAAAATAACTTATGGTATAACTGACACTTTAATAACAAATTGTGTAGCTCAAACTATAAAGGGTGGCATTCTAGTTTATATTTTTCCTTCAGACCAACATTTAGAACCAATTATAACTTCTAAACCAGATGGCACACCCTTAATTCTTAAAATAAGAGATATAGAGATTGAAAATGTCGAAAAATTAAGGAAAATGGAAGGAATTATAGTGATTTCTGATTTTTCTGAAATCAAAAATCTGATAATACAGCAAATAAACAAAAAAAAATCTAATGTAATAAAGAGAAATAAGTAAATCATTTAAAAATTCATCAACTTTAGATTTTAAAATAATAATATTAATAACATAAGAGATAAACAATACGAAATTAATTTTATATTTTATAACAATTCTCAAGTGAATTCTATATTTCTAGAGTTTATTTCTTACTTTTTTAATATTATATAAAAGTAAACTTTTTAGCAATTTAGGTCACCTAAGATATTGTATTTCTAGAATAAATTTTTGAAAATATACAACTTTGTAATAATTTATAATGATTTTTAAAAAAGAGAATGCTTCTTGGATCTACCTAACATTAGGGTTATTATTGATAGTTCCACCTACTTTTGCCTTATATCTTTATTGGGATTTTTTTATAAATTTGATCTTTCCTTTTATTTACATTTTATGTTTTTTTGGTTTAATATACTTTTTTGGAGTGATATATATTGTGGAAAGTATTCACTGCTTTAAAGCGACCCGTGATAATAAATATCATGAACCACATCTAATTACTTGTATATTCAGTATTTTTTTAATTATTATGTTAATCGGCTCATCTATGTTTTATCTAATATATTTGGGTAATATTCAGAAAAATCATGGACCATATCTGTCTTGGACCAGCGACTCAAGTACGACAATGACAATTACTTGGGACACATATATCTCGGAAGAAAATCCTACATTTAAATGGGGAAAAAAACAATCGGATCTTAGATTTACAGCAAAGGTAACAGGCAATAATCACCATCACACCGTTACATTAACTGGATTAAAACCTGATACTACTTATTACTATAAAATCCCGGATTTTCATGAAAAAATTACATCATTCAACACAGGTCCAGAAGAAGGAAGTCGTTCTCCTTTCAATTTTATATTTTATGGTGATACTCGTGAAGATGAACCTACTGATTCAGAGCCACACCACGAAGAAAATGTAGAAGCGATATTAGATGAAAAAGATACAAAATTTATACTTCAAGCAGGTGATATTGCTAACAAACATTCAGAAAATTTTTTAGAACAATGGGATTATAACTTTCAAGTAATTAAAAAGATTTCAAAAAATATTCCTTATATGTCAGTTGCAGGTAACCATGATTGGTGGAGTGAATATGAACTCAAAAGTCGTGATTCAGGTCAAGAATTTTTGAGTTTTTATGAATTTCCGACAAATGGGCCTGATAAGGATGGAGCTTCTTATTATTTTTCTTATGGAAATGCATTTTTTTTGGCAATCGGTTATGACCAGCAAGAATTAGCTTCCCCTGAACATTATAATGCAGAATATGTAAAATGGGTGGAAACTCAGCTACATAATGCTAAAACGAGTGGTCTTTATGACTGGATTTTTGTTATTCATCATAAACCAGCTTTTTCTATTAAAGTTGGAGCAAAATTAAATAATACAAATATTCGTTATTGGCATCCGATTTTTATGGAATTAGGAGTTGATTTTGTTTTAAATGGTCATAATCATCATTATGAACGTATAACTATGGGCTATACTCAAGAAGATATTGGAATTCATAATATAACTTATGTTGTAAGTGGAGCAGGTGGAGGGGGTGGAAAAATACACAAAACAAGAAAAGAGACATTCTCCTCTAAGTCTGATCCAGAAGGCAACTTAGAGTATTATGGCAAGACAAATACTGCCCTTGAAGATTACCATTACGTTCGTTTTTCAATTAACGGAAAAAGCATAACGCTTTCTGCAATTACTGATAAAAGGGTAAAATTTGATTCTTATACAATTTCAAAATAGTCACGAGGCTGGAGAGGTCGTGTCTATAGTAATAAAAATAATTATAAATATTTAGATTTTTCTTGAATGTACTATATTAATTCATATAAGGATATCGACGCAAGAAAAATAATTATAAATTCAAATCTTTAAGAAGATTTTAAAATAATGTTAGCAAAGACTAATTTCAAAAATAGAGTACCAAAAAATAGTAAGAAAAGGAAATTGTATTTTTTTGGCATTATTACATCAATAATACTTTCAAGTGTATATTATTATACTTATATTTTAAATACTCCTATTATTCCTTCGGAATATCCTGTTATAAATATTAAGACTGAAAATAACCTTAATTACGATAATTTTATAGATTGTCTATTTGAATTAAATAGTAGTGATAAATCGGATAATGTAAATCCTATTGAGTCTAAAATAAAAATAAGAGGATCGGGTACTGGATGGAATGAAAAATCACCAAAAAAGGGATATCGCTTAGAATTATCAGAACCAATATCTCTGTTAGGAATGAGAAAAGATGATGATTGGATTTTATTAGCAATGTATTCAGATTATCCACGTATGAGGATTAAATTAGCTTTAGAACTCTGGCGAAGCTTATTACCAACAGACCCAACGGCTATCTTGCCAAAATCTAAATTCGTTTTATTATACTTAAACGGGGAATTTCAAGGGCTCTACCTGCTTGCTGAAAGAAATGATAGGAAGTTATTTAAACTTGAAGAAGCTCAAAATAATATTAATTCCAGTCTCATTTTTCAAACAAAATTCAATACAGATTTAAAACAATATGATAAAGAATCTTGGGAACAAGATTGGCCTAATGATTATGAAGGAATATCAATTATGGATGAAATTTTAACTAACCTAACTTATTTTATAATTTCTACTTCTAAATCTGAATTCTTTCACGCTACTAATGGTATTTTTTCTAAATTTAATAAAACTAATTTAATAGATTTTTTCCTATACAATTATTTCATACTCCATAAAGATTTTTGGAGTAAAAATTATTTTTTAATTAGAAACACATACCCCCATAAATTTTTTTTCATCCCTTGGGATTTCGATGAGAGCTTTGGCCAATTTGCATGGAAAAAATACGATGCGACTGAAAATATAGATTCTGAAATTATGGAGAAGAACTTTTTATTTTATCGCTTAATTAGTAATGAAGATTTCTTAAAAGAATGTAAACAGCGTTGGATAGAACTAAGAGAAAGCATCTGGACTGAAGAAAATATTATTAATCTTCTTTCAGAAATATATGAAGAGATAAAGGATATTTTGCCAATAGAAACATCCATATGGAATCCAGGATCCCTTAATGAAAAATGGGATAATAATGTTAATGAATCAATTAAACACTTATTTAAATGGATTAAATACAGATTGGAATTTTGTGACACAATTTTTATGTTAAATGAAAAAGAAGATGAATATACTTAAGATGATATGAGTAGGTCATTTAAAAATTCATCGACTTTAGATTTTAATATATTAAAATTAACAATATCTGAGATAAATAACGCTAAAAGTGTATCTTGTTCATAATAACAAACTACATATTGATTTCCGATTTTAAACATAAAACTATTGATATTAAAATCGAGAATTTTTTCAGGAACAATGTGACATAAATCTTCGATAAATTTCTTAAACTCCTTTAAATTATCATCTGATAAATGAATTTCGGGACTAGAAAAACTGTGAACAATCCCAACAGAAATTATACCTGAGATTTGTTTAAAAACATTAATATAATTATTAAAATCAATCATAGTCCACTTAACTCACTTAATTTTTTATAGTATTTTTCAAAATCAGTTAATGGGTTTAATTTTCCGGGTAAAAATATAATTAAAGATATTTTTTGTAAGTAATTTTGTATGTAAACTGAGAATCGTCCATAATTATAAAAAGAAAATTCAAGATTATCTGACGGGATAAGATTTGCTAATGAAGAATTATCCTTTCAAAAAATAATATACTGGTTACTTATATAATTACTTATATAAGATGTTAAGAAATTCATATAAATAAATTTAGTTTATTATTTATTATAATTGGTAGGGAATCACGCTGGAAACAAGTACAGATAGAATTTTATCCTTCATATTTAACGGGCTTGATTGCTTTTTTAGAACATGAAAACTCACACTTTAAACAGCCTTGACAATTTGCAATCTCTTTAAATTTGAATTTAATCTTATCAAATTCCTTTTGATTTACTTTCTCCTTATCAAGGTAAAATAAATTTTTAGGGCAAAAATTCCCTTTATCATCTACACAATCCAAGCATAAATCGCATTTGTCATGTTCAACTTTAATGGTAAGAACTTGATATTGGTTCTGTATAGAGGTAACCTGAACTGCATTTCTAGGGCAGACTTGAACGCAATTTAAACATGCCACACATCGATTGTAATCAACTAAACGGATACCATGTTTAAAATAGATTGCTTTAGCTTTACAAGCACGTAAACAGCGCTCACAATGTATACATGAATTTTGGTCGATTTGAAGTGGAACAAATTTTTCTTTAATTTAAAACAACCTTATGTTCTTAACTCTTGAGTTAAATATAAAATATAAAATAAAAAAAGTTTAATTGAGGTAAAAAAGAAAGTTATTGAAAATATTGAGTATAACCTTCTCCGCTCGTTTGTGGAAGTTGTTGGGCTTTTTGATATTGTTGAGCTTTTTGTGCTAACTCTAACATTTTAGCTTTAATCTCTTTACCTTCCTCTATGAGCTTGGATGTCTCAATATTTAAATTGTAAATTTTATTTAAGACCTCGATTATAGCTGCCGCACCTTCTGGCGTTGGAATTTCTAATACAGGTGTAAATAACGCATAAGCTTTTAATCTATTTGTCAATGCTTCGTTTAGGACAGAAGCTTCTGGACCAACAATAATTCCCTTTTCAACTTTATTAATACCATGCTTTTCTAGGAGCTCAGTCATCTCAGCCTCAGCAGCATAATAGACTGGAAATTCTTCAACGATTCCGCGTTTCGGAATACCCTGGAAGATTACTATTTCTTTGGCACGTACATCTTCACTTAAGGCCCAATTACAAATAGTTTTTGAAAGATCGTTGTACGCAGAGGGGGTTTGAAAAGGTACTTCACAAACTCCAATAATTATATTATGCATTGGAGAATAAAGTAATCGGAATGGATGTTTTAAGACTCCTTGATAAAATACAGCAATCGGTGGGAGATAATCAGTTATTAAAAACCCGATCTCTTTGACATCTGGGATTTGTTCTATGAGTTGATTTGCAATTATCGGACCTATTAATCCAATACCTGCAAATCCTAATATCACAGTCGAACCTTCTTTAATCTGAACAGAAAGGTCTTCAATAACTATCTTGCTATTTTTTCCTGCACTACAGATGTATTCTTTCTTTACCAATTTTAAAATCACTTTTTTAGTTTATTTTTTAGCGTTAAAAATATTTATCTTCTTTAAGAAAAAAATATATCTAATTGAATTGAATTTTTAAATTATATAAAAAGTTGAAAAAAATGGGAAAAATAAAATTAAAAGTTGGAGATAAAGCTCCACTGTTTAAATTAGAAAGTTTTAATGCGGGCACAATTGATTTGGCAGATTTAATTGGACAAAAAAAAATTGTGATAATCTTCTCTCGTTATTTTGGCTGCCCAGTGTGCTTGGTTGACTTAACACATCTATTAAAAAGGAAAGAAGAGATTGAGAAAACAGGAGTTAAGATCTTATATATTACTCAATCGGGTGAAGAAATTGCCAAAAAATTTATCGAAGAAAAAGCTATGAGTTTCCCAGTAATTCCAAGTTCTAAGGATGAATTATATGCCGAATATGGATTAGGGTTAATGACAGCTGGAGCAATAGGTAAACTTCGCAAAAAATTAAAGGAAGCAAAGGAACTTGGAATTGAACACGGAGAATATGAGGGTTGGGAAAAGCAGAGCGCCGGACAATTTGTCATTGGTACAGATGGAACCTTAATACAGGCTGAAAAAGGATGGTTAGACATTGATAAACTACTTGAAGTATTATAAATTAAATAATTATCTCGAATAAAATACCAGATTTATAAAATAAAAATTTAAAACCAAATCGTTTTATTAGTTAAAAATTAAACACATAAAATCTTTTAAATTCTAATTAAATAAATTTTTATTAATTTTGAGTTATTTTAAAGTTGGACATGAAGAAAAAAAAATTCAATGAAATTCTAAAGATTGATGATGCTGATAAAATTATCATCGAAATGATTGAGGAGAATCCTGATATAACTCATTCTGCTATTGCTAAAGAGATAGAAAAGTCTCAGCCAGCAGTGGGCGCCAGAATCATAAAATTGGAGCGCAAGCACCTTTTAACGAAGCAGGTCGGTTTTAACGTTCGGATGGCTGATATTAAAGTTTCAATTGTTTTTGTCTCAACCAAGGATGTCGATAAAATAGTAGATAAAATTAAGAATTGCCCATTTATAAACCATGCTTTTAAAATAAGCGGGGAATTTAATGTGTTATGCTTTATTGCTGCTTCAGATTTACAAACTATCGAAAGACTAATCGATTTGTGCTTTCGGAGAGATCCCAACGTACTTAGCGTTAAAACCAATATTTTAATCGAATCTATTCATGATTTCGTCGTTCCAATTGACTTCAGTATTGAAAATTTTGATGGTCGTCATTGCGGGCCCGGCTGTCAGTTAAAATCTGAGTTGCCTAAGTTCAAATTCTCACAAGAAGAAATTAAAAAACAAAAGTGAGTTAAGATTTTTTAATTATTGATCAAATTATACCGCCATCCTTAGCTCTTCTAAATTTACATCTCTCTCCACAACCATCTTCCAAGTTTGGCTCATGATTTTCAGAATCAAAATCAATCGGTAAAATTAAGTCCTTCGCTATTTCCGTGACTACCTCCATACTCACCATACTCACTTCTGCCTTTGCACGAAAATGGAAATTAACAATATTATCTAATTTTTCAAGCTTTGAGCTAGCCAAAAGAATAAAAACATTATGTGCCCCACTTAATCTAAAAGCATTAAGCATAAAGGGACAGCATTTGGCCATTTCCATGATTTCATCTGGCTTTTTCGTGTTTAATTCAACAGTAGCTAAGAAGAGATCTACTTTTTTAAAATTAATACCTGGTTGGAACTGTAAAATTCCAGATTTCTCCAATTTTTTTATCCTCATTCCTACAGTGGGCTGAGACCTATTGATCCTTGAAGCAATCTCAGTATGAGTGATATTTGGGTCTTCTTGAACTAAAGTTATTATTTTTCTGTCAACATCGTCTAATTTTAACTTATCACTTATCATTCATATAACCAAGTTTAATTTATGCTTTATTATTTATGAATATAGTTTTTAAAATTTATAACTTATAAATTAGAGTATGCAAAATTAGATATAAAAACTCCCTTCCCTTCATTAAATTATAAACTTATTAGCTTAATGTTGAATTAAAAGGTGTTTCATTTTTTCCATTTCAATATTAATCGTAACATTTTCTTTCATGAACATTTCAATCAAATCAACCATTTTTAGTTTCATCGGTGTGACGCATTTTACAAGATTATCTTTCGAAAAATTATATTTCTCATCGCATGATAAACATACTATTTTATATCGAAATTCGTCTAATTTATAGGGCTCATCCTTTTCTAACAAACGCCCGCACATTGAACATGTAATTCTTCCTTCAAATATCTTAATCGACACTTTATAACACCTCATTTAAATGGAATAATAATATAATTACTCGTAATGAATCAAATAAGTAAATTTTATTAGGTCAAACTCACCGATTTTTATTTCAGGGTCAAAATCTATAAATTTTTTCATTGTTTGATCTCGCTTTATTGGAAAAAAAACTTATTTCTAATTTTTTTTTACACATTTGATACACAAATAAGATAAAAAGTTATATATAAATTTACCTAAAAAAAAACTTTTTTTTATTTTTTTTTGTTTTTGTACAATTTTTCTAAATTTTAACAAAAATTTAAACAATTATGATTATCACAAATACCTTATATAAAATGAAATTGTAAAAGATAGCTTTTAAATTGATTCTCCATAATAAAATTTCCTGCCAAACGCACTTTTATGGATTCCAGAAGGAGATATTATATTTATGAATGATTACTACATTCCAGCTTTAATGAACATTTGCAATTATCGAAATTTAAATCTAAAGGTAAAATAAAGTCACTCATAACATCAGTTATAATATTCATAGAAACTTCCTTAACTTCAGAGTTATTTCTGAAATGATAATTAACAACTTTATCAAGTTCACTTAGATTAAAACCTGCTAATAAAATACTCATGTTCAAATTTCCGCTTAATTTAAATACATTAAGCATGAATGGGCAACTTCCCACAATTTCATAAATATTCTCCGGATACCTGGTTTGTAAATCTACTCTCGCGAAATATAAATTAGCACTTTTAATATTTATTCCAGCCTGAAACTGCAAAACTCCAGCCTCTTCAAGTTTCCTAATTCTCATCCCCACCGTAGGTTGACTTCTATTTACTTTTGAGGCGATTTGAGTATGAGTTAGACTAGGTTGTTCTTGGACTAATTGAATTATTTGTCTATCGATCTCATCCATTTTTAATGTTTCACTCATCATAATTTCTTTGCACCTTTTTTTTTTTTTTTTATTTTTCGTTCAATATAACGTTATGTGAATTTTTAAATATTTGGATATGCGAATATTATTGTTTAAACCAGTATATCTCCCCCATTTTTATTAAAAATAATTTTATATTTATA